>Ga0210406_10008433_pt1 | contig 10309 bp, 7 predicted proteins | sample IncBWC30MmetaG_FD_155454 | JGI IMG/M metagenome (GOLD analysis project Ga0210406, IMG submission 155454) | Forest soil microbial communities from Barre Woods Harvard Forest LTER site, Petersham, Massachusetts, United States - Inc-BW-C-30-M | ecosystem: Environmental > Terrestrial > Soil >... | reverse complement strand
TTTCCCCCGAAGCGCGGATATAAGTGCCGATGCCGCCAAACCAGAGCAGGTCGACGCGTGCCTTCAGGATTGCCGTCATCACCTCGAAGGGCGTGGCTTGCGGCTTGTCGAGATCGAGCAAGGCCCGCACTTCCAGCGCGAGCGGAATTGCCTTGAGCGAACGCGAGAACACGCCGCCGCCCTGCGAGATCAGCGACTTGTCGTAATCCTGCCAGCTCGTCCGCGGCAGGTTGAACATGCGCAGGCGCTCGGCATGGCTGATGGCTGGGTCGGGCAAGGGATCGATGAAGATGTCGCGGTGATCGAAAGCCGCGACGAGGCTGGTCACCGGCGAGAGCAGCATGCCATTGCCGAAAACGTCACCGGACATGTCGCCGACACCGGCCGCGGTGAAGGGCACGGTCTGGATATCGGTGCCGAGTTCGCGGAAATGGCGTTTAACGGCTTCCCACGCTCCGCGCGCGGTGATGCCCATCTTCTTGTGGTCATAACCCTGGCTGCCGCCGGAGGCGAAAGCATCGCCGAGCCAATGGCTCTTCTCGGCCGAGATCGCGTTGGCGGTGTCGGAAAAGGTGGCGGTGCCCTTGTCGGCGGCGACGACGAGATAGGGGTCATCGCCATCGTGCCGCACGGTGTCGTCGGGCGGCACGATCGTATTGCCATCGAGATTATCGGTGAGTTCGAGCAGCGAGCGAATGAAGATGCGATAGGTTTCGGTGCCTTCCGCCATCCAAGCATCGCGATTAGAGGGCGGCGGCAGGCGTTTGGGCACGAAGCCGCCTTTGGCTCCGACCGGCACGATGACGGCATTCTTGACCTGCTGTGCCTTGACCAGGCCGAGGATCTCGGTGCGGAAATCCTGCGGCCGGTCGGACCAGCGCAGGCCGCCGCGCGCCACTTTGCCGAAGCGCAGATGAATGCCTTCGACACGCGGCGAATAGACGAAAATCTCGTAAAGCGGCCGTGGCGCCGGCAGGTCCTCGATCTTGCGCGCCTCGAATTTGAAGGAGATCACCGGACGCGGATGCCCGTCCTGGCCGATCTGCCACAGATTGGTGCGGATGGTGGCCTGCACCAGATTGGTGAAAAGGCGCAGGATGCGGTCTTCGTCGAGCGAGGCGACCGATTTGAGCTGCTCCTCGATCTCGGCGAGGATGGTCGTCTCGCGGGCCGTGCGCTCGGCATCGGTGGTGACCAGGCGCGGGTCGAAGCGGGCCTGGAACAGAGCGACAATGCTGGTGGTGATCGCCGTGTTCTTACGCAAAGTCTCCCACATATAGTCCTGGCTGAACGGCGCGCGGATCTGGCGCAGGTAGCGGGAGAGAGCCCGGATGGCCGAAATTTCGCGCCAGCCCAGGGCTGTCCGCAGAATGAGGGCGTTGTACCCGTCGGATTCGGCGCGATCGCCCACCACCGCCATGATCGAGGCTTCCAGGCGATGGTTGAATTCCGTGCCGATAACGATCGGCTTGCCGTCGTTGGCCTCGATCGTCATATCGTGCAGCCATACCGGCGCGGGTGCCGGCGTCGCGCTGGGCACGATCTGATAGGTGCGTTCGTTGACCACGCGCAGGCCATGATTTTCGATCACCGGCACCCGGTAGGACAGCGACAGGGGCGCGCCGCGCGAGAAGACCTTGAGGCCGAAGCGCGTCGGATCGTCCTCGCCCTCGATGCGGTAGACCGAAATCGCCACCGAACGCGCCGGGGTGAGCTTTTCGATGGTGGCGATATCGGCAGTCGCCTGTGAGGTGCCAAAGGCTTCTGTATAGCCGCCGGTGAAGGCCCGGGCATAACGGTTGGCGAGCATGCGGGCCCGCATGCCGTCGGTGGAGGTGGCGAGCGCGGCTTTCAGCTTGTCGCCCCAGGTCGCAGCGATGGCGCTGATCTCGGCTTCCAGCGTGGCGCGCTCGATGACAGGCGTTTCGCCCTCGTAGCGCCCGATGATGTAGTGGACCCGGACAAGCGACCCTTCGGGGAAAGAGATGTAGGAGGCTGCCAGGCGCCCCTCATAGACCTGCGCCAGGAAGGCCGCGATGCGTGTACGCACATCGGTGTCATATTTCTCGCGCGGAATGAAGACGAGGATGGAGACGAAGCGGTCGAATTTGTCGGTCCGTGCCAGCGCGCGAACGCGGGGTCGCTCATAGAGCACCAGGATTTCCATGACGAAATTGTAGAGCGTCTCGGAATCGACCTGGAAGAGTTCGTCGCGCGGATATTCTTCGAGGATATGCTGGACGGCCTTGCCTGAGTGGCTGTCCGCGTCGAAGCCGCCGCGCTCGAGCACCTGCGCCACCTTGTGGCGGACATGGGGGATCTGCCGCGCCGAGCGGGTATAGGCGCCCGAGGTGAACAGGCCGACGAGGCGCAATTCGCCCTCGAGCCGGCCGTCGGGCGTATAGAGCTTGATGCCGACATAATCCATGCGGATGCGGCGATGAACGCGGCTGCTTACATTGGCCTTGATGACGATGAGGACGGTCGGCTCGCGCATGAATTCGCGGATTTCCGACGTCATCACCACCATTTCGGTGCCGCGGCGCAGGACCTTCACATCGGGATCGCGCAGGATGCCGAGGCCTTCGCCCGGGCTGATTTCGTCCGACGCATCGCTGTCGGACGAGAAGCGATATTCGCGCAGGCCCAGGAAGGTGAAATTGTCGGCGCACAACCACTGCAGGAACTGGTTGGCTTCGGCGACCTCGTCGATCGGCAGCGGCGGCGGATTGGAGTTGAAGGTCTTGATCGCCTGTTCGACACGGGCGCGCATAGCTCGCCAGTCGGTGACGCAGGCGCGCACGTCGTTGAGCGTCTTGGCAAGGCCCTCAATCAGCTTCTGGCGGTCGGCATCGGCGTCGAGACGGGCGATGTGGAAATGGATCAGGCTTTCGCGCTCGCTCTTTACCCCCTCTGCCAGCGTTTCACCGTAGAAACGCAGAAGCTTGCCTTGCTCGTCGCGCTCCACGGCAATGATCGGGTGGGCGACCAACGTGACTTCGATGCCCTGCTCGGCGAGTTCCGCCATGGTCGAATCGAACAGGAAGGGCATGTTGTCGTTGAGAACTTCGAGCACGGAAATCTCGCGCCCATCCGGCATCATCGGATTGATGACGCGGATATCGGCACTGCCCGCCGTACGTCGCTGCACATGTTCCCAGGCCTGTTCTGCCAGGAAGGCCAGAGAAGCGGCATCGTAGCTCGCGAGGTCCTCGATATTGGTGTGGTCGAACAGAAGCTCGGCAAAGGCCCGGGGCGCCTTGCCCGGCTGCATACTTCCCGCTGCCTCGCGGATCAGGGTTGCCCGAGCTTTGTCGTCACGCCACGCCATAACGTCCTCCGTTTGTCGCCGCGCCGTCTAACCGCAGATGCTATTGCCTGCTTGGTTTTGGAGTGCAACTCTTGGAGCGCCATTTTTTAACCGAGATTGATGGCGTCTGCGAAACCCTCAGCGTCGAGTCTCCGTGGCTCTAGATGACATGCCGTTCAATCGCAAAAATACACCTCTATTGGGAGGTTTCAACTGTTCTCGTAGCATTGAGAGGGAGCGCCTGGGGCTCTCCGCGGGCGCCGAGTTGCGCTTTGCCAACGGCTGGTCGCTAGCCGCTAAGTTCGACGGCGAGTTCGCCGGGCACGCGCAGACTTACGCGGGCACCGGGACGCTGCGGTATTCGTGATGAGTTCTGGTACAGGTCATTCTCGCTCTTGAAAGCATCACCGGTGCGCGCCTGGTGTCCCCACACCTGTGGAAGGTTCTGACAGCGCCAGCACCTTCGCGCGGGACAATAGTCCGCATCGCGGAGGGAGGACGCAAAAAATTACATCAATTGTATGGGTGTTCGCAGTTTTATTTCTGAGTGGCGCGCCATTTCTCGGGCAAAGCAGAACGCTTCCGTGCCCCAGCTTTTCGCGCCGTGCGATTGTTGCATGATAAGGGTATCGCTCGGTCTTGTCTCAACGTCTGATCGTGCGGCTTGGCGGCTATCGCGAGAGGAGCTCCGGCCGTGTTTCAGTGATGAGCTGAAACGCTCCTGACGCACTCGGACAGCAAATCACCGGACGCAGAATGGCTGACGTCACCCAGACTGATGATGCCGACCATCCGCTTGCTCTTGTTGATCACCGGCAGCCTGCGGAGCTTCAGCTTCTCCATGTGCTGCATCGCCTTTGCGAGGTCATCGTCCTCCCGGCAACAATGGATGCCTTCGGTCATCACATCGCGCGCCTTCGTGCGGCCAGCGTCGAAGTCGTTGCTCGCAAGCCCTTTGCAGACGATGTCGCGGTCGGTCACCATCCCGATCAGTCGGTCGTCCTCCCCGATCGGAATGCAGCCGATGTCATCCTCCCGCATCAATTTCGCGATTTCGGTAACAGGGGTGTTCGGGCTGACCCAGTCGACGCCCTTATGCATCACGTCTTTGACTTTCATGGCGGACCTCCGTTACTGGAGTTTCAGATGCACTTGTTGCAATGCAGCACAGCCCCCGCTTGCTCGATTATACAACCGATCGGGTGTGACGGCACCAGCGCCTCAAGGTCGCAGAAGATCATTCCTGCGCGACCAGATCAGATAAACGCCGTCGCTGTTGTTGCTAGCCTCCTGAACCTTTGACAGCGACTTCGCGGCCCGGGTTCCCGCCCAACGTGTGCACGATCTGGCACGTTCCGATACGATGGAATACGCGGAGATGGTTCGACCCCAGTTCCTCTCCCTCCGCCAGCTTGCCAAAGTCTAGCGATAGCGCCTGGGGCAGCTTCAGTTCATGCGATGATGCGGAAGCGGTGGTCGTCGTCCTCTGCCATATCGTTGACCAGATTGATCTCCCAGGTCAGGTATTCGCGCATCGCGTCCTCGCGGTTCTGGCCGCGCTCGCGTGGCGAGAGGAACACATCGTCGGCCTGGTCCGTCATTCGGGTCGTCCCCGTCTCGAGAGGCAATCCCGCCCGAACCCAGGCCTGCGTGCCACCAGCAAGTGTCATCACCGGTACAGAGGCGACGGCCTGCAACTCAACTGCCGCCAGGGCCGCAAGCGCGCCATCGGGCGACGTCAGCACAATCGCCTGACGGGAGGGGAGCGTCGCCAGTGCCGCGCCAAGGCGCGACCGGATCGCAAACCAGGCACCCGGAATATGGCCCAGCGCGTAGCGTGTGCTCAGGTTGAGATCAATCACCGTCCCCTTGCTTGCCGCCAACCGATCGCGCAAATCTAACGCATCGATATGCGGCGCCGAGGCCGCTTCGAGACCAAGAACACGCGGCACATGCGGTCCGGTTTCCCAGTCGCCATCGGCCGGGCCGGCGGCCAGAACCGCAATGTCCGTCCAACCCATTTGTTTCAGCCACGACGCAGTCATGGTTGCGCGGACGCCGTTGTCGTCGACAAGCACGACGCGGGCGCCCCAAATGGCCATATGCGAGTCGATTTCCTGCACAAGCTGGCCGCCAGGCGCCGAGCGTGCACCGCGCAAATGGCCGGCCTCGTATTCCTCGGGCGAGCGCACGTCCAGGACGTATAGGCTGCGCCGGGCTGCCTCGGCGCGCCATGACTCGAGCGTACGCATGTCGATACGCGCGATGCCGCAGCGCGCCGCAACCCGTACAGCGGCCTCACCTGCGGACTGCAGTCCGTGCGCACTGACTTCGGGCGGCTTTCGCGTCGCGCCATGCACCACTTCGAGGCCCGCGAGGTGCCAGGCCATGGTGCCGTCCTTCAGGGAAACGACTTTGTTGCGCACGCCGGCGTTAATCAGCGACTGCGCGCCGATGATGCTGCGCGTGCGACCGCCGCAATTGACGATGACCGTGGTATCGGGCGATGGCATGAGATCGGCGAAGCGATAGACCAGCTCCGCGCCGGGAACGCTGATCGCGGTCGGAATGCTGTTGTTGTGATACTCCTCGAACGAGCGGCTGTCGTAGATCGCGATATCGGCCTTGCGATCGATCAACGCCTGCAGATCCTCAACGGAGATCCAGGGCGTATCCGCCTCGTGCTCGACCACTTCGGCAAAGGCCTTGCTGGGCACGTGCACGCCGCTATAGACGCGGAAGCCGGCCGCCTCCCACACGGCTATGCCGCCGTCGAGCCAGGCGACGTCGTCATAGCCGAGCGCGGACATCCGTTCCGCGGCGCGCGCCGCCAATCCCTCGCCGTCATCGCACCAGACGACGCGTGTACCGCGCCGCGGCACGAGATCGTCGATCATGAGCTCCAGCCGGCTGAGCGGAATGCAGGATGCCATCAGAAGGTGGCGCTTGCCGAACGGCCATTCCTCGCGCGCGTCGAGCAGGGTCAACTCGCCGCCGTCGTGAAGTTGGGCCTTCAAGGCCCGCGCATCGATCCGTTTGATCTTGCTATCCGGCACTCAGGCCGCCTTGATGTTCGAGCGCTGCACGTGATCGAGATTCCTGCCCTCAACACGCACCAGCTTGGTGAGCCCATCTCGCTTCGGCGAGTGGATCACACCCACATCATAGAAGTGGCTGTCGCCCGGCTTCAGGACATAGCTCTTGGCCGGTTCGACCAAGGTCGGCTCGTCACCCTCGCCCTTCCTGACAACGCGCCAGTCGGTCATCTCGGTATCGCCGACCGCCAGGCCATAGATGGCCCAGCTGGAACCGTGATCGTGCGGCGAGCCGTGAGCGGCTTTCTCGTAAACATGCCCGCAAACGCAGAAGCCGAGCTCCGGGTCCTCGTACAACACCTTACGCGGTTGGCACTGCTCGGCGGTCAGGTGCCTGGCGATGAATTCCTGGTCGAGCAGCGCCTTCGACACGAGTTTGCACACCTGCTGCTTACCGGTCACCCCGGAATCCGCCTTAAGGGTCTTGCGGATGTCGGCGCTCAATTGTTCGAGGGTATAGGCCATTCGCTCCCTCCGTCATGTCTGCCGCGTTTGCTTCCGGCTCTCCGGCACTATGAAATAATTGGCCGGCAGGGAGCAAGTCCCACCCAATCATCGGTCACTCCGTCATTCGCTAGTCCAGCTTGAAACCCTGGCGGCGAACGAAGGCGCCAAAATCCTGCCGTTCGGGCACCGAGACCTGCCGGGCCTTGTCCTGCGACCAGCCATAGAGCGATGGCTTGCCGAAACGCTCGACCTGGCGCCAGTCGCTCTCGGGAATGCTGTGGCGGGCATCGCGGCGGCGGTCGTAGCCGTCGATCTCGGCCTCGAGGTTGGTATCGTCGTAGCGGTCGACATGCACCGTGAGCGCCATGGGCAGGCGCATGCTGACAAATCCCTCGCGTGACGGCCAGCCGAGGCAAAGGCCCGCCAGCGGAAATACATGATCGGGGAGCGCCAGCAGTTCGGCAATGCGCGTTGCATGATTGCGGATCACGCTGATAGGACATGCGCCAAGCCCTGCCGCGCTTGCCGCGCGGATCAGATTTTGCAGCACCATGGCGGCGTCGCTCGCGGCATTCAGGAAAGCATCGAGGTGGTCGTTCGCGAACGGGATGCCGCGCAGTTCGCAGACACGCCGGATGCGGCGCGAATCGCCGCACACCACCAAAAACCGCACCGCCTGGGCGACCCACGGCATGGCCGGCAGCAGCTCGGCGACCGCCCGGCGGATGCCGGGGTCCTCTACGCGAAGGACAGCCACTTGCTGCAGATCCGATTTTGCCGGCGCCGACAAGCCGGCGGCGAGCATTTGCTGCATCAAGTCTTCGGAAATCGGCATGTCGATATAGCGGCGGTGGGTTCGGTGGCTGAGGATCGCCGTCAGCTCACCCTCCGCGGGGGTATCGTGTCCCGCCGTGCTTGGAAGACCAAACCGTTGTTCGATCAGTTCAGCAATCATTTTCGTCATCTGTGCCTCAGGTGCTTGCAATGAATCGTTACGTTTCCAGCCCATGACGTGGGCTCGGCCTCTGAGCGGCGTTGAGCCATTCAGGAACACTGCAACTGCTGACGATAGCCGCCAGTCGCCGTTCCACCCGCGCTCCGGTCAACAAACGTCTAAAATCTGAAATTCAGCGTAGCTCATCAAAGCACGTCGCGCTGCTGTTGGGCTAGGCCAATGCCCGAGCGTCCTTGTCGGTACGACCGCTTCTGGCGGATATTGTTGCAAAAGTCCCAAAAGGCGCAGCGGCTAATTTCCCGCCAAAGAACGAAACAAGCGAAAATCGCCGATCAATAGGGCTTCAAACGCGCTACCAGAATCGCCCGTGAGTTTAGCGCTTCACGACGTGGTCCCCCACATCATTATTCAATCGCTGCATCTACGGGTCAAAGAATCTGAGTCCCACCTCGCAAAAAGACTTTTGCAACAATATCGGCGCAAAGCGGCCATTCTCTAGTTCGGTGATAATCAGTCGGAGATACTTTGAGGGTCACTTGACTCTTTCCGCAACCCGCTTCGCGTATCGCGCGTTTCCTTTGAGGCGTCGCATGGCGAGAGCGAGATGATCAGCCGCGTTCTTGCCTATGTGGCACTGCATTCAACTGGGTTTCCGGATACCATTGATTGGAGTGCGGCGTCGAATGCTGACAGCGTTGCCAATACCTGTGCCTCCGGCACCGGAAACAAGCGTTTGCCCTCTATCGCATCGACGAACGCTTCGAGCTCGGCGCGCAAGACATCGATTGCGGAGTAGCTGATCCTCTCTGGCCTAATGCCGGTTGTTCGCAGGACCAGGGTCACCTCATCCAGTACCTCAGCAGAGCCCTTGGTTCCGAAGACGTGTACGCGCCAGTAGAATGGGGTTGCCCTCACCGTTGCCAACGTGCCCGTCACGCCGTTGACGAAGTTCAGCGTCACCATTGCCGTGTCGAGGGGAGGAGGGCCCTGCTCACGTGAATTGACTTGGGCGTAAACGCGACGAATCGGCCCCGGCACGCTGACGAATGCATCCAGGATGTGCAGTCCGGCACCTGTCAATCCGCCGCCCGGCGACTCTTTCGGAGACAACCGCCAGCCCGCCAAGACGTTGTTCGAATTTTCGTTGCTGTTGTGGCCCTCGACATGAAGGATGGTGCCGAGCTTACCACTCGCGACCATGTCGCGCAGCGCGCTCATGGAAGGCCAGAAGCGGCGACTGTGTCCGACGGCAAGTGTGACGCCTGCATTTCGGCAGGCGTCGAACATGCGGACAGCATCAGCATGGCTCAGCGCAAGAGGCTTTTCGCAGAACACTTGCTTTCTCGCGGCGGCGCAGGCCATAACCTGCGCCGGATGCAGCGAATGCGGCGTCGCCAGCAAGACAGCGTCGATAGTGTCGTCCGCTAGGACGGCGTCGAGATTGTTCGTCAACTCAAGGCGATGTTCCCCGCAGAAGTCCAGTGCACCTTTGATGTCGGGCTCCACCGCGTGAACGATTTTTATTCGCCCATGGCCGAGCGAGGCCTCGACGAGGTTGCGGCCCCAGCGGCCCACGCCGACGATAGCTGCGCGAATCATCCGATACCCTCTGTTAGGTTGGGTCGTCGCCGGATCGCGTCGATCACCGCGGCGCTGTCGCTGTCCGGGCCGCCTGGGACTATGGCCCTACGCAGCGGACTGGCCTGAGTGAGCGTCATCGGCAGTTGCAGCTCATGCCGCTGTGCTTCCTTCAGGATCAATTCGACGTCTTTCAGGGTTTGCGAAGTATGCGATGGCGGTTGGAAATCCCGCGCCAAAATCTTGTCGCCCTTGCCGTCCCTGACTCGCGAATACGCGGCGGATTCGCGCGCCGCCTTCAGGAAGGCCTGTCTGTCGAGGGCAACCTCCTGCGCGCCGTGGCCGAGCATACGCGCGACCGGATCCGGACCCGCGCCGGCGGGAAATGGCATGATGATCTTGATCTGTCGCTTCGGATAATCGTCGACGGCGGCGGCGAGCTGCGGCGAGAAGACTCCCAATAAAAGGCAGGCAAGAAGGCCAAATCGCACCATCATCGGTCTGCCGATTGTCGCCACCACTCGATTTGTGGATTTCACGCGAAGATTTTTATAGCTACAAATGGAGGAAGGGCTCATGTGTGCATGACTCCTAAGCTCAAGATTGAGCTCAACTACCTACGATAGGGAGACGACGTGGATACCAGCGAAATGTACGCGCGCGGTTTGCGACGACGAAAACGAATGTTTGGCGAGGCCGACGTCGAAAAGCGGATGGCTGTGTCAGGCGAGTTCGGAAAGCCGCTACAAAACATCATCAATGCCTACGTTTACGGGGATGTCTGGGAAAGAACGGGCATCGCCGATGACATTCGCAGCCTCGTGATGCTCGGAATAACCGCCGCGAGTAATCGGCCGGCGGAATTCCGTGTTCATGCAAAGGGCGCGCTGGCCAATGGATGCACGAAGCAGCAGGTGCAGGACG
>Ga0210406_10008432_pt1 | contig 10310 bp, 5 predicted proteins | sample IncBWC30MmetaG_FD_155454 | JGI IMG/M metagenome (GOLD analysis project Ga0210406, IMG submission 155454) | Forest soil microbial communities from Barre Woods Harvard Forest LTER site, Petersham, Massachusetts, United States - Inc-BW-C-30-M | ecosystem: Environmental > Terrestrial > Soil >... | reverse complement strand
CATGATGAATGCTTACTTTGGGACCTGGAGTGGAAGCGAGGAAGATCTCGTTCCCAGGCTGCAGCAAATTGGCCGCGACTACCCGACAAAGATGTTAGTTGTCTCGGAGTTTGGCTATCCGGGGATATTCTCTCCCGACTCCGTCACTGCCGACAAAATGCGCATTCGTACGATTGAAAGCCAACTCGAGAAATACCAGAAGTTTGATTTTGTCGCGGGAGCGATCTTCTGGTGCTACCAGGACTATAAGTCTCACCAAAATCTTTGGTCCGGTCACCAGGAAGGATATGTGGATCACGGCGTAGTCGATGAATACCGACAACGCCGTCCGTCTTTCTGGACATGGGAGAAAAGAAATCAGCCGGTCATCTTCTCGAACGCAAAATGGGTATACGACGGCAAAGGCGACCGCGTCGGTTTCGAGGTCGGCCTGTCAGGGCGGTCCTTGGACGAGATCCCATCCTATCCGCTGCGAGACAACCTGATTACGTGGGAACTTCGTGATCGTGATGGCAATGTACTCGCCAGTGGGGAGCAGACAGTAGACGATCTCCGGCGAGCGGCGCTCGTCCGAGGCAATTGGGCAGCAGGAGCATCCCTGCCCCTCCACTTGCGGATCGCGTTTCTGGATGCGAAGGGAAATTCCGAAGCGGCTACCACACTGGATGCATATCCCTTACACTGCAGCGGCCAGCGCGTTGAAGATATGACGCAGACGCCGCATTGAGCATCGTTTCTGCGTCGGCTACGAAAGAGGCATCATGATATGTCGGCTAGGTCTCGCAATGGTCTTCGCAACTCTGTTGGTGTGGTTCGCCGCACCGAGCCAAGCGGTGTCAGCAAGTTCGGCCCCCGAATTCGTCAACAACCTGATGCCGCTACCGTCGCAGCTTTCCGCTCAGGAAGGACGCCTCGGCATCACATCCTCCTTCACGGCCGCTGCGAACCATTTCCGGGATGCGCGCCTTGACGCCGCCATAACGCGGAGTCTTGATCGCATCAAGTTCAAGACTGCGCTTTTGATTCCGACCGCGCTCGCAAACGATGCGGCTTCCGCAACATTGGTCGTCGATGTCGATGGCGCGGGAGAGGCCACACAATCGATTGACGAAGACGAATCCTACTCTCTCGAGGTCACGCCCTCCGGCGCGCACCTCCACGCTCCGACTGTGGTGGGGGCCATGCGCGGCCTGGAAACTCTGCTACAGCTCGTCCAATCCGATATGACAGGTTATTTTGTTCCCGCCGTATCGATTCATGATGCGCCACGCTTCCGCTGGCGTGGCCTTATGATCGACTGCGGGCGCCACTTCATGCCAGTGGATGTTCTCAAACGGAACCTCGACGGCATGGCTTCAGTAAAGCTCAACGTTTTTCACTGGCATCTGAGCGAGGACCAGGGCTTTCGGATGGAAAGCAAAGCCTTCCCGAAGCTCACCGGGCTGGGCTCCGACGGGCTTTTTTACACGCAGGAACAGGCCCGCGAGATCGTCGCTTATGCCCGCGAGCGCGGCATTCGCGTAGTTCCAGAATTCGACATGCCGGGGCATAGCAGCGCCTGGTTTGTAGGGTATCCGGATCTCGCCAGCGGCCCTGGGCCCTTTCACATCGAGCGCGAGTTCGGAGTCTTTGATCCGGTCATGGATCCCACGCGCGAGAGTACCTACAAGTTTCTCGATACTCTTATCGGCGAGATGGCGGCGGTTTTCCCTGACCACTTCTTTCATATCGGAGGCGACGAGAATAACGGCGTTGAGTGGAAAGCCAATCCGCGCATCCAGAGCTTCATGAGCGAACACAATCTCAAAGACACGGCCGCGCTGCAAAACTATTTCAACCAGCGTCTGCTCAAAATTGTCGAGAAGCACGGGAAGCAGATGATTGGTTGGGATGAGATTCTGACTCCCGATTTGCCTAGAGACGTTATGGTCCAGAGTTGGCGCGGCTTCGATTCGCTGGCTGCCGGAGCCAAGAACGGATACCGCGGCATCCTCTCCGCCGGCTACTATTTGAATCACAAGAACAACGCCGAAACCCACTACGCGGTCGATCCATTGCCTGCTGCAAGTAGCCTAACCAGCGAGGAGCAGGCGCGGATCCTCGGTGGAGAAGCATGCATGTGGACGGAGCAGACTGGACCGCACACTCTCGACTCGCGCATTTGGCCCCGTGCGGCGGCGATCGCCGAACGGCTCTGGTCTCCACGGAGTGTGGACAGCGTGGACGACATGTATCGCCGCCTGGCGGTTGAGTCGTGGCGACTTGAAGCCTTCGGCCTCACCCACGCTTCTCAGAGGGACACAAGTCTGCGCAGATTGGCCGGTACGGACCAGATTGGCGCGCTACAAACAGTAGCTTCCGTTCTCGAGCCTGTAACCTTCGACGAACAAGCACACCTACAACATCCGAATCAGCTCACGCCGCTCAATCATCTCGCAGACGCTCTTCCGCCTGACCCACCATCGCGGCATGGTTTTGAGTTGCTCGTGCGTTCCTACCTCCAGGATCCTGGCGCCAGGAAGCGGGAAGGGGCAGAACTTGTCTCGGACTTCAACTCCTGGATTGGATCGGAGCCTGGAGTCGTGCAATTGATGACGGCCTCCCCCCAACTTGCCGAGGCCAAGCCTCGGGCACATCAGCTTGCGGAACTCGGGGTGACAGGACTTGAAGCAGTTTCGTATCTTTCCTCCGGATTACCTGCAGCGGCCGGTTGGAAGGCTGGAAAACTCGCGATTCTTGACGAAGCCCAAAAGCCGCAGGCGCTGGTTCGCTTCACGGTGCTCAAGCCACTCCGCGATCTAGTCGACGCGGTTCCTGAGACGCCTGGCCAGTAAGTTCGATCGGAAGAGAGCAGCCATGAAAAAGCAAAGCAGAACAAGGGGCTGGCGACTTGACGTCTCAAGGCTGCTCGTAACTCTGGCATTGACGGTTGCAGCCATTCTTGCGAGTGGTGTCGCCATCGCCCAGACCAACTATGAGCCAACCAAAGAGAATCTGCAGGCACGCCGCGAATTCCAGGATGCCAAGTTCGGAATGTTCATTCACTGGGGCGTGTACAGCGTTCTAGGCGATGGCGAATGGGTCTTTCATAACCGCAAGTTGGCAGTCGATGAATACAATCGCCTGCCTCTGTTTTTTGACCCCGAAAAGTTCGACGCCAAGGCCTGGGTTGCTCTGGCAAAAGCCGCTGGCATGACGTACATCACGATTACTTCTCGCCATCATGATGGCTTTGCCATGTTCGATTCAAAAGTCTCGGATTGGAATATCGTTCAACGGACACCGTACAAAAAGGATCCGTTGAAAATGCTCGCCGAGGAATGCCACCGCCAGGGAATCAAGCTTTTCTTTTACTACTCGCAATTGGATTGGCATAACCCGGACTACTATCCGCGTGGCGCAACTTCCTGGGATAACGGACGGCCGGACCGCGGCGATTGGAACTCATACCTTGACGATTACATGGATGGCCAACTGCGTGAGTTGCTCACCAATTACGGACCGATTGGCGGTATCTGGTTTGATGGAATGTGGGACAAGCCCGATGCTGATTGGCACCTCGCCAAAACATATGCCCTGATTCATGAATTGCAGCCAGCGGCGCTCGTGATTCCAAACCATCATCAGAGTCCAAAACCAGGCGAAGACGCACAAGAATTCGAACGCGATCTCCCCGGCAAGAATACTGCCGGATTTAACACGACCTACGTTACCAAGCAACTGCCGCTTGAGAGCTGTGACACGCTCAATGAGTCGTGGGGATTCAATATTGCCGATAGTAAATACAAGAACCCCGATGAGCTGGAACGAAGGATCGTGCAAGCCGCGGGCAACGATTCAAATCTTCTGCTAAACATCGGACCTATGCCCAATGGAGAGATCCAGCCGGAATTTGCAACCCGGCTTCTGGCGGTCGGCCAGTGGCTCTCAAAATACGGAGACTCGATCTACGGCACTCGGGGAGGTCCCATTGCCCCCGGCGACTGGGGCGTGACGACACAAAAGGAGAACAGGATTTACGTACACGTCCTCAACTGGAGCTCGCCCTTGCTGGCGCTGCCACCGATCGCAACGAAAGTGGTGGAGGCTCGTTTTATGTCCGATGCTTCGCCGTTACACGTTACTCAGAGTACCGATGGAGTGATCGTGCAGGTTCCAAAAAGCAACGAAGTCGATCGTGTGATCGTTCTCACCGTTGCCAAATAACCGTTGATCAATCGAAGGCACGAGATTGATGGTCTCCATTGCCATGCCCACTCGATGGAAATACTCTGGGTTGTTACTGACCCTTTTTCTCCTCTTGCCCCTGTTGCGGGCGCAGAGCACCCAAGATCGTCCGCCTTTCCGCAATCCAGCTCTCTCTCCGGAAGAGAGGGCTGCCGACCTCGTTGGCAGGCTGACTCTGCAGGAAAAAGTGTTGCAGATGCAGAACGCCGCGCCCGCCATTTCACGTCTAGATATTCCTGCTTATGACTGGTGGAACGAGGCCCTGCATGGCGTGGCGCGGGCTGGCCGCGCAACGGTGTTTCCTCAGGCCATTGGACTGGCCGCGACGTGGGACACCCCACTCATGCGCCGCATCGCCGATACGATCTCTACCGAAGCGCGCGCAAAATACAACGAGGCGCAACGCGATGCCAACCATAGGCGTTACTACGGACTCACATTCTGGTCGCCGAACATCAATATTTTTCGCGATCCACGATGGGGACGAGGCCAGGAAACCTATGGAGAGGACCCGTTCCTGACATCGCGCATGGCCGTAGCCTTCATCCAGGGGATGCAAGGAAGTGATCCGCGCTATCTGAAGACCGTAGCTACACCCAAACATTTTGCCGTGCATAGCGGCCCCGAGCCATCTCGACATTCGTTCGATGCGTATCCCACCACAAGGGATCTCGATGAGACCTATCTGCCCGCCTTTCGCGCCAGCATCATCGAAGGCGGAGCTGGCTCCGTCATGTGCTCATATAACCGCGTTGATGGAGTGCCGGCCTGCGCGAGTTCTTCTCTCCTGCAAGGGCACCTGCGAAACTCTTGGAAATTTCAAGGATATGTTGTGAGCGACTGCGGCGCGGTCTGGGATATCGTCGAAGGTCACAAGTACAAGCCCACGATGCCGGAAGCAGCAGCTTCGGCGGTGCAAGCCGGAACAGATCTCACATGCGGTGACGAATACGCGTCTCTCGTCGACGCTGTAAAAGCGGGCCTGATTTCGGAAAGCGAAATTGATCGCGCCTTGAAGAGATTGTTTGCAGCCCGCATGCGGCTCGGAATGTTCGATCCGCCCGAGCGGGTGCCGTATGCCGCGATTCCGTACTCCGAGAATGATTCCGTCGCCCATCGCGAGTTGGCATTGCAGGCCGCGCGAGAGTCGATTGTCCTGCTCAAGAACGAGAACAACATCCTCCCCTTGAGCGCGAATGTCCGGCGCATCGCGGTGATTGGGCCGGCAGCCGACGATCCTGACACGATGCTGGCTAACTACCACGGGGCTCCGTCAAGCATCGTCACGCCGCTGGCGGGCGTGCAGCGCGAACTTGGCGCGCAGGCAAAGATCCGTTTTGCCTTGGGGAGCACATTCTCTGCCGGATCGAACGCGCTTGTTCCCGGAAGTCTCGTGCAATCGGATGGCAAGTCTTCCACCGGCGAGGGATTTCTGGCGGAGTATTACAACAATTCCGATCTTCAAGGAACATCCGCTGTCTCGCGCCATGAACCGCGCGTGTACCTCCAGCGCGAAGCTCAAGATGCTGACCTTGAAGCCCGGATTCCCCACGATAACTTTTCCGTCCGCTGGACTGGAGTTGTCCGTGCGCCCTACTCCGGCGAATACACCATCGGTGTCGTTCGTGTGCGTTGTGAGGACTGCACGGCGGGCGATTCGGCCAGAGTGCTTCTCGATGACAAATTGATTCTGAGCGATGAAACGGAGTCCTCCTCAACCCACGCCGCAAAAGAGACTCAAATACACCTGACCCGAGGGACCCGCTATCGTCTTCGAGTTGAATATCGCCAACATCGCGGCGGAACCGGAATTGAGTTGCTCTGGAGACCTCCGGCCAAACCCTTGCTCGCAGAAGCTGTGCAGACGGTCAAAGACTCCGATGTGGCCGTGGCATTTCTCGGATTGAATTCAGCGCTCGAAGGCGAAGAAATGAAGATCGAGATTCCAGGTTTTTCTGGAGGAGACCGTACGACACTCGATCTTCCCGGCCCCCAGGAAGAACTGCTTCAAGCAATCGTTCACACCGGCAAACCAGTAATCGTGGTCCTCGTTGCAGGAAGCACAATCTCCGCAAACTACGCCCAGGAGCATGCTGCGGCAGTCCTTGTTGCATGGTATGGAGGGGAAGAAGGCGGCACGGCGATTGCAGAGGCTCTGGCTGGCAAGAACAATCCTGCGGGCCGTCTCCCCGTGACTTTCTACCGTTCGGTCAGCCAACTGCCCGCGTTTGACGATTACGCCATGAGCGCGCGCACCTATCGATACTTCGCCGGCAATGTTCTATATCCGTTCGGATACGGGCTGAGCTACTCGACTTTTCGCTATTCCGGTCTGCACGTATTTCCAGATCCGACGAACAAATCGCTGCTCCACATCGCGGCACAGGTCGAAAACGCTTCAACGCGTGAGGGGGCGGAGGTCGTGCAGCTTTACGTTGCCACCGAACATCGCGCAGCGGGCTCCCCAATTCGCCAACTGTGCGGTTTCCAGCGCATTCAACTCGCGCCCGATGCGATCGAAACGGTGTCATTTGATTTGAACCTTGAAAGTACTTCCCACATGCTCGACGCTTTTTCAGGACACGGTCGGCTGCTGATTAGTATTGGCGGAGGTCAACCCTTCGGGCAGACCTCCTACGTGGAGACAAATTACTAGTTCCTATCGCGATTCGTAGCAACCAGAACCCACCACGCGCCTTCAGGGACAGGGGAACCACGGAATGGGTAAAATGCAACTTTGATGCGCATAGCCAGTGCACATGTATTCACAATATGATTGATATGTGGCAATTCGATCAAAAAATCCTTGACAAGCCTTCCTTGGAAGTGAGATAAGAACTCCCGTTCTTGAAACGCATGCCCCCTCCAGCGCCCCCGTCTGAATGATCAAAATAAGGAGCTTGCCATGAAGCCACGCCCTTCCCCACTTCAGAAATTCGTGTCCTTCGCGCCACTAGCCGCGTGCCTGATCCTCACCGCCACGCTCTTCGCTCAGAGTACGAATCGGCAAATTGGCACGCAGTTGACTGCGACGGCTGATCCTCTCGTGCCTCGGCCCGACAAAAAGCCCTGCGTCGTGCAGCTCTTTAAAAACTATCAGTTCGCTCATTTTTCGGATTCGGCGCAAACCTTCGCGTTCACACCGCCCGCCGGCTGCCCCGGTCCGTGGGAGAAAGTTGTATTCGAAATAAACTTTAGCGAGAACGCAGGAAGGCAGTTTGACCGCACCGCGAGCCTCTATCTAGCGAACACAAATATCTATTTCGGAACCACGCCCGAGCCGTTGGCGAATGCGACCAACACCTGGCATGTGGAACGGGAAATTATCGACTACAGCGCGTTGCTGTCGGCCCCGCAGCAAGGCACGATCATTCTCACGAATTGCACGACCGATTGCCCTCCGCCCTTCAATACCCTGAGTGGAGTTTTCACGGTAAACGCGGATTTGCAGTTCTATCCGGCAAAGGGAGAACACCACAATCGGGACGAACATCGGGACCACCGGGTTCCAGATCAAATCCTTCCTTTGGAGCAGGTCAACTCAAGCGGCGGGTTAAACTTGCCGGCTACCCTACAGCCAACCGATCAGCTCGCGACTACGTTCACGCTGCCCACCAATACAGAGCAGGTTTACCTTGACGTGGTATCGCAAAGCCAATCTGTCGACGAGCAGTGGTTCGCGTGCTTCCCCAACGACTTGAGTAATATCAACTTTGTCTACGGATGCGGAAACACCGATTTCCGCGAGAGTGAGATCACCATCGACGGACAACCGGCCGGCATCGCGCCCGTCTCTCCCTGGGTCTACACCGGATTTCTGCCGGATCAGTGGATGCCGACACCTGCCGCACAAACTCTTGACTTCGTACCTTATCGCGTAAACCTCACGCCTTTCGCGAGCCTGCTTAGCGACGGTCAACCGCACACCATCGCGTTGAGTGTCTTCAATAACGACGGTTTTTTCTCGGCAACCGCTTCCCTTCTACTCTTCCTCGACTCTGGGACAAAGCAGATCACGGGAGCACTTACCAAGAACACCCTGACCAGCCCTTCCCCGGTGGTGACTGAGAATCTTCAAGGGACGGGAACCGTGACCGGGACGATCAACGTTACGTCCAACCGAAAATACAATATTGCCGGATACGTCAACACGTCTCACGGAAAAGTTAGCACCTCTATTTCACAACACCAGAATTTCTCGGGCACACAGACCATCGATTTCGATACCGTGAACTCCACGGTTCTCGATCAACTCACTCAGGTTCAAACGAATTTATCGTCGAAAACGACGGTTTCGACTGATGAGGGGAGTTTCGAGATTCGCGACGACTTTAGCTTCCCGATCACGGTTGATTTCATTTTCCCCGTCCCGGCCGCGCGGTTTGGCTTTACCGTGGCCACGACTCAAAACTACCGAACGAACAAGCGGACTTCGGTAGATGGGTTTGAGATCCAGTCCACGTCGGTGTCGAACCTCGTGAGCGCAACCGATGTAAGTCCCGCGTCAAGTTCGCAGCGATATACGGTTTCAGGCTCAGCAGGCGAACCCTACAATTGCCGTATCGCAAGTGCGAAGAATGTCCTGACCGCCGTCAGTCATGGATGTAACGAAGACGAGAAATAAATTCGTGCGGCGCGGCTGGGGGGATCGCCTTTCGCGCCGACAAAACGCGTGGACAGGTGCGCGTCCTTGGAGTGGAGAGCAGCAGTTTGGGCGCTCAGACTCCGAGGACGCCATCTTGTGCTTCCAGTGGTATCCTCAACAATCTCCAGCGAGCCGCGCACATTTCTCTGAAGCCACATCGTAAGGAAGCATGAAGCTGGTACGCTACGGACCTCCTCGCCAGGAAAAGCCCGGTGCCCTCGACTCCTACGGGCGGATTCACGATCTCTCGGGAATCGTGGTAGATATTGCAAATGAGACCTTGTCGCCACCGTCTCTCGGTTCGTTGAGAAGCCTCGACTTCGCCAAATTACCCGTCGTGCCCGATGAGCCAAGGTTCGGCCCGTGCGTAGGTCGCGTCGGCAAGTTCATCTGCATTGGTTTGAATTCTCCGACCACGCAGCGGAAACCGGCATGAAGGTTCCGAGCGAGCCTGTCGTCTTTATGAAGGCAACGTCCGCGATTTGTGGTGCGAACGACGACATCGTGATTCCGCGGGGCGGAACAAAGACAGACTGGGAAGTGGAGTTGGGTGTAGTCATCGGAACAACTGCAAAGTACGTCAGTGAAGGCGATGCGATGTCTCATATCGCCGGGTATTGTGTTGTCAATGACCTTTCGGAACGCGCGTTCCAGCTCGAAGGCACTGGCCAGTGGGTTAAGGGCAAAAGCGCAGACACATTCGGCCCCATCGGGCCATGGCTGGTTACCCCCGATGAGGTGAGAGAGTTCCAGGACTTAAAGATGTGGCTCGAGGTTGACTGCCATCGGTACCAGAGCGGATCGACGCGAACGATGGTTTTTGGCGTTCGCCAGCTTGTCAGCTATCTGAGCCGATTCATGAGCCTGCAACCCGGCGACATTATTTCCACCGGTACCCCTCCGGGTGTAGGCATGGGACAGCGTCCTCCCGTCTATCTAAGAGAAGGCAACCGGATACGACTTGGCATCGAAGGACTCGGCGAGCAACACCAGCGCGTGGTTGCGGAGAGCGCCTAGCCCCGGTGGTCTAATCGGAACCTTGGCCGCTCGGGCGCTATGGTTCGTGCGAAACAGGAAACATTTGCCGACCGGGCCGGTTGAGTGAACCATGCGCATTGACGCTCATCAACACTTCTGGTTCTACAACCCAGATGAATATGGGTGGTTCGACGATTCGGCAGCGTCGCTGCGCCGTGATTTTCTTCCCGACGATCTGCGCCCTGAGCTTGAGCGTAGGGGGTTTGCGGGCACGGTCGCCGTCCAAACACGGCAAACTCTGGACGAGACGCGATGGCTCTTGGAACTCGCGGAGAAAACGCCCTTCATTCTAGGGGTGATTGGCTGGGTGGATTTGCGATCGCCAGCGTTGCGTTCTCAGTTAGACATGTTTTCTCGAAATCCAAAGCTGGTTGGAATCCGCCACATTGTGCAGAGCGAG
>Ga0210406_10008430_pt1 | contig 10310 bp, 8 predicted proteins | sample IncBWC30MmetaG_FD_155454 | JGI IMG/M metagenome (GOLD analysis project Ga0210406, IMG submission 155454) | Forest soil microbial communities from Barre Woods Harvard Forest LTER site, Petersham, Massachusetts, United States - Inc-BW-C-30-M | ecosystem: Environmental > Terrestrial > Soil >... | reverse complement strand
TCGGCGGAGCGGTAGCCGAGTTTGGAGAGAGTGTTGCTCAGCTCGCGATCCTTCAGGCGACCGAGAATGGCGAGCAGCATGGGCGTGGCAAGCCGCGGGCGGAATCCAGCCATGTAGAGATCATCGCGAACTTTGATCAGCCGGTTGATCGCGTCATAGCCCGGATGCTTTTTGGCCAGGATCGGGTGAACACGCTCGAGCAGATCGCCTTCTTCCCATTCCTTGAGGATAAGTTGCGGACGCTCCTCACGGCTGAGGCTACGCACTTCTTCGCCGGCGTCTTCGGGAGTGATGGTGAGCTGCAACTCGCGCTCGATGGCGAGATTGAACCATTCCTGGGTGCGGGATTCGAGCTTGAACCCCATGCGAGCCGCCAGGCGCAGGGCGCGGATGAGCCGCACAGGCTGATTGGTGAAACTGTGGATCGAAAGCGCGCGGACTTCGCCGTGTTCGATGTCGGAGAGGCCATTGGTAGGGTCCAGGAGCAGGCCGCGGGACGCGGGATTCAGTGAGATGGCAATGGCGTTCAGAGAAAAGTCGCGGCGGCGCAGGTCTTCCATGATGGTGGACCAACGAAGCTCGGGGCGGGTGCCGGGGCGGACGTAGTGTTCATCGCGTGCCGCGGAAATGCTGCCCTCGACGTCGCCGGCGAAAAGGAGTTCGACGTTGCGGAATTTTTCGTCCTCGGAGAGAACTTTAGCGCCGCCTTTTTCAAGCTCGCGCGCCATTTTGGAAGGATTCCCTTCCACGGTGAAGTCCAGATCGCGCAGGTTGGCGCCGGTGATCAGGTCCCGCACGGTGCCGCCGGTCAGGTAGACGTTAAATCCCATGACGGCAGCGAGCTCCTGCACGCGCAACATGGCCGCGCGTTGTTCCGGCGAAAGCCGGCTTTCCAACAGAAACATGTAATCAGGCATTGCGTTCCTTCCACTTCAAAGTTGGCATTCACGCAGCAAATGCCATACCCGCGATGAGTCCCTCCCGACGCGCTAGGCGCGGGGGTGATGCGCTTTATAAATCTGCTTCAGGCGTTCTTCCACGACGTGGGTGTAAATTTGGGTCGTGGAGATATCGGAATGCCCCAGCATCAGCTGGACGGAGCGCAAGTCCGCGCCGCCTTCCAGAAGGTGCGTGGCGAAACTGTGCCGCAACATGTGTGGCGTCAGGGGGACGCGCAGCCCGGCGCGACGCCCATAGGCGGAGAGAATTTTCCAGACGCCCACACGGCTCAGCGAGCTGCCGCGGCGATTGATGAAGAGCGTTGGCGAGTTAACCTGCTTCCCTGCCGGCACTAGCTTCGGGCGTGCATCACGAAGATAGCGATCCACAAGGGCCAGCGCTTTCTTGCCAATGGGAACGATGCGTTCCTTGTCGCCCTTACCGATGCAGCGGACGCAGCCGACGGCGCGGTCGAGATCCATCACGCGAAGACCGATGAGCTCAGAAACGCGCAGGCCGGTGGAATAAAGAACGTCGAGCATGGCGCGGTCGCGAAGGCCGATGGGAGTCTTGTCGTCTGGCTGGGCGAGAAGGCGCTCGATCTCCTCCAGGCGAAGGTACCCGGGCAACGAGCGGCGAATCTTGGGCGATTCAAGATTGAGCGAGGGATCGACGGCGATGAGGTCCTGCGTCCGCGCGAAGCGAAAGAAGTTGCGCAGCGTGACCAGATGGCGCGCGACCGTGCGGCTTTCGAGCTTCTGGCGGAAGAGGCTGGAGAGGAAATCCACCAGGTCGTCACGGGTGACGCTTTCGAGGGTCAGCTTCTTCTTTTTTGCGTAGCTTTCGAACTTGACCAGATCGCGGCGATAGGCTGAAACCGTGTTCGCAGACAATCCCTTTTCCACACGCACGTGCGTGAGAAACGACGCTATGGTGTTGGAGATTTCCATCAGGAACCTGCCAATCCTTCCGCAGCGCCGGGGCGCCGCATGGCGATGCCGTAGACTTCTTCAATTTCGGGGCATTTGAAGAGCCACGTCAACCCGATATAGACCAGCGTGGCGCCGAGGATCATGGCGATAAATACCACGAGTTGGATGAAAAAGGCAGAGTTGAGTGTGTAGTTTGCGTAATGGTTGGCGACCAGGCAGCCGGCGCCCATGATGAGGCTGCAGACAGAGATTTTGCCTATGGAGCGGAAGATCGCGAGACTGCCGAGAGGGCCGTAGCGCAGGCGGAAGACGGCGAAGAGAATGAGGAAGTCGAACAGCGTGGCGAGAGCGGTGGCGAGAGCGGGTCCGCCATTTTGAAAGCGCTTGAAGAAAAACTCCAGAAATACAATGTTGAGAAAAATATTCAGAAAGAACGAGATGAGCGCGACGATGACCGGTGTCTTAGTGTCATTCGCGGAATAGAAAGCCGGAACAATGAGCTTCACGCAGGCGAGCGCCGGCAAGCCGATGGCGTAATAAAGCAACGGCCGCGCGGTGAGGCGCGTGGATTCGGCGACGAATTGCCCGTGCTGGAAAAGCATGCGGATGATCGGCTCGCGCAACGTCATCAAGCCGATCGCGGCGGGGACCGTGATATAGGCCACGATGCGCACGGCAAAGGTGAGCGTCTTCTTGAGGCCTTCGTAATTGTTCGCGGCGGCCTGGTGGGACATGATCGGCAGTATCGCGGTGGCAACAGCGATGGCATACCCGCCCAGCATCAACTCCATGACGCGGTCCGCCACGTAGAGCGCGGTTAACGAGCCGCGCGGCATGAGTATGGAGTTGGCGAAATAAGTGTCCACGAAAAAATTGATTTGCGAGATGCCCAGGCCGAAGAAGCGCGGGAAGAGCACGCGGGCGACATCGCGGATCGCGGGATGCGTGAAGGAGAGGCCAAAATCAAAGCGCATACCGCGGCGCACGAGTTGCGGCACGAGCATCAGGAACTGCAATGCACCGCCGACGAGGACGCCTACGGCCAGGGAGGTGGCCGGACTCCGGAAATAGTGCCATACCGCGGCGGTGGAGAAGATGATGATGACGACATTCAGCAGGACAGTGGTGGCGGCGGGAACCGCGAAATAATGGAACGAGTTGAGAATCCCGATGCCGATGGCCGCCAGGCCCAGGAAGAAGAGATAGGGGAAGATAATGCGATTGAGGGTGATGGCTTCATCCCACCCGGCCACTTTATCCTGGGGAGAGGTGAAGGTGTGGATGACCTGAGGGGAAAAGATGACGCCGAAGATGACCACCACGGCCAGGACGAGGGCGACCGTCCAGAAGAGACGATTTATGAACTGCCAGAGCTCGTCAGGCGAGCGGTCGCGCATGTAGGTGGTGACGACGGGGACGAAGGTGGCCGAAAAGGTGCCATCCCCCACTAAGCGCCTGAAAAGATTAGGGATACGGTAGGCAAGGACGAAGGAGTCGGCGCTAAGGGTAGTGCCCAGGAGAAGGGTAATGCGTTGGTCTCGGACGTAGCCGAGAATGCGGCTAGCGAAGGTGACCAGCGATATGATAGAGGCGGATTTTAGGATCTGCTTCTTTTCGGACAAAGACCGACCCTCTGAGACCTAACCCCAATAAAAACAATGAGTTGACAGGAAAACAAGGCTTAACTTAACATAAAACTGCAGCCTTGTGCAATCGTTTCCTGCCCAAGACGCGGTGATTCCCTTTGAAGACGCGAGCCCCAGCCTCGACGCACAAAAAAGTGGTGATTGAACTGGACGACAGAAGCGCCTTGCGCGGCTTCCTGAATCCGGCCCGCCTGGCTGGTGCGGAGACGCTGGATCTTTTGACGCCGGAGGGCGCGCACGAAGAAGTCCCAGTAGCAAAGGTCCGGGCGGTTTATTTTGTGCGAGACTTGGACGAGGAATTTGCTCCCGAGCGCAAGGCGTTCCTGAACCGGCCGAAGCTAGATGGCTTGTGGGTGAAGGTGCGATTCCGCGACGACGCGACTCTCGAAGGCGTAATCCCGAACGACCTGCTCACGCTTCTGGACAATGGGCTGCACCTGTCGCCGCCCGACTTCAATTCCAACACCGATCGCATCTATGTTCCCCGCTCCGCCATCGCCGAACTGACGGTGCTCGGTGTGGTAGGTGTTTCCCGCCGCAAGCCCGCGGCGGCCGCAGCAGCCCAGCCTCGCCTCTTCAACGAGTAAGTCTCAGAGGGGCAGTCTCCGAACGGAAACGGCAACCCGTCAGTTGGTGCTTTCCTCTATGTCACCGCTCAGTCGAGACGAATCAGGCGGAAGCTGCTCTTGCCGCGGGGCGGGCGCGCTTGGATTCCCACGCCTGGCGCATCTCCTCGCGCCGCGCCAGCACATATTTCTTGGCATCCTCGATGCTTTTGTAAACCCGCGTGCCCTTAATCATGTTGCAGGGACGGCAGCAGGCTACCAGGTTGGCAGGATCCTTCTTGCCGTGCCGAGCGCGCGGTATGACGAAATCAACCGACATCACTAGCGCGTTGTCAAAGCTGGCTCTGCCATCCAGTCCGCAGTACCTGCAACAGAATTGATCGCGTTCCAGAATTTTCAGCCCTTCGGCCAGACTTACCGGCATGTCCATTCTTGAAAGAGTCATCATGTTCCAAGGCATAAAGCACCTCCGAATCGGGAATCCTATTGCAAAGTAATGCGCTTGAGAAGAGGCAAAACAGCCTCCGTGGAGAAGTGCCGAGAGTACCGCAACCCGCTTTCGTCGAGCGTCAAGCGGATTTAGCCAGCGCGGGCTTGATGTTGTGGTTCATGCGGAAAAAGTTTGTCGGGTCGTATTTATTTTTCAAGCTGACCAGGCGATCGTAATTGGGCCCGTAAGCTTCGCGTGCGATGGCTTCTCCCTCGTCGGTGACGTAATTTCCGTACGCGGCGCCGGCGAAAAACGGGCGCAGGGCTTCGTAACACTCGCGAGTCCACCGTATGTTCTTTTCCGTTTCGGACGGATTTTCCCACATCGACCAAACAAGCGCGTTCCACGAATATTGCCGATGAGGAAACGCGGTTGCGGTCACCGGGACCCGGGTAGCCGCTCCGTGCCAGTGTTCGAGAAAAGGCGCAAAAGTGTGAGGAGATGGGCTCTTGGCCACATATTCCACGACGGCATCCACGGCTTCGTCGCTCAGGCTGCGGATGAAGTTTGATTTGGTGTAAACCTGCCGGCCCGGCGGGAAGAACGGTTCGAACATGCTTTGTATTTGTATGTAGCTCATGGGACTAAGCATATCGGCTACTGGAGTAGCCAGCGCCCGCAAGGGCTTCAACAACTTTTCGCCCTCGGCAATGGGTCCGCAGTAACACGCCGCCACGCCAAAGACGTGCGGACCGCCCGGCAGACTCAATGATCCTCCCTGCGTGACCAGTTCATCGGGGCTCGATTCGACGAATCCTCGCCAAAAATGCAACACTTCCTTCGCTTTTGCCGCGGGATAGAACACGGCGCCTCCAAAAACCGGACCGACCTCATGGAGCCGGAATTCGAGCGAGGTTACGACTCCAAAATTGCCGCTGCCGCCCCTTATGCCCCAGAACAAATCTTGGTTTTCGGATTCATTGGCCGTCAGCAGGTCTCCATTGGCGGTCACCACGTCCGCCCCGATGACGTTGTCGATAGCCAGTCCATACTTGCCGTGCAACTGTCCCCATCCACCGCCAAGTGTCAGGCCCGACATCCCGACAGTTGGGACAACGCCTTGCGTGGTCGCTAGACCAAACGCTTGCGTCTCGCGATCGAATTCTCCCAGCTTCACTCCCGTTTCAGCCCGCACGGTCCGTCGCCGAGGATCGACGCGTATACCTTTCATCAGGGACAGATCGATCATCAAGCCGCCGTCACACACCGCCTTTCCGGCAATGCTGTGGCCTCCGCCTCGCACAGAAACTAGAAGATCGAGCTCGCGCGCGAAGCGCACGCACGCAATCACATCGGCGGCGCCCGTGCAGCGCGCGATAGCCGCTGGGCGGCGGTCGATCATGGCGTTTGGAATCGTGCGGGCCGCGTCGTAGCCATCCTGACTGGGGCAAAGTACGGCGCCACACATAGTGTTCCGAAGTTTTTCGATCGCGGAGATTTCCATGAGGGCCCCTCCGTTGGATATTTGAAGTTGGTCGATTCGGGAAGATAACCTGTCCCTTATGGGCAATTACACGTTGCCGACGAGGATGCTGCGAGCGAGCCGGGTTGTCAAGCTGATTTCTACCTCTAGCTCCGCACGCGGCAGATATCCAATGAACGAGACTGCCTGTACTTCCCCGTTGTGGCTGTGCGAGACTCACAGATTGTTTGGGAACTGGTGAAGGAGTGTGTATGAAGCTGAAGGAATTGGCGGGTTGGTTGGAATGCAGGCTGGAAGGCGAGCCGGGTGTGGAGATTCACGGTGTGGCAGGGATTGAGCAGGCCGGGCCGGGCGAAGTGACGTTTCTGGCGAACCGGCGGTATGCGCCGAATCTAAGCACGACGCGGGCTTCGGCGGTGTTTGTGGAGGACGGCGTAGACATTGTGCGCGATCCGGATGCTCCGGCGCTGGCAAAATTGCGGACCGGCAATCCGTATTTGAGCTTTGCGAAGGCCATTGAGCTGTTTTATGAGGCGCCAAAATATGCGCCAGGAGTTCATCCCACCGTGGTGATTGCTAAAAGCGCACGCATTGGCGCTGGAGCGCATGTTGGGCCGTACTGTTTTGTGGATGAGGATGCGATGATCGGAAACAACGCGGTGCTGCACAGCTTTGTGACCATCTACCGTGGCGCGCGAATTGGAGCGAATTTTTTCGCTCATGCGCACGCGGTGGTGCGGGAGTTTTGCCGCATTGGGGACCGCGTGATTCTGCAGAACGGCGTGATCATCGGGGGAGATGGTTTGGGTTACGCGAAGAACCCGGACGGCACCTGGTACAAGATGATGCAGTCGGGCCCGGCGGTGCTGGAGGACGACGTGGAAGTGCAGGCAAACGCTTGCATTGACCGCGCGACGGTGGGAGAAACGCGGATCGGGCGCGGCACGAAGATTGACGACCTGGTGTTAGTCGGGCACGCGTCGAAGGTGGGCGGGAATTCGATGTTGTGCGGGCAGGTGGGCCTCGCGGGCTCGACGCGGATCGGGGAGAACTGCATCCTGGCCGGGCAAGTGGGGACGGCGGGACATTTGACAGTGGGTGACGGCGCGGTGATTACGGCGCAGAGCGGCGTGCCAAATGACGTGCCGGAGCGGGCGCTGTATTCAGGTTACCCGGCGGTGGAGAACCGGGAATGGCTGCGGATGATGGCGGCGCTGCGGAGATTGCCGGAATTGCAGAAGCGGGTGGGGGAGTTGGAGGATAGACTGGCGGGGAAGAAAGAGTAGCGAATCGTGCCGCCTGAGTTGACTCACTACGCTGAGGTCCTTCGGCTATCTCCGGTTTTTGGAGTCCGGTGATTATACTTCACCACTCAAATTCCACCGGAGTCCACAAACCGGACCTTGTCGGATAGCCTCAGGATGACAGTTTTTCGGTTGCGGCAGCAGTTGCGCCAGGGAAATTGAGGGGGCGCTGGTCGGGCGGGAGGCCCGCGGCTAGTTCGTCGTGGAGACGCTGGTTCAGGTCTTCGCGCTGGTCTAGCGAGTATTGTGTCGAATCGAGGGGCGGGAGGAATTCGACGAGAATTTCGCCCGGGTAGATTTTCAGTTCGCGCTTTTTCATGATGCGGTGGGCGTTGGAGCAGGCGATGGGCACCAGCGGCACGCCTGCTTTGATGGCCATCACCGCGGTTCCCTTCTTGAATTCCTGCAACCGGCCGTCGGGGCTGCGGGTGCCTTCGGGATAAATTAAAAAACTTTGGCCGCTTTTGAGCGCCTCGGTGGCTTTTTCGAGGCTGACGATGGCGGAGTCTCGATTGAAACGGTCGACGGGGATGAACTGGGCGAGATGGAAGGCTTGGCCGACAATCGGATATTTGAACAGCGAGCGTTTGAGCAAGATGGCGATGCGGCGGGGAATGGCGCCGACGACGGCCGGTGGGTCGGCGGCACTGGTGTGGTTGGCGGCAAAGATGACCGTGCCGGGAGGAATGCGCTCAATACCCTTCACTCTTACGCGGACGCCGACGGCGTTTACAAAAAACATGACGCCCTTGATGGCCGTCCAGTAAAGCGGATCAGGATTTTTAGTGAGCACCGTGTAAATGAGCAACGGCGGCCCGAGGATGAGAATGTAGAGACTGAGGAACACGCACATGAAAGCGGCACGGAGCATGGGTTAAGGAAACTTTCTCGAATCAGGGGCGGTAGGTCAAGGGGCGATGTGAGCGAAAGGCGGGTAGCGCCGGCATCTTGCCAGCAAGCGGATACTAGGAACAACACTGGCCGGCTGGAAGCTGGCGCGACCCCTTCCGATCAGTGAGAGCGGGCAGTAATGGGCTCGGTGGTGCCGTGGAGAATGCCATCGCGGAGGCGGCGGGCGCGGTCGTCGGCGTTGGACATTTCGGCGACCTGGAAGAATTTTTCGTGGAGTTCGCCGAGATGGATTTCAATGAATTCTTCCTTTTCCGCGCGGCGGATGCGGAGGCGAAGCACGTCGCCGGGTTTTTGCTGGGCGGCCCAGCGCTCGGGGCGGCGAGGAACGTCGGCGTTGTTCCAGCGAAGAATTTCGTCGCCGACTTGCAGGCCGCTTTTTGCGGCAGGGCCATTGACGTCAACAGCGGCGACCATCCAGGGTGCGCTAGGATCGCGTTGCGGCAGAAAACCGAGCGTGGCCCGAACGCTTTCGTGGGTGCGGAGCTCGAGTCCCGCGCGTGCGAGGAGATTCCGATAAGGCAAAGGATTCGCGCCGCCAACGTAGTTGTCGAAGAAATCCGCGAGCGAGCCGCCGGTAAGTTTTTCGGATTCGAGGCGGATGTCAAGCGAATCGCGGTAGAACTTCCCTTCCCGGGCAAAGTCCGCGTTCATGGCGCGCAGGAGATCGTCGAGACTGCGCTGATTTTCCGTGCGGTCGCGGAGGACGATGTCGAGTAGAAAGCCGAGGATCTGGCCCTTCGTGTAATAGGAGACGCTGCGTTGGGGCTGGTTGTAGAGAGCGTATTTCTCGAGCCATGCGTCGAGGCTGGATTGCTCCGCGCTTTGCCATTGCTCGGCGGGGCGGGATTCGATTTCGGTGATTTGCTGGCTGAGATCCTGCAGGAATTCCTGCTTGCTCCAGATACCCGTGCGCACAAGCGCGTAAGAGCTGAATGTGTTCGTGACGCCTTCGGCGAACCAAAGCGAGCGTGTGTACATCTCGCGCGTGGGGTCAAGAGGCTCGAGCGAGGCGGGGCGGATGCGCTTCACGTTCCAGAGGTGGAAGAATTCGTGCGCGGAGACGTTGGGGAGCGAAGCGCCGGAGGGAACGTAGATGGCCGTGGAATTGGCGTGTTCCATGCCGCCGCCGCTGCCGTTCGCCGCTTTGCCGATGTGAAAGATAAACGTGTAATCCGGATACGGCGCGCCGTCCATCAGTTTTATTTCGTACGCGCAAATTTTCCGGAGCGCGGTTTCGACGTCGTGCCGCTTGTAATCATCGCCGTGAATGATCACGTGCACGGGGGGCGTCAGGTCGCGAATCGTGAACTCTTCAAATTGGGAGACTTCGATTGGTCCATCGGCAAGAGCAGCGAAACTCGGAGCACGCAGCGAAATAAAACGGCCTCCTGCAGGGGAATTACCCAGAGCGGGCGTAGCTGAGGCGACTTTCCACTCCGGGGGCACATCCGAGAGCGCGATTGAACTTTGTTCGGCGCGGCGATCGGGGACGTACAGAAGAATCATGGCCGGATTGATGAAGGCGTGATCGGAACTAAGCTGGGAGCTGAACGGGCCGGGGTCGTCCCAGAAGGTGTCGTAGGAAACTTTGACGGTGCCTGTGGCCTGAACGCGCCAGGTGAGCTTATCGAGCTTTTCGATGGGGACATCGCCGCCTTTAACGGAGGCGGTGACGCGCTGAACGTGGCTGCTGAAATCGCGAATCTCGTAGAGCGCGTCCCAAGCGGCCATCTGGAGGTCGAGGTGATCTGTGACGTCGGGGACTTCGACCGTGACGTGGAAGAGATGCTGCTCGGGATGGGCGAGAGACACGGTGTAGCGGATTTCAGCTTTAGCCGGATAGGCGAGCAGGAAGCAAGTCGAGAATAGGACGCTGGCCGCGAGGCGAATTGCGAAATGGTTCCGGGTCACCGTGCGTTGGCTCCGCTGGTGGCGTTCCGCGCTGCGAGTCTCTTCAAGAGCTTTTCGCAAAGGCCGTCGAAGCTGCCATTGGACATGATGAGGAGCAAGTCGCCTGGCTTTGCTTCAGCCGCAAGGAGGTCGGCGATGGCGTCGGCGCCAGGAAGAACATGGGCGTCTTTGCCAAGCTGGCGAACGG
>Ga0210406_10008429_pt1 | contig 10310 bp, 7 predicted proteins | sample IncBWC30MmetaG_FD_155454 | JGI IMG/M metagenome (GOLD analysis project Ga0210406, IMG submission 155454) | Forest soil microbial communities from Barre Woods Harvard Forest LTER site, Petersham, Massachusetts, United States - Inc-BW-C-30-M | ecosystem: Environmental > Terrestrial > Soil >... | reverse complement strand
CCCCCACATGAAAAAGAGAGAGGTCAGAGTGATCAGTGCTCCGGTCTGAGTTTTTTGCGCTGCGCTTACATCGGACAACGGTTGTGCCGTGGTATTTTCCATTGTTTGGCTTCTCAATTCTCCGGTAAGTAGCCTAAATCCAAATGACGTGATAGTGCCACACTACGGGTTGGGGGAGAAATCGTTTCTGGGAGGGATTTTCCTGGGGGCAAATGGCGGGGAGTTGAAGAGTTAGAAATAGCGGCCACCCTTCCTTCGTCAGGGCAAGCCTGAAGGGTGGCCGCTACAGGAATTGTTACAAATTTGGGTTAGTGCTGCTCGTAGACCAGCACTTGCATGGCGCCGTTTTCGGTGCTGGGGACGTAGAGGCGTTTTGTTTTGTGATCGTAGCCGGCTGTTTTCGAACCCTTCACGGTAACGAGTTCCTGAGCCAGCGAATATTTGTCGGGGGAATCCTGATGGAAGATGAAGACTTTGCCGTCGCCGGTGGAAAGATAGACGAGCTTGGTGGATGCATCGAAGGCATCGGCATCCACTCGTTCGCCGATGGGCGCGGTGAAGACCACCTTGCCCGTATCGGAGTTGAGCACGCCGAGATGCTTGCTGCGGCAGCCAACGAAGAGGCGGTGGTTTTCGACATCCATTGCCAATGCGGTGGGAGTGCCGCAGGGGGCGAGCGGCCAGCGCTCCTTCACTTTGAGAGTTTTGACGTCAATGTGGAGCGTTTCGTTTTTTTCTTCGAGGTTGACGTAGAAATTGCCCTTGCCATCCGAAGCGCCGTATTCGGGGCCGCCACCGAGGTCGATGGTTCCGGCGAGGGAGCCGTCGGCGGCGTTGAGGACGCTGATGCTGTCGCTTTCGCCGTTCATGACGTAGAGACGCTTGGTGAGAGGCTCGTAGATGATGGCGTCGGGCTTCTTGCCTACTTTGATCTCAGGAAAGGTTTTCAGCGTTTTCAGATCGAAGGGGATGACGGCGTCCGCTTTGCCGGCGGTAATGTATCCGCGGCCGAATTCGGAGGCGATCGCCACACCATGCGCGCCCGGGGTGTTTGGAATGGTGCCTACGAGGGCCAGCGAATCTGCATCCATCACGTCCACCTGAGTGGCGTGGGCGATGTAGACGCGGCGGGCGGCCTCGTCGACGATGACGTAATCCCAGCCGCCGGCACCGGGGACTGCGACTTTTTTCAGAAGTTCATAATTTGTCGCCGCGCTTGCGAGCGAGGCGAGTAGCGTTGCGCCTACCAGGAACAGCATGACCAATCGTTTCATCGTTCTCTCCTTGAGCAACCGTTTTACCTGTTTGCGGATAAACGCAGGCTAAATCGTCCCTGAATTTTCATTCACCTTTGCCGGTTGAGAAAAAGCCGGTGCAGCGGGCTATACGACCTGCCGCACCGGCCATGGGGGGTGGTTAAAAAATATAGGTTAATGGCTGATTAAACCGGAGGTGAAAGAACTTTCAAATTCGGCCTGGCCTAAGCCATGTTGACGGGTATTTCCCGTAATCCCGACAGGTCGTAAGTGATGTTGCCAGACGCATTTGTCAGCGGGAGACGGATGCTGACTTTGGTTCCCTGCCCTAGCAGGCTGTGCAGTTCGATGGAACCGTTGTGGGTTTCTGCAATCCACTTGGCGATGGAAAGCCCCAAGCCGGAGCCCCGGGTCTCGCGGGAACGCGCCTGATCCGCGCGATAAAATCTTTCGAAGACGTGGGGCAAGTCTTTTTCTGTTATCCCGATTCCGGTGTCAGCAACCTCAATAGTGGCATGAGCATTTTCCAGGTGGAGGCCGAGGGCGACACGGCCACCGGCGGGCGTGTACTTGATGGCGTTGTCGAGGACGGTCATGAATAATCGCTCGAGAGCCGCCTCATTCGCGACAAGAGAGCAGGTGCAGGGAAGGACGGACTCCGAGAAGGTCAGCCCTTTGCCCAGGGCCAGTACATTGGCTTTTCGCGCGACAGCCTGCAGAACGGGGTACAAACTTGTGGGCTCAAGTTTCAGTTGGGCCACGTTTGCGTCCGCGCGCGCCAGCATCAGCAGGTGCTCGATCAGTTCGGTGGTCTCTTCGGAGGTCGCCAAAATGCGGCCAAGGGCTTCCCGGTACTCGCTCTCGCTTCGGGGGCGCCGCAGGGTAAGCTCTGCGTTTGTGCGGATGAGCGCCAGAGGAGTTCGCAGGTCGTGCGAGGCGTCCGCGGTGAACTGCGTGATGCGCTTCACGGAAGTCTCGATGCGGTCGAGCATGGCGTTCACCTGTTCGGTGAGGCGGCGCAACTCATCTTTCGCTCGCGGCACTTCCAGACGCCTGGAGAGATTGCGGATACCAACGCGTTCGGCGCCTTCGATGATGCGATTCACGGGAGCGAGCGCCCGGCCGCTCAGCCAATACCCCAAGAGGGAAGCGAGAACGACCAACAGGGGCAGAAACCGCTTTTCAATAATCCGAAAGTTATCCAGCGCCTGGTCAAACGGTTCTGTCGGTACGGCCGCGTCCACCAGATAAACATTGCCGTCCAGCACGATTTGCTGGCGGGCGACGCGATATTGCAGAGCCTCAAAATTTGTGGTTTGAAAGAAGATTCCTTTGCCTCTGACTGGCCGCAGCGCTGGATTCGCCGATAAGAAGCGCGGAGCTCGATATATCCACCGGCCGTCCGGCCCAGCGACCTCAAAAATTGATCCACTTTCCCATAAATCGGAGACACGGGTGAGTTCCTGCTGAAGCCCCGGGGTTCCCTGCGAAGAGTGCCGCTGAAGGACCCCCCTCAGCGTGTTGAGGTTTCGTTCGGAGGCATCATTCACCGCTGTCGCGATGCTGCGCTGAAAACCGTAATCGCAAATCAAGAAGAATCCCGTGAAGGAAGCTGCCAACATGACGAAGTAGAGCGCGGTGAGCCGCGCGCGAATCGTGAGGCTCATTGGGCGGTCACTTGCGCCAGGGAATAACCGAAGCCGCGATGCGTCTGGATCAGCTTGAGTTCCGCGCCATCATCCACTTTCTTGCGCAACAATCGAACGAAAGCGTCCAGCGTATTTTCGCTGACCTCGCGGCCCGGCCCCCAGACATTCGCCAGGATTTCGTGGCGCGAAACGATTCGGGAAGAGTTGCGCGCGAGAAGTTCCATTAGGCGGAATTCCGTAACGGACAAGAAGATTTCCGTCCCGGCCCGAAAAGTCCGGTGGGACGTCAGGTCAAGAATCAGATCCTGCACTTCGAGGACATTTTTTCGACGGAACTGCTGCCGCCGGACGAGGGCGCGCATCCTTGCAAGGAGTTCGACAAACGAGAATGGCTTGGTCAGGTAATCGTCAGCGCCGGCATCCAAACCCTTAACAATGTCGCCGAGCGCATCGCGCGCCGTGAGCATGATCACAGGGGTTCCTTCTTCGCGGCGACGCAACTGCTTGGCGACTTCGAGGCCGTTCATTTGGGGAAGCATCACGTCGAGTAGAATGACGTCGAAGGCTTCCGTTGCGGAAAGTTCGAGCGCCGCGCGGCCATCGCGGGCGACGCTGACCTGATAGGACTCTTCCTCGAGTCCCCGGGTCAACAACCCTGCCATCGCTGGTTCGTCTTCGACGATTAAGATATGCATGACGGATTTTGAGAATCCAGATGGTAGGCGGTTTCTCGTGAATGGCTTGTTAATGGGACGTTACACCTGACTCTGGCTTTCCTCAGGCTTCCACAGCTTCTTTTGCGCGGCCGAAGCGGAGGCGATCGAGATAAAAGTTAATGGTCGGGGTAAAGACCAGCGAGAGGACCATGGAGCTGAGAATGCCGCCGACGACGGCGATGGCGAGAGGCTTGAGCATCGCGGAACCGGCGCCAATGCCGAAGGCCAGCGGGAGCATTCCGGCGACGGTCGCCAGAGCGGTCATGGCGATGGGGCGCAAGCGGCGCCGGCCGGCCTGGATCATGGCTTCCTCGGGGGTGAACCCGAGCTGGCGGAAGCGATGTTCGGCGTCGAGAAGCAAAATGCCGTTCTTGGCCACAATGCCGATGACCATGATCATGCCCATGCGGGAAGCGACGTTGAAGGAGGTGTTGGTTATCAGAAGAGCAAGAAATCCGCCGAAGCTGGAGAGCAATGCGGAGGCCAGAATGGCAGTGGGCGCAGAGAAAGTGCGAAATTCAAAAAGCAGCACAGCAAACAGGAGCAGTAACGCCAGAAATAATACCACCAACATATCGCTGGACGATTTCTGTTCTTCGGCATACAGGCCGCCGTATTCGACGCGGATGGAAGATGGCAAATGCAAATCAGTGACAGCTTTCTGCACCGCAGCGATGCCGGTGCCCAGGTCCACGCCTTCGAAACGCGCGGTGACTTGCACCAGGCGCTGCAAATTCTCGCGGCGGATTTCCGTTTGGCCGGGATCCATGCTGATGGTGGCCAATGAGCCGAGAGTGGCGGTGCGGCCCGTTGCACTGGTCAAGAGAGCGTTACTCATACTGTCGAGCGAAGACCTGTGTTGTTCGGGAAAGCGAACGCGAACGGTGTAGGCGCGGTCATTGAGAATCACCGGGGTGGCGGCAGGCTCACCTTCCAGAACCGCCGCGGCGTTGACGGCGACTTCCTCGGGAGTGAAACCTGCGCGCGCGGCTATTGCGGGATTCACCTGGTAGGTTACCGCCGGGCCGCTGATGGTATTTTCGATGCCGTTGAGAACGTCCACGACAGGGTGAGCTTTCCCACCGATTTTGATTTTGTCGAGGGCATCGGCGACGCGGGGCGCGGTGTCATTGAGAAGTTTGCCGTCCTGTGCAAAAAGTTTGATGACGACAGGCTCCGGGGCGCTGGTCAAGTCGCCGATCATGTCCTGGAGGAGCTGAATGAACTCGACTTTGGTGCCGGGTTCGGTGGTTTCAATTTCGGAGCGGATGTCGGCAATGATGTCGTCGATGTCGCGCTTGCGATCCTTCTTCAGCCTGACGGTAAAATCTCCGTTGTTCGCTTCGGTGACGGCCGCAAGGCCGAGTTGCATACCGGTACGGCGGGAAGTGTTCTCGACTTCGGGTGTGGACTTAAGAATTTCTTCAATGTGCAGGAGAATGCGGTTGGACTCAGCGAGCGAGCTGCCCGGCGGTGTGAAGTAGTCGAGAATGAATCCGCCTTCGTCCATGGCCGGGAGGAAGTCCGTGCCCAGAAAGTTGTAGCACAGGAAGGAAAGAGCGACGACCAAGACGGAGCTTGCGACCAGCACCCACGGCCGCTTCATGATGGCGCGCATAGTGCGCGCGTAAATTTCCACGATGCGACCAAAAAAACCTGAAAGGTGAGCTTCTTCCGCTGCAAGAAGAGCAGCCATGTCGGGACCGGCGGAGTCGGCCACGGGACTGGCAGTTTCCTTTCGGCGGACAAGGTACAGGCTGAGAGTGGGCGTCCAAGTTAACGCGAGAAGAAGCGAAGTGCCGAGAGCGACGGTCATGGTAATGGCTAGGGCGCGGAAGAAGGTCCCAGTCACTCCGGTAATGGAAATAAGGGGGAGAAAAACGACAATGGGGGTAATAGTGGAGCCGATGAGCGGAACGGTCAATTCGCGCAGGGCGCTTTGAATGGCCTGGAAGCGGTTTTGCCCGGCGTCGCGGTGCAAAACGATATTTTCGAGGACCACGATGGCATCGTCGATGACCAAGCCGACGGCTGCGGCGAGGCCGCCCAAAGTCATCAGGTTGAAACTCTGATTGGTCATTTTCAAGACAATGAAGGTAACAAACAGAGTGATCGGTATGACCAAGCCCGCCACAAGCGAAGTTCCCCAATCGCGCAGGAACAGCACAAGGATGATGGAAGAGAGCAAAATGCCGATGAGCACGGCGTCGCGAACGCTGGAGATGGAGTCGTGAACGATGGTGGATTGGTCGTAAAACGGCTCGAGATGAACGCCGGGAGGCAAAGTCAGGGTGAGTTCTTGGATGAGCGCGTGCACTTCGTTGGCTACATCGAGGGTGTTGCTTTCGGGCTGGCGATCGACGTTGAGAAGAACGGCGGGTTTGCCGTTGGCGGTCACCATGGTGTAGACCGGGGCGACCGAAGGCGCGATTTTCGCGATGTCCCCAAGACGTATGGGGAGACCCGCCGAGGTAGTCTTGACGACGATTTGCCCGATCTGTTCCGGAGTGCGGACCTGCCCGCTGATGAGGCCCAAGACGAGTTGATGCTCGTGCTCGATCAAGCCGGGCGAGTCGATGAGATTGGTTTTTCGAATGGCATCGAGAATATCGGTCACCGTGATCCCGGCGGCGTGCAGGCGCGCGGGATCCGGGGTGACCTGGAATTCGGGAACGCGGCCGCCTTGAATGATGACGGTCGCGACGCCATCCAGCCGGTTGAGGCGTGGCTTCAGGTCGTAGGTGGCGATCTCCCAAAGCTTGTTGGGCGGCACGGTATCGGACGTCAGGCTGTAACCGATGATGGGAAAGACCGCGAAGGTCAGCCGGTGAGTTTCCACCTTGGCCGTAGTAGGAAGATCGGCCTGCAAGCGAGCGACGACAGCGTCTACGCGCTGGAGCGCCAAAATCATGTCGGTGTTCCAGTTGAAGAAGAGATCCACCTCAGCGGAGCCACGGCTGGTTATGGATGTGACCTTTTGCAGGCCGGGGACACTGTTGACGGCTTCTTCAATGGGGCGGGTGATGGTGACCAGCATCTGGTCGATGGGCATGACCCCGTTGTCTACTCCAACCACCACGCGCGGGAAATCGGTGTTGGGAAAAACAGCGACGGGGATGCTGAAAGCAAGATAGGCGCCGACGAGGGCCATGCTAATGGTCAGAAATAAAATAGGGCGCGAGAGCTTGCGGAACCAGGGCTGCTCTGCCGGTTCGTGCGCCTGGCCGTTTTTCTTTGTTTGCGAATCTCCGGAGCCGAGAGCCATGCGCCGCTACTCCTTGCCCTTCGCAGGCTTCGATTCACCGCCGGATTTTCTGTCGTCGTCCTTGTCCTTGCCGCCTTTTTCATCCGCCGCGCCGGCGCCTTTTTCGGATTCGGGCGCTGGGGTGGCTTCGACCTTGATTTGGGTGCCGTCAGGCAGCGCATAGCCGCCGACGGTGATTACGGAGTCATTTTCCTTAAGGCCGGATTCGATTTGCGCCAGCTCTTTGGTCTTGATTCCAATTTTTACTTTGGCGAGATGGGCCTTTTTGTCGGAGCCGGCTAGCATGACGAAATCACCGGCTTCTTCGGATTTGTAGACGGCCGAAGCGGGAACGACGAGCGCATCTTCTTCACTCTTTGCAATCACGTTGACGCGCGCGTTCATGCCAGGCTTCAGGGCCGGATTGGGTTTCGTGGATTCGACCCAGACTTCGATGGTGGTGCTTCCGGGATCGAGGGCGGGGCTGACCAGCGTTACTTTTGCTTTGATGGGTTCGTCGAGGCCGGCCAGCTCGATTTCTGCTTTGTTGCCGACTTTCAGGAGCACGGCTTCGGTCTGCGAAATGTGCGCTTTCGCAATCAGCTTCGACGTGTTCATCACCGTCAGAAGAGGCTGGTTTGCGGTGGCAAGCTCGCCCTGATATTGCGGGCGGTCGGTCACTACGCCATCGATCGGGCTGCGAATTTCCGAGTAGCTCAGTTGCGCCTGGGCGTTTAGAAAGTTTCCCTTGGCAGCGGAAAGTTGGCCGCCCGCGGATTTCAGCGTTTGCTGCTTGCCGATGCGCTGGAGGTCTGCGAGCTGCTTTTGCGCCTGCTCGTTGGCGCTGCGCGCCTGGGCGAGCGCGACGTCCGCGAGGTCGAAATCGCGGCGGGGAAGCGCGCCCTGTTCGTACAATTGCTTTCGCGCGTCGTAGACTTTTTGCTGCGCATCAAAGGCCAATTTTGCGGCATGGGCATCGAGTTCGGCTTTCTGAATCTGCTGCGGGAGGCTGGCGCCGGTTGTTGTGGCGTAACTTGCTTCCGCCTGTTCGAATTCGCCCTTGCTCTTTTCCGCGGCTCCGGCGAGATCCTGATTTTCGAGCCTTGCCAGCACCTGGCCTTGCTTCACCCTGGAGCCGCGCTGGACGTAGAACTTCGCGATCGTGGAAGTGATTTTCGGCGTGAGGATTGCCTGTTGCAGCGGGTAGACAACCGCATCGGAGGTTACTTTCAGTTCGATGGGGCCGCGTTTCGCGGGAGTGACCTGGACGGCGACGAGGGGCGTGGGTTCTTTTTCCGCCGAGGTGCATCCGTGCAAGAAAATCGCGCCCGCGAGGAGCAGGACGCTCTTGGAAAGAAGACTCAGTTTCATTCCGTTAGATTTTAGTTCACTGTAACTCATGGAGTTGTCAATACCCCCGTCAATGTTTGAAGATTTGCGAGCGCCACGCGATACCGGACGGCCCCGTCCTGGTAGGCGGCGCTTGCTTGCGCGAAGGTTGTCTGTGCGTCGACGACTTCGAGAACCGTGGCTTCGCCGCCCTGGTAACGCATCGTTGTGAGGCGCAGGCTTTCTTCGGAGAGTTCGGCGGAGCGTTGCAGGCCCGCGAGTTCATTCAGCGCGGTTTCGGCTTCGGAATATAGGGAGCGCATTTCCGCCAGCAATTTACGTTGCGCGAAGGAAAGTTCGCGCTTGGCTTGATCGCGTTGCAACTCGGCGACCCGGACACGGCTTTGGGTGGCGCCCCAATTCCAGATGGGAAGATTCAGCGCAGCAACAGCGGAGTAGCCGAGATTGGAATACTTTATGCTATTGGGCCCGAGGGTGGAGCCATTCACAGCGTATTGCGGCGCGTCAATTCCGTAGAAATAATCGAGGGTGATCGAAGGAAGATATCCCGCGCGGGCGGCATTGACCTCGTGGGCGGCGGCTTGCGTGGCCGCCAGCGCAGCCCGGATTTCGGGATTCCCTTGAGCCGCTTGGGCCTCAAATTCCGGCCGCAGAGGCAGCGCCACATTTCCGTGCAAGTCTTCGCCGATTTCAAAATTGTCGTTAAAGTCAGGAAAAAGGAGGACGGCAAGATCCAGGCGCGTATTCAACAATCCGAGCTTCGCTTCCTGGAGTTGGCGGCGGCGGTCCTGAGCTTGCAAGTCCGCCTTGATAACGTCGGAATGAGCGACTTCCCCACCCTTCTCGAGAGCCAGCGTGAGTTGCAGAAACTTTTCTCCTGCATCCGCGGTGCGTGCGGCGGAATCGAGCTTCTTTTCCGCGGCTGCGGCAGCAAAGTAGTTCATCACCACCGTCACCACTAGTCCTCGAGAAGCAACCTCTGCTTTCGCCTTCGCAACGGCGGCTAGTGCCGCCGAGCTGCGATAGTTCTCCCACGATGCCAGATCCAACAGCTGATGGACATTTCCCTGGCTAATGTACTCGTGGGTGCCATTGTTAGCGATGAACACCACTCCAGTCGTTGGGTTCCGGTTACCCTGGGTATAAATGATCGAAGTGGTAAAGTTGACGCCGGGCAATAAGGCATCGCGTGTCTGGGCCCGGGTTTCACCGGCGACTCGGGCAGATGTTACTAAGGAGTTGTATGTTGGCTCGTTCTTGCGAGCCAGCGCGAGGGCGTCCTGCAAGGTTAAGCGGAGCGGTACTCCGGTAGCTGCGTTAGTTGCCGACGCAGCCTGAGCCTGCTTCTGTTTGGCCACCGCTTCAGGCTGTGGGGCTGGTGCGTCGGGTTGCTGGCCCGCGCACACTTCCCCGGTAAGCGCTACGCTGCCCAACAGCAGCGCGACCAATCCGAAGTGAAGTTTCCGATACAAATTGCTTCCCTCTATAAGCTGGTTTTTCTTTTGCATGATCCTGTGGAGTCCGGCCCGCTGCTACGGCTTACCTGAATCCTGCTTCTTTTCCTTGGCCTCGCTGGCGGCGTTTTCCTTTTCGACGCTCACGATCGAGCCGTCAATCGCGCTTACCTGGACTTCGGTTATGTCCTTCTGCCCGGTCGCGCGAATGTCGAAAGAATAGACGAGCTTCCCGTTTTCCTTTTCCAGCTCTTCTTCCTGAATTTCGCCGGGGACTTTTTTCAGCGCGGTTGCGCGTGCCTCTTCAACGGAAATCTTGGCGTCCTTCTTGAGCGCGGCAGGAATCTTTGACTTCTTGGGGGTTTGCGTTTGCGCCCCCGCTGCGACGCACAATCCAATCGCCAGGAATCCGGCTACCATCGCTTGTATCAAGGTCTTCTTCATCGCTGTTTTCTTCAACGCGGTCTTTTTCATCGCTGCCTCCAGCGTCCAACCCAAATAGCTCATGTATGGGGAACGAACTTGGCCGTTCTACCTGTGCCCAAGCTATCGAGTGGGAGATAAACGCACGATTAACCGGAAATCGCGCTGCGATTGGGCACAGGAAGATAGGCGGTGAATGTGGTTCCAGAACTGTCCGA
>Ga0210406_10008428_pt1 | contig 10311 bp, 8 predicted proteins | sample IncBWC30MmetaG_FD_155454 | JGI IMG/M metagenome (GOLD analysis project Ga0210406, IMG submission 155454) | Forest soil microbial communities from Barre Woods Harvard Forest LTER site, Petersham, Massachusetts, United States - Inc-BW-C-30-M | ecosystem: Environmental > Terrestrial > Soil >... | reverse complement strand
GCCGATGCGAGAGCGAATGGTTGCGCTCCAACCAATGGTCTCGATCGGCGACTCGGGATCGCTGACCGCAAAAATATCCTTATGGACCTCATGGAAATCGGCAACGAGACACTTGACGTCTTCGGGGTGCGAGAACCGGGGACGACGCAGCGACACCTCGATCTCCCAGGCCTGATCGGGATAGCGGGCCTCGGTCGTCCAATCAATTGCAACAAACTCGGCCTGGCTCCCGGTCGACTCCTGGAAGGCGCGACAGCGCGCTTCGAGCTGTTCAAGCACCTCATTGACGCCATCGAAATCGAATGATTCGCTTGTCGTGTGCCGCATCGCCTGATGGTAGGAGGTCAGGTCCGAAATGAGCGCGCCGGCGGCCGCGAGCGCAGCGCCGGTCTCAGGCACATAGATGGTGCGACAGCCAAGGCGACGGCCGACGCTGACGCAGTTGAGGCCGGCTGCTCCGCCTCCTGCGACAAAGGCTGCCGACGCGGGATCTATCCCTTGACTCAGTGTGACCTCGAGGATCGCCTGCACCATGTGCTCGCTGGCAAGCTCGAGAATCGATGCAGCCGCGGCCTCGAGGCTCTGCCCGGTTGGATCGGCGATCTCTCCTGCAATGGCCGCCTCCGCGGCCTTCCGGTCGAGGGGCATCCGGCCGCCGAGAAAATGTGCCGGATCAATATACCCGAGTGCGACCGCCGCGTCCGTTACGGTCGGGCGCGAACCCCCACGGCCATAGGCAACCGGGCCAGGCACGGCTCCGGCGCTGATCGGCCCGACATGCAATAGGCCGCCGTCGTCGATCCAGGCGATCGACCCGCCGCCCGCCCCGATGCTTTTTGTATCGACCGACGGCATGCCCGTCATGTGGCTCATGAAGGGCCGGCCAAGCCAGGTCTCGCGGGTGCGAGGAATCCGTCCCCTGCGGACGACGGACACGTCGAAAGTGGTTCCACCGGCATCGCCGACGATCAACGTCGCATCGCCCTTAGTCGGCGTATAGGCCTTGGCCCCGAAAGGGGCCAGGCTTGGACCGGAATTGATCAGGTGCACCGGTACCGCGGCGACGTCGGCGGCGTCCATTACGCCGCCTTGCGACGTGATGACCAAGATACGACCCGCGAAACCAGCGGCGCGCATGCGAGACTCGAAACTGCTCATGTAGACGCTCATTACCGGTTTCAGTGACGCGTCGAGCGCGGTCGACATTGCGCGCCGATATTCGCGAAGGGACGGATTGATATGATGCGAGAGCGTGAACGGCACACCGGGCAAATGACGCTCGATCAGGGCGCCAAGCGCGATTTCGTGCGCCGGATTGACGACCGACCACAACAGACAGACGGCGACCGCCTCCGCCCCCAGCGCCGCGACCCGTCGAAGAACTGCGACCGCACCGATTTCATCGAGAGGCGCGTGCACTGAACCGTCGCTCAGGATTCGCTCGGAAATCTCGAATGTCAGCGCCTTGGGCACGAATGGCGCGGGATAAGGCACCGTGAAGTTGAAGGCGTCCTGCCGGCCGCCTTCCCGAAAGACCAGCGTGTCCGGATGGCCCGCCGTCGTAAGGAAGGCGGTTCGCGCGGTTAGACCCGTCACGATCGCGTTGATTGCGCGCGTGGTGCCGTGCACGAGAATTTCACCGCGCGCGAGATATTCGGCGAGCGGTACGCCGGAGACCCGCGCGGCCGCTCCCATGACCTCGAGCACGCCTGCGACAGGATCGGCGGGCTGCGTCGGCGCCTTGAACATTGAGATCTCGCCGTTGTCGTCAGCGACGACGAGATCGGTGAATGTGCCCCCCGTGTCGACAGCGAAGCGGAGTCGGCGGCTTCCGGCGCGCATTTGCTCTGGTTTAGACGACGGCGAACTTTCAGAGTCGCGCGAGGTTGGCAGACGGTTCCGAGAGTTCATCCGCCTTGGCTCCCATGCGATGGAGGCATGGTTCCTCAGAGAACGCCATATTTTTCGTAAACTTCCGACAACAGGCGCCCCTTATGGAGCTCTTCGCGGGTGCGACTTTCTCGCGCCGCCATGTCATGTGCTTTCGCGAACACCTTGTCCGAAACCGCCTCCGGAATGATCACGACGCCGTCGACGTCGCCGAACACGGTGTCCCCCGAGCAGACGCGTACGCCGGCGCAGACGATCGGACGATCCATCTCGATCATTCGGCTGCGGCCCTTGCTGTCGAGTGGTCCGATGCCGCCGTGGAATACGGGAAATTTCATCTTCCGGATATGCCGGACGTCCCTTACCAGACCGTCGGTCACGCAGCCGGCGGCGCCGCGAGCCATCGCTGCGGTCGTCAACAATTCGCCCCAAGGCGCGATGCGGTCGGTTGGACCGCCGCACGCGAACACGGCCACGTCGCCGGCCTTGAGGTCGTCCACCAACCTGATCTCGAGTTCGTAGGGGTTCTCGCCGTCGAGCACCGAATAGGTTTCGGCGTAGAGTCCGGTGCGAGCGCGGCCGACGAACGAGAGCGTGTCATCAAGCGGTCGCATGAACGGCCGCAACGCTTGATTAGGATATCCCATCTCGTCCATGACGTCGGAAAGGACCGCAGTGTAGAGCGTCTCGAGCAAGTCGGACGAGGTCACAGAAAGAGTCCTCCCAAGGGCGGTTAATGTAACGATACAGGCCCCGAAATTTGCCTGTCAAGCCGGCCAATTTGATGCGACCCTGGCGTACCGCTTGTACGCGTCGAGTCCTTTTCAAGCCGAATCTGCCCGTTTGGCGAAGCCGCTTCGGGTGAACTCGCAGGGGTAGCGATCAAAGGACTCCAGACAAGAACTGTAACGTTTCATAATTCATCTTGACGTCGTTGCGAACGATGCGGCATGCTTTGTGTCGTTGGGCATGGCTGTCGCGGCGCCTAGTTGTCGGCAGGCGGTCGAATGAAGAAAACCACTACGCGATATCCGAAAGCACGGGAGGTGTCCGCATGTCAGCGGCAACTAAGCGCGTAAACCGGCGCCGGTTCTTGAACCTACTCGGAGGTTCGGCCGCAATTCCCTATTTGATGAGCGCAGGGTCGCCCAGCGCAGCTGGTCTTTCCGGCAAGATCACCATGATCAAGGGGCCTCACTCGGCGGATGAGGCCAAATACGAGGCCGAGATCATTGACGACTTCAAGAAAACGAACCCAAACGCCGAAGTCGAGTTCACCACCTACGACTGGGCAAACATGAACGCCCAGCTCACCGCAGGTTTCGCCTCGGGCTCGCCCGCAGACGTGCAATATCTCGTAGATCTCGTCTATCCCGCCTATGCAGAACGCGGCGTGCTGCACGACATGACGGCGTGGGTGAGCGATCCCTCCTGGAAGTCGGAGCATGACGCGATTCAACCCTTTGCCTGGCAGCTCGCGAAATCCTCCAAGGGAACTTGGGGCGTGCCGGTGCTCGGCGCGGTCTACAACATTTTCGTCAATCTCGACCTACTCAACGCCGCGGGTGTGGCGGACACGTGGAACAAATCCTATTCCGACATGATGGCGGCCGCGAAGGCCACGACGAAAGGCGATACATTCGGCTTCTCGATGCGTACGCGCGTTTCCGACTACGCCTTCTGGGACTGGTTCCCCTACATCCACAACGCGGGTGCCGACATCCTGAACAAGGATTGGACGGCCAACGGCCTCGCCGGTTCCGAAGATGCAATGCAGTTCCTGATCGACATGCACAATGCGAAAGTCACGCCGCCGGTCGGCAGCGTCGACTGGCAGGGCCAGTTCGATCTTTTCAAGGCGGGCAAGATCGCGATCTATCATGGCGAAACGCCGGAGATTAACGATCTGCTCGCCAAACCTCCGCCGTTCAAATGGGACGTCGCCTACGCTCCGCCCGGGCCCAAGGCGCAAACGGTGATGGGCAATTTCGGCATCCTCTCCGTCGCCGCAGCAAGCAAGAACAAAGATCTCGCCTGGGCCTTCATTAAACACTGGGCGTCAGGGCCGGAAGTGGGCCGGTTTGCCAGCGAGGTGAATCTCCAGGTCGTGCGTACGGATATCGTCAACCAGCTCTACGCCGACAAGCCGGCCATGCAGAAGATCCAGAAGGAGTTCGTGCCGCGGGTGAAAGGCCTGCAGCCGCACCCGAAGATCCTGACGATGCTGCAGCAGATCTGGCCGGTGGCGGAGAACGCCTATCTCGGCAATCTGAGCGGCAGGCAGGCGATCGGGCAAATGGGAGACATCATCAACAAGCTGGCGTGATGGCCGGCTCCGTCGAATGAATGCGGCGGGGAGTTTCCTTCGCGCCGCTAGCCCGATCGTTTCAGGCTTCGAGTTGATGGAAACGGCGACGTCTCATTTCCAACTGTCGGAGGACGAACACCGAAAACAGCGCTTTCGCGCGGCGATGCGCCACAATTTAACTGCGTATGCGTTCCTGGCGCCGATCCTTGTCTTCTTTTTGATCTTCATGGCGGTCCCTGTCGTCTGGTTGTTCTACCTCAGCTTCCAGCATGACGGGATCCTGGCGCCTGCCCAGTTCGCGGGACTCGACAATTGGCGCCGCACATTCTCCGATAGCCTCGTCCTGAAATGCATCATCAACACCCTCTACTACTGCGCGATGGCGATACCGACGGTTTTCGTGCTCGGCATGATCGTCGCGCTGTCGCTTAGCATGGTTCGGCGCGGCGCGGCGCTGTTGAGAATCATCATCTACTTCCCGACGCTGCAGGCTTCCCTGATCGTCGCCCTAATTTGGACCTTCGTGATCCACCCCGACTTCGGCCTCTTGAATCTCGGCATACGCGCGCTGACCGGCGTCAAGCTCAACTTCCTCGGCGATCCCCATTTCGCCATGCCGACCATCGCGATGATCGAGGTCTGGAAGGGTCTCGGATTCTGGGCGATACTTTTCCTCTCGGGACTGCTTGCGCTCCCCCAGGACCTCTATCACGCCGCCGAGCTGGACGGAGCAGGACCAATCCGCCGCTTTTTCAGCCTCACTTTGCCGCTGATGAAACCGACCTTTTATTTCGCGGTCATTTTCGCCACGATCGTCAACCTGCAGTTGTTCGATTCCGTGTTCGTTCTGACCGACGGCGGCCCGGTCGACTCGACCGCGACCATTGCCTGGTACATCTACCGCAGCCTCTTCACCTTCTCCGATCCGGGCTTCGGCGCGACGCTGTCCTTCGTGCTTGTCGTCGTCGTTCTCGCGCTGACGGCCTTGCAGACCTGGCTCTTGCGGGAGCGCGCATGACGCGGGTCCGTCGTGCGCGCCTCGCACTGGAGCCTTCGCCAGCCGCGCGAGTGCTCGCAGGATTCGTGCTCGCCGTCACGGTCGTCGTATCACTTGCGCCATTTTTTTACGTCATCTCGACCTCGTTGAAGGAAACAAAATCGCTCTTCAGCTATCCTCCGCACTGGATCCCGGACCCTGTCTACCTCGGCAACTATGTCGCACTGTTTCAGAAACATCCGTTCGGCTGGTGGCTTGGCAACACGTTGGCCATCTCGGCTATCGTCACCGCGCTGAAGCTGGTGATCGACGGCATGGCGGCTTATGCGCTCGCCAAGCTCGACTTCTCGGGCAAGCCCGTAATTGTAACCATCCTGCTGATTTCGGTAGCGGTGCCGCTCGCCGCTCTCTTGATCCCCCTCTTTCTCATTATCCGGTCCATGGGACTGATCGACACCCGCTTGGCGCTGATCCTGCCCCCGCTCGCCAATCCACTCGGCGTCTTCATGATCCGCGCCTTCATCGCCGGACTCCCCGACGAACTGATCCACTCGGCGCGGATGGATGGGGCCGGCGAGTTCGAGATTTTGCGCCGGGTCGTCGTGCCGCTGATCCGTCCCGGCCTCGTCGTGCACGCCACGTTCATCTTCGCTACTCAGTATACGAGCTTTCTCTGGCCGCTGGTGGCAGTACGTGATCTGCACAAGCAGGTCATTACAGTCGGCATTTCCAGTCTGCGCGCGATCTTCACCGTCGACTGGGGGCTCATCAGCGCCGCGAGCCTGATCGCGGCTGTGCCGCTCACGGTCATCTTCATCCTGTTTCAGCAGGCCTTCTTCCATCAGAGCCTCGCCGGAGCGCTCAAGGAGTAGAGATGGACACGCGTCCGGACGAACTTCCCTGTCTGGAGCTTGCCAGTGTCTCCAAGAGTTTCGGCGCCGGCAGGGTGCTCGAGGCGATCTCCTTAAGCGCTGGACAAGGGGAATTCGTCGCACTGCTGGGACCTTCGGGTTGCGGCAAGAGCACGATCCTGCGCATGATCGCAGGCATCGAGCCGTGCGAAGAAGGCGAAATTCTCATCGAGGGCGCGGTGGTGAATTACGTGCGCCCTTCGGAACGCAACGTCGCCATGGTGTTCCAGTCCTATGCGCTCTATCCGCATATGACGGTGCGCGAGAACATCACGTTTCCGCTGACGACTAGCCACGGGCGGCATTTCGACCGGGCCACGGTTGCCAAACGTGTCGCCGAGGCGGCTGAGCTGGTCGACCTGACAGATAAACTGAACCGGCTGCCGTCGCAACTATCTGGAGGTCAGCGACAGCGTGTGGCGCTCGCACGCTCGATCGTGCGTCATCCAGTCGCGTTCCTGATGGACGAACCGCTCTCTAATCTCGACGCGCTCTTGCGGCATGAGATGCGTCAGTCCCTGATTGACCTCCATCGTCGTGTCGGGCGCACGACATTGTATGTGACGCACGACCAGTTCGAGGCGATGACGATGGCCAACCGCATCATCGTCATGAACCATGGCCGTATCCAGCAGGCGGGGACGCCGCGCGAAGTCTTCGAGCGTCCAGCCAATCGTTTCGTGGCCGGCTTCGTCGGACTCCCCTCGATGAACATGCTGCGCGGCCGCATTGAGGGTGGCCGCTTCACCAGCCTTCACGGCATCACATGCCAGCTGCCTGCTTCCGTCTTTGTCGCTGCAGAAGGAGCGAGCGTGGTGCTCGGCCTCCGGCCGACTGACCTTGCCATAGGACTCGCCCGTCCCGGCGAAGCCTCGCTCTCAGGGTCGATTTCGCGGGTGGAATATGGCGGTGCCGATGTTTTCGTCGATCTCGCGCTCGGAGATGCCGAGAGCCTTCGGATCCGTGTCTCCGCGGAGAATTCCGTGAGCCTCGGCGAGCAGATCGAGGCCCGTATCGCGTTGGCCGCGCTCCACCTCTTCGACGCTGAAGGCGCGTCGTTGCGGCGTCCAGCACAGGGTGATGCATGAAGCTTACAGGATACAGCAGCAGCGTGTTCGTGCGCCCAGGCGGGAGCCTCGGCTTTCACGTTCACAGTGAGAGCCCCAACGTCGACGTGCAACTCGTCAGGCTGCTTCATGGCGACGAGAATCCAAATGGGCCGGGCTTTCAGGAGCGAGAGATTTCATCGTCAATCGATGGTCGCCATACTGCCGGACCGCAGGAGATCTTTCGGGGCTCCTTCGCGGAGCTCGAGACACCGCTGCCGCTCATCGAGAGAGACGACTTCGAGATCGACCTTTGGATATGGCCGACACGTCCCAGCATCGGCAGACAGGGCATCATCTCCTGGCGCGCGCCCGAATGCTTGGAGGGACTTTGCGTCGCGCTGGACGAAACGGGTCGGGTCATGGCGCAAAGCGGAACGCGCGAGGTCGTACGCGCCCGCGAGCCGCTGGCGCGTCGTGCTTGGGCGCGTATCCGGTTGCGGGGGCGTGGCGACCGGTTCGAGCTCTCCATCACCCCTCGTGACTATTCCCCGCGCTACTATGCGCCGGACGTTTGCGACGCATTGCACGGCGAGAGTCTCTTGTTCGGGCGACATTTGACGATTGCCGCGACTTCTGTCGACTCCATCGGAAGCCGGCGTCGACCTTTCCAGGTTTTCAACGGCAAGATTTCGAGGCTCTCGCTTCGTTCAGCCGGCCAAACGCAATGCGCATTCGACTTTGCGATCGAGCCGCATGGGCGCCGCTTGATCGACGCCAAGCGCGGCCTCGTTGCGACTTGCCACAATCGTCCGACTCGCGCCATGACCGGACCCTCTTTCGGCGCTCAGGGCGTGGCGCCGGCCGAACCAACCCATGACGCGGTGCACTTTCACGATGACGACGTGAGCGATGTCCAATGGCCTGAGACCTTTGGCTTCGCTGCTCCTAACGATCTGCCCTCCGGCGTCTACGCGATGCGGCTGCGTGGTGATGGCATGGAGGACCATTTACCATTCCTTGTAGCGCCGCCGATCGGGCGGCCGACCGCTCCGCTCGCGCTTCTGATGCCAACCTTCAGCTATCTCGCCTATGCCAACGAGTCAGTTGACGCGACGGATTCCCTCCGTCTCGCGCCGCGCCAGGACATGGGCCTCAACCAGGCTGCATACGCTTATGCCGCTGCGAACGGTTTGAAGAGCACTTACGATCTGCATGGCGACGGCAGTGGCATAAGCCTGGGCTCACGGCGGCGACCGATCATTGATTTTCGTCCGAAGGCACGGTGCCGCACGTTTGATGCGCCGCATCAATTTCCTGCAGACCTGCACTTCGTGCACTGGCTTCATGCGCGAGGCTACCAGGTCGACATTCTCTGCGACGACCTGTTGCACTCCGAGGGTGCCGAGCTTCTGGCGCCCTATCGGGCGGTGCTGACCGGCACCCATCCGGAATATTGGACTGAGCCAATGATGGACGCCCGCGACGCGTGGCTCGATGAGGGCGGGCGGTTGATTTATGTCGGCGGAAACGGCTTCTACTGGGTCACCGCCGTCGCTCCTGACGAACCCGAGGTGATCGAAGTTCGGCGCTACGCCGGGACGGGGACCTGGCAGGGCGAGCCGGGCGAGGATCAGCTCGCACTGTCGGGTGAGCGAGGCGGACTGTGGCGTATGTCCGGCCGTCCGCCGCAGGCCCGAATCGGTGTCGGCTTCTGCGGCCAGGGCTTCGATCGGGGATCCGGCTATCGTAAGACGACGGCCGCCTCGAGCTCGCGCTGGTCATGGATATTTTCGGGCATTGAGAGCGAAAGCTTTGGCTCTGGCCCGGCCCTTGTTCTCGGGCACGGCGCCGCCGGCTATGAGATTGACCGAGTGGACGCCGAGGCCGGCACGCCTGAACACACGGTGGTACTGGCGAGCGCCGATGGATTCACTGACGCCTACCAGACCGCGATCGAGCGTACGACGGCGATCGCGCCCTGGTACGGAGGTTCCGATCCGCGCTCCGGGCTGCGCGCGGACATGACCATCACGCCTGGTCCGAAGGGCGGCGCCGTGTTCACGACCGGGTCGATCTCTTACGCCTCGACCCTCTGCTTCAACGACAATCAGAGCGATACCGCGGTGATTCTCGCCAATGTGATCGATGGCTTTCTCGCGGATCGCCTACCTGGTGTTTTGGAAGTTAGCTAGCTGTGGAGTCTCAACAGGTTCTGATCCAGTGCGAGGCGCCTGATGGGCGCGGTGATGATGCGCGGTACCCGAACAAGCGGGGTAGGTGTACTGGATCAGGGCCAAACCCAAGAGATCTCGGCGGATCGCGAGACACTCTTGTGCGACGGGGTATTTGGTTCACCACAACTCCTGATGCTGTCCGGGATCGGCCCCGCGGCAGACCTTCGCGCAGTCGGCGTCACGCCGCTGATTGATCTGCCGGACTGAACCTACGGGATCAACTTGCAGCCTTTCCATCGACGGAGAAATAACAAGATCAACTATTGGCGCATTCCGGCCGAAGACAGGAGTCCAGGTTAAGTGGTCGTTGCGGATCGCTCGCGCGAACAGGATCCCGGAGCGGCGACTTGCCAAGCGACAAGGACGCTCGGTCGAGAGCGGGCTTTAGCGATGGTGGAGCTGAATGGATTCAAACCGATGGCCATCGGGGGCGCAGTGAGATCGCGAGCTATTCCTCTCTTCGACAGTCAATGCGCGCAGCCTGCTCGCGGCACGCGTCTTCTCGATCGCGATCGACGCCCTCGCCTCGGTTGCTCTCTCTGGCTTCGCTTTCCGGCGGCGCGGAGGTCGCCTCGCCTAAGGCGGATCGAAGTCGAGCAGCGACGCAGCCAACACCTGAAGGTTTTTTCTCGTGAACGGGTCAAAACAACCCAAGCGGCCTGTCATGGGCGTTCCGCTGGACTTGCTTGTGAGCTCGACGATTGTCCCTGTCCCGAACATATTGCCAATGGACGGCTTCCCTTCAGATGGGGTTTCGACAACAACCATTTTTGTACGCTGATGCCGCTCGGGGCGCCGTCCATCCCATCATTCCACAATGGCGCGGCGACGCCGCGGCAGACGCGACCGGGTCTTGTCGGCCGCGATCAGGGTCGAGCCTGAGCCAAGGAACGGGTCGACGACGATGTCGCCGCAGTCGGTG
>Ga0210406_10008427_pt1 | contig 10311 bp, 8 predicted proteins | sample IncBWC30MmetaG_FD_155454 | JGI IMG/M metagenome (GOLD analysis project Ga0210406, IMG submission 155454) | Forest soil microbial communities from Barre Woods Harvard Forest LTER site, Petersham, Massachusetts, United States - Inc-BW-C-30-M | ecosystem: Environmental > Terrestrial > Soil >... | reverse complement strand
CTGCTCGGACATACAAAGATCGAAAGCACGGTCAGATATCTCGGCATCGAAGTGGATGATGCACTCGCAATAGCGGAACAAGTTGATGTCTGAGATACCAGGGCAGAGCGGACATGCTCTGCCCGCCCTCTGACCGCCGGTTTGCGCCAGAAGCAGACTCACGCGATGCGATAAAAACGTCTATCCATACAGTTCGTCAGCCCTCAGCACCCCGGCCAAGCGCATGCCGTCAGCGACACGTTCGCCATCCCGCGAGATAAGTTGGATTATCACTTCGTTCGTTGAAAGCGCCACGCCAGCGGCGGATGGTGAAGCTTCGGTCAAGCGCAGTCCCGCTTTTACGGTGGCCCTCGCCTGTTCCAGCTCTCCAAGGCGCGCCAAGACAGCCGCGCCGCCATCAAACTTGTTAGCCCATAGATGGGCGCCGTCCAGCCCCAGAAGCAAGCTCCGTCAAATGCTCCGCGCAGCAAAGTAAAGATTTTTGACTGAACTCTACCTTGACCCTTTTGGCCGGAATGGTTCAACATGTCTGCGCTCGGTCGGAGCATCCACGTTCGCGGAAAGGGCTGCGCCCACGACAGAAGACCTACCGATGCAGGTCTACGGTTCTCCCTTATCTGCCTGAGCGAACGCAGGTAACCGATAAGGGAATCTGTCATGGCCGACGCGCTCGGGTCCTATCCGCAATTTCGTCTCAATTTCGAACAGCAGGGCAAACGCGCTAAGGATTTGCTCAAGGCAGCGCGCGCCGGCGAGGCGGAAGCACTCGCACGCTTCAAGTCGCCCCCAAGGCTCGCCGAGGCCCAGTACCTGATTGCGCGGGAGTTGCGGTTCGACAACTGGGCCTCAATGAAGCGCCATATCAGTGAAATGACTCTGGCACGCGAGGCAATGCATGCTTCGGCGCCCGACAGCGATCTTCCAACGCTCCATATCCGTTGCGGTCATGATCTGCAGGAGTCGCTGAAGGAAGCCGGCTTCGGCGGCGATTACTACGTCGATATCTACCCCTATATCATTGGGCCTGTGCGCGAGGGTTCGGGGTACCTCGAGCAGCGTGCGCGCCACATTGTCGACTGTTACGGCGATCAATTCGATCCGCCACTGGAATACGAAGGGCAACTTCGATCTCTCAAGGACAAGGAGCGCGAGCTCCACGATTCCGCCGATTACGAGCGCGTCGTGCTCTGGTTCGAACACGACGTCACCGACCAGCTGTCACTGATCCACCTGCTGGGACATTACGCAACACATCGGCGTCCATCGCGGCTGGAACTGGTCAGCATCAGCGACTTCCCGGGCGCCAGGCGCTTCACCGGATTGGGAGAGTTGCCGCCTGAAGCGTTGCGCCTGCTGTGGACGACCCGCAAGCCCGTCAGCGCGGCGCAGTTGCGGTTGGGCCTCGACGCCTGGCGCGCATTAGCCAACCCCGACCCGCTTCCGCTCGCCGCGATCATGCGCAGCGCTACGCCGGCGCTGCCGTTGCTCGCTCGTGCCCTCCATCGCCATTTGCGCGAGCTGCCCTCCAGCACCAATGGCCTGTCGCTCACAGAGGAGACAGCGCTAACATTGATGGAGCAGCCGCTCCCGCGCCGGGGTGGCAACGTCAATCTCGCAAAGATCTATTCGGCGATGCACTGGGACATCGATCCGCTTCCCGGGCAAGGCGACCTTCATGTGCGAGATCGCGTGCTCAACATGGAAGGCGCGAGTGCTCGCGTTTTCGAGCGCCGCGCCGGCGTCAGACCCGGCGGTAACTCGCGGCCGCCCTGGACGGATATACTGAGCATCACCGATCTCGGGCGTGCGGTCCTGAAAGGCGGGTTTGATTTCATGTCACTGACACCACCGAGCCGTTGGGTTGGCGGCGTGCAGATCGGAGCGGGAATGCCCGACTGGCGCTGGGATTATAAAGCTAGAGACGCTGTGCGCCTGAGCAGTTGAGGCCGCCCAAAATGAAAAGACAACGCCTTTTCTGCCGCTGCGCCGCCGTCGTTGCGCAAGTTGTTGTCGATAAGGAGACTCATCTACAGCTTTCAATGACCGCCATAGACGGTGGCGAAGGTCAGCTATTGGGTCAAACTCGGAAGTCGGCCCGCTTGAACGGCATGTCTGTTCTACCCCCAACAGCAGACGTCGTCGGACCACCGCGGCGTGTCCGGGTTGTGCCGATAGTGTTGCAAAAGTCGAAAATCGAACGACGCCAGAAATCTCGCAAACGTTGATGTTTGGACGACTCCATCGTTGCAATGCTCTGTAGCGCGGATACGAAGCTCCGTGGTCGTTTTTCTGAGAAGCGATGTGGTCCCTCACATCTCTGCGCGCGAAACGCATCAGCGGCCCTGGAAAATTTCGTTCGTCACCCTCAAAAGACTTTTGCAACAATATCTGCCATGAGCGGACGTCAACCGACTCATTCAATCAAGGCAAGTGCGGCCGACTCGGCGTTCAAGCCGCTCATGGCATGTCGATGCAAACAATCGGCTGCGGTCCCGATCAGGTTGCTCAGAACCTCGTTGCATCCTTCCGCAGCAAACAAGGCGATCCGCGCATCGACTTCGACGCCCTCGGCGAGCTCCGGCGCCTTCAGTAACTGACCCAAGAGAAGAAACATCCGCTCGCGGAGGCCACCCATCCGTCAAGGCGCCGGCCCACGCGGATAGCTCAGAACGAACCCACCAGGGAGCCGAGCGCAATGACGGCGGCAAGCGCTAAAAGGGCCCCGATGATGCCGACCACCACAATGTCGCGATAGCTATCCCGGTGCGTCGATCCGCAGATGGCAAGCAAAGTGACCACCGCGCCATTGTGCGGCAGGCTATCGAGTGTGCCCGAACCGATCACCGCTATACGGTGGAGCAGCTCGGGATTGAGGCCTATCTCAGCCGCGCGCGTCATGTATGTCGCCCCGAGTGCGTCGAGCGCAATGGTCAGTCCACCCGATGCCGAACCGGTAAGTGCTGCCAGCACGTTTGTGGCGACTGCCAGCGACACCAACGGGCCGCCACCGATGCCGAGCACGGCATCGCGCACTACCGCGAAAGCAGGCATCGCCGCCACCACAGCGCCGAAGCCGACCAGGCTCGCGACGCTCATCGCCGGTAGTACCGCGGCATTGGCGCCGGCATCCATGGTGGCGCGCAGGGCCGGCATTCGGCGAAAATTGACCGCGATCACGGTGACGATCGCGCAGGCAAGCGCGGTGATCACAGCCCACACGCCCCCGACAGCTGCGAGTGACGACTCGCCCCAGCGAGCTTCAGCGAGAAAGCGCGTGTCGAGTGCCGGCAGGATGAACAACGACATCGCGAGATTGACCATTATCACCACGATGAGGGGCAGCGCGGCGAGCATGGTCGAAGGTGGCGTGTCGGTCGTCTCGCCGTGCATGATTTCTGCGGGATCGAACTCGTGCGCGGTGGCGGCGCGTCCACGCAAGTTTTCGTCGGTGGCGAGACGGCCGGACGGCATGGGCGCCCCTTCGCCAAAGCTTTCGCCGTTCTTCCTTGCAATGGCCCCTTCGCGATTGAGCCACCACAGGCCGAAACCGAGCATAATCAGCGACGCCAGAATGCCGAGGCCTGGCGCAGCAAATGGCGTAGTGCCGAAAAACGGCATCGGAATTGCGTTCTGGATCGACGGCGTGCCGGGCAGCGCCGACATGGTGAAGGTCGAGGTGCCGAGGACGATCGCGGCTGGCATCAGACGCCGTGGGATGCCGGCCACACGAAACAACTCCTGTGCCATCGGCGCCAGCACGAAGAAGGCGACGAACAAGCTAACGCCGCCATACGTGACCAGCGCGCCGGCGAGCACCACCGCCAGCATGGCCCGCTGCGGGCCGAGCCGCTGCATCATGAAGTTCGCGATCGCGGCGACCGAGCCGCTGTCCTCCATCAACTTCCCGAACAGCGCACCAAGCAGAAACAATGGAAAGAACTGCGCCAGGAAGCCCGCCGCGCTGGCCATGCAGGTTTGGGTCCAGTGGGCGAGCAGCGGCTCGCGGGAGAACAGCGCCGCGATCAAAGCGGCAAGCGGCGCCAGCATCAGCACGCTCCAGCCCCTGAAGGCGAACGAGACCAGCAGGCCGAGCCCGATCAGGATGCCGAGAAGCCCCAACACAGTCATCACCTCAGCATTCCGCGAGCAGCACGTCGAGATCGGTCGTGGAGTGCTTTCCGATATCCTCGCCGTGGGCTGTGACGAATGCGTCAGCGCTCCTGCGCCCCTCATCCTTCAGCAATGAAACGAACTCCCACTCGGCGTTGAGCTTCGACGACGCGCCGAAATCCGCGAGCGTGTCGGTCATGATCCGGTGCATGCGCATTCCGGCCCAGCGAGCGCCCTCGCCGTGTCCGGGGTCCGCCACCTGGCGCAGCAGCGCGATCATGCGCAACTCCTTCATCAGTGGCGAATTGAAGGAGATTTCGTTGAGCCGGTTGAGGATCTCGTTTGCCGTGCGGGGCCGGTCCAGCCGTTCGCGCGGATTGATCTGCACCAGGATGGTGTCGTGCGCATCGCTTTCGCGCACCAGCGGCGTCAGCGTCGGATTGCCGGCGTAGCCGCCATCCCAATAGGGCTCACCGTCGATCTCGATCGCCTGGAACATGGTCGGCAGACAAGCCGAGGCAAGCAGAACATCGGCCGTGATCTCGGCGTTGCGGAAGATGCGGCCGCGGCCAGTACGCACATTGGTCGCGGTGATAAACAGCCTGATGGGTGCACGGGCGAGTCGGCCGAAATCGATGCTGTCGGCGAGGATCGCGCGCAGGGGGTTGAGGCCGAGCGGATTGAGATCATAGGGCGAAAGCACGCGGGCCATCAGGTCCATGGCGACATAGGCGGGCGACGTGTCGAGTGTCCAGCGGCCCATCAGTCGGTCGAGCGGTGAGCGCTGCAGCGGACTCAATGCCGCAGCGTGCGAGACCCGCCGCCAATAGGCCTCGAGCGACGCCCGCGCGCCTTCGGCTCCGCCTTGCATCCATCCGTCCGCCACCAGGGCTGCGTTCATCGCGCCCGCCGACGTGCCGGAGATCGCCTCGATCCGCAGCCACGGCTCCTCGATCAGCCGATCGAGCACGCCCCAGGTGAACGCGCCGTGGGAGCCGCCGCCCTGCAAAGCAAGGTCGACCAGAACTGGTTCGCGCGATGTTTCGTCCATCGTCACACGCTTCTGTCGGAGATGAAACGACACTCAATTCAGGACAAGCTTCGTCTCGAGCGGCGCATGGGTGCCTCCCAACCGTCGATCAGGATACTGTGCCCCGTGCAGTCCGCCGACTACACCTCAGCGACTACGGCGCAAGCCGAAGCCAAGTCCGATCCAGGCCGCGCCCGCCATGATGAGATCGATGCCAAGGAACAGGCCGAGGATATAGAGGCTCGAGACCGGCCAGTGGGCCAAAATCAGCAAGCCGAGCAGCAGCGTGATCACACTTGACAGCAGCACCCAGATCCAGGGCGTTTCTCGTTTCATGCTGAAGGCAAGCATGATCCGCATGATGCCCGAGGCCACCAGCGATGCGCCGAGAATGAGGGTCAGCAGCGCTGCGGCGAGCAGAGGATTCTCGAACGTGACGAAGCCGGCGATGATGTAGAGCACACCGAGCAGGACCCATAGCAGGAATTTGCCCCAGCTCTTGATTTGGAACGCGCTAAATACTTCGGCGACGCCGGCGATGATCATCATCACGCCGACGACGAGGACGCTCGCAACCGTGGCCATTGCAACGCTGCCGAGCGCGATAAACCCGGCGAGCAGATAGACGACGCCGAGTGCGATGATCCAGCCCGACTTGGCGCGAAGCGGCGCCGTATCCGAACCGGCTTGAAGATTTCTGAGGGCGTCTAAAGCATTGGTCATGACGGTCCTCCGATGCGGAAACCTATCTGACGTTCGCCTTCAGGAGGCGAGAACACGAAACATATCGAACAAGTCGTGCCGGCTGCAATCTCTATTTCTTGCCGTTTTAGATTTTTTTGTTTTCGATATGGGCTCGCACTTGCTGACAATTTTAGAGAGCGGCCGGAACCGGAATAGTCGTGTTTCGTAGCGCATCCGTTCTTCCCTTCACGGCTTTGTCAACGAATGAATGCAACCGCCTCTGGTCCCCGGGGCTAGGGTGAGGCATCGGCACGAGTGCCCGCATCCACCGTTCGCGACGGGTTGCGGATAGCGACAGTAATGGTGTGACGGCTCTCGTGCTTTTCCAAGAGGAGCGTGCACGATGAACTCAAGAGATCTCCTGAGTTGCTCATTCGCCCTGACGATGATCCAAAACATGCGGCGCATGTTCCTTCCGCCGCTGCTGTCGGCGGTGCTCTTAATCGGACTCTGCCAGCAAGGTCTGGCGCAGTACGAAGCGCTGGAACTGGGGCCCGAGGAGGCCGCCGCCCCCACGTTGCCCACCGGTGGAGCGACGCTTTTTCAGAACGTCCGTATTTTTGATGGCAAGAACGCTGCGCTGTCGGCGCCGTCGATTGTGCTCGTGAAGGGTAACATCATCGAGCAAATATCGGTGAACCCAGCTGCTGCGACGGCGGGCGCCGACGTCCGCGTGATCAACGCCAACGGGCGCGTGCTGATGCCAGGCCTGATCGACGCGCATTGGCATATGTTCATGGCGGCGGCGTCTCCTGCGATCGTTATGACCGCCGATCCCGGCTACCTCAACCTGTTGGCCGCGCGACAGGCCGAAGCAACGTTGATGAGGGGTTTCACCACCATACGTGATATGGGTGGTCCGGTGTTTGGATTGAAGCGCGCCATCGACGAGGGCGTCACCGTTGGTCCGCGCATCTATCCCTCGGGCGCCATGATCTCGCAAACCTCGGGTCATGGAGACTTTCGGGCTCGCTACGAAGTTCCGCGGGCGCTGGGCGGGCCGTTGAGCCAGTCCGAGATCACGGGCGTCGCAGCCATCGCTGACAGCCCCGATGAAGTACGGCTGCGGGCCCGCGAGCAACTGAGACAGGGGGCCAGTCAGATCAAACTGATGGCAGGCGGTGGTGTTAGTTCTCAGCACAATCCGATCGAGTCGACCCAGTTCACGGAAGCGGAGCTTCACGCCGCGGTCGAGGCGGCCGAAAATTGGGGCACCTACGTGGCCGTGCACGCGTATACGCCGGCCGCGATCCGGCAAGCGATCGCTGCTGGCGTCAAGTGCATCGAGCACGGTCAGCTGATCGACGAGCCCACGGCCAAATTGCTGGCGGACAAGGGCATCTGGTGGAGCCTGCAGCCCTTGACCTACGATGCTGCCGTCTTTGCGCGGATGAGCCCTGTGTCGCAGAAGAAGGCGCTGGAAGTGTTCGCCGGGACAGAGAACGCATACAAGCTTGCAAAGAAGTACGGGATCAAGACGGCCTGGGGTGCGGATATTCTGGGCGACGCGGGAGCCGCCAGCCGACAGGGTCAATATCTCGCGATGATGGCGCGCTGGTACACGCCTGCCGAAGCACTCAAGATGGCCACCGCTGACAATGGCGAGTTGATGGCCCTGTCGGGCTTCATCAATCCCTATCCCGGGAAGCTCGGCGTCGTGGAAGTCGGCGCACTTGCGGATCTGCTGCTCGTTGACGGCAATCCTCTGGATAACATCAACCTCGTCGCAAATCCCGACAAGAGTTTTGTCATCATCATGAAGGATGGCAGAATCTACAAGAACACACTGAGCAAGTGAGGTCGCAACAGGAAGCGAGTCGGAGGAGCCGATGATTTCACTTCGCGGGTTCCTGTCCAGGTCCTTCGGGTGGCTGATCGCGACGGTCTGGTTTCTCTGTCGGGCCGCGCTCGTCGCGTGGGCCACCCTTGCCATCTATTATTCGAATCTGCCTTCAGCTGGGCTGCGTTTGGGGTTGGCTGGCGCCTTTGCGGCGTTCGCGCTCTGGGCTCTCTGGCTTTCGCGTCAACGGCGCATGTCCGTGATCGTGATCGCGCTGTTTCTCGGCGTGGCCGCCTGGTGGATCAGCATCAGTCCCTCGCACGATCGTCCCTGGCGGCCGGAAGTCGCGGTGATGCCGCGCGCATTCATCGACGGCGACCGTGTGCGCCTCGCCGGTGTTCGCAACTTCGACTATAGCACCCGGGATGATTTCACGGTGCGTTACGAGGAGCGCGAGGTGCTGCTGTCGCATTTGACGGCCCTCGATTTCTACGTGTCCTACTTTATGCCGGGTCCGGTCGGACATACGTTCCTGAGCTTCATCTTCGACAACGCACCGCCGCTGAGTATTTCCATCGAAACGCGGCCGGAGGTCGGAGAAAGTTTTGCTCCGATCGCTTCCATCTTCAAGCAATTCGAGTTGATCTATGTAGTGGGTGACGAACGCGACCTTGTAGGCCTGCGCACCAACTACCGGCACGAGGCGGTATACCTCTATCGTCTCAATACCTCACCGGACGATGCCCGCCGGCTGCTCATGGTTTACCTGACGCGGATCAATGAACTCGCCGATCGGCCGGAGTTCTATCACCTCTTGACCAACAGCTGCACCATCAACATCGTGCGATACGCAAACGCCGCCGGCCGGGTCGGCCGTCTCGACGTCCGGCATCTGCTCAACGGCCTGGTCGATGGCTACCTCTATTATTCGGGCCGGATCGATACAACGCTGCCGTTTGAGGAACTGCGTCGCCGTTCGCTGATTAACGGGGCCGCGCAGGCGGCCGATAGCGCGCCGGATTTCTCGAAGCGCATTCGGGCATCCCTGCCGACGATGCCTCACTGATGCCTTTCGACCTTCTCGTCGACGGCCTTAGCGCTGCCCCATCTAGGCTCCTTTGTGCACGAGAGTTCATCCTCATGTCCGCATCGGGTCAATCGCGTCGTTTGGGCACTCCGCCGACGACTTCCGGTCTTCCCCGATAAGCAAACATTCTCAGAGCCCGTCGGCATGTATCAAAGGTGCCAGAAGCCGACTAATCAAGTGGTGCGCCAAGGCCGCTCGGCAGTATGACTGTGATAACGTTCTGTCCTTCCTCGGGGTGGCGTGAGATGTGTCCTTTCCCGTGCGTATCCTCGACGAGAACAGCTTTTCCCGCCGGAAGGCGTCTCACCTCTCCATCGCTCGTTTCAAATTCCACGTGCCCATCCAGCCATATAGCGAGGAGTCGATCCGGCGGCGTGTGAAAGCCCGCTTCGCGCACCCCGGCGGGGATGTGAGCAAAACGGATGCGTGACGCTGGGTAGTAAGCCGAAAGTTCAAACGGCGCTTCGTTGGGAAACGCCGGCGTCATCGTCATCGCGATATCGACTTCTCCAAAATGGGACTCCCCGTCAGGCGTTGCATATATGCGCAGGCACCTCATCCCCGGCCTCTAATCGCTCCATCTAGCTTAGCATATGGTGTGGCCTCTGTGTGTGCAATGCAATGTCGGGGGTGGGTCAAAACCGGTCCTGACGACCCTGAAACGGGACTTCCGAAATACCCCAGAAAGCAGACATTTCCGGCGTCAGTCGGCATGTCTCAAAGGTGCCAATGGACTAAACCGCTCGCGCGGTAAGGCGCCGGGGCTGGCGACACGGCCAAGACGATAGCGCAACGGGGCGTCCTGTCTTGAGATGAGGGGTTCCCAACCTTCACTCAAGACAGGAGCATCCCCATGACCGACGAGGCCATGAGCCCATTGCGGCGGCGCATGATCGAAGACATGACGATCCGCAAGTTAGCGCCGAAGACCCAACAAGGCTACATCCGCGCCATCAAGGATTTTGCTGCGTTCCTCGGCCGATCGCCCGACACGGCGAGCTTTGAGGACGTCCGACGCTTTCAGCTGCATCTGGCGGCGAACGGCGCGCACATCCCCGTTGTCAATCACACCGTGGCTGCGTTGCGGTTCTTCTTCAGGATCACGCTCAGGCGCTCCGACATCATCGAGCACACGACGTTCATCCACGAGCCCCGCAAGCTGCCGGTCGTGCTCAGTCCGGAGGAGGTGGCGCGGCTGCTGGATGCAGCGCCGGGGCTCAAATACAAGGCGGCGCTGAGCGTGGCTTATGGCGCGGGTCTGCGCGCCGCCGAGGTGACCTCGCTGAAGGTTGGCGACATCGACAGCAAACGCATGGTGATCCGCGTCGAACAAGGCAAAGGTCGCAAAGACCGTTACGTGATGCTGTCGCCGCATCTGCTCGAACTGCTGCGCGCCTGGTGGAGAGCGGAACGACCGCAAGGCTGGCTGTTTCCAGGGCGCGACCGCGTGCAGCCGATGACGACGCGCCAGCTCAATCGCGCTTGTCATGCCGCCGCCGATCAGGCCGGGATCGACAAGCGCGTGTCGCTTCACACCTTGCGCCACAGCTTCGCTACCCA
>Ga0210406_10008426_pt1 | contig 10311 bp, 8 predicted proteins | sample IncBWC30MmetaG_FD_155454 | JGI IMG/M metagenome (GOLD analysis project Ga0210406, IMG submission 155454) | Forest soil microbial communities from Barre Woods Harvard Forest LTER site, Petersham, Massachusetts, United States - Inc-BW-C-30-M | ecosystem: Environmental > Terrestrial > Soil >... | reverse complement strand
GGCGTCGCCTCGATGCGAAAAACCTGGCCGCCGTGCGTCAGATAATAAAGCGCACCGTCCGGTCCGACGTGTAGATCGACCGGGCTGGAAATTCCGCTGGCAAAATCACTTGCCGTATTGTTGGAAGTATTCAACACACGGATCCAACCGCTGCACAAGTCGGCGAAGAAATACTTCCCGACGAAACTGCGCGGAAATTGCAGGACCGCCGGATTGTAAAACGCCCCGCCGACAATGGCACAGCCAGTCGTGCTACTCGTCCCATGCCCATAGTAAAAGATCGGGTCCCGGAAATTTGGATTCGGCGGGGAGGCAGGACCTTCCGCCGCTGGCCAGCCATAATTCGATCTGGCAACACCATTATTAATTTCCTCCCACGTGCTTTGACCAACGTCGTTAATGAACAGGCGAGTGGTTCCGGGTTGAAAGGCAAACGTGAATGGGTTGCGCAAACCCACTGCCCAAATCGCTCGATTCGCGCCGGAAGTTGAGCCGCTGATTCCGGGAAACGACGCGGGATTATCCGGCGGGATGGTGCCGGCGGAATTGATGCGCAGCATTTTGCCCAAACGATTGCTCAACGATTGCGAGTTTGCGCCGTTCGCATTTTCACCGACGCCGACGTAAAGCTTGCCGTCCGGCCCGAAGTGAATCGCGCCCCCATTGTGATTGGTAGCGCTGCTCAGGTTGTCGAGATCGACGACGACGAACTCGCTGTTGGCCACGGCGACGTCGCCGTTCGCTGTGAACCGGCTTATGCGATTATGCGCCGTCGAGCCAGGTACAGTGTGATAGACGTAAACGTAATGGTTGCTCGCGAAATTCGGATCGAATGCCACGCCGAGAAGACCGCGCTCGCCGTTCGAATCGACCGATAGCGTCACGAACGAGCTCGCTAGCAATACCCCATTCTTGTCGATGACCCGCAGGTGACCATCCTGCAAACAGACGAACAAACGCCCATCAGGCGCAAAAGCCATCGCCGTAGGCGCACCCGACATGTCCGAGCCCCATTGTGATTCGGTGAAACCAGAGGGCAACGTTGCGGCCTGAAGCGAAAAAAATCCGCCGCCAAACAAAAGCCACGCCGCCGCCGCACTGCCGCAGCGCCAAACACAACGACGCGACAAGTTCCAGCTACGCGACCGCCTTCTGTTTGGCACCGATCCTGACTTTGAAAACGTCCCCGACCTCGCCCCCATAATGAAATTCCTTCCTCCCCCTCTTATTATTGGTTTGTCAATTCGCAGCAGGCGCCACGCCATAAATTCCATCACCCGCGCCGAAACTCATCACAGCATATCCCTGAGTCGCGACCGGCGCAGCTATCGTCTTCAACTTCGCCGGGATCCACCAAGGTTGCCGTTGACGATGTCGCACTGGCGTCTGGTCAGCCCATTCGACGCGGAGTAGTTCGCCGTTTGAAAGTCTCGACCAGCCGATCTCTCGGACAGACAATTGCTCAGGTGGCTTACAGTTTATCGAAAATCGACTGATTGATCGAGGGATTTACTTCGATTTTGTTAACCTTCGTGCTTTCGAGCACTTTGCCGGTTTTAAGATCAATCTCCGTGCTGGCAAAGGCGAATTGCACGCCGGAGATCTCCCGGAAGTCCGAGCTGCGTTGCTCGATGGTGGTGGGCGTTGGATCGATATCAACGTGCAGTGGCCGGACATCCCGTCGACGTGTGATCAACCAGCTTTGGGGATCGACATAAAGAGTCGCGGTGTACCCGTCGCTCATAGTCAGCCGAAGCACGTAGTAATCAATCTCATCAACCTTCTCTCGTCCGACCAACTCGAGTCGATGACCGCGTTCTTTGAGCTCGTGCAAACCAAAAAGCTTTCCCGGAAGCTCCACGCCATGGTGAAGCGCAGCCGACGCCTTATCTGACGCGGCCTCCTGGTTGCCTTTACCGCCCCACTCCCATCCATGGTGCCCATCAAAGGCTTCCGTAAAAACGTGCTTGCCGCCCATCATGGCGTCGATCCGCATCCGGCCCGGACGTGCGGCGCGATAAGTGCCGTCCATTTCGAAACCAGGATCGACAATGTGCAGATCGAACCGGATCGACTTCACCGCCTCGATCGCGGCGCGGCCACCCATTGCTTTCGTGTTTCGCTCAATCACGTCGTCAAGAGAGAGTGGAGCGCGGTTGCATCCGAGCAAGGCGATCGCGAGCGCAGCAAGACAACTGCGCAAGAACGGGCCTCCTAACATACAGTTATAAGACGCCGCTGTTCACAAGATTTGTCTACCGATGCACGGCAAACTCAGAGGTGAAAGGTCGGCTGCAATTCACAGATTCAACGCTGCGGCTCAATGACGCGCGTAATGTTCCGCGCCAAGAAAATGCAGCGACACGTACGGCTCATCGCCCACGACCCAGCTGTCGTGGCCCGGGCCGATGTAAAACAAATCTCCCGCCCGCATCTCGTAGTAGCGCCCGTCCTTCATCTGGCAGGCGGCGCAACCGGACACAACCATGCCGACATGTTCCACTTCGCAAAAAGCGGCGCCGGTCGCCGCTCCTACATGCGCCGACCATTTCCACCCCGGTTCGTAGCTCGCCCGACCGATCGTCATCGATCCAATCTTCACCAGTTCGAAGTTTCCTTTTTCGAATGTGCGCACCTCATCCGGCTGTCGAAGCGCTTGATCAAGAAATCATCGTAATTCGGTAACATTTTCTGAATCTAATCGAAATTTGGTTCGATCGCTCCCTCGGATTTGCTCGAGCTGACTAATTCGAAGTCCACGGTAGGCAGGCTATCCGTCTGAAATGTTAAATCTTTTAAAGACACGACCCGTTTCCCCCCGCGATCGCTTCTTTGATTTGCTCGATACTCATTAGCGAAAACTGCAGTGAACAATTAAATTTTGAAGCACCGTGGGTATTTCATCCATCCAGATGGGCTGACAAATGAAGCCACTTGTATTCTTCGGTTCCGGCGTCTCGCGACCAAGTGGTTTGCCGGATGTTGTTCGGCTTACGGAAGCAATTTTCGCAGACCGGTGGTCCAAGCATGGAGATTCAAATTTTTATCCGAAGCGTGCTGGCGCCCAGCCATGCGCTGAAACTAAGCGGTGTCAGGAATTCCTTCGGAGATTGTTGGCACGGGTCGAACCGTATTATCATCAGCAGCGCGGAACAGCACCGACCTACGAAGACTTGTTCTTCCTAGTTGAGCAAGTTCAATACGATGAATTGGCGTGGGATGACAACGCTGCTATACAGCCATTCCGAAAAGAAACGAAGCAGTTGTCCGCCGATCTCAGCCGATCGCCAGATAGCAAATTCTGGTTTCAGAATCTCACAGGGATCTGCCTCGACTTCATACAGTGCGTCGTTTGGCATGAATTACGATCCACCAGCCGCCCAATTGGGTTCGATTTGCTGCGCGATCTCACGGGCTTACCCGGTTCAGAGCTATTAGTCATCTGTACAGTCAACCATGATGTGCTTGTAGAGCGTGCTCTTCGCGACGCAGATATTCCGTACATCGATGGTTTCGGCAAAGCGGAGAACGGTGTCCGTTTCTTCGACCCAGCGAATTTCCGAAGCAGCGAGGGCAAGGCAGCTATGATAAAGCTTCACGGGTCGATCAATTGGTACCGCTTCCGGCCCGACGATGGCGACTTTCATGATGATAGGTATGGCATCCCGACAGACTCCTACTGGCATAATCGCTCAGTGGATGGAAGACGATTGACTACGCTGGATGCTCATCCGTATTTCCTCACTGGTTCGTACAACAAAATCGCACAATACGGCGCGGGCATCTTCTTAACCCAGATGCACGAAATAGATCGGGCGCTGGACGCTCATGACATTATCATTATGTCAGGCTACGGCTGGGGCGATAAGGGCATCAACATGCGACTCAAGAATTGGCTTTGGGGGAAACGAGGGCGACAGATTCTCCTCCTCTATGAGAATTTAGAATCTCTCCGGAATTCTAAAGCTCTTTACTTCCAGTTCGAGAAGCTGCTTGAGAAAGAAATGTTGATCCCTGTTAGTAAGTGGTTTTGTGATTCAAAGGCTGCTGATCTTGCTCCTTACCTCTTTGACTAAACTTGCAAATTACCAACTGGATTTCATTCTGGAGGAGTGAACTTCAACTTTCCCTTGGCTAGCAGATCGACGATTTGCGCGTGTCCTACACGGGCCTTTTCTAAAGAAGAATACACGCTTTCATGTAACGGTTTGTCGATTCGGGGGGCGAAGCCGTGATAATCGCAGTCGAAAATGTTTGTTACGAACGTTGGTGGTAATGATTCAATTTCATTGAAAGGAATACCTGTTTCCATACTCCTGGTTAGCCTCGTCATATACGAAGTGCGTTCTGAACAGACGGTCGATACTAAATAATACTTGCCGGGCAGCCACCGCGCGATAACTGCAAACCCGACATGCGATTTTGATGTCGCTTCTCGAATCCATCGAGCGCGCATAATTGTACGGATCGAATTGGCGAAGACCTACGGATGAATAAATGTGTTCCAGACAAGATCGTACAAGTTTTGGAAAAAACTAAAGCGTCCGGCGAAGAACCCGGCGAGAAATACTCCGGCGATAGTGCCAGCAACCGTCACCCATTGTTTCCACCGAAGTCGCCGACATATTTCGGCGAAATCGAAATCTGTTGCATTCGGCGACTCTGCAAGCGTCTCCTCCACCAACGTGAGGTCGTGTTCTAGTTCTGTTATCGCTTGTTTCATCAGCATGTCGAGTCGGGCAAGATTTGGATTGATAGTGTGAGAGCTCAGACTCGGATGTGCCGCGATATCTGCAGCCGCGACGAAGTTCGAATAATAGAACTGATTGAAATTGAGAAGCGGCGCGACCTGAGCTTGCCAGTCGACGAATTCCTCTCGCGTTGAAAAGGCTTGTAGAATCTTTGGCTTCTGCAATGCCTTCAATCGAGCGCGACGCTCCTCTTTAGTCATGAGTTCAAAGCAAGACAGCCGGACCCTTTCGAGTCCGGCTGCTGTAATTCATTTGTCGTTTCGGGCTTAGCCCCGAAATTCTTCGGGGCTTTCGGATCAATAGTCCATGCCGCCCATTCCACCCATGCCGCCGCCGGGCATCGGAGGAGTTTTTTCCTTCTCCGGAATCTCGGTGACGAGGGCTTCGGTGGTGAGCAACAGACCGGAGATCGACGCCGCGTTTTGCAACGCGCTGCGCGTGACCTTCGTTGGATCGACAATTCCCGCCTTCACCAAATCGGTGTATTCATCGGCGGAGACATCGTAGCCTTCGTTGCCTTTGCGTTTCTTTACTTCCTCGACGATGAGCGCGCCTTCCTTGCCCGCGTTATCGGCGAGCTGACGCGTCGGCTCTTCAATGGCGCGGCGCACAATGGCGACGCCGACTTTCTCGTCGCCGTCGAGGCCCCTCATGTTGTCGAGCACTTTTTGCGCACGGATGAATGCGACACCGCCGCCAGGGACGATGCCTTCCTCAACCGCCGCTCGAGTGGCGTGCAACGCATCTTCGACGCGTGCTTTCTTCTCCTTCATCTCGGTCTCAGTCGCCGCGCCGACGTTGATGACGGCCACGCCGCCTGCGAGTTTGGCGAGACGTTCCTGGAGTTTTTCGCGATCGTAATCGCTCGTCGTTTCTTCGATCTGCCGACGGATTTGCGCGACGCGACCCTGGATATCGGCACTTTTGCCCGAACCTTCGACAATCGTCGTGTTCTCTTTATCAATGGTAACGCGCTTCGCTTTGCCGAGGTCTTCCAGCTTGATGTTCTCGAGCTTGATGCCGAGGTCTTCGCTGATCAGACGTCCACCGGTCAGCACCGCGATATCTTCGAGCATCGCCTTGCGACGATCGCCGAAGCCCGGCGCTTTAACCGCGGCAACTTGCAATGTGCCGCGCAATTTGTTCACGACCAGCGTGGCGAGCGCTTCGCCTTCCACGTCTTCCGCGATGATGAGTAACGGCCGTCCCGCCTTCGCCACTTTTTCAAGCAACGGAAGCATGTCCTTCAGACTCGAGATTTTTTTCTCGTAGATGAGGATGTAGGGATTTTCGAGGATCGCTTCCATGTCTTCCGCGTTCGTGACGAAGTAGGGCGACAGATAACCTTTGTCGAACTGCATGCCCTCGACGACTTCGAGCGTGGTCTCGATGGATTTCGCTTCCTCGACCGTGATCGTGCCGTCCTTGCCGACCTTGTCCATGGCGTCGGCAATGATCTCGCCGATCGTCTTGTCCCAGTTGGCCGATACGGTCGCGACCTGTGCGATCTCAGTGCGGTCACTGACTTTCTTCGAGATTTTCTTCAACTCCTCGACGATCGCATCGACGGCTTTCATGATGCCGCGCTGCAATGACGTCGGGTTCGCACCGGCGGTGACGTTGCGCAATCCTTCTTTGTAGATGGACTCCGCTAACACCGTTGCCGTGGTGGTGCCGTCGCCCGCGATGTCGGAAGTTTTCGAAGCGACTTCGCGCACGAGCTGCGCACCCATATTTTCATACGGATCTTCGAGCTCGATTTCTTTCGCGACTGTGACGCCGTCCTTTGTGATCGTCGGGCTACCGAATTTCTTATCGAGAATGACGTTGCGACCGCTCGGTCCGAGGGTGGCCTTGACGGCCTTCGCCAGTTTCTCGATGCCGCGCAGCAACGCATGCCGCGCACTTTCATCGAATTGTAATTGTTTAGCTGCCATAAGTTAGTTTGTAGTTGTTAGTTGAGTGTTGAGATTCCATCAACCGATGATGCCGAGGATGTCGTCCTCGCGCATGATCAGGTAGGTATCGTTGTCGATCTTGATTTCGGTGCCGCCGTATTTTGAAATGAGAACCTTGTCTCCTTTCTTGACGGTGAAATCGACCCTCTTGCCATTGTCGTCGACTTTCCCGGTGCCAAGAGCGACGACTTTGCCCTCCTGCGGTTTTTCCTTCGCGGTATCGGGGATAATGATGCCGCCCTTCTTTACTTCCTGCTCTTCAATCGGCTGCACCAGCACCCGATCTCCAAGCGGTTTTACGTTAACTGTTGCCATAACTGGTCTTCTTTACTCCTTCTGGTTTTTGGTTTGTGCCGGCGAGCTCGAAACATCGGTTTCGATCCCAGCCGACAAATTGTTTGTCTATTTCTTCTTGTCTTCGTCCACGACTTCGAACTCTGCATCGACAACGTCGCCGTCGCCGCCTCGTTGCCCTGCGCCTTGTTCGGCGCCGGGACGCGCTTGCCCTTCGGGTCCGGGTGGCGGGCCAGCCTGTGCGCCGGCCGCTGAAGCTTGCTTGTAAAGCTCAGCACTGACCTCCTGGAACTTGTTCTGCAAATCGTCGTACGTCCGCTTCATCGCGTCGGTGTCGTTGCGATTGATCGCGTCGCGCACCGCGGCGATCGCGTCTTCCACGGATTTCCTTTTGTCGCCGGAAATCTTGTCACCGAGCTCCTTCAACTGCTTCTCGCTTTGATACGCCAGCATGTCGGCGTTGTTCTTGATCTCGATCGCTTCCTTCGCCCTCTTGTCCTCCTCGGCGTGCGATTCTGCTTCGCGCTGCATCTTCTCGATCTCTTCTTTCGAAAGACCTGAGCTGCCGGTGATGGAAATTTTTTGTTCCTTGCCGGTGCCGAGATCTTTCGCGGAGACGTGCAGAATGCCGTTGGCGTCGATGTCGAAAGTCACTTCGATCTGCGGAACACCGCGCGGGGCGGGCGGAATTCCATCGAGATGGAACGTGCCAAGATTCTTGTTGTCGCGTGAGAGCGGCCGTTCGCCCTGCAACACTTTGATTTCCACGCCCGGCTGATTGTCGCTGTAAGTCGAAAATATTTGCGATTTGCGCGTCGGGATGGTCGTGTTGCGCGGAATCATCGGCGTAGCCACGCCGCCCGCGGTTTCGATTGCCAGCGTCAACGGCGTAACGTCGAGAAGCAGCACATCTTTGACGTCGCCCTTGAGCACGCCGCCTTGAATGGCTGCGCCCACCGCGACGACCTCGTCCGGGTTCACACCCTTGTGCGGCTCCTTGCCAATCAGCTGTCGCGCTGTCTCGACAACTTTAGGCATGCGCGTCATGCCGCCCACCAGCACTAGTTCGTTGATTTCCCTCTCGGAAATCTGGGCGTCCTTCAAGCATGCTTTCACCGGCGGAATCGTCCGCTGGAACAAATCATCGGTGAGCTGTTCGAGCTTCGAGCGCGTTAGCTTCTTCTGAATGTGCTTCGGTCCGCTCGCGTCTGCCGTGATGAACGGCAGGTTAATCTCGTATTCCTGGGTGGACGAAAGAGCGATCTTGGCTTTCTCGGCCTCCTCTTTAATGCGCTGGATCGCGTCCGGTTGCTTCGTCAGATCGATCCCGCTGTCTTTCTTAAATTCGCTAACGATCCAATCCATCACCTTTGCATCCCAATCGTCACCGCCGAGGTGCGTGTCACCATTGGTCGCTTTCACTTCGAAAACGCCGTCGCCGATTTCCAGAACGGAAATGTCAAATGTGCCGCCGCCTAAATCGTAAACCGCGATCTTCTCGTCCTTTTTCTTGTCGAGACCGTATGCGAGCGACGCCGCCGTCGGCTCGTTGATGATGCGCAACACTTCAAGACCTGCAATTTTACCCGCGTCTTTGGTCGCATTGCGCTGCGAGTCGTTGAAATATGCCGGCACGGTGACAACCGCTTGCGTGACTTTTTCGCCCAGCTTCGCTTCCGCGTCAGCTTTCAATTTCGACAAAATCATCGCCGAGATTTCTGGCGGCGAAAAGGTCTTCTTCTGACCGTTGATCTCGATCTGCACGTGCGCGTCGCCGTTGGCCGCTTTCACGACTTTGTACGGAACGCGATGCTCTTCTTCATGGACCTCGTCGTACTTCCGGCCCATGAAACGCTTGATCGAGAAAACCGTGTTCTGCGGATTGGTCACCGCCTGACGCTTCGCGGCTTGGCCGACCAGCCGCTCGCCGCTCTTTGTAAATGCAACTACCGAAGGGGTCGTCCGCGCGCCTTCCGAATTTTCCAAAACTACCGGGTCGCCACCTTCCATTACGGCCATGCAGGAGTTGGTGGTGCCCAAATCGATACCTAAAACTTTAGCCATTTGAGTAGAATCCTCCAAGGCGCTCTCTTAGCAAAAGCCATTCCGCGCTTTGGAATTGATACATAAGTAGATTGTTACTAACAGTTAATGTAAATATACGAGCATGCGTCGCACGGCAAATACGCGACAGGATGTCACAAAAATCCGCGGTCGAGGAAACGCAAAAGCGCCACCCTGTCACCTCCCGGTGGATGGTATAGCCTTTGCTTTTTTTTGTGCGATGCAGACGAATTCCACTGAACCTTCAGAATCGTCCGCAAACACTCCACGCGACATCGTTTTCCAATGTCCGCACTGCCGCACCACGCTCAAGTTGGATCGGGCGACTGCGGGTACGACGTTAAAGTGTGGGAGCTGCCAACAACTCATTCGAGTCCCGCAATCGCGCTGGGCCAAAAAAGTTTCCGACCAAACGGCACCGGTCAATCTCGAACAGCCCGCGGACTTGGAAAGCTGCTTGAAAGAAAACGAATCGCAGCGAACAGAGGTCACCGGTTACATCAATCAGCTCAATATTCAAATCCACCGCTGGCAGCTTCGTTTGCAAACGCTGAACGAGCGCAAGCAGCAGCTTGAAGCCAAACTCGCCCCGCGAAAAAGTTAGCAGGATCGACAAGGTGGATCGCTTTTTTGTTTTCGCGAAAACGCCGCAGCGAGTTAACGGTTGGATGTGCGGCAATATCACGAGCTTCTGCGCCTGGTTCTCGAACAGGGCGAATCTCGCAACGACCGCACCGGGGTCGGCACGTTATCGATCTTTGGCGCACAAGCGCGATTTGATTTGCGCAAAGATTTCCCGCTCCTCACGACAAAGAAGCTGCACCTCAAATCGATCATCTACGAGCTGCTCTGGTTCTTACGCGGCGACACCAACGTTCGCTATCTCAACGAGCACGGCGTGACGATTTGGGACGAGTGGGCGGATGAACATGGCAACCTCGGCCGCGTTTACGGGGCGCAGTGGCGCGACTGGCGCGGTGAGAATGGGGTGGGCGTCGATCAGATCGACCATGTCATCTCGGAGATAAAAAAAAATCCGCAGAGCCGGCGTTTAATCGTGAGCGCGTGGAACGCGGCCGAGATTGAGCGGATGGCGTTGCCGCCGTGCCACGTGCTCTTTCAGTTTTACGTGCAGGACGGCGAGCTGAGCTGCCAGCTTTATCAACGTAGCGCCGATCTTTTTCTGGGCGTGCCTTTCAACATCGCGTCGTATGCGCTGCTCACCTTGATGGTCGCGCAAGTCG
>Ga0210406_10008425_pt1 | contig 10312 bp, 10 predicted proteins | sample IncBWC30MmetaG_FD_155454 | JGI IMG/M metagenome (GOLD analysis project Ga0210406, IMG submission 155454) | Forest soil microbial communities from Barre Woods Harvard Forest LTER site, Petersham, Massachusetts, United States - Inc-BW-C-30-M | ecosystem: Environmental > Terrestrial > Soil >... | reverse complement strand
GATACCAACGCTGGCGACATCGGCGCCGAAGCCAAGACGGCCAAGGTCGCAGCACCGGCGCGCGTCGCGGCGTTTCGCACCGGCGTCTCGGCGGAAGCCCGTGCCGCCGCCTATCTGATGGCCAAGGGCTATCGCATCCTGGCCAAGCGTTTTCGCACTCCCGTCGGCGAGATCGATCTGGTGGCCCGGCGCCGCAACGTGGTTGTGTTCGTCGAGGTCAAGGCGCGCGCCACGCTCGATGACGCGGCCTACGCCGTCACGCCGCGGCAGCAGCGCCGCATCATCGATGCCGCCCAGACCTGGCTGATGGCGCATCCCGAACATGCCGAATTTGATTTGCGTTTCGACGCCATGCTGATTGCGCCGCGGCGCCTGCCGCGCCATCTGTTAGCAGCCTTCGACGCCAGCACCTGAGATCCCCATAACCTTGCGGACCCCCATATGAAACTGAATGTCGCCGTCCAGATGGACCCCATCGCGCGTATCAACATCCGCGGCGATTCGACCTTTGCGCTGTTGCTGGAGGCGCAAAAGCGCGGCCACATGCTGTCTTATTACACGCCCGACAAGCTCTCGCTGCGCGGCGAGGAGCTGGTCGCACCGGTCCAGGTGCTGAGCGTCCGCGACGAGGCCGGCGACCACTTCACTTTGGGCGAACCCAGACGCGAGCCGCTCGCAGCGTTCGACGTGGTTCTGCTGCGGCAGGACCCGCCATTCGATCTCGCTTACATCACCTCGACGCATTTCCTTGAGCGCATCCATCCCAAGACGCTGGTGGTGAACAATCCGGCCAGCGTGCGCAACGCACCGGAAAAAATATTCGTGATGGATTTTCCGCAGCTGATGCCGCCGACGCTGATCTCGCGCGATCTCGACGAGATCAACGCATTCCGCGACGAACACGGCGCTGTGGTGATGAAGCCGCTCCACGGCCACGGCGGTGCTGCGGTGTTTCGGGTGATGCCGCAGGACATGAATTTTGGATCATTGTTCGACATGTTCTCGGTGACGTTCCGCGAGCCCTGGGTGATCCAGCGTTTCCTTCCCGAGGTGAAGCACGGCGACAAGCGCATCATCCTGGTCGATGGCGAATTCGCCGGCGCGGTCAATCGCGTGCCGGCCGCGGATGATCTGCGCTCCAACATGGTGCGCGGCGGTGCGGCTCAAGCCACCGAGCTGTCGGCGCGCGAACGCGAGATCTGCGCGACGCTCGGCCCGAAGCTGCGCGAGCGCGGATTGTTGTTCGTCGGCATCGACGTGATCGATGGCAACCTCACCGAGATCAACGTCACATCGCCGACCGGCATCCGCGCCATCGCACGGCTCGGCGGTCCCGACGTCGCGGCGATGATCTGGGACACGATCGAGACGAAGCGGGCTAAAGCCTGATTTCAACGCGCCCCATTATAGAAGCCATCGCGCGGGGTTTTCTCGCGCGCCGTGGTAGCCGCGTCGGCGGCGGCCGCGACGCCAATGCTCCCGTCGCGAGCGCCGCGGATTCAATCTCAAAACATAACCCTTCGTTTACCATGGAGACAAAACTCTAAATACCTTCGGCAAAGTCTTTCGCCTCTCAAGATGGCTTACACTTTTGCTGCTGCTTACTCCTGCCTGGGGAAACGCTCGGCTGTCACTGCCGTGCAGTTCGAGCTTTCCAGCGTAAGAGTAGTCAGTAAAGCGTATGTATACCGCACGTATTATCGTCCTGATCATCGCCCTCGGGGCTGGTGGCATCGCCGCGTATCTCGTAAGCGGCAGCGCTCCCGACAACACACCTCATCTGGCCGAGCCGGCCCCGCAACTGCAGACCGTGGACGTTCTGGTTGCGAAGTCCGACATCGGTCTCGGCCAATCGGTCAAGCCCGAGGATGTGCAGTGGCAGGCCTGGCCGGCGTCGACCGCCAGCAGCACCTTCATCCGCCGCAACGAACGGCCTGACGCGACCACCCAGATCATCGGCTCGATCGCGCGCTCGCCGTTCATCGTCGGTGAACCAATGCGCGAACAGAAGCTGGTGAGGGCCAACGGCTCCGGCTTCATGGCCGCGATCCTGCCGACCGGCATGCGCGCCGTCTCCACCGAAATCTCGCCGGAGACCGGTGCCGGCGGCTTTATTCTTCCCAACGACCGCGTCGACGTCATTCTCTCCAAGCACGAGAAGAATCCGGACGCCCGCGGCGGCAGCAGCGACATCGTCGACTCGGAAACCGTCCTGGCCAACATTCGCGTTCTTGCGATCGATCAGGCGCCGAAGGAAAAAGACGGACAGACCAACCTGGTCGGCAAGACCGTGACGCTCGAGTTGAAGCCCGAGCAGGCAGAAACGCTCGCGCGCGTACGCCAGAGCGGCACGCTGTCGCTGGCGCTGCGCAGCATTGCCGACGTCAACATCGTCGAGAGCAATGCCGACGATCAGACGCGCAAGCGAGGCGATAGCGTCAACGTGATCCGCTACGGCGTCTCGACACCGACGACCGCACAGAAGTGACCAAGACACAGAAGTGACTAAAAGGACGACCGAAATGTACTGCAGCGGAATTCAGCCGATGGCGCGGACCTTATTGTCTCGCGTTCTGTCGTTCTCAGCCGTTACCGCACTGGCGTTTAATCTGGCCCTGCTACCCGTTACGGCAAGCGATTCCCGCGCCGCAGAAGCAAGCAGCGTGGGCAGCCAGAAGATGCGCTTTCTTGCGCTCGGCATCGGCAAATCCGTGGTGATCGATTTGCCGCACGACATCAAGGATGTGCTGGTCGCCAATCCCAAGGTTGCAAACGCGATCGTCCATTCGGCGCAACGCGCCTATGTCATCGGCTCGGAAGTTGGCCAGACCAACATCGTGTTCTTCGATTCCGATGGCCAGCAGATCGCCGCCTATGACATCGCGGTCACACGCGATCTCAACGGTGTACGCGCCGCGCTCAAGCAGACATTGCCGAACGCCGATATCCGGATCGAAGGCCTCGGCGACGGTGTGGTGCTGACCGGTTCTGTGGCCAGCCCGATCGAAGCGCAGCAGGCGGGCGATCTTGCCGCGCGGCTGGTGGGGAGCGCCGACAAGGTCGCCAACAACATCGCCGTCCGAAGCCGCGATCAGGTGATGTTGAAAGTCACCGTCGCCGAGGTCCAGCGTTCGGTCATCAAGCAGATGGGCATCGATCTCAGCGCCAAGCTGAATGTCGGCAACTCGGTCGTGACCTTCAACAATACGAACCCGTTCACGGCGAACAACGGGCCACTGGTCGGCAACAACGGTGTTCTGGGACAGTTCGGCAGCAACCCTTCGGTCCAGGCCACGTTGCGGGCGATGGAAAGCGCAGGCCTGGTGCACACTCTGGCCGAGCCGAATTTGACGGCGATTTCCGGCGAGTCCGCGACCTTTATCTCCGGCGGTGAATTTCCAATTCCAACCGGCGTGACCTGCCAGACGACGACGTCGGGCGCGATCGGACAATGCGTTCAGACGGTCAGCTTCAAGAAATTCGGCATCTCGCTCAACTTCACGCCGGTGGTGATGTCCGAGGGACGGATCAGCCTGCGGGTGATGACCGAAGTGTCGGAAGTCTCCAGCGAAAATGCGCTGACCGGTGGCGCCAACGGCACGACGATTCCCTCGATCAAGACCCGCCGCGCTGAAACGACGCTGGAGATTCCGTCGGGTGGTTCGATGGCGATGGCCGGCCTGATCCAGGAGCAGACCAAGCAGGCCGTCAACGGCATGCCCGGTGTCGACTCCATACCTGTCCTTGGACAGCTTTTCAGAAGCCAGGACTTCATCAACAACGAGACCGAATTGATGGTGCTGGTGACGCCCTATGTTGTTCGCGCGGTTGCCCAGAAGGAACTGTCGCGCCCGGATGACGGGTTTGCGCCCGCATCGGATTCCCAATCAGCGCTGCTCGCCCGCATCAACCGGATTTACGGCGCATCCGGCCGCGTCGATCAGGTCGCGGGCTGCCTGTGCAATTTTGGTTTCATCACCGACTAAATAAACGACCCGTCCACTACAGGAACGAGGACAGAACGATGACAAAGAGAATGCCGATCGATGGCCATCGAAGCCTGTGCCTGCTGGGCGCCCTCATTGGTGTTTCAGTCGCGCTGGGCGCATGCACGAATACCGGCGGCGAAGTCATAACGGCGAGCGTTCCCGACGACTATCGCCTGCGTCATCCGATCGCGATCGAGGAGCGAAATCAATCGGTCGTGGTTTTCGTCGGGCATGCACGCGGCGGCCTGTCGGCATCGCAGCGCGCCGACGTGATCGGGCTGGCGCAGAACTGGCGCCGTGAAGCGACCGGCGCGATCATTGCCGATGTGCCGGTCGATACCCCGAACGCGGCAGCGGCGGCGGACGCGTTTCGCGAAATTCGCTCGCTGCTGGCGGCATCCGGCGTACCGCCGCACGGGATTAGCGTCCATCACTATCATCCGGACGATCCCCGGCTGTTCGCGACAATCCAGCTGAATTATCCGAAAATCGCGGCTGTCGCCGGACCCTGCGGGGTGTGGCCCGAGGATCTCGGACCGTCGATCGACAACAGGCGCTATTCCGAAAACAAGCAGTATTACAACTTTGGCTGTGCCAGCCAGCGCAACCTCGCGGCGATGATCGACAACCCGGCCGATCTCGTGCAACCGCGGCCCGAAACCCCGGCCTACACGGCGCGGCGCACGGAAGAATTCGACAAATATCGGAAGGGTAACCCGACCGCGACCGTCTACGCCGATGGCGACAAGGCCAAACTCAGCGACGCAGGCAAATGATTCATCACATCGATCAAGATCACGAACAAGAGCCGCACCTCGCACCGGCCGCGAACGATCACATCGCGCCTGCGCCGCGCATCTCGGTGCAAGCCTATTGCGAAGCCGAGCACACCGCGGCCGTGGTGCGCGCCGCGGCTGACGATCGTCGCCTCGGCAAGGCCCGGCTGTCGGTTCATATGGGCGGCATGGCGGCGGCGATCGACGCCTATCACACGATGCCGACGCCGAATGTGATCATCCTGGAATCCGAAGGCCACAGCGATATCCTGGCTAACCTCGATCAACTCGCGACCGTCTGTGACGCCGGAACCCGCGTCGTCGTGATCGGCAACCCCAATGATGCTGCGCCCTATCGCGAACTGGTGCGCCGGGGCGTCAACGACTACGTCGTCGGACCGGTCGAAACCATCGATGTCGTGCGTTCAATTTGCAGCCTGTTCTCGGCCTCGGAGGCGGTGACCTCCGGCCGCGTCATCGCGGTTGTCGGCGCCAAAGGCGGGGTAGGCTCATCCACCGTCGCACACAATGTGGCCTGGGCGATCGCGCGCGACCTCGCGCTGGATTCCGTCGTGATCGATCTCGACCTCGCGTTCGGGACCGCGGGCCTCAATTACAATCAGGATCCGTTGCAGGGCATCGCCAACGCTGTGTTCTCGCCCGACCGGCTCGACACCGCGGTCGTCGACCGACTGCTGGCGAAACGCACCGAGCATCTCAGCCTGCTGGCGTCGCCGGCGTCGCTCGAACAGGTCTACGATTTTGGCACCGACGCGTTTGATTCGATCTTCGATACCTTGCGCATGACCACCCCCTGTATCGTGCTGGATATCCCGCACCAATGGTCCGGATGGACCCGGCGCGCATTGGTCGGCGCGGATGACATTCTGATCGTTGCCGAGCCGGACCTCGCCAACCTGCGCAATACCAAGAACATGCTGAACATGCTGAAGGCGTCGCGACCCAACGACCACATGCCGCTGTATTGTCTCAACCAGGTCGGCATGCCGAAGCGGCCGGAGATCGATGCGCGCGGATTCGTCAAGACCGTCGAGAGCCAGGCGATCGCTTCTATTCCGTTCGATTCGCGCATGTTCGGCATGGCGGCCAATAACGGCCAGATGATCGCCGAAATCTCGGCCAATCATCGGATCGCCAAGACTTTTCTGCAGATCGCGCGACGGCTGACGGGCCGCGTCGATACCAAAAAGCCGCAGCGCTCCCTGATCTCGCCGATTATGGATAGATTCCGCGGCAAGAAGACACGGAAGATTGTTGCCTGAGACGTTTCCGGATCATGTCCTGACCGATCACGGACGACGCCAGCCGGCGTCGATCGTGCAACCGGTCACTTCCGATGAATCACTTCGTCCGCTCGGCAGCCGCGATCGGTATCTTCCCGCCGTCCGGATGCGCATTATCGTTCTTCGACAGCAATCGTTTTAAATAGGTGACGTTCGCCGCCGCTTCCTCGGGCGGCCGACCGGCCTTCACGATGGTCTCGGCCTCGGCAAGACGGCCCTGCAGACCGACCGCCAATGCCAGATTCAGCCGCATGCGCGGGTCCGCATCCGCATGGCTGTTGGCGCGGCGCAGGGTTTCTTCCGCTTTGGGCAGATCTTTTGAAAGAACGTACGAAAGCCCGAGATTGGACAGCACCGACGGTTCGTCGGGCGCAATTTTCAGCGCGCTCGTATAATACTGGCGAGCTTCGTCGTAACGGCCGAGCTGATCGAGCGTGGCCCCTTGAGCCGACAGGATCCGCCAATCCGGATTATCCGGACTGTGCGCCCGGCTGAGCACGTCGAATGCTTCCTGGAAATCGCCATTGTCCGCCAGCGCTCGCCCAAGGCCCGCGAGCAGCGCCCTGTTACCGGGATTGGCGATCGCCGCCTCCTGGAGCACGGCGACGGCTTGGGCGCGCTTTCCTTGAGCCCTGAGCGCCTTTCCGTAGGCCAGCGCCGCGTCGGCGTCCTTGTGGTTGGCGCGAAAGCGCTCGCCATCGGCATCGACGTCACGCCCGGATCCGGCGGCGGGGCTTGCTTCGGTTTTCGCACCGAGCGACCCCGTGATATCGGACATACCAGTGGTCTGACAGCTACACAGCCCGACCACCAACATCGTGGACAATGCCGTGAACGCAAAACGTTTCACGAAGCGATCTTGTTCGGGCAGCCATCGACGCATGTACTTCGACCTGTAGTCAGCAACAGGTTCGAAATGCTCACAGTAACCCTAACTTCCGGTTAAGCTGGCGGGCTTCCGTTTAATTCGCGGCAGGGCTCGCCCCGCCTGGTTGCTGCCGACGTCGGGTAGCGGGCTGTAATCCCGGTCTAATCGACGAATTCGGCCCCGAATTCACAGCCGATCCGCCATGCCAGCCGACATTGGCGCGTATCACCCGTCGACAATGTAATGGTGAAATTGGAAGGAATTTCGGGATACTCGGCAACCACCTTGACGCCGCCCCGCGATACGTCCGTGATCGTGCAGTCACGCGGCAATGAGCCGATCCCAAACTGAATCTTCGCGACCCTTCGGCATTGTTGACGTTCACTTGCGCGTCGATTCACCAGCATGTCGATCCCTCGTCCCACTCACTCTAGGCTGATCCGCCCTTGAGGATGGTTTTACAGAGGAACTGTTGGAATACCCCTAGCGGAATTGTTCGCAATCTATCTGTTATCTCTAGATTGTTTTTACCGACATGGTTCGGCCGGCACGCGAGCGCCATATCTACGTGACCGGCAAGTCGATCGAGATCGACTCGACCAGGCCGCGCGGAAAATAATTTCCCGTGCTTGGTTGTGCTATCGAAACATTTCTACTGCGCGCTCTCGCCGATCTGATCCTTGCGACCTGATTCTTCTTGCCAGTCCGGCAAACCGGGCGCAGCCTGAAGATGTTTGCCGTTCCTTGGACAGATCGTCAGGCAAACAAACCGACAAATCAAAAAACAGTAGAGGAAAACGCATGACATACGATGTTTCGCGCCGATCCCTGCTTTCCCTCGGCGCCGGTCTAGGCGCAGCGGCGCTGCTCGGCGAAAGCGCGCTGGCGCGCGCGCCAAAAGTCGGCACCCAGTCGCCTTATTTCCATCGCTTCAATCTCGGCAGCGCCGAGGTCACCGTCGTGTCCGACGGACCTTTGCCGCTAGGCCCTCCGAAGGGCACCTTCGTCGGCGTGCCGGATGAAGAAGTCAGAAAAATGCTGTCGGATAATTTCCTCAATCCGGACAATGTCGTGCTCGAGCAAAACTCTCCGATCGTGAACATGGGCGGCAATCTCGTGCTGTTCGACACCGGCATGGGCACGTCGCAATTGTTCGGCCCGACCACCGGGCGCCAGCAGAAGAGCATGATGGAGGCCGGCATCAAGCCGGAAGACATCGATGCGGTGGTGTTGTCGCACGCCCATGTCGACCATATCGGCGGCATCGTCGACGCGAGCGACAAGGTGCTGTTCCCGAACGCGCAGTTCTACATCGCACAAAGGGATTTCGATTACTGGACTGACGAGGGCAAGATGGGCAGTCCGCTGAAGGATTTCGTGGTGCACGCCCGCAAGAACCTGCTGCCGGTGCGCGATCGGCTGGTGTTCTTCAAGGACGGCCAGGAATTTTTGCCCGGCATCCAGGCGATGGCCGCGCCAGGCCACACCGTGGGCCATCACATGTTCATGGTGACGTCGGACGGCAAATCCTTTGCCTTCCTCGGCGATCTCACCCATCACGCAGTGCTGCTGCTCGAAAAGCCGCTGATGGAATTTTCCTACGACACCGATCCGAAACAGGCCGCACAGTCACGCGTGAAAATGCTGACCATGCTGGCGGCCAACAAGATTCCCGTGATGTCGTATCACTTTGCGTGGCCGGGCTACGGGCACGTCGCGAAGGCCGGCGAGGGATTCCATTATTATCCGGAGCCGATGAATATGCTGCTCTAGCCAATGCGGACTGGGCCGGTCGATCAGGCCGGCCCAGACGGCATCTGGAAGCAGAAATCGTCAGCTCAGTATTTTACTGTCGCCGGCATGTCCGCATTGGCCGCTGCATTTGCCGCGCCTGTTCGGCGCCAATCACCAGCCACCCCGCCAACAGGACCGGCAGCGGCAGTAGCAACATGACCGCGTGGTGCATCAGGTAGCCCCAGAGGTCGGTGCAGGAAACGGACACGACCGCGCCCGCGAGGCCCGCAAGACTCCACCGGCGCCAGATACGGTTGCGGGCATATTCGAACGCCCGTGGAAGCGCCCCGATCAGGGCTCCCGGCACGGCTCGCGTCGCCAGGATGCCGCCTGCGATCATACCTTTCATTGCCGTCCCCCATATTCACCCCGCAATCGTCCGCGGGCCGACGCTTCATGTAATCAGCCCGAGCCCGATCGAATACCGCGAACATCGTCGCCGTTCCCGTAATGTTCTTGCACTCCTTCGCCAGTTCCGCTACCCTTGATTGCAGGCAGAGGGGCAGCATGGTCCAACGGGTTTCCACCGTCGCTTTTGAGGGGATCGAGGCCCGCAGCGTCGACGTGCAGGTGCAGGTCGCGCCGGGATTGCCGGCGTTTGCGATCGTCGGCCTGCCGGACAAGGCGGTATCCGAGGCCCGCGAGCGGGTGCGTTCGGCGCTGATCGCCTCGGGGCTGGCGCTGCCGGCGCGGCGAATCACGGTCAACCTCGCGCCGGCCGATCTGCCCAAGGAGGGCAGCCATTACGATCTGCCGATCGCGCTTGGCCTGATGGCGGCGATCGGCGCGATCCCGCCGGATGCGCTCAACGGCCTTACGGTGCTCGGCGAACTCGGCCTTGATGGATCGATTGCCGCCGTGGCGGGCGCGTTGCCGGCGGCGATCGGCGCCAATTCCCGCGACGAGGGCCTGATTTGTCCTGCGGCGTGCGGCGCCGAGGCGGCCTGGGCGAGCCCGGATATCCAGATCATCGCCGCCAATTCGCTGATCCAGATCGCCAATCACTTCAAGGGCACACAGGTGCTGTCGCGCCCGTCGCCAAAAGTCCGCGAGCGCGAGGCCGAGCTGCTCGACCTGCGCGACATCAAGGGCCAGGAAAGCGCCAAGCGCGCGCTGGAGATTGCCGCGGCCGGCGGACATCATTTGTTCATGTGATTGTCTCAATGCCCATGGCGGGCTATGAGGCAACCATGAACCGCATCACCACTGTCCGAGTATCTGAAAACACTGCCGCCGACGCCGACCGACAACCCAAGGCCTACAGCTACAAACGGTTCTCTACGCCAGCGCAAGAGCAGGGCGACAGCTTGCGCAGGCAGACAGCCATGGCGCAGGCATGGGCGGACCGCAAGGGCATCCCGCTCGACACCGAGTTGAACCTCACTGACCGAGGCGTTTCGGCCTACACGGGGGCCAACAAGGACGTAGGGAACCTCGGTGCGTTCCTGAGAGCCGTGGAGGACGGCACGGTCCCGAACGGCTCGTGGTTGCTGGTCGAGAACCTCGACAGATTGAGCCGTGAGCCCGCCTTTGATGCCTCCTACACCATGCAAGGCATCATCCGCCAAGGGGTCACCGTGG
>Ga0210406_10008424_pt1 | contig 10313 bp, 10 predicted proteins | sample IncBWC30MmetaG_FD_155454 | JGI IMG/M metagenome (GOLD analysis project Ga0210406, IMG submission 155454) | Forest soil microbial communities from Barre Woods Harvard Forest LTER site, Petersham, Massachusetts, United States - Inc-BW-C-30-M | ecosystem: Environmental > Terrestrial > Soil >... | reverse complement strand
GCAAGGCGAGCACGTTGTCGGCGTCATTGTCGCCTTCGGCGCTGAAGTCGCGTGGAGCGATATCTTCGCATCCTCGCAACTTTTCGACGCTTACTGGTCGAAGCTGCTGCGCAGTTACGCAGTCGAAGCGCTCACGCGTCCGGGCGCGCGCGAAAAAGTGTCGTTCGAAGACGCGCGCGATTTCCTGCGCCCCGCCACTGGCCACGTGCGTGAAGAAACCGAGCCCGGTGTCTATCGCTGGCAAGAGCGCAGCCAAGGCCGCCAAACCGAAATTCAGTTGGAAGCGCTAGAGCCCAAGCCTCCGCTAACGCTCCACTGGCTGAAAGTCCTGCGCACGAGCTAGCAGCGCTGCGCGCAAAAGCCCGTGGCGAAGGTTTTTGATTCAGCTTCGCCACGGGCGCACCTCGCTGCGATCAGGCGTTGCCGCGAGCAATTCCGCGACTGTTGTTTTCAGGACCGGATGCATCGCACCGGGAGCGATTTCCGCGAAAGGGACCAGCACGAAGCGGCGCTCGGCCATGCGCGGATGCGGGATTTCTAGAGTGGCGTCGTGGATGACTTCGGAGCCGTAAAACAAAATATCCAGGTCAATGATGCGCGGGAGCTTGCGCGCGGGGGAAGCGACGCGTTCGCGGCCCATCGAGCGCTCGATTTCGAGCAGCGCCTGCATCAATTCAGGAGGCTGCAGGTCCGTTTGCACTGCGACGACGCAGTTGAGGAACCATTCCGGCTCGCGCATCTCCACCGGCTCGGTTTCGTAGAGCGAGGATTGTTCTACAACGCGGACGTCATGCATGGCGAGCGCCTCGACGGCGCGCGCGATATTCCGCGCGCGGTTTCCGACGCTCGATCCCAAAGAAAGATAGACGCTGGCCATGGCTGGGGCACATTCTAACTTGAAGCGTCCAGCCGATGGTGTCCGCCGCGCTGGTGAAGGCGCAGAAGCAGAGACCTTGCATAAATTGGCGCTCAGAGCGGGTCGCGATTGTTTGTTTTCTTGCAGTTACGTTGGGTTCTAATTCCTCATATTGGCGATTAGAAATCCGGTAGGTGGGTGGGGCCGGGCGCAACGGGTAGGGCCGCGCCGCCGGGATGCTCATTTGAACCTGGCGAGGTGGTTCGCGTCGTATTGTCTTAGTACTCGCATTGTATATTTACTATTTTAACATCCGCGACGAGACGCCGTCAAAAGGTTGTGTGTGTACAGCGAGATCCCCTAGCTAAACAGCCCAGGCTGACGCCGGGGTTCGTCCAGGCCGAAGTGTTTATAGGCTAGGGCCGTGGCGACGCGGCCGCGCTGGGTGCGGTCCAGCAGACCAAGCTGCATCAGGTAAGGCTCGTAGATTTCCTCGATCGCGTCCTCTTCTTCGCTCAGCGACGCAGCGATGGTGCTCAAGCCCACCGGCCCGCCGGAATATTTCTGAATAATCGTCAGCAGCAAATTGCGGTCCACTTCGTCCAGGCCGTGATCGTCCACGCCGAGCATCGCCAGCGCATCGCGCGCCACGCCAATATCAATGTGTCCTTGCGCGCGCACTTCGGCGAAATCCCGCACGCGACGCAGCAGCCGGTTCGCCACGCGCGGCGTGCCGCGGCTGCGGCGAGCAATTTCCGCCGCGCCGGTTTCGTCCATGGTAATTCCCAGAATTCTCGCGGAGCGCTGTACGATCAACAGCAAATCCTCCGGCGAATAAAATTCCAGGCGATGCACGATGCCAAAACGCGAACGCAGCGGCGCCATGATCAGCCCCGCGCGCGTGGTCGCGCCAATCAGCGTGAATTGATTCAATTGATAAGGATGCACGCGCGCGCCAGGACCCTGCCCGATAATCAAATCCACGCGAAAATCCTCCATCGCGGGATACAGAATTTCCTCCAGCGACGGCTGCAAGCGGTGAATCTCATCCAGAAAGAAAAAATCCTGCGCCTCCAGCGAAGTGAGCACGGCGGTGAGGTCGCCTTTTTTTTCCAGCAACGGGCCGGAGCTGACCTTGATCGCCGAGCCCATTTCATTCGCCAGAATCTGCGCGAGCGTCGTCTTGCCCAGCCCCGGCGGCCCGTACAATAAAACGTGATCGAGCGCTTCTCCGCGGGTGCGCGCCGCTTCCACCGCAATCTGCAGATTTTCCTTCACGCGGTTCTGCCCGATGTAATCCGAAAGCTGCTTCGGGCGAATGCTGGCCTCCACGCGCGCGTCCTCATCGAACGCTTTCCCCGAAATAATTCGTTCCCGGCCGTCGGTCATCTTTCCTGGCACCTGATTTTTCTCGCCGCCGGCCGCCGTCGCGCGTTCACGAGCAGCAGCCGCCGCGGCAGCACCGTCGCGCTCACTCTTCATCATTCACCGTGTCCCGCATGCTGCGATTTTTTCATCACCGCGCCGCCCAGCACTTGCAGTGACGCGCGCAGCAATGTCTCGAAATCATTTCCGACCGTGGCCCGCGATTGCGCAATCGCCTTCTCCACTTCTCTCTCATCGTACCCGAGATTCACCAGCGCCGACGCCACATCCGATTCCAGTTGCGAACGCGTCGCGGGCTTCCCTGCTTCCGGCACGTCCACCGCCGCGAGTTTATCGCGCAATTCCACGACCATGCGCTCGGCCGTCTTGCGTCCCACGCCGGGAATGCGCACTAGCTGCGCCAGATCGCCCTTGCGAATCGCGGGAACTAGTTCGTCCAGGCTCATCCCCGAAAGAATTTTCAACGCGAGCGCAGGTCCCACGCCGGAAGCGGAAATCAGCAGTTCGAAGCACTGCTTTTCCCGCGCCGTATAAAAACCGTACAGCGCCAGCTGGTCTTCGCGCACGTGCGTATGAATCAGCAGCGTGGTTTCCGCGTGCATTGCGCCCAGGCTGGTGAACGTGGAGAGCGGAATGATCACCTGATATCCCACTCCGCCGACGTCCAGCAGTACCAGGTTGGGACGCTTGTCAATTAGCTTGCCGCGGAGCGATCCGATCATGTCCAGCGATTATTGATTAGGGGCGCAGGTGTGTCAACGCGGCGACAGCCAAATTGTACCGGCCCGGGCGAAACATTTTGACACGCGCCTGCGTACCAATATTCGGATGCGAGGAATCATTTGCGCATCCGCGCCTCGCGCACACTGTCCGCTTTCGCACGAACAGTGTCCGCTTCCGGATTTTCTCTTCGTTTTATTTCTTCTGCGCGTTTTTTTGTAAAAACATTTTGCATTTTGCTTTCACTGCGCTCACCTCCGCGTCTAAGCAGGTGCGAGGGGCAAACACATTTTCGGGAGGAACAAAATATGTCGCGTCGTTCAATGAACCGAGTAATGACAGTGTTCGCAGCGCTGGTAATGCTGGTGGCAATCGCCGCTCCAACGACTCCAGCAAAAGAAACCAAGGCAGGCGTCACCATCACCATGAGCCTGCTGAATCCCGCCACCTTCGCCGGCAAGGAATTGAAGCCGGGAGATTACGCGGTGTCTGCCGATGAAACCCACGTGCGCATTTCGCTGAATGGAAAAGTGATCGCCGAAGCGCCCGTGCAGTGGAAAGACGAAACCAGCAAGCCGAAGTATTCGGCGTTCGTCAGCGAGGGCAACAAAATTACCGAAATCCACTTCGGAGGCAAAACGCGATTCGTAAGCATTGCAGAGTAGCGGTTCGCCGCAACCATCCGGCGGGGAGCGGTCCCGTCCCGCAGTCGCGGGACGGGACCGCTCCCCGCCGGTTTTTGTTTTTGCGCCATCGGCGCAGCGCACGCCCCAGCAGGCAATCCACGTTTTGATGCTCGGTTGAAACGCCCACGGAAGTTTTTGTTTGCCACGTTCGCCGCAGCCATGATATCCGTAGTTCTGCCGATGAACTTTCAAACACAGCTTCAGACCGTGATCCTCCGCGCACAGCGCAGTGCGCTGTTACTTGCCGCGCCGTCGCTTGCGCATCCAGCATTTCACCGCAACCACGCGCCGTTCATGCCCGCCGCGGCTATTGCGCGAGTTATTCCTATTATTAGGAGCGGATAACGGCCGGCGCCCAGCTTCCCGTTTCACGCGCCACAGGCCGTTTCCCGCAAAGGGCAACGGCCTTTACGTTTTTTGGGGGGCAACAAAATGAATTCCAGCGCCAAGAAAGCAAAAGGGCAAACCAAGGGACCCGCCAGCAGGGTCACGCTGAAAACAATTCAGCAAGCCGTCAAGCGCATTCGCAATTCCATCTACGTCTCGCCCTTCATGCGCTCCGAAACTTTTTCGCAGCTCACCGGAAACTCGCTTTTTCTGAAACTGGAAAATTTGCAGATGACCGGCTCGTTCAAAGAACGCGGCGCGCTGAATCGCATTCTTCTGCTCACTCCCGACGAACGTCGTCGCGGCGTAATCGCCGCCTCCGCGGGCAATCACGCGCAGGCCGTCGCCTATCACGCCAGCAAACGCGGCATCGCTTCGCAAATCGTGATGCCGCTCACCACGCCCCTTGTGAAAGTTTCCGCCACGCGCGGCCACGGCGCCGAAGTGATTCTTTTCGGCGCGAATTACGACGAAGCCTGCCAGGAAGCGCTGCGCCGCTGCGCCGAACAATCCCTCACCTTCATTCATCCCTTCGACGATGAAGCAGTAATCTCCGGCCAAGGCACCCTCGGCATCGAGATGCTCGAGCAGGTGCCGGACTTGCACGCCGTGGTGATACCGATCGGTGGCGGCGGATTAATCGCCGGCGTGGCTTGCGCCGTGAAGGAAATTAATCCGAAGATCAAAGTGGTCGGCGTGCAAACTTCGAAGTTGCCGTCCATGAAGGCAGCCGTCGAGCAAAATGCAATCGTCACGTTGCCCGCCGAAAAAACGATCGCCGACGGCATCGCCGTCCGCTCGGCCGGAGTGCTCACCCTGCCGCTCGTCCGCAAATACGTGGACGACATCGTCACAGTGGACGAAGAAGAAATTGCCAACGCCATCCTGCTGCTGCTGGAAAAAGAAAAAACGCTCACCGAGGGCGCAGGAGCCGTCGCCGCCGCGGCCGTGCTGAATCGCAAAACCGCGCTAGCCGGCAAAAAAGTGGGCGTGTTAATTTCCGCTGGGAATATTGACGTCACGCTGCTCGCCCGCATCATCGAGCGCGGCCTGGTGAAAGACGGCCGCCTGGTGCGCCTGCGCATTCATCTACCGGACCATCCGGGCGCGCTGGTACGCCTCTCCACGGTAATTGCCGAACACAAAGTAAATATCGTGGAAACGAGCTTCAATCGGTCCTACTACGGAGTGGTGTTAGGGGATACCGCGATTGACATAACCATGGAAACTCGCGGCCCGGAACACATCGCGGAACTGAAAGCCGCGCTAGACGCCGCCGGCTACTCCCACGAGCGCGTGCAATAAATCAATGAAGGCACGGGCGAGGGAACTACTGCCGCGCGCGGTCGTTCTTCACAGCCTCTTCCACCAACGCCTCCAGCTCCCGCCGCGTCAAAGTAATCCGCTCGGTGTTCGCAGCGTTCTCCGAAGTCACCGGAAATTCCGGCCCAGCGTTAGGCGCAGTCTGCAACCCATAACGCGCCCGCGCGGCCACCAGTTTCTGCACATCGTTGCTGGAAAGCAGCACCTGCTTGCCGAGCAGTTCGGTGACCAGGGCGACGCGCGCGAAATGTTCGGTGGTTTCCATGCGGAAGAAAGCCGTCATCAAATCCTGGCCGTAGCTCACCACGCCGTGATTCGCGAGCAGGATCGCGTCGTAACCATCCACAAACGGCGCGATGCTGTCCGCGAGTTCCGGAGTTCCGGGCGTGCCGTAGGGCGCGACTGGAACGCAGCCCAGCGAAAGAATCAGTTCGCACAGCAGCGCTTTATTCAGCGGCACGCCCGCGGCGGCGTAACCTGTTGCGGCCGGAGGATGCGCGTGGCATACCGCGTTCACGTCCGTGCGATGCTGATAAATCATCAAATGCATCGGCAGTTCAGAGGAGGGATTGCGCCGGCCAGAAACTTTCTTCCCCTCCATGTCCGTGATGACCATGTCTTCCGGCATCATCATGCCCTTGCAAATCCCCGTGGGTGAAGTAAGGATGTGCCGCGGATCCAACCGCACCGACAAATTACCATCCATCGACGCCACGTACCCGCGGTCATAAATCCAGCGCCCCACGGCGCACATATCGCGCCGATGCTCGTCTTCGCTCTTCAGTGCTCCGGGCAAAATCGATTCAGGAAACACGTTTCCTCCTCGACGAACTCCGGGCCGCCTGCCACCAAGCTTCGTTAGGCGTAAATCCCGCGTAGCTTCAACGCTCGGGCCACCCGGTCAATCGCGACTATGTAAGCCGCGATGCGGTTGTTCACACCATGCGTTTCGGCGTACCTTACCACCTGTTCGAAGCTTTGGTCCATCACATCTTGCAATCTTTCGTTCACTTCACTTTCCCGCCAGAAAAACCCCTGGCGGTCCTGCACCCATTCGAAGTAGCTGACCGTCACCCCCCCGGCGTTCCCCAGGATATCGGGAATAATGAAAATACCCTTGTCCTCGATGATCTTGTCGGCGTGAGAAGTGGTCGGACCATTCGCGCCCTCGCACAAAATCTTGCATTCCACACGGTTGGCATTCCCTGAAGTGATCTGATTCTCGGTCGCGGCGGGTACTAGTATGTCCGTGGGATGAAACAGCACTTCCTGCGCGGTCTGCTTGTCCCCGCCTCCTGGAAATTCCGGCAATGGTTTCCGCTGCCCGTAGACCCAATCTACAAGTTTCGGTACATCGAACCCCTTGTCGTTGTAAAGCCCGCCGTGAATATCCGCGACGCCGATGATCTTGTACCCCGCCTCCTTCATCAGAATCGCTGCCTGCGAGCCGACGTTCCCGAATCCCTGAATGATGACGCGGCAGCCCTCGCGCTTCATCTTCAGCTTGGCCAGCGCGTTGTTGCAGCACATCATCAACCCGCGACCGGTAGCTTCCTTGCGGCCTTGCGACCCGCCCAATTCGAGCGGCTTGCCCGTCACCACGGCTGTAGTCGCCTGCCGCACGTGCATCGAGTAGGTGTCCATCACCCAAGCCATTGTCTGTTCGTTGGTGCCGATGTCCGGCGCCGGCACGTCGCGCTCCGGGCCAAACCATTCGCTTAATTCTGCCGTATAACGCCGCGTGATGCGCTCCAGTTCGTTCTTGGAAAGCTTGGTCGGATCGCAAATCACGCCGCCCTTCGCCCCGCCAAACGGAATGTTTACCACGGCGCATTTCCACGTCATCCAAGCAGCCAACGCGCGCACTTCATCAATGGAAACGTCGGGCGCAAAACGAATCCCGCCCTTGCCCGGACCGCGAATCGAAGAGTGCAGCACCCGGTACCCGGTGAAAACCTCCACTTTCCCGTTGTCGCGCGCGATCGGAATGTAAACCGTGATTTCCTTGCTGGGATATTTCAGGTAACTGTAAATCCCCTCTTCCAGGTTCAGTTTCTTCGCCGCAATCTCAAACCGCGCTTCGGCGGACTTGTACACATTCAATTCATCGGACGTAACCGCAGACATGAATTCCTCCAAAAAGTGCGCCACTGTTCGCCCAGCCGCCAGCACAGTTCGCCACGCGACCAGCGCAGTAATTCGCCTACCTATAAATGACGATTCGCACCCGCATCCCGTGCCAGCAGCCCCCTGCGGGCAAACCGTCCAGACAGCGTCGGCCAGTATACGAACCTGCCGCGAGCGGTGCAAGAAAAGCATTTCGCTGGCAATGCGCGGACCAAGCCCCCTCGCATCACGAACAGTTTCGCGCAGCCCATTTTGGAGTGCGGCGGCTTGCCGCCGCTTTCATGAAAACGCAAGACCCATCGCGGTCGATCCAGGCCACGCTTGCCTCGCCCGCCTAGCACCTGAGCATGCCAGTATTCGCCGACCTGTAAACCGTTCGCCAAGCTCCACGAGCGCCCGGTTCGATCCATCCTGCCCTAGAGACGAAATAATCTCGCCAGTAGCATTTTGTGCTTGACAAAATGTTATTTATAGAGTACTTTATGTAATGTCTGAGCGACTTATGTCCACCACGACCGAACGAACCCCAAACCGGTCGGCCCGCACCTTCTGGGCGGTTCTCGCTGTCGGCACTGCAATCGATATCGCCGCCGGTTGGCTGTTAGCACAGCCGGATTACGGCCCGCCTGCGCGCATTATTTTCGCACTGCTGCCAATACCACTGAATCTTGTACTGGTAGCGCTGGTCGTGCGCAGGATTCGCCAGCTCGATGAATTCTTACGGCAGGTGCATTTGGAAGCGGTGGCCATCGCGTTCCTGCTAACCGGCGTGGCTGTCTTCATCTACGGCTACTTGCAACAGGCGCGCGTCGTGCATCCGCTCAATTTCGGCATCGTCTGGATTTTCATGGTCGTGTTTTACGGCATCGGGTACCTGATCGCAGCAAGGCACTACCGATGAAAACCCGGCTGCGCGTGCTGCGCGCGGAAAAGCAATGGACGCAAGCGCAGTTGGCCGAGATCGTCGGAGTTTCACGGCAAGCAATCATCGCCATCGAGAACGGTAAGTATGATCCCGCGCTCCCGCTCGCTTTCAAACTCGCGCGCGCGTTCGGCAAGAATGTCGAAGAGGTGTTCGTGTGGGAAGACGACTCGCTTCAGGAAAAATGAGCAGTTCTTGACAAGGAGGGTGACATGAATCGGATCTTCGTTGCAGGGGCTCTCGCGATACTTGCCGTAACAGCGGCTTTCGGCAAGCCTGACCGTGCCGAGCAGAACAAAGAGATCGTCCGCAAGGTCTTCACCGACATCCTTTCGCAAGGAAAGTTTGATCTGGCGCGACAGCTCTACGCCAAAGATTTCGTAAATCATGGCGCAACCAAAGACATCGGCTTGGACGAAGCTCAGGCCAGCGACCGCGGCTGGCGCGCCGCGTTTCCAGACCTGCAAATGACCATCGAACAAGAAATCGCGCAAGGCGACTTCGTCACAGTTCTGTGGAGAGGGCGCGGCACCAACACCGGCACAGGCAACGGTCTAAATGCCACGGGCAAAAAAGCTGACGGCCGCGGCATCAGCCTGTTCCGCATAGAAGACGGCAAAATAAAAGAAGAATGGACCGAATACAGCGGCGTGCTAATCCTCCAGCAGCTAGGCCTGACGCCTGGACGCCAGTAAGTCTATATCTTGCTCGTGGCGGTAAACAAATCACCTGCCGCAACCCCGCAAGAATAGCGACCGGCTATTCCGGTGGTGCGAAAGGTGATTCAGAACCGGCCGATAATAATGTGAAAACGCACGGTTGATCGGAGGCCACACAGCCGAGCGTGCTAAGGCGCGGTAACCTTTTAAGCGTCGTGTCGGGGAAGGATTGCGGCATCGTAGCAGCTCGAACTGCGTCGTTTAGGATCGCCAGCGGATCGTCAGGGCTCGTTGCCGCAAGATCCACCACTTTCGAATTCGCATCAATGATTACCGTTTACTGAGCGATGCCCTGAGTGCCTCCCGGATTCGCCATGCCTACTGTTCGCAGCGCGCCAAGAGGGGCATAGATTCTGCTGCACGGTACCGACGAACAACCTAAACCCAGCCCCCCGGCAATTTCGCTTCTGCTAAAAAAAGCCTGGATGTCACCAGAATCAGAGAGCCTCTAGCAGAGGATCACGACTTGCCGGCGCGCTCGATCAGACTCCGCAGCACGGTCTCCAGCGGCACTTTTCCCTTTCGCGAGCTGGCCTCTCCGCTTGCGAACTCAATCCAACCTTCATTAAAGCCATCGAGCATCTGAATACGCGGCGTGGGGTTTTTCATCCCCTGCGATAGGAACAGCGACTGCCAAGCCTCCCGCGGCACAACCTCCATTTTCACAGCGCGGCTGAGCAGACGAGCAAAAGTTGCCGCGGTCTCGTTGGGAGTCACGCGATGCGGCCCTTCCAGTTCGACGACTCTGTGTCCGCTCCAGGTTTCGCGCAGCAACTCGGCGGCCACGCGCCCAATATCCGCCGTCGCGACCATCGGCACAGGTTTATCGAGCGGCTGCAAAAAGCTCGGAATCACGCCGCTACTGGTAGCCGGCGCAACGTCCCAGCTGGAGTTCTCCATGAACCACGCCGGCCGCAGAAAAGTGATAGGTACGGGCAAATCGCCAAGCACGCGTTCGATGATGGTGTGTTGCGTCAGCAGATTAGGTTGCACCGCCTGCGCGCCGATCGTCGAAAGATAAACGACTCTGCCCGGACGCGCCGCGTTGAGCGCCGTTCGCAACGTTCTAGCAATCGCCCGCGCTTCGCGAAAGTCCGGCGACGGATCGAAGTTCGGCGGAACCAACACAAAAACACCTGCGGCGCCCCGGAACGCAGCGGTGAGCGCGGGCGGGTCATTAATATCCG
>Ga0210406_10008423_pt1 | contig 10314 bp, 8 predicted proteins | sample IncBWC30MmetaG_FD_155454 | JGI IMG/M metagenome (GOLD analysis project Ga0210406, IMG submission 155454) | Forest soil microbial communities from Barre Woods Harvard Forest LTER site, Petersham, Massachusetts, United States - Inc-BW-C-30-M | ecosystem: Environmental > Terrestrial > Soil >... | reverse complement strand
GATCAATATTATGCCGAGTAAATCCTGAATGGCCAGCAAGGCAAAGGTGCGAACTTACTCAAGCGCCGCAATGGCATGCTACTCTACTCGGCATAATCGCGAGCTCCACATAACAGGTCTGGGACAATGTGAGCCGATCAGGTTTTGACGAGCCATACCAGATTCGCCGTATGCTGACCGAGAACACGGTCCGCGCATCCGATCGGCGCGCACTGTTTGTTAGTCTGGAAACATACGAGCAGGCCGGCGGCCCGATCCTGCGCGATCTCTTCGAGGCTGATGATGGCGGCTGGTTGCAGGACGTGCCGCTGCTCGACCGGCTTGTCATCGAGAAGCTGGAAACCGAGGCCGGCGTGATTGCCGCCGAGGGCTGGAAGTGGATTTCAGTCGCTGTTGATTTTCCCTACGGCCACGACGCAGGCTTGCGAGAAATCGACGGCACACCGGCCGATCTTACCATCGAGGAGCAGACGACGAAGGATGCGCTCACCGCCGAGCATGACAAGCTCGAAGCCGAATATCAAGACGTGGATGAGCTGCCCGACGAGGTCGATCAACGTCTCGGCGAGGTCGAAGCGGCGTTGCTCGCGTTCGAAGATCGATCGATGATCTATGATCCCGCCGACATCGCCCGTGCCGGCGTTTTCATCAGCATCGACTCCGAAGGGCGGCTATCGGTGGACCGGGGTTATGTCCGCCCCGAGGATGAGCTTCCGATCACCGAACCAGAGGCCGAGCAGGACGGACAAGCCTCCGGCGGTCACGAGTCCTCGACTCCGGTGCAACGCACGGCCATCACGGTTGCCGGTGCGTCAACCGACACTGCTGAGGACGACGAGGACGATGCGGTCAGGCCGCTACCGGACCGGCTCATCATCGAATTGACCGCACATCGGACGCTCGCGCTCCGCGATGCACTTGCCGACAATCCGTCAATCGCGTTCCAGGCGGTGTTGCACAACTTCGCGCTGGCGACCTTCTACAGGTTTGCGTCATCAGGCAGTTGTCTTCAGATCGCCATCCACACCCCGACATTTCCGGCCCAAGCGCCGGGATTGAAGGAGAGCGTTTCGGCGAAGGCGATCGAGACCAGGCATGAAGCATGGAAGGCGCGGCTCCCATCGGAGGAAAACGAGCTTTGGGACACGCTCGCCGCCTTGGACGGCAACGCCCAAGCGGCGCTGTTCGCCCATTGTGCGTCGTTCGCCGTCAATGCCCTCTTTGAACCCGCGAGCCGCTATAACACGGGCCGTGTCTCTGCCCACGGCGTCGCTCAGCGGCTGGAACAAGCCGTGCTGCTCGCGCGCTCGGTTGGGCTCGACATGGTGCAGGCCGGCTGGAAGCCGACGGTCGACAATTATCTCGGCCGCGTGACCAAGCCGCGCATCCTGGAGGCCGTACGCGAAGCCAAGGGTGAGGCCTCGGTACAGCTAATCGACCACCTGAAGAAGGCCGATATGGCGAGAGAAGCCGAGCGCCTTCTCGATGGCGCCGGCTGGTTGCCGGAGCCGCTGCGCCTCACCGAGGCTACGACGCCCTCGACCGAACCGGGAATTGACGCAGGGCCGCTGCCGGAATTCCTCGCTGAAGACGAAGGCAAGACCGACAACGAAGACGAGCAGCCACAGAGCATCGCGGCCGAATGACGCGCGTCGCGGGACGGCTTTCCGTCCCGGAGTCTTTATATCACCCGCTTTCCCGAAGCCCGGCCATCGTGCCGGGCTTCTTATTTTTGGAGGCACGAAATGGCCGACTACTTCGAACAGACCGTCGTTCAACAGTCCATTCCCGAAACCGACATGACTCCACTCGAGCGCTTGTTGCTGTCGCGTATCTTCCATTCGGAGCGCGACGGAGAGGCCTGGTATTTCTTCGCCGAGGATAACCCTTGCACCATGATCCACACAACACGCGCTGAACTTGCGGAAGCACTCGCGTCATCGCCCGACCGCGCCAGCGCCGCGCATCGCTATGTCGCCGAAAGGTTCGTCGCGGTGAGCGCCGATGCGGTGCAGATCGATCTGGATCTTAGCGGCACATCCTGGGAATTCTTTCTTCAGGACGTGGTGAAGCGTTCACGGACGCTTTCTTACATCAGTATCGTCGCTGCGTTCACCTGCAGCAGGATGCGGCCGAACGGGTTCGGCGGCATGGCCGTATTGATTACCGCGGACGCTATCCGCGGGAAATCGACCAACGACCTCATCGAGGAATTTCTGTCGGAAGCCGGCCTCGACGGTGAGGACAGGGGACCTACAGAGGTGCGCCATGACCATTCCTGATCATGCGCGCGCAAACTTCGAGACGCTGCTCCGTGCGGCCGCGGACGGCAATCTCGCGCTGATGGAATGCGCGGACGCGCTGACCGGCGAACCACGCTACGTCATATGCGCGGTTGGTCGTGACGGAGCCGAGTTCGTGTTCACGCCCTTTGGCCATCTCGCCGACGGCAACCCGTTCGATGCCTATTTGCCGCCGTCTGATCCCCTGACCTATCCATCGACCTCCTGATCCCATCGCTCCCTGGGCCTGTCTGAACGTGCCGGCCCGCGCGTCAACGGGCAAGCCGTTCCCGCATCGTCGCGGGGGCCGATGCGTGACCCGCGGAGCCTGAGCCGCTCGGTCGCCAGCCCGTCGCTTAGGGATCAGGAGGCAATGCAATGTGCAGGGTTCTCAACAAGCATCATGCAGGCGTGCCGGCGGACCCCGTCTATGTCGGCCGGGGATCGAAATGGGGCAATCCATTCCGGATCGGTCGCGACGGCGATCGGGCGGCGGTCATCGCAAAGTACGAGCGCTGGCTCGCCGACCAGCACGATCTCTTGCGTGGGCTCGACGAGCTCGCCGGCCGCGACCTCGTCTGTTTCTGCGCGCCGCGGCCGTGTCACGGCGATCTCTTGCTGCGGCTTGCAAATACGACTCGCGAAGCGCGCATCGTGTGGTGGCGCGCGATGAAGGCCGCGGCGTGAGGAGAGTGAGAGGCCGGCCGGGAAGGGTTTGAGCCGGTCGGGTCGAGAGAGCGCCTGGCGGCTTGATCCTTCCAGCTCTCCTCGAGGCTCAATCTCATGATCAACCTCTCATGCTCCGCGGCCGCCATGGTTGCATCTGCCGTCGTTCGGGCGGCACAGCTCCTCCTCTCTGACCTCGAACATGGACGCCGCATTGATGCAGCAGGGACCCTGCGCGCAGCGATGGAGACCGCCTTTGGCGCTTCAGATGCCAGCGGTGCCTGGCATTGGAAGGCGGCCTATGACGCCTGTGAGGCCGCGACGGTTCTCTTCCTTCGCAAATATGCCTCTTCCATGCGCGCGAAAACGGGCTCGCCAGCTTCGATGCTCTCGATGCTGGCAAAAATCGCCACCCTGCTTCCCACCCACACCCGTCGCTCCGAGGAGAGCGAGGCGCTTCAGCAGTTCTCGACGCCGATCCCCCTCGGCTTCGTCGCTTGCAGGGCCACCGGCATTACGAAGGCGGACCTGGTTCTTGAACCCTCCGCCGGCACTGGGCTGCTCGCCATCCTCGCTGAGATGTCCGGTGGTTCGCTTGTCCTCAATGAGCTGGCTGAGAGGCGAGCCGGGCTACTTGATCATCTTTTCCCGCACGTCGCCGTGACCCGCTTCGATGCGGCGCAGATCGACGACCATCTCGACCGTGGTATCGCGCCAAGTGTCGTCCTGATGAACCCGCCGTTTTCCGCGCTGGCAAATGTCGACAGGCAGATGGCGGATGCGGCGTTCCGGCATGTCACCTCGGCGCTGGCACGTCTTTCCGACAGTGGACGTCTGGTCGCCATTACTGGCGCAAGCTTTGCGCCGGACAATCCCGCGTGGACTGACGCCTTCGTTCGCCTGCAAGAGCGCGGCCGCGTCGTGCTCTCGGCGGCAATTGATGGCACCGTCTATGCAAAGCACGGAACCCATACGGATACACGGCTGCTGGTCATCGACAAGCAGCCAGCCGCCGATCCGAGGACATTTCCTGTCTCACCCGGCATGGCGACAGATGTCGCCACATTGCTCGACTGGGTGACCAGGCTCGTTCCACCCAGATTGCCACTTGCCATGCCTGCAGCCGTCGCCTCCGTTCGCCATCCGCCGATGGTCCGAACGGTCAACGCTCCCCCGACGCGGCAGCGGTCCACTCCGCAGCTCCCGGCGACAGATGGCGAACCGCTGGCCTATGAGACGGTCGACTGGACGCCTCCGGAAGGCGCCCGGCTGACCGATGCGCTGTACGAAGAATACGCGCTGCAATCGATCCGGATTCCCGCATCGCGAGCTCACCCCACAAAACTCGTGCAGTCCGCAGCGATGGCCTCGGTCGCGCCACCGAAGCCCTCGTACCGGCCCCATCTGCCGGCAAACATCATCGCCGATGGCTTGTTGTCGGATGCGCAGCTCGAAAGTGTCATCTACGCCGGCGAAGCCCATTCGGCGTTCCTCGCGGGCGCCTGGACGGTCGACGCGACCTTTGACGTCGTGGCCGCCGCGCGTGATGACGCGGAGAATGCTGTTCGCTTCCGCCGCGGCTGGTTTTTGGGCGATGGCACCGGCGTGGGCAAGGGACGGCAGGTCGCGGGGATCGTCCTCGACAACTGGCTGAAAGGTCGTCGTCGCGCAGTCTGGATCTCCAAGAGTGACAAGCTGATCGAGGACGCGCAGCGCGACTGGTCCGCACTGGGCATGGAGCGTTTGCTCGTTACGCCGCTCTCGCGCTTTCGTCAGGGCACGCAGATCCGGCTTGCGGAAGCCGTCCTATTTACCACCTACGCTACGCTGCGGACCGATGAGCGCGGAGAAAAGCTTTCGCGCGTCCGGCAAATCGTCGAATGGTTGGGCGCCGAGTTCGACGGCGTGATCGTTTTTGACGAGAGCCACGCGATGCAGAATGCTGCAGGCGGAAAAGGCCAGCGCGGCGATCAGGCCGCCTCGCAGCAGGGGCGCGCAGGCCTGCGCCTCCAGCATGCCTTGCCCAATGCGCGCGTGGTCTACGTCTCCGCGACCGGCGCCACCACTGTCCACAACCTCGCCTATGCCCAACGGCTCGGCCTATGGGGCGGTGAAGACTTCCCGTTCGCGACACGTGCCGAATTCGTGGAAGCGATCGAGGGAGGCGGTGTCGCAGCGATGGAAGTGCTGGCGCGCGACCTCAAAGCGCTCGGCCTCTACGCGGCGCGCTCGCTCTCCTACGACGGCGTCGAATACGAGCTGGTCGAGCACGAACTCACGCCCGAACAGATCCGCATTTACGACGCGTATGCCGGCGCGTTCAGCATCATCCATAACAATCTTGACGCCGCCATGCGGGCCGCGAACATCACCGGCGCGACTGGCACGCTGAATGCGCAGGCCAAATCCGCCGCGCGGTCGGCGTTTGAGTCAGCGAAACAGCGCTTCTTCGGCCATCTGCTGACATCGATGAAAACGCCTTCCCTGGTCCGCTCGATCGAGCGCGATCTCGGTGAAGGCCACGCTGCCGTCATCCAGATCGTCTCGACGGGCGAAGTGCTGATGGAACGCCGCCTTGCTGAAATTCCAACCGAGGAGTGGGGCGACGTCCGCGTCGATATCACGCCCCGCGAATACGTGCTCGACTATCTGGCCCATTCCTTCCCGGTCCAGCTCTACGAGCCCTTCACCGATTCCGAAGGCAATCTCTCGTCCCGGCCCGTCTATCGCGACGGCCAACCTGTCGAAAGCAGGGACGCCGTCGCCAGGCGCGACCGCTTGATCGAGAAGCTCGCCTCCCTCGCGCCCGTGCCCGGCGCGCTCGACCAGATCGTCCAACGCTTCGGGACCGACATGGTAGCCGAAGTCACCGGGCGTTCGCGCCGTATTGTCCGCAAGGGCGATCGGCTGACGGTCGAGAACCGAGCCGGCTCGGCGAACCTCGCAGAGACCGCGGCGTTCATGGATGACGCCAAGCGCGTCCTCGTGTTCTCTGATGCCGGCGGCACCGGGCGCAGCTACCACGCCGAACTGTCGGCGAGGAATCGGCGCTTGCGTGTACATTACCTGCTCGAGCCCGGTTGGAAGGCGGATGCGGCGATCCAGGGTCTGGGGCGAACAAACCGGACCAACCAGGCCCAGCCGCCGCTGTTTCGTCCCATCGCGACCAACGTGAAAGCCGAGAAGCGTTTTCTCTCCACCATCGCGCGCCGGCTCGACACGCTCGGCGCCATTACACGAGGGCAGCGCCAAACCGGTGGGGAGGGCCTGTTTCGACCGGAGGATAATCTCGAAAGCAGCTACGGCGGTGACGCGCTGCGCCAGCTCTACATGCTTCTGGTTCGGGGCAAGGTGGACGGTTGCTCCCTTGAAGTATTCGAGGATGCCACCGGACTGAAGCTGACGGATTGTAACGGCATCAAGGACGATCTGCCGCCGATCACCACCTTCCTCAACCGCCTGCTCGCGCTGACGATCGATCTGCAGAACATCTTGTTCACCGCCTTCGAGCAGCTGCTGACTGCTCGGATCGAAGACGCCATCGCGTCCGGGATCTACGATGTCGGTCTGGAGACCCTTCAGGCCGAAAGTTTTGTCGTTACGGATCGCCGCACGATTTACACGCACCCCGCGACGTTCGCAGAGACACGACTGCTCACGATCACCCAACGTGAACGCAACCGCCCTTTGACTCTCGATGATGTACTCTCTTATCTCGCGGACCGGCGCGCAGTGCTGCTCGTCAATGTGCGCTCCGGCCGCGCAGCCGTCCAGGTCCCGGCGCCGAGCCTCATGCTTGATGACGGTGAGATCGAGCAGCGCGTGCGGCTGATCCGTCCGATGGAAAGCCACGGCGTTCCCCTGAAGGTGATGGCCGAAAGTCACTGGCAGGAGACCGATCGCGAGCGATTCAGCGTAATCTGGCAGGCCGAGCTTGCAGAAGTACCTGAATTCACCGACAGCAAGATCAATGTTGTAGCCGGACTTCTTCTGCCGATCTGGAAACGGCTTCCGAACGAATCGACACGCGTTTATCGCCTCCAGACCGACGCCGGTGAGCGCATTATCGGCAGGAAGGTCTCACAGGTCTGGGTCGCCAACACGCTTCTTGGCGAGCGGCCAACCCTTAAAGCCCAGGACGCGTTCACCGCGTTGCTCGAAGGCCGCACGGTTCTAGACCTCGCTGAAGGCCTGAAACTTCGTCGCGTTCGCGTCATGGGTGTACATCGGATCGAGCTCTCCGACTTCAGCGACACAATGCGTGATCGGTTGCGGGCCTATGGGCTCTTCAGCGAGATCATCTCCTGGAAGCTACGCATGTTCGTGCCGACGGAGGAGGCGGGCGCTGCTGTCCTTGCCAAGGTGCTCGAACGCTATCCGGTTGAACACATTGGCGAGCGGGAAGCAGCGTGATGGCACGCGATGCTTCCGAGCTGGCAGGCCGTCTCGCGCGCGAGGCCGAGGCGGTATGCCGTCACTATCTCTCCAACGGCAAGCGCGAGGGCCGCTACTGGCTCGTTGGCGACGTCCAGAACACACCGGGCCGCTCTTTGTTCGTGCGGCTCTTTGAGTCACCAAAGGGTCCGGCGGGCAAATGGACCGACGCCGCAACCGGAGAACACGGCGATTTGCTCGACATCATCCGCGAAAGCCTTGGTCTGCGCGATTTCCGCGATGTTGCCGATGAGGCGAGACGGTTTCTGAATCTGCCTCGACCTGCCCCGGAGCTTGCGACCAGGCCGGTCCGCCCAGCTGTGCAACGAGGGTCACGTGAGGCTGCGAGGCGCTTGTTTGCGATATCGCGGCCGACCGAGGGAACACTGGTCGAGCTGTACCTGCGCCGTCGCGGGATTTTGGAGCTGCACCACGCCGGCAGTTTGCGATATCAACCTCGTTGCTACTACCACGGGCCCGACGAGGATTCGCCTCCGGAGATCTGGCCCGCGATGATCGCCTGCGTCACCGATCTCGATGGCATGATCACCGGCGTCCACCGCACTTGGCTCGATCCGGAGGGCTTTGATCTCAACCGGTTGGGCAAGGCGCCGATCGACACACCGCGACGAGCCATGGGCGACCTCCTTGGTAATGCCGTCCGTTTCGGCATGGTGAATGACGTGCTTGTTGCGGGAGAGGGCATCGAAACCATGCTCTCGCTTCGCTTCTTGCTTCCGACCATGCCAATGGCGGCAGCACTCTCGGCCAACCACCTCGCAGCCCTGCTGTTCCCCGTTACGATCCGACGTCTCTACATCGCCTGCGACGCGGACGCTGCCGGAATGGGGGCCGCGATGACCTTGACGTCGCGCGCGGAAGAGGCAGGCATCGAGGCGCTTCCACTATCGCCCCGGCTCGGCGACTTCAACGAGGATCTGCGCAAGCTTAGCCTTGAAGAACTCCGCGCGGCGATGCTCGTACAGCTCCTGTCGGAGGACGTTGCCCGCTTCCTCCCTTGAGGTGCCTCCGATAGGGGATAACGCGGGCGATTCGAACTGGGTATCGTCATCGCCCGTCAGCGCAGCGTTCCCATTATCGGACAGAGTCGCGCCCTGGCCTTCTAGAGGGCGATCGAACGGCAAGCGGCCCGGCCCTGCAATGGCTAGGTCGCGGCTATTTTCCGCCGGCGTTCGTCACCCCACGAAGCAAGCTTCGCGGGGGCCCCGGCCGAACGCCTTTGCATCGCGAAACAAAATAGCCGCGACCTTGCCATCCTCCGCTTCGCTGCGGCCCTCCGCTTCGCTCCGGGTTCTGGTCCGCTCCGCCTGCCGTCTGGTGATCGCCACGAAGGCCGCGATGGGCGCGGCCGATCCGACAACAGGACCATTCGCCATGACGACCGATCACGACGACACCCAATTCGAACCGCCGCACGCCACATCACCGACCGATCACGTCCTCAGTGAGCTTCAGCTCTATGGCCACCGTCCCTTCCAGGGTGAGCCCGACCCGAGGCCGCTGCCGGAAGGTCGGATCATCGCTGGTGCCATTGCCGATATCTTCGACGCCTTCGTCGCGACCTTGAGCGACACCCGCCTCGAGCCGGACTTGGAAGACCTGCTTTGGTCGACTGTCAACCTGTTCCACCGCGCCACAAGCCGCATCGAGCGGGAGCTCGACGACAACGAGCAGGCCCAGCGCAAGAGCCAGCGTGAGCAGAATGGCTCCGAGGTACGATCGGTCGAACTTGAGAAGCTCACGGCCGAGGGCATCACCTTGGTCGAACGCCGAAACAGCATGGAGCTGTTCCGTGAGCTCGCCACCGAACAATTCGAACTCCACACTGGATCGCCCTGGCGCCCCCGTTCCGGTTCACTCGTCAATCATCGCACGCTGACGGCAGCAATGATCGACAGTCGCGACTTCATCGCCGCCAAACGTCGGGCAGAGGTCGAGACGATGCTGCCACCCGGACCCAAAATCGCGCTCACCGGTGGACTCGAATTCAACGACGTCACCTTGATCTGGGATCGGCTCGACAAGGTCCACGCCAAGCACCCGGACATGGTGCTCCTGCACGGTGGCTCACCGAAGGGTGCCGAACTCATCGCCGCCAAATGGGCGACCAACCGCAAGGTGCCGCAGATCGCGTTCAAGCCCGACTGGACCAAGCACGCCAACGCGGCACCCTTCAAGCGCAACGACGCCATGCTCGCGGTGCTGCCCATCGGAGTCATGCACTTCCCAGGCACTGGCATACAGGACAACCTCGCCGACAAGGCCACCAAGCTCGGCATTCCAGTTTGGAGGTTCGGCGCGTGAGCGCCGACCTGCCATCTTCCGCACCACCGAGGTGGAGTTGCATCGCCGCAACTCTGCCTCGTTTCGATTGCATATCCAAATCTGCGCCGCGGTGGTGGTGGAAGGCGCAACCATACCCCTTTGCATATGGAGCCACCACCATGCTCGCCCTTGGACTTCTCCTGAACTTTGCTGGCATTGGCTTGTTCTGCTGGCTGATTTTCACGCTGGCGGTATACGCCTTGCCGTTTTTTGTCGGACTCTACGTCTTCATGATGGCGTTGCACGGCGGTGCTGGCGTCCTCGGAGCGCCGCTTGTCGGAATTGCCGCCGGCGGAATAACTCTTGCGATCGGTCAAACCGCGTTCGCAATGACACGCTGTGTCATCATCCGCGCCATCATTGCCACCCTGTTTGCCGTGCCGGCGACACTTGCTGGCTATCAGATCGTGTTCGTGATGTCGCAAGTTAGCGTGCCATCGTTGTTATGGCGTGAGATCTTCGCATGTGTCGGAGCGGTCTTTATTGGCGGTACGGCGTGGACACGGCTGACCATCTTCACCGAGGCTCGCCCGCTCGATTCGGACGGGGCAATCGGGGTTGACCCTCAACCGGCTATGACAGCCGC
>Ga0210406_10008419_pt1 | contig 10315 bp, 6 predicted proteins | sample IncBWC30MmetaG_FD_155454 | JGI IMG/M metagenome (GOLD analysis project Ga0210406, IMG submission 155454) | Forest soil microbial communities from Barre Woods Harvard Forest LTER site, Petersham, Massachusetts, United States - Inc-BW-C-30-M | ecosystem: Environmental > Terrestrial > Soil >... | reverse complement strand
ATCCGGCGCTGCAATACGCTTTGACGGCGACCAAGCCAGAGACGATCCAGGAAGCCTTGGTAGGTAGTCTTTCGGCGGGCGTCGACGCCGTGCTCGCGCGTTACAAGGCCTACGTAAACGATCCGGCGCACAAGTTTCTTTTGGACCCCGAACCGCGCGTAAACAGTCTGGGCTACAGGCTATTGTCCGAAAAGAGAATCCCTGAAGCGATCGTCATTTTCGAGGTGAATGTGCGGACCCACCCCAACTCCTGGAACGCCTACGACAGCCTGGGCGAAGCCTACGCGAATGCGCGAGATAAACAGCGCGCGCTCGACGCTTACCGGAAATCGGTGGAGCTCAACCCGGAGAACACGAACGCCAAGCGAACGATTGAACAAATCGAGAACGCTAAGTGAACGCGTCGATAGATTCACTGGTCCACCGCAATTACCGCGATCCACTGGCCGTTAAGTTCTTTGCGATAGACAATCGTTCCGCCCAGACGTTGCGCAATTTCTTCGGGCAGCAAGTCGCGATGGTAGCCGAAGAATTTTTCCTTGATACTCTGCCATGCATCCCAATTGTCGAACAACGCATGCGGTGGCTGGTATTTCGTAGAGAAGACCAGAGCCACGTCGAAGCGGTCGCGGGCCCGGGCAGCAACGTCGATCTGGGAGACGGAGAAGTCCTCGATACGCAGCACGCGGAAAGGCTGGCTGGCATTGGCATTAATATAGCCGAGCCAGGGCCGGGTGAGTTCGTCCGACGCGGGCCATGCGGTTAGAACACGCTTGCCGGAGTCTCGCGTTGCCATAAAGTGGCTGGCGTCCGCATGCAGCAGGATATAGTCGCGGTAGGCCAGATTGTCTTCCAGAGAGAATCCGTACGGAGGGTTGATGAACAGGCCCGCGACAAATGCAATTGCGACCGCTGTCACAATCAGTTTCCAATATCGCACCCGCCGCCATAGAGTCGAGACCAGCGCCAGAATCACGAGCGGGATGACCGGCAACATGTAGCGAGCCAGCACCGCTCCGCCCACTAATGACATGAAGCCCAGGTACGCGAGCACCACGGAAAGAAATGCTGCCTGTATCCAGATTGGGATGCGTGGACGGGGAACTTCACGATCTCTGCGCGGCGGACGAAGCATGGCCAGCAATCCCGCCAGCGTGAGCAAATAGAGACCGAAATATCCGAAGAGCTGCCAGAGCCTCATCCCCAGAGCAAGCGGGAAGCGCAAAGGATTCAGTGTAGCGGCCACGTTGTAACGAAAGAATTCGGGATTGCCCAGCAGGAAACCCGTCTTCGCGTAGTGATAGGCATACCAGCCCGCCAGCGGCACAACTGGAAGCAGCAGATAAAGGAAACGCATGCGTCCGCCCACCGGCGGAAGAATTTCCTTCCATCGACTTTGATTCCAACGACTTTCTTTCCCAAGCAGGCGAATAAAATACCCAAGCAGTTCCCACACAAACAGCGCCAGCGGAGCGAGGATCGCAGTCTCTTTCGCGAGCGCCGCCAGCGAGAACCAGAGCACTTGTTTCAAAGGACGGTCTTCGATGTACGCGGCCAGCGCCCAGAACGTAAATCCCGCAGCCGGCAAGTCAACCTGCGCCATGGAACTTTGCGTGAAGTACACCGGATAGAGCGCCACTAACACGGTCGTCGCCCACGCCACCTGAAGATTCGCGGCGATGCGCGAAAGTCGAAACAATCCCAGCAGTGACAAGGCCGACACCGCCAGCATCGCGGTGCGCGTAACTAGCGTGGAGTATCCAAAAACGCGCCAGGCCAGCGCCAGCCACGCCATCACCAGGGGAGGATGCGCATTCGATGGCGTGGATTGGGGAATGAGCGTGCCGGTCAGAAATAAATCGCGCGCCGCCGGAATGTAATAGCCTGCCTCATCCCAGAAATAAGGAAGGCGAAGAAGCGGAGCATGCAGAAGCATCAATCCCGCAAAAAACAGCGCGAACAGAAGAAACTGCCGCACCCACGCGGAGGATGCCGGTTGAGATTTTATTTTCGGATCGGAGCGCGCTGCCGGCCGCGCAGCCATTAGTGAACAGGTCCGCCTGGGGCCCGTGGATCAAGTTTGATCTCGCCGAACGTGGCCTCGTAGTTGGTCACATTCTGCTGCAAGAGCGCCATGAGCGCCTTGGCCTGCTGCGGGCTCAGATAAATTCCCTGAAAGTTTCGCAATTCCACCTGCGTCTCCGAGCTTTGTTGCATCGTCCCGAAAACGAGGAAGAAATCCCAGACATTCACCCGGATCTGCACGCTGTTGGAGTAGGCCTCGCGGTAATCGGGGGCTTGCACGAACTTCACATTCGGTTGGTTCCCTGTATTCATGTCTCGCAGTGTAACGCGGGGACAGACTACAGAGCAAAGTACAGGGCAAAGTGCAGGGCAAAGCGCAGAGAATGCTATCCTAGAAACCTTCGCCCAGTGAGGGACGTCATGAAAATCAAGTTATCGGCCTTACTGCTCGCACTGCTATGCGCGATTTCCGCCGCAGCCCAGACCACTCCTCATTTCGACGGCCAGACCTGGTGGAATCACATCAAAGTTCTGGCCGACGACAAACTTGAAGGCCGCGACACTGGCAGCCGTGGCGAGCGAGCCGCGCAGGCCTACGCCATCGAGCAGCTCAAAAGCGCCGGCGCGGAACCCGCAGGCGTAAACGGCTTCTATCAGCCCGTCAAGTTCGTCTCCCGCCAAATCGTCGAAAAGGAATGCAGCCTTGCCCTCATCCGCGACGGCAAACGCGAACCCCTGATACTCGGCGAAGATGCCATCATCGGCACCCGCGTCATGCCCGCGCCCGAGGTCGAAGCGCCGCTGGTCTTCGTCGGCTATGGCCTCAAGGTTCCCGAGAAGAATTATGACGACTTCGCCGGCGTCGACGTCCGGGGCAAAATCATCGTCATCTTTTCCGGATCGCCCTCCGAGATTCCCGGTGCGCTCGCTTCGCATTACCAGACGGCGGCTGAGCGCTGGAAAGTGCTGCGCGCCGCCGGGGCCGTCGGAATCGTTTCGTTGATCAACCCCACGTCGATGGACATCCCATGGTCCCGCATTGCGCTCAACCGCGCTCATCCCAGCATGGATCTCGACTATCCCGAGTTCGACGAAACCGAAGGCGCAAAGCTTTATGTCACCGTCAATCCTTCGAGCGCCGAAAAATTCTTTGCCGGCTCCGCCCACACTTTTGAAGAAATCACGGCTCTCGGTAAAGATCGCAAGCCGCTGCCGCACTTTCCGCTCGCCGTTTCACTCGCAGCGAAAACGAAAGTTGAAGTCACCAAAATAGAATCTGCCAACCTAGTCGCCAAACTCCCCGGTAGCGACCCCGCTCTGAAAGACGAATACGTTGTCCTCTCCGCCCACCTTGATCACATCGGCATCGGAGAGCCCATCAACGGCGACCGCATTTACAACGGCGCCATGGACAACGGCTCCGGCAGCGCCCTGGTTCTCGACATGGCCGCCGGCTTCAGGAAAAATCCCGAAAAACTGCGGCGGTCGATCCTCCTGGTTTTAGTCACCGGCGAAGAAAAAGGCCTGCTCGGTTCAAAGTACTTCGCCGCTCATCCCACGGTCGCGCCAAAATCCATTGTCGCTGACGTTAACGTCGACATGTTTCTGCCCATCGTGCCCCTGAAGCTGCTTACCGTGCTCGGTCTCGACGACTCCGATCTGGGGGATCGCACACGCGAGATCGCGCAATCGCTCGGCATAAAAGTTCAGCCCGATCCGGAGCCGCTGCGCAATCTTTTCGTTCGCAGCGATCAGTACAACTTCATCCGCCACGGTGTGCCCTCGGTAATCATGAGCGTCGCTCCGGAGCCTGGCTCGGCTGAGGTAAAGATTTTCAAAGACTGGCTGACCCAGCGCTATCACGCGCCGTCCGACGACGTGGACCAGCCAGTGGACCTCTCCGCCGCCGCCAAATACGAAGAAATCGTCAGAGCCTTGCTGATCAACATCGCCAATGACGACCATCGTCCGCAGTGGAAGCCAGACAGCTTCTTCCGGCGTTATGCGCAGTAAGTTCTTCCCTGTGGGCCTCTGTGTCCCCTGTGGTTCAAGTTTTTGATTCTCAACCACAAGGACAAAGAGGCCCACAGGGAAGAGGCCAAGATTCAGTAAAATTGGAGATAACACTTGAACGACTATCTTTTATCCGTGCTGCTAGGAATTGTCGAAGGCCTTACTGAGTTCCTACCCGTCAGTTCCACCGCGCATCTCCGCATTGCCGAACAGCTAATGCACGTGCCACTCTCGAGCGGCTACTGGAAGATGTATTCGATCGTCATCCAGCTAGGCGCGATCTTGGTTCTGCCAATTTATTTCCGCCAGCACATCGCCAAGCTCATCTCGACCTTTCCCGAGGGCGATAAAAAAGACTGCGACTACCTGACACATCCGCTCAGTCTGGTCATGATCGCGTTCGTCATCACCGCGATCCCATCTCTTCTGTTGATCAAAGTGATCGGCAAGAACCTCGAGAGTTTCTACGTGATGGGTGCAGCGCTCTTGATCGGCGGCATCGTGATGTGGGTCATCGACGCCATGAAAGCTCCCTGGGAAAAAGCCGGGCCGGAAACGCCCGGTTCGCCGATCCACACCTGGAAGATGGACGACATCCACGGCGGCCAAGCCATCTGGATCGGCGCCTGCCAGATTCTTTCCGCCGTTTTCCCCGGCGCCTCGCGCTCCATGTGCACGATTGCCTCCGGACAACTGATGGGAATGTCCCGCGCCGCCGCGCTTGAATTCTCCTTCTTCCTCTCCATCCCGACCATGGCTGCGGCCACTCTTTATGCGCTCTTCAAGTCGCTCCACGGCGGCAAAGATGAAAATCCCATCGGCGTCGCGCAAATCACACCTCACGAATGGGTCATCCTCGTCATCGGCTTCGTCGTCTCCTTCATCGTCGCCTACGGAGCAGTTGCCTGGTTCATGGGCTGGGTCCGCAAGCGCGGCTTCGCACCTTTTGCGATATATCGCATTGTGATTGGGATTGCGGTGCTAGCCTGGGCTGCCGGAGTGATCGGACGCTGATGGGCAAAACGCTGCTCACCTTCCCGCCACCGCCCCGTCTCACCTGTTTACAATTATGGTGAAGAGGGTTTCTATAATGATGATGCGTTCGACACGACGCTGCACTGCCAAGACTATGGTTTTATTCTTTAGTACTTTGATCTCTACCACACTGATTCCCGCCGGAGCTATCGCGCTCGGCTGCGTGAACAACGCTCTCGCTGCGGCCTCTGACTTCGGCCCGGCCAATCCGTTTTACGCGCCCAGCACACTCCCCTTCCAAGCGCCACCCTTCGACAAGATCAAGGACGAGGACTTCCAGCCCGCGATCGAGGCCGGCATGGCGCAGGCCAAAGCCGAACTCCTGAGGATTGCTGACAACCCCGACGCCCCCACTTTCGACAATACCATCGTCGCCATGGAGAAGACTGGCCGCTTGTTCGACCGTGCGATGGCGGCCTTCAACGGAGTTACGGGGGCAAACACAAACCCCACGCTTCAGAATGTCAAAACCATCGAGGCGCCGAAACTCGCCGCTCATCGGGACTTCCTGTACCTCAATACGAAACTCTTCGCGCGTGTATCCGCAATCTATAACGAACGCTCCACGCTCAAGCTTGATCCCGAGTCTTTCCGCCTGCTGGAGCGTACCTATGACGAGTTCGTGCATGCCGGCGCTAAACTCTCGGAGGCCGACAAGACTGAACTGCGGAAGCTCAACGAAGAGATTTCGTCCCTGTCGAACACCTTCAACACCAAGCTCCTCGCCGCCACGAAAGCCGGTGCCTTCGTCACCACCGACAAAGCCGCGCTCGCCGGCCTGTCCGAAGCTCGCATCGCTGCGGCAGCGCAGGCCGCCAAAGATCGTAAAGTCGAGGGCTTCGTAATTCGGCTACAAAATACCACGCAGCAGCCTGACCTTGTTTCACTCAGCGTTCGCGAGACGCGTCAGGCCATATTCGAACATTCCTGGAACCGCGCCGAGCGGGGCGACGCCAACGACACGCGCGATACGATCGCACATCTCGCTCAACTTCGAGCGCGGAAGGCCAAACTCCTGGGTTATCCGAGCTTCGCCGCCTGGAAACTCGAAGACCAAATGGCGAAGACACCAGAAGCCGCATTGCAGTTCATGGATGCTATCGTCCCCGCCGCGACCGCAAAGGCCAGCCGCGAAGCCGCCGATATCCAGGCTGTCATCGATCGTCAGAAGGATGGTCAGAAAGACGTCCAGAAGGGTGGCTTCGAGGTCCAGGCGTACGACTGGGACTTCTACGCTGAGCAGGTCCGCAAGGCTCGCTACGACATCGACGATGCCCAAGTGAAGCCCTACTTCGAGCTCGACAACGTTCTTCAGAACGGGGTGTTCTACGCGGCAAATCAGCTCTACGGAATCACCTTCAAAGAACGGCACGACATCCCCGTTTACCACCCCGACGTACGGGTCTTCGAAGTCTTCGACACCGACGGTAAGCACCTCGCCCTCTTCTACTGTGATTACTTCAAGCGCGACAACAAGAACGGCGGAGCCTGGATGTCCGAATTCGTTGGCCAGTCGCGGCTTCTTGGAACCTCCCCTGTCGTGTACAACGTTGCCAACCTGCCCAAGCCGGCCGCTGGCGAACCCGCCCTGATCAGCTTCACCGACGTCGTGACTATGTTCCATGAGTTTGGACATGCCCTGCACGGCATGTTCTCCAATGCCGAGTACCCAACTCTTGCCGGTACTTCAACCGCTCGCGACTTCGTCGAATTCCCCTCACAGTTCAACGAGCACTGGGCCACGTATCCCGCGATTTTTGCTCATTACGCGAAGCACTACAAATCCGGCGCCCCCATGCCGGAAGAACTCGCTGCGCGAATCAGGAAAGCCGAAATTTTCAACAGGGGCTACGACATGACCGAACTCCTGGCAGCGGCCGAACTCGACATGCAGTGGCACTTCCTTTCTCCCGACGCCCCGCTGCAGAACCCCGACGAGTTCGAGAAGCAGGCGCTCGATAAGACACACCTCAATGTGAGTTACGTACCACCCCGCTATCGCTCCAGTTACTTCAGCCATATCTGGGAGAGCGGATACAGCGCCGGCTACTACGCCTATCTGTGGACCGAGATGCTCGCGGACGACGGCTACCAGTGGTTCAAAGAACACGGCGGACTTACTCGCGCCAACGGCGATCGCTTTCGCCAGATGGTCCTCTCTCGGGGAAATACCGAGGACCTCGCCAAAATGTATGAGAACTGGCGCGGCGCACCACCAAATGCTAAGGCAATGCTGAAGCACCGGGGGCTGGAGGAATCTGCGCCGAACAAATAGCCGCTACGGTCCGTGGGGCGTGTTCGGGCAATTCAGTGTGCGGCTTGCGATCTCTCGGTGAGGAAATTGTCTTGGCACTTTTTGGCCGCGGAGAGCAACTCCGCGAATTCAGCCGTGCCTCGCAGCTTCGCCCACGTGGAATCGTTCTGCAAACCCGAATAGGCGCAAAAGTGGCCAATCGAACTCTTAAGCAGTTGCACGGCTGCATCCTTCTGCCCGCAGAAAAGGAGGTCGGACGCAGCAATGTAACGGAATTCAGGGTCAGGATCTGCGAGTCTCGCGGCCACCATCTCCCGGGCGAGGGATGCCACCTCGGCCGACGAAGGATTTTCGATGCACGCCTTTATCAGCCGAAAGGCCCGGCGATCTTGGAATTTCTCGGCGATTTCCTTCGCCTGCGCAGATTTTCCATCGCGAATGTAGCGCCGCATACTGCTGCCAGACACCCATTCCGACCCTGCATCGAGCTGAAGAAAATCCATCGCCCGCGCGTAGTTGCCAAGTTGGTCGAAGGTGAACGAGCACGAGCGCAAACCAAAGTTTCCGGAATCCAGGGACAAAGCGGCGTCACATTCGTGCGCGGATTCGTCCATCGCTCCTCCATAGCGAAGGACATATGCCAGGGCGAAGTGGGCCTGTGCACTCTCTGGATGCCGCTCCACCAGGGCCTTCGCGTCCTGGTAAGCCTTGACCAACTCGCCTTGTTCGACCCGATTGGTGATCAACCAGGCAGCCGCGACACTGTAATTTGGATCAAGGGAAACAGCCCGTTCCAAGGCCGCATTCGAGCGCTTGCGCATGGCCTCGCCGCCGTTCGAATAGACCCCATCGTAATAGTAGCGAACTCCAAGATAGCCCCAGGCGGGCGCGTAAGTGGGATCGAGCCCCACCGCGCGCTCCAGCATCGCGATGGCATCTTTGTTGGGAAGAGGATCATGCGGCAGGGCGATACTGCGCAGATAGAGATCGTACGCTTCTTCGTTCTTGGGATGTGTACCAGCCTCCCCTGAATCCACACCTGCGCCAAGCGCGGGGACCAATCCTTGCCGAACTTTCGCCGTGATCTCGCTCCGCATGGCAATCATATCCGGGGCGGCGACGGTCATGGTGTCGCGCCAAACTGTGCGATTGTCTGCGACGTCCACGGCTTCCAGAGTAATTTGAATCTGGTCGCCTTCTTTCAGATAGTGTCCAGTGACCACGTCAGTCACATGCATGGCCTTGCCGGCCTCTTGCAAGTCGAGAGTAGGAGAGTCGTACTTGCTGGTGGTCGCAAACGGGCGGATGGATAAGGAGCGCACATAACTGAGCGCGGTTGCAATTTCGTCTGCTAGAGCCAGGCGCAAAAAATCCACAGCCTTGTCGGAACCCAGGTTCTGTAAAGGAAGAACGGCGACGGTTCTTTGACTGGCGGTGACCACGACCGAAGTGGCGCGCTGCTTGACGAACCAAAAAAGAACAGCCAGCACTAGAACTGCCGCAGCAAGCGCTCCGGCAATTTTCCTGTAGGGACGATTCTGTATCGAAGCCGTGATCGTCTTGTCTCCAGCCACCGCGCTCGATGACGGAGGCGGAGCTACGGCGGGAGAGGAACCCGGGACTGACGTCTGCGGTTGGGATACCGGCTGCGAGCTAGTATGCTGCGCTGCCACTACTGTCTCCGAACTGGCAGCGGCAACGCGCCCGGTCGTGTCTGTATCTCGTTTCAGGCGCATCAGCTCGGAACGCATGTCAGACGCGTGCTGATAACGGAGTTCCCGATCTTTTTCCAGCGCACGATTGATGATGTCCTCGAGCTTTGGTGGCAGATCCGGATTCAACCGCACGGGAGCCACTGGAGCGCGGTTCATGATCCCGTCGAAGATCACTCCTGTGCTCTCACCACGAAACGGCAGCGTGCCGGTCGCCATCTCGTACATGACCGCTCCGAAGGAGAACAGATCGCTGCGCGCATCCAGTTCTTTGGCGCGCACCTGCTCCGGCGACATGTAGGCGACGGTGCCCAGCGTAGAACCGGGGCTGGTGAGATGCGGCTCGTCGAGCGTGCCGGTCATCGTGTTAGCGGAAGCAACCTGGCTCGAAGAGCCAATCGCAGGCGAGATTTTCGCCAGCCCAAAATCCAATATCTTGGCGTGTCCGCGCTTAGTGACGAAAATATTTGCGGGCTTGATATCGCGGTGCACAATGCCGGCAGTGTGAGCGGCGTCGAGCGCGTCGGCAATATCGATTGCGATGGGGAGCAGAACTTCCGTTTCCAGGGCGCGCCCGCCAATGCGATGCTTCAGCGTCAGGCCGTCCAGAAACTCCATGGCCAGGAAGAGATGACCGTCTTCCTCTCCAATTTCATGGATCGTGCAGATATTGGGATGGTTAAGGGCGGAAGCAGCGCGAGCTTCGCGGCGGAAGCGTTCCAGTGCTTGCGGATCTTGCGCCACATCGTCGGGAAGAAACTTTAGGGCGACAAATCGGCCCAGAGAGATGTCTTCGGCCTTGTAAACCACGCCCATGCCGCCACCGCCGAGTTTCTCGACGATGCGGTAGTGCGAGATAGTACGTCCGATCATGCGCGCCCGATCACTCGCGGCAAATCTTACGTGGGTGAAACCGGCAAGTCAATGAACGGCGCGGGGTTGACGAATATGCGCGCCGCCACGAACTCTCATGGCGGCGCGGCCTGATACTCACACTGTGCTGCGCCTTCCCGCAATTACTGCGGCGGAGTCGTGGTAGTGGTCGTCGTTTCAGTATGCTCCCGGGTTGGGGTTGTTGTTGTAGTCGTTGTTTCCTTCTCCTTCTTCACCTTCTTGTGATGGTGCTTGTACTTCGTGGTGCTCTCGGTCGTCTGAGTGGTTTGGGATTGTGGCCGACTTGGCTCCGTCGTAGTCGTGGTGCTACTGCTCTCCGTTTGAGCGGGAGCCGGAGTCTGGGTCGTCGTGGTGGTGGTGCTCTGCGTTTGCTGATCAGGAG
>Ga0210406_10008417_pt1 | contig 10316 bp, 4 predicted proteins | sample IncBWC30MmetaG_FD_155454 | JGI IMG/M metagenome (GOLD analysis project Ga0210406, IMG submission 155454) | Forest soil microbial communities from Barre Woods Harvard Forest LTER site, Petersham, Massachusetts, United States - Inc-BW-C-30-M | ecosystem: Environmental > Terrestrial > Soil >... | reverse complement strand
GGAAAACGCCAACATCGCTTCGGACATTTCCGCAAGGCAGGTTGTCGAGCTTCCTCTGAATTTTCGAAATGTGATCGGCCTGGCCACACTGAACTCTTCGGTCAGCAACGCCGCGGAGGACCAGATTGTGGGATCTCCAAATAGTTCCGGGAGCGCCGACCAGGATGTATCGTTCTTGAATTTCGGCGGCACCTTCTTCAACACCGCCGCTTACCTGCTGGATGGAACCTATGACACGCGTCTCGATTGGGGTGGTGTGATCTACGTTCCGTCGGTGGACTCCGTGCAGGAGTTCAAGATTCAGACCAATGCGTTTACCTCCCAGTATGGCTGGAGCAGCGGCAATGTCATCAACGTGGTGACCAAGTCCGGTTCCAACGGGTTCCACGGTGATGCGTTCGAGTTCTATAGAAATAGCAACGAGGACGCGAGATACGTTTTCAACAACGGAGTACAACCCAGCTTCAGTCGCAACCAGTTTGGCGGTACGGTTGGCGGCCCCATTCGCAAAAACAAAACCTTCTTTTTTGGCTACTACGAGGGCCGGCGCCAGGCGACACCCGCCACTTTCGTGGGCACCGTGCCTACCGGAGACGAACGGAACGGAAACTTTTCGGCTCTCCTCGGAGCGCCGACCGGTCAAGTTGATGCTCTCGGAAGACCCATCGTCGGTGGGGCGATCTACAATCCCTTCAGTACGCGGCAGATTACGGCGGGGCAGGTCGATCCGAGCACCGGTTTAACGGCCTCGAAGTCCGGGTTTATACGCGATCCGTTCCCTGGAAACATAATTCCCTCAAATCTGATGGACACGATTGCCAAGAGCATCGCCACCGGCAATTATTGGCCCAACCCCACAAACACCAACGTCCTAATAAACAATTTTGCACAGGCTTCCTCGGCCTCAGCGCATTCCGATGAGTATTCCATCCGCATCGACCACAATTTCACGGACAACGATCGTTTCAATGCTCGTTGGTCGCAGAAATACGAATCGAAAGTAAACTCCCCGACCTTTTACGGAGCTTCCGATCCAGGGGGGCCGGGCGTAACCGCTCCCAACAATCGCTATAGCATCAACGCGGGTTACACCCACGTTTTTAACCCGACCTTTGACGTCAGCCTGAATTTCGGGGTGAACCGCCACGTCGAGCAGTCCACCACGCAAAGCTTTGGATTCAAATCTTCGACTCTTGGACTACCGTCCTTCATCGATGGAATTGCCCCGTCGTTCCCCCAATTTCAACCGCAGAGTTATGCCTACCTTGGAGCGCCAGTCAACCTGGACAACTACATCGTGCCGCAAACCATCTGGACCAGCTCCGTCGACTTCACAAAAATCAGGGGAAGGCACAGCATCGGATTCGGTTTCATGGACGTGTGGGGCCGCCTTGACGGCGGCCACTTCGCCAACACCACTCTTCAATTTCAAACTACTTCCACGGCTGGGCCCGATCCCCAACAGGCAACGCCAGGGACCGGCAACGGATTCGCTTCCTTCCTGGTCGGCGTAGGCAGCGGGACGGATCAGACGGGTTTCAACAAGTTCCCAGCCACCGATAAGCATCTCCTCGGCTGGTACGTGCAGGACAGTTGGAAAACGACGAGCAAGCTAACCCTTAATCTGGGCCTACGCTATGAAATCCAGACCGCCCCCACCGAACGGCACAACGCCCAACAGTTTTTCAATTTTACCGCCACCAACCCCATCAGCTCTTCCGTTGGCTTCAACGTTCCTGGCGAACTGGTCTTCAACACCAGCGGCAACCGGGGTGTTTACCAAACTTCTCACACCAATTTTGCGCCCCGCATCGGCGCGGCCTATCAATTGCGCGACAAGCTTGTCCTCCGCGGCGGCTATGGCGTCTTCTTCGTTCCCAACTACTATGGCAACGGACCGAATATCGGCTTCTCGCAGGGAACACCATGGGTCACGACTCTAAATGGCGGTCTGAACCCTTCCTCGACTCTCAGCGGGAATACCGCATTGGGGCTCCCTAGCGCATTTCCAAACGGCCAGGTGCCTTCGACGGGCAGTTCCCTGGGTGGGTTGACCGACGTGGGTTTCGGGCTTAACCCGGTCACCGACCCTGTCCGGCATTCCCCCTACGTGCAGCAATGGATGACCGGCGTGCAATACAGCATCACGAACAACGACCTGGTGGACATCAGCTACGTTGGCAATCACGGCGTTCACGTCCTCGCGCAGTACCTGGAGTGGAACGAACTTCCAGTCTCCGCTTTGGCGCTCGGGAATCAGCTCATCCAGCAGGTGCCCAATCCATTCTTTGGCTCGATTACTTCAAGCGGATGCGGACTAAACAATAAAACTGTTCAGAGAGGCCAACTGCTGCTGCCATTCCCGGAATATTGCAGCGTGACCGAGGCGCAGCCCGCGGTCGGATCATCCACCTACAACGCTCTGCAGGCTACTTACACCCATCGTTGGCACTCCGGCTTGGAGCTCAACGTTTCCTACACCTACTCGAAATTTATGGATAACGTTCAGGGAGCTTCCGGGTGGGCCTTCCCGGGTAGCGGGAGCATTGTACGGAACTCGTACAACCTGGCCGCGGAACGCTCGGTCGACGCAAGCGACCTCACTCACAGTCTCGTTATCAGCCACAACTACGAATTGCCCTTTGGAAAAGGCAAACAATTCGGCGCCGATTGGAACCGGCCGATGAACGCCGTTCTTGGTGGCTGGCAGTGGAGCGGCATTCTTACAGCGCATACTGGATTGCCTATTTCCGTCAGCGCGGCCCAAAACAATACTGGCGGATTCGGCTTCAACCAGCGCCCCAGCCTAGTAGCGGGAGTCAGTCCCATACCGCAAAATCAAAACAACAACGACTGGATCAATCCCGCGGCATTTGCGCAGCCTGCCCCCTTTACATTCGGCAACGCCTCCAGATTCCTATCGGACCTGCGTGCCCCTGGCTTCGTCAATTGGGATATGGGATTGCAAAAATGGTGGAACATCACCGAAACGAAGCGTTTCCAGTTCCGCTTCGAACTCTTTAACGCCTTCAACCATCCGAACTTCTTCGTACCAGACTCCAATCTGGGTGACTCGAATTTCGGGACTATCACTTCCGCCTATCCGGCGCGAAGCTTGCAATTCGCCGGGAAATTCTACTTTTAGCCCCTGGTGCATGCGAAAAGTTGCCCTCCATCCCCTGGGAGCGCGCGGGCGAGGCAGGCTGGGAGAAAGAGTTTGAAGTCGAGGAACTATTCCCGGCCTGCCCGCCATCAAGTTCAAGTTGCTGCGGGCTGGAGATGCTGACGAGCGAAGAAGACTCTCGCTGATTTGTGCAAGGGAGTTGGTAGGATCAACTCCAGCAAAGAACAGAAGTGCTTTCCCCTCGTCTCTGTCGCGCGATGGGGCATCAGGAATGGCTTGAGCCTTCGCGGTACACCAGGACGGATGAATGAAGATTCCGATATCGGCTAGGGGAATGCTGCAGCGCACAGGGTTGGTTCTGATTGCTCTGGGTCTCAGTTTTCTGGCCAACCCTGCTGCGTTTGCGTCAGGCCCGGAGAAGCCCAAGATCGAGCAGTCTGCCGGCAAACCGCAAGAGCCGGACACAAGCAAAGTCCTCCCCAATGGAATCGAAGTGCGCCACGCAGGCATGCTTCTGCAAGTCCTCGCCCTGCGCGATGATGTGTTGCGTGTTCGCCTCTCTTCGAACGGCGAGTTGCCAGAGGACGCATCCTGGGCGGTTCCGGCGGAAGTCCGCCACCAACGTGTTGAGGTAACTACCGATGCTACTCCCGACACCGTTGGCTTTCACACCACAACCCTGAGCGTCCGTATTGATCGTGCCACGCTGCGACTCTCCACAACTGATTTGCAGGGCAACGTGCTTCAAGAAGACGCCGACGGATGGCCCGTGGAATTCCACTCCGGCGCCTTTCGCGTTTACAAGAAAATGCCGCCCGATGAGCACTTTTTTGGCCTCGGTGACAAAGTGGGACCTCTCGATCGTCGCGGCCAGTCCTTCCGGCTTTGGAATACCGATGCCTTCTGTTTTCAGGAATCCACGGACCCGATTTACAAGAGCATCCCGTTTTTCATGACCATGCGCGCCGGCCGCTCCATGGGCTTTTTGCTCGATAATACCTGGTCCACCAGTTTCGATTTCGGCAAAAGCGAGCGAAACACCTATTCGTTTGGAGCCGAAGGCGGCCCCATCGACTATTACGTCTTCTATGGACCTGACCCGAAACAAGTCGTGCAAACGTACGCCTGGCTGACGGGCTTGCCGCCGCTTCCTCCCCTGTGGTCACTGGGCTTTCAGCAATCCCGCTTTAGTTACGAAACCGAATCGCGCGTGCGCGAAATCGCCTCGCGCTTAAGAGCCGACAAGATTCCCGCCGATGTGCTCTACCTGGATATCGATTTCCAGAAAGAACATCGTCCCTTCACCGTGGACGCGGAGCGCTTCCCCCATTTTGAGCAGATGTTGTCGGACCTCACGCGGGAAGATTTCCACGTCGTCGCGATTACCGATTTGCACATCGCGCGTCTTCCCGGTGCCGGGTACGCGCCTTACGATACTGGAATCGCCGCCGACAATTTTGTGAAGAACCCCGACGGCTCGGCGTATGTCGGCACGGTTTGGCCGGGACCTTCGGTTTTCCCGGAATTCACGCAGAAAAAAACCAGAGATTGGTGGGGTTCGCTCTACAAGCAGTTCCTTTCGGAAGGCCTCGCCGGCTTTTGGAATGACATGAACGAACCGAGCGTTTTTCTGACCGACAACCTGACGATGCCAGACAATGTGCAGCATCGCATCGACGAGCCTGGCTTCCGGCCACGAACCACAAGCCACCTCGAAATTCACAACGTCTACGGAATGGAGAATTCTCGCGCCACCTACGAGGGTCTGCGGAAACTCGATCCGAACTTGCGGCCTTTCGTTCTAACCCGGGCCACCTACGCCGGCGGCCAGCGTTATGCGGCCACCTGGACCGGCGACAACACCAGTTCGTGGGATCACCTGCGGTTGACGACTCCAATGCTTTTAAACTTGGGGCTGAGCGGCTTTGGAATGAGCGGCGCCGACGTCGGCGGATTTATTGGGACTCCCGGGCCAGCATTGCTTACGCGCTGGACGGAACTCGCCACATTCCAACCCATCGACCGGAATCACACCAATAAAGGCTCCGGTGATAAGGAAGTCTGGGTCCACGGCCCGGAGCAGGAAGCGATTCGCCGCCGCTACATCGAGGAGCGTTACCGGCTGATGCCGTATCTCTACACGCTGGTGGAAGAACTTTCGCGCACGGGATTACCCGTCGTCCGGCCGCTGTTCCTCGAGTTCCCTCGCGCCACAAAGGATTTGCAGCCATTGGACCTCAAAGCAGGCAACGAGTTTCTGTTCGGCCCCGACCTGCTCGTTGCTCCGCCGCCGTTTCCGGAGCAACCGGAAGCGTATGCGCTCAAGCTTCCTCCTGGCGTGTGGTATGACTACTGGACGGGCGAAAAAGTTCAGCAAACGACAACGCCGGACGGCGCAGACGCGGCCGAGCCGCGAATTCAGCCAAAGCTGGACATTCTTCCGGTCTATGTGCGGGAAGGTTCAATCATTCCTTTGCAGCCGCTCGTCCAAAGCACCGAGGAGAAACCGCAAGGCCCTCTGACGCTGCGTGTGTACCCCGGGAAAGATTGTCGCGGCTACATGTATCTCGACGACGGCAAAACCCTGGCCTATACGCGGGGCGAATTCCTGCGCCTTGAGTTCTCCTGCACCGTAACCCCCACAGGGGTTGAGCTGAAAGTTGGCGAGCGAAAAGGCAGCTATCTTCCATGGTGGAAAACCATTCATCTGGAAGTCTACGATTGGCAGAGCCCCGCGGGCCGCGTCACGCTAAAACAGAAGCCGGGGGCCTTGCCTGATTCTGTCGATCCGGCCCGGCACGTGCTCACATTGGAGTTGAACGACGATCCGCGAGGCAGCGACCTCGAAATTCTCCGCGTCAACTGAACGCGGCGCGGCGGCCGTTTCGCTTGCGCGGGAAACGGATTTCGCGCAGTCTGACTCAGTGAACTTCAAAGAGAGATTCGAATTGCCTTTCGCACGACTCACCAAAGCCGGCGCGCTGGCGCTGCTATGCACACTTAGCCTGCTTGCGCAAACGCCGTCTCCCAGCCCCGCTCCCCGCTTTGATGTGCGCGTCCCCAAAGGCATTGATTTTGTCCTTCGCAACTCCCCGACTTCCAGAAAATACCTGATCGAAACCATGCCTGGTGGAGTCGCCCTGCTGGATTACAACAACGACGGCCTGCTGGACATTTTTCTGGTGAACGCAGGTCATGTTCGCGATCCCCTGCCTAGGCTTCCAAATTTCGATCGCCACGAACCTTCTTACTTGAACCGCTTGTACCGCCAGAACAAAGACGGCAGCTTCACCGATGTCACCCAGCAGGCAGGGCTCGCGAATGTGGACGATGGCGATTACGGAATGGGCGTGGCTGTCGGAGACTACGACAACGACGGCTATCCCGATATCTATGTGACCAACTTCGGGAAAAACATTCTGTATCACAATAACGGCGATGGTACGTTTACGGACGTTACCGCGAAGGCCGGGGTAGCGGCTGGAGGCTGGTCTGTCTCTGCGGGTTTCTTTGACTACGACAACGATGGAAAGCTCGATCTGTTTGTCACTCGGTATCTCGACTGGAGCGTGACCAACAGCAAGACCTGCGGCAACGAAAATGCCATGTACTGTCCGCCCGGCGAATTCCCTGCCATCTCAAATATTCTCTACCACAATCGCGGCGATGGCACATTTGAGGATGTGAGTGTCGCGTCGGGTATCGCTGAGAAAAAGGGTCATAGCCTGGGCGTAGCCTTCGCAGATTACGATGGTGACGGCTACACGGATGTGTTTGTCGCCAGCGATGTCACCCAACAATTCCTCTTCCATAACAACAGAAACGGAACTTTTACCGAATGCGCGTTAGATGCCGGCGCGGCGCTGACCAGCGATGGCAAAATGCTCTCCGGCATGGGCGTCGCATTTCAGGATTACGATAACGACGGCCTTCCCGACCTGCTGGTGACGCAACTTCCGCATCAGCCTTATGTCGCGTTTCACAACGATGGCCACGGCTCATTCACGGCCCAAGAATTGGAATCAGGATTCGGGGCGTTGTCAGGAAAGGTTTCCGGTTGGGGAGTCGGTCTCGAGGACTTTGATAACGACGGGTGGAAGGATGCTTTTGTCGTTCAGGGTCACGTCTTCGATAACGTGGAGATGTATGATTCCTCCTTGAAGTACCGGGAGCCAGCTTTGTTGGCTTTGAATCACAAAGGGCGTTTCGAAAAAGCCGAAGCCGGCTCGGATGAGCCGGTTGCCGGCCGCGGAGCGGCTTTCGGGGACATAAACAACGATGGTTGGATGGACGTGATCACCACCTCTCTAGGAGAGCGACCTCGGGTATTTCTGAATCGAGGAGGGAACTTGCACTGGCTGACCCTAACTCTGCGCGGAAAGCGAAGTAACCGTGACGGCTTTGGCGCCCGCGTTCGGGTGAATGGGCAGACCCGCTTCGCCACCGCCACGGGAAGCTACCTCTCTTCGAATGACAAGCGTCTCCATTTCGGTTTGGGATCCGCGGAGTTTGCTGACATTGAAATCAACTGGCCTTGCGGCATCCGCCAGACCCTGCGCCATGTAACCGCCGATCAGTTTCTTACCGTAGAGGAATCCGCACAGCCATGATCCATGCGCTTCTCTTGATTTGTTTCCTTCTGCAAACACCGCCTTCGGAATCTTCCTTGTCTCCACAAGCAGCCCAGTCCTTCAACGCCGGAATGGAGGCCGAATCCCGTCACGATTTCGACGCGGCGATTTCAGCTTTCAGCAAAGCGGCCGAACTCGCTCCCTCGTCCAGTCTCACTTTCGTCAGATTAGGCAACGCCTTTATGGAGAAGCATGATTACGCGGCTGCCATCCCGCCGTTGAAGCGTGCGGTGGAGCTCAGCCCGGAATCTCCGGCAGCTCATCAATTGCTGGGTTTCGCTTTGCTCGCGACAGGCTTTGCCGCCGAAGCCATTCCCCATCTGCAGCAGGTGAACGCTTACGGCGCGCTCGGGATTGCACAATTGCAATCCGGCCAGCCTGCCGAGGCGGTCGCCAACCTGCAAGCGGCACTCGCCAAGAGTCCGAACGATCCAGACTTGCTCTATTACTTGAGCAGCGCCAGCGCCGCGTTGGCTTCGGAGTCCCTGAATAAGCTTCTGGCAACTGCTCCGAACAGTGCACGCGGACATCAGGCTCTGGCTCAAAGATATTACGCATTGAAGTCGTTCGGCGAAGCTCGAAAAGAGTATGAGACTGCCCTCGCACTTCGTCCAGATCTACCCGGATTGCGGCTCGAACTCGGTCAGGTGTTTATGGCGACGTCGGATTGGGAAAAGGCAGAAAAAGAATTTCGAGCCGGAGCGAAATCCCAGCCGGGAAGTGCCGAAGCAGCCTATCGGTTGGGAGAGGTACTGCTGCAGCAGGGAAAAATGAAGGAAGCGGCCGAGGAGCTACAACGCTCCGACTCGCTGCGGCCGGACATGCCCGAAACGCTCTATTCTCTTGGGAGGGCCACGGTGGTCAGTGACCTGGCCTCAGCGGAGCGTGCATTTGAGCGTGTGACTCAGTTGGAGAAAGGCGCTCCACTTGCCGGGCAGGCCTACCTCGCCTTGGCCGGTATTCACCGGAAACAAGGAAAAGCAGAACAGGCCGCCAGCGACATGCAGGAATACCGGAGAATCCAGGCGGTAATCGAGCTTCACCCGGCGACAAACTGATAGCTTCGGAACAGTAATAGGCTTGGGCCGCTTACCTCAAGGAGAAGAACCATGAGCACCGGGAAAAACTTATTGGATGTGTATTCCACAGAGTGATCGCCTCTGCCAAACAAAAAAAGCCCCACCTGGCTGTCAGGTGGGGCCTCGGAGTTCAAACAAATTCAATTACGCCGCCAGATGAAGTTCTTTCTTGCGCCGTACCATCAAAGTGGCAACCAGAAAGAGCAAGCCAACGCTCAGCAGTAGAGCCGAGCTCGGCTCAGGAACGCTGCTCGTCGCGGACTGGACACTGAGACTCACGTTATCAACGTCCAATTGCCCGGTGTTAGCGCTAAGCTGCAGAAACAGATTGCCGCTCGGTGCGCTGGACGGGCTGGTGTAGGTGCAGCCTTCAACCTGAAACATGCCGCTACCTATAGTGCTCGCGTTGCCAGTGAAGCTGCAAAGCGTGGTTTTCACGCCGCCCATGATCGTGTCCAGAGACAAGGTGTAATTTCCACTATCTCCGTCTGTTCGGTCTCCGACGAAAACCGATAGCGTATAAACTGAGTTGGCAAGGACGGAATCTCCGGTAAGTGTCTGCGAAATCGACCCGGTCGCGTTCACGAAGCCGATCAGGGTGCCATTCGGAACTGAGGTGAAGAAGGAACCAGGCTGCCAGTTTCCTCCCCCTCCCCCGCCTGTGAGAGACCAACCAGGGATCGAGCCGTAATTATAGGCGCATCCCGTACCACAAGTGACGCTCAACGGGTTGCCAAGCGTTTCGAAGGAAGCGTTCGCAATCGGGATGTTATCTGCCCACGCCGTGCCACTCAGAATCGTCATGCTTAGCACAAACGCGCAAGCCAGTGCGAGTTTCTTTAGAATCATCAGGGTAACCTGTGGGGGGTGTCTTACCAACTACGAGACCGCCCACCTTCTGGAGCCGGTGGGCGAAGAAAAGGCGACTCCAAACGGTTAAGAGCATGTAACAATCCAAACTGGAGCATTTCTAAATCATTGAATACAAATGCTTTAATTTCCGATAGATCTGCCGCAGGGTTCGAATTTCCTAATCTTGGTTACATTTTGTGAAAGAATTTGCCGGAATCTCATATCCCTCAACTCCTTTTCGGGAACCTGTTGCTCCCTTCCAAACTAACCCTTCCCGCTCGTTGGGGGACCTTCCAACGGGGTCTGTACAGGATCTTAGGAGCTACAAGGAGGGAGTCAGTTTGTTCAGTGCGTCAGGTCCTGCTGCCCAGAGTTCTGGCGAGGCGCGTCAAAATCAATGCCCCAAAAGTGCGGTGCGGGCGTCAGAAATTCCACCCCCACGCGTATGCCTTTTGAGCCGCTTTCCCCGGTAAAGACAATCCGGCACTCCTGTTCTTCTTGCGTTTCCGGGTTCACTAGCACCAGCATCTCGTCGTTATCCACCTCATGCCGTAGCATCAGCAGGCCGCCGTGGGCGCTCACCACCATCGTTTCGCACACCTCGCGAAACTTCTTTCCCGCATGGCTGCG
>Ga0210406_10008416_pt1 | contig 10317 bp, 11 predicted proteins | sample IncBWC30MmetaG_FD_155454 | JGI IMG/M metagenome (GOLD analysis project Ga0210406, IMG submission 155454) | Forest soil microbial communities from Barre Woods Harvard Forest LTER site, Petersham, Massachusetts, United States - Inc-BW-C-30-M | ecosystem: Environmental > Terrestrial > Soil >... | reverse complement strand
CTTCTCGGGCTATCAGTCTGACGGAATGTTGCTGGAAGCGGGCTTCATTTCGCTTTTTTTCGCGCCGGCAGGAATTCGACCCGGTCTGGCATATGATCGGCCGCCGGTTCGCGCGAGTCTGTTCCTCCTGCAGTGGGAGTGGTTTCGGATCTATTTCGAATCCGGTTTGGTGAAGCTGGTCAGTGGCGAGCAGCAGTGGCGAAACTTCACCGCCATGGATGAGTACTACCAGAACGGTCCACTGCCGACCTGGATCGGCTGGTACGTGCAGCACCTTCCGCACCATTTTCATGCCTTTGCTACAGGCGCAACTCTGGTATTAGAGCTCGGCCTTGTAGGGACGCTGTTCCTTCCGCGACGCTGGCGGATTGCCTGTTTCTTCGTGGTAACGATGTGGCAGATTCCAGTGATCCTCACCGCGAATTACACCTTCCTGAATTACCTCGTTCTGCTGCTGGGCGTGTTACTGCTGGACGATCGCTTCCTGAGGCGCTGGCTTCCGAAGCGGCTGCTCCGGCGCTTAAGGGATCATCATGCATCAGATGCAGTTACATCCGGCTCAACATTGACATCGGCGCCTGGACGATTCGTCCACGTCGCAAGGGCTCTGGGATTTGCGCTCGCCTGCGTGATGTTGACCTGGATCTTTTACGCCACGACAGTTGAGATGATCTGGATTCTGGTTCCCGATGCGCCACTGCCGACGTCGCCGGTGATTGCACTCGATGCTTTTCGCATCGCAAACCGTTACGGACTGTTTGCGGTGATGACACGCGGCCGCTACGAGATCGAGTTCCAGGGATCGAACGATGGCGAGAACTGGCTGCCCTATCAGTTCCGTTATAAACCGCAAGACATGTCGCTGGCGCCGCGAATTTATGCGCCGTATCAGCCGCGTTTCGAATGGAACTTATGGTTCGCCTCGCTCGGCAACTGGCGCGACAACATGTTTGTTGTCAGCTCGGAAGAGCGCTTGCTCGCCAACAGCCATGACGTGCTGGCGTTGTTCATTGGCAATCCGTTCGGTGATGCGCCGCCCAAGTTCGTTCGCTCTGTGATCTACCAGTACTGGTTTACCTCGATGGCCGTGAAGCGTGCGACGGGCATGTGGTGGCGGCGCAAGTTTCTCGGGCTGTATGGTCCGGTGCTGACGTATGGTCCGGACGGGAGCCTGAATGCAGTCGAGTGGCCTCCGCCCGCGATGCCGCGATGATGTACCCCTCTCCCCCCACCCGACAAATGTTTAGAATCAGGGCGTTGAGAGGATTTCCCCGCAAATACCTGACCCATTCGACCTTATAGCTAGAGTCTTCCATGGAGGGGGCTTAGCTGGAGCAAGGTTGATGCAAGCAGTCTGGGCGCTCCCTGATTGCCGGCAAGGCGGTTTCAATTCGGGACCGGGCTTCAGCGTTGCTTTGCAAAGGAGCGATCACCCATTCATCGCGGCGCTTACGCGGGAGAAGTCCAAAAGGCAAAAATACCACTGCGATGTGGTGACGGAAAGTTCGAAGGAAGTTGTCAGTGGCCAGTTGTCCGTTGCCTGTGTTTCCCGGGCTAGCGTCAAGACTGAGTGGGAGTCAGCGGTGCCCGTGACTTGGCTGGTGGAAACGTAAAAGACCCACACAAGCCAAAATCAGGATTGCGTGGGATACCCAGCTAACGATTGGGGTGGAACGGTTTCTCGCCGGTGCTCTCAGTCGCAGGTTCGGGACTCTCGATATCGAGGTTGACGACGATCGGGTCCTGCCCACTTCTGACGACCACGGCCTCGCACTGCAGGTTGCGGTGGGCGTTGATTTCCTGGTGCGGGACGTAGGGAGGGACGTAGATGAAATCTCCCGGCCCGGCCTCGTCGCAGAACTCCAAACGGTCGCCCCAACGCATGCGCGCGCGACCGCGGATGACGTAGAGCACCGTCTCCAACTCACCGTGGTGGTGGGGGCCGGTCTTGGCGTGCGGCTGAACGACTACGGTACCGGCCCACAGCCTGCTGGCTCCGGTGCGCGCGTGGGTGATGGCGGCGGCCCGCGTCATTCCGGGAGTCTGGGGAGTGTTTGAGTCCAGTTCTCCCGCGCGAACGATCTTTACGCCATGCTCTTTCCAGTCCATGGTTATCCCTCCTGCCCACGCAATACGTGCGGCACACCGACACACACGTTTGCCCATCAGATCATGGTGCATACAGTATGCGATGAATGAGATGCCGACAAGCTCTAGAGGACGAGCGCACCCGTGATTCGTTGAGCAGGAAGGTCACAAGATCCACAAAATCCAAAATCCGGATTGTGCAGGGCACTCGGCCAGTTATCGGCAGCCCCAGGTTAGCGCCAAAGTCGGGCGCGAACCAGAAGTGACAACTCGAATAGGATCAATAAAAATTATCGATTCGACTTGCACGGCGTTATACAGGAGACTGAGCTTGAGAAGGAGATGCAGGGCAATAGAACTCCGAGGAGGGAGCGGATGGCCGACGCAGACGAACCTTGGGTCAGGGAGTGGATCAAGAGCGTAGCGGACGACATGATGCGCGAGCACTCCTACATGGAAGTGAGTGAGCAAGGGAGTGAACTCGTAAGTGTGAGTCTTACGGAGGTTGGCGCAACCTGTGCAAGCTTGTTGGACGAGAACCCGCAGCATCAATTGGGAGATGATTAGTGATTCGATGGCCGACAATTTCGGTTGCCGGCCACCGAACTTTTGCTACGTCAGGATGAGATCTTAGGCGTCAACTCTCTGGCCGAGGAACTCCTTGGCTTTGGCGATTTCGCTGTCCCACTTGCTGAGTTGGTCGGGACTTAGAAATTTGACAACACGCTGGCGAATCTCGTCGCGGTGCGCCTTCACCTTGGCCATGATATCGGCTTTGGTTGTGTTGGGATTATTCTTAAGGTACTCTCCGATCTTTTCCCGCGCTTCCGCGAGAGCGGTGTGGAGTTTCTCTTTCTGGTCGTCGGTTAGGTTGAGGTCTCCAGAGAAACGCTTCAATTCACTCGCTACCTGCTCGCGTTGCTCAGCGGTCAAGTTCATGACAATCCTCCTTGGGTCATTGATGGTTCGGTTTAGGACACCACTCGGAAAGCTTGCTATATCCGAGTTCCTCAGGCTTGCAGAGCGTGCTTGGTGCCTCGGGTCGACTGACGTCGCTCCGCGCACATGTTGAGGAGTGGCGAAGGGTTCCACTGACAATATACGCCCGGAACCCCAGGCACGGCCGCCGAAAGACTGCTTCTGCAGTAAAGATTATGTTGAAATCCAAGAAAGCAACAGGAGGGACGTGTCAAGTTGTAAATTCCGACTCTGCCGGAACTTACGACGAATAGATTCCAGACTTCTTCATAGCGGAATGGCTAATTTTTACATAGCCAACACTGGCGGGCTGTACGCTTTTGAGAGCGGATTCTGGGGGCTGCGGCTCTTCGCGGGGGGCGGCGTTCGAGTCCAGTTTCCCCGCGCGCACGATCTTTACGCCGTGTTCCTTCCAGTCCATGGTTATCCCTCCCTGCCCGCCCAGCGCAGGTGCGGTACCCTGAGACGGAGACTCAGTGGCATCGTGGTGCATACAGTGTGCGACGACGCACACGCTACTCTTGTTAGACTGGCGCGGATAGCGGCACGCCGTCCGATAGAGTGAAGCAATGCAAGGACAACGGATTTATCTCGACTTCAATGCCACCACTCCTATCGCGCCGGAAGTGGCGGGCGCGATGAGCCAGGCACTAGAAACGTTCGGTAATCCGTCGAGTGAGCACTGGGCAGGACATGCGGCCCGACAGGCTGTCGAAAAGGCACGGGCACAAGTGGCGGCATTGTTGCACTGCAGCTCGGACGAGGTCGTATTCACCAGCGGGGGTAGTGAAGCTAATAATCACGCGCTAAAAGGTGTGTTCTTTGCCCAAGGCGGGGGTGGCGGCCACATCGTTACCACTCAGGTCGAACACCCGGCGGTCCTCAACCCATGCCGTTTTCTTGAGCGGTTAGGAGCAACAGTAACCTGGGTTCCCGTGGATCACTTCGGCCGGGTCGATCCCGACGACGTCCGGCGTGCACTCTCACCTCGCAGCGTGCTTATTTCCGTGATGCACTCCAACAATGAGGTCGGGACCCTGCAGCCCATCTCTGAGATTGCTCGCATTGCGCGTGAGCGAAACGTCCTCTTACACACTGACGCGGCGCAGTCGGTAGGCAAGATCCCTGTGCGCGTTGATGAGCTTGGCGCGGATCTGCTGTCGCTGGCCGGCCATAAGTTGTATGCCCCGAAGGGCGTTGGCGTTCTCTACGTTCGCAAGGGAGTGAACCTGGAGCCGCTGATTCACGGGGCGGGTCACGAATCAGGCCGTCGCGCCGGGACTGAAAACATAATGCTCGATGTCGCTCTGGGAGCGGCTTGTGAACTGGCGCAGGCATGGCAGGGCGTGGATTCGATACGTCAACTGCGCGATCTCTTCTGGGAGTTGCTGCAGACAAAGTTCGGCGAAGGAGTGGTTCTGAATGGCCACCCGACGGAGAGATTGCCCAACACGCTGAACGTCAGTTTTGTGGGAAAGATTGGTTCGACAGTCCTGAGTAGCCTGGAAGGAGTAGCGGCTTCCACGGGCTCCGCCTGCCACTCTGGGTCGGTAGAGCTTTCGCCGGTATTGAAGGCGATGAAGGTTGCGCCGGAAATCGGAATGGGCGCCATTCGCTTCAGCCTTGGTCGGACAACGACGAGCGAAGAGATCGAGCAAGTCGTTGCGCGCCTATAAGACCAATTGATCGTTCGCATTCCCGTAGTGGAATACGGTGCCTGTCCCGGCTACGATAATGTTCTGGCTCTAACCGGTCGGGCATAGAATGCTTCCGTGGACAGCAAGGAACATTGGGAAAAGGTCTACACCACGAAAGCACCCGACGCGGTTAGCTGGTACCGTACACATCTTGAAACATCTCTGGCACTGATCGAGCTAGCAGTAGAGACACGCTCATCCTCAATCATTGACGTTGGCGGCGGCGAATCAACACTGGTTGACGATCTGCTCCTTCGCGGATATCAGAACATTACCGTCCTCGATATCTCACAGAGCGCAATCGAGCTCACCAAGAGACGATTGGGTTCTGCTGCGGACCAGGTGCGTTGGCTTGTCGCCGATATCACGAAGATCGAGCTGGAGCCGGGTGCTTACGATCTCTGGCATGATCGCGCCGTATTCCATTTTCTTGCCGATCGAGTGCCTCGGATTGCTTACGTCCGGCAGGTTGCCCGCAGTGTCAAGCGGGGAGGTCACGTCATAGTCAGCACGTTTGGCCCCGAAGGCCCTGCGAAATGCAGCGGACTCGATGTGATGCGTTACGACGCCGACTCGCTTCACCGCGAGTTTGGCGCACGCTTCCGACCGATTGAGAGTTCCAAGGAAGTGCACCACACACCATTTGGAACGGCGCAGCAATTCCTCTACTGCTACTGCCGGATCGACTGAAGCCTCTTTGCAGTAATTTTCGCCTCTAGCCAAAGCCGGCGCGAACCCTTCGGCAAGTTTAGGGTAGGATCCGGGGCGTCCGGCGCACGATTCGATTGGTTACAGCGCGAGCCAATGAATACGGAAACGCGATGAGAACCGGCCCGACCACGAGAGCGGGGCCGGGGAACACGTCATGCAGGATCAAGAGCTGTGATAACGCATCCAGCAGGATCGACATGGCGATCAGTACCGCGAGGTGCTCGAAAGCCTCTTTGAGCAACGCTCGACGGCCCTGACCGTCGAAGAAAACACTCAGAATGTAAGGAGCTCGCCGGGCCCGCGCATCGAAGATCCCGACCCTTATGCCGAGGAAAATGGCCACAGCGGGCTGCAGAACGAAGCGGAAACGGCCGGGACCGGTCAAGCGCCTGGGAAGGTCTTCCAGAAATCTGCGGGAGAAGAGGTAGAAGCCGCCATGCTGATGGGCGTAACGCAGAGAAGAGGGCACGGAGGCAATCAGGACTAGCAGGACGAGGACGAACACCACTCTTCGAATTGTCGCAGTGCGATTCGATTCGGCGCCGAACACGGTCCCCCTCTCTTCATCCGTTCCCTCATGCGGGAGCGACCGCCTCGACCTTCCCGTCGCGGATCGCGCGTTTGTGCGGCGTGGTCTCTGTCGTTTTCGGCATAGGCCAAGGGAAAGGCGACAACTGTCTTGCCGAATGTGTCGCTCATCCGGACAAACTCGCCGAACTGATCGACCTGCGAGAATTGTAATCGGCAGGCTCGTAGCAGGAAAGCAACTCAATGGTGGAGGCGGCGGGAGTTGAACCCGCGTCCGAAAATGCTGTCAGTCAAGAGACTACATACTTAGTCGCGTTCCCGCGCCGGTTACCCGGCACTCTCGCCAACCGCGCTCAGAACGGACAAGAAACGCGGCCAGCCAGCCTGAAAGTTTCGCCTCGAACCCCAGACGTAGGTTTTGAGGCTAGCTCACTGTATGACGCCCTGATTCCAGCCCATGAGCAAAGCCGAAGAGAGCGGCAACTTAATTAATTAAGCTGCGTATGCCAGGTTTTGGTTGGCAATTGTGTTTTTGCACACGATTACGGATGCGTGCACTCCGGTATGCCTCCTGACCGCAATCACTTCCGTCGAAGCCGTGACGCCCCCACGGTGTGGAACGGCTGACTTCAGAGTAGCAGTCACAGCAGGGAAGTCAACCGCCGCCAGTTCGTTAGATGCCTGCGGGAAGGCTGGGGGATCAAAGGGCGAGTTCCCCACGGAGGCACGGAAAACGAGGAGGAAACATGGCTTGGGATCTTGTAAGTGCCAAGCAGCTCGCTCTCGAATTTCAGGCGATTTGTCCCACAGGCTGCGAATCTTGCATCCGGGTTTGCCGAGGAACATCCAAACCTTTTACCAGCCTGTTAGTCTGATACGAATACGGGTACCGTGCGGTCTCGGTTGATTCGACTTTACGCATGCTGAACAAGAACGCAGCCAATGGGTGTTGCCGGGAGACGAGGGCGTGATTCCCGACTGCATTCCGTTCCACTCCATTCCCCATACGACCCGGCTTTTCTCCGATTTCCTTAACTACGCTCCTGGCGTTCGCAAGTTCTATCCGCATCCGCCTGACGCTTCGCAGGTTGCCGCGCAGAGCGCTACCGTTCCGCACGAGACCGAGATCAACGTGCGAGTCGCGGATGTGCTGGAGAAGCAGAATCGTGGTTGGGGTGCGTCGGAAAAGACCCTGAACAACATTCGGCGGCTGCGGGAAGGTGCGTTCGCCGTGGTCACGGGGCAGCAGGTTGGGTTGTTTGGCGGACCGCTGCTGTCGCTGTTTAAGGCGGCGTCAGTGCTGGCGCTGGCGAAGCAGGTGGAGAGCGCGGGAGTTCCGTGCGTTCCGATCTTCTGGATGGCGACGGAGGATCACGACCTGGCTGAGGTCAACCAGGCGCTGCTGCTGACCAACGAGTTTCAGCTTGCGCCGTTTTCGGTTCCGACCGAGGGCAAGGCTGATTCGCCGGTGGCGAATGTCCGGCTGGCGCGGGGCGCGAATGAGAAGGTGGCAGAAGCCGCGGAGTTGCTGGGCGAGTCGCCGGCGGCGGACTACCTGTGCGAGAGCTATTGCGAAGGCGAGACCTTCTCGGGAGCTTACGCCAAGCTGTACACGCGGCTGTTTGCCGAATATGGGCTGATCCTGCTGGATCCGGCGGATGCAGAGTTGCATCGCATCGCGGCTCCGTTGTTTGTTGAGGCGATCGGGCGCGCGGGGGAACTGGATACGGTGCTGCTGGCGCGCAACCGCGAAATCAGCCAGGCGCACTTCCACGAGCAGGTGAAGGTCACGGAGGAATCGGCTCCGCTGTTTGCGCTGGTGGATGGAGCGAGGGTGCCGATTCATCGGTCCAATGGCGAGTTCACGATCCGGAAGGAGCGGCTTTCGCCGGAGGAGCTAGAGCGGCGAATCGTCGAAGCTCCGGAGAATTTCAGTGCGAACGTGCTGCTGCGTCCGGTGCTGCAGGACTACTGGCTCCCCACCCTGGCATACATCGGAGGTCCGGCCGAGATTGCATATTTCGCGCAGGTCGGCGTAGTGTTCGAGAAGCTGCTGGGGCGAGTTACGACGATCCTGCCTCGTTTGAGCGCCACGCTGCTGGAGCCGCGCGTGGAGCGCCTGCTGACGAAGTATGGGCTGGAGTTGACGGAGATCTTCCAGGGGGAGACCCCGCTGCGGGACATTTTGGCAGCGCGAACTTTATCGCCGGAGCTGAGATTGGATTTTGAGCGCGGACGGCTCGCGGTTGAGGAAGCCATGCAGCGGATCGGCGAGTCGCTGCAGAAGCTCGATCCGACGCTGGTGGAGGCGTCGCGACGGGCGGCCAACAAGATGCGGTACCAGGTTGGACGGCTGGAAAAGCGAGCGGCACAGGCGGAGTTGCGTCGCAACGAGATTCTGACCCGGCGTGCTGCGCAGATCGAGAATGCGCTGTATCCTCGCAGGACGTTGCAGGAGCGCGAAATCGCGGGGCTGTATTTCTACGCGAAGTACGGTTCCGAGCTGTTGGAGCGTCTGGTCGAAACGGCCCAAGCCAGGTGCCCAGAACACAAGATCGCGCACCTCGGCTGATCGAACCGGCGAAATTCCCTCTGCCCAACTTTTCCTGACGGATGTAAGCTCAAGGGCACCGCAAGCTGGGCAACTTCATTTGGGGCAATAACCGCCTTTGATTTGGGACATCCTCACAATCGCGGGCTGCGTGTTGGCGGCCCTGGCTTTTCTGTGGCTGGTGACGCGGTCGTCGGCCGCGAACTCGCGCAAAGAGTCGAACGACTTCACGGGAGCGGTGGTCGCCGTCATTGGTACGACTTATGCCGTGATCCTCGCTTTCATGCTGTCGGGCGTTTGGAACATGCTGCAGCAGGCGCAGGCCAACGCCGAGCAGGAAGCGAATGCGCTGGTCAACGTTTGGCGAATCAGCGCCGACATCAATCCGAACCTTGGGGAGCAGATCCGAGCCAGCTGCCAGAAGTACGCAGAAGCTGTCGTGAACCTGGAGTGGCCCGCCATGGAGGCACAGAAACCGTTGCCTTCTGAGGCGGGCGAGGTGATAGACCGATTGTGGGTGCTGGCAGGAGATAGCCAGGCACACTCAGGCGCTAACTCGATCGCGAGTTATCAGCTTCTGGAAGAGCTGCGCATTCTTACGGAGTGCCGCCGCGTTCGCTTGATGCACAGCCGGGAAGAGTTGCCTGGAATTCTGCGGGCGGTCCTGATCGCAGGCGGCGTCATTACGATTGCTGCATGCTGCTTTTTCGGTGTTCCGAGCTTCCGGTTCCATGTGCTCCAGGTCATCGTGTTGAGCTTTCTGATTTCGCTGGTGCTGGTGGCGATTGCCGACCTGGACAGGCCGTATCAGGGGAACGACGTCGTTCAACCCGACGGCTTTGAATTTGCGTTGCGAGCCTTTCAGCATCGCGCAGAGTAATTGCCGAGCGGGGTGCGTGAACGACGCGCGCTTAGAGAAGAAAAGGCGGCCACGACGGTTCGACTCTCGTCCACCTATGCCAAGGTTGAAGTGACCGCTGTCATATCTCGATGTGAGGTTCAACCCGGGCCCGCCCGTACGTGGCGGGCGAAGCTGTTCGGATCATCAGCATGCTGCCGTACGGTTGACGCGCTGGAAGGGAATAGTAGGATTAATAGAGCGCCGGGCCTCCGCGCGCGATGCTTGTAAGTCGTCGATTATCCCGATCTACGGTTTCCTAGACCTAGAGGTTCTGTGCCTGCAAGACGAGTGCTGTACATGTTGGGCCTGGTTGCCTTGGCATGCAGCCTGTTACTGCTTTACGACCATTCCAATTCTGAAACGCCAGCCATTCCGATAGGGCGAGCGGTCCAGATTCCAGGCCTCTGGGCCTGCCTGCGGTGCCGAAAGAAACGATCGCACTGGGACGGCGACTTTTCTACGAGACCGCTTTGTCGGTGGACAACACGGTTTCCTGCGCCACGTGTCATATGCCTGGGATGGGGTTTGCCGACGGCAAGCGGGTTTCGAATGGGGTTGGCGGCAAAGAGGGAGTGCGGAACGCGCCCACCATATTGAATGCGGCGTACTCGTCGCTGCAGTTTTGGGATGGTCGCGCGCCGAGTCTCGAAAAACAGTCGGAGGTCCCAATCGCGAATCCGGTAGAGATGGGACACTCACTGCACGGAGTTGCGCAACGGCTTTCGCGGGACCCCAGCTACGTGGCGGTGTTCGACGTGGCATTCGGACCCGGTCCGATTACGGCGGAGAAGATCGAGAAGTGCATCGCATCGTTTGAGCGAAAAGTGGTGAGCGGCGACTCGGCGTTCGATCGCTACTACTAT
>Ga0210406_10008415_pt1 | contig 10317 bp, 8 predicted proteins | sample IncBWC30MmetaG_FD_155454 | JGI IMG/M metagenome (GOLD analysis project Ga0210406, IMG submission 155454) | Forest soil microbial communities from Barre Woods Harvard Forest LTER site, Petersham, Massachusetts, United States - Inc-BW-C-30-M | ecosystem: Environmental > Terrestrial > Soil >... | reverse complement strand
CTGGACTAAAACCCGTGCGCTGTACCACGTAGTAGAGATTCGATGGGATGTGAAATCGCCTGTCGTTGGGAAACACCTCCCGGGATCGGCGCGCGGCGTCTGCTAAAGTCATGCCGCAGCTGAAGAGAATGGATCGAATTCTCTGCGCGGATGCGAGAAGGGGACTGGCTGGACCGGGCATGGTCCAGCCAGTGCAATACCGGACGAGAATGGAATGCGCGAAAACTTCCGGTTGGCCGCATTTCGGGACACCCGCCTTGTCCGGAATCCGAGACGCGGCCAAATAAATGTAGAGACAAGAGCGGGTTATGCTAAGGTGGCCATACGTCCATAGATCGGTAGTAACAAGTGCGTTGATATCTATAAATTAAAATGCACGGGACTGGGCCATCTGAGCAAGCGGGCACTCGACTGAAGCAACTGAGAGTGTGCCTCGGCCTCACGCTTCGGGATGTAGACACGATGAGCCGGCGGCTGGCTCAGGAAAAACAGAACAACGAATATATCGTTTCCCGCGGCTGGCTGAACAACGTGGAAAACGGATCGTTCACTCCGAGCATCTACAAGCTCTATTCCCTCTCTGTCCTCTATCATGAAAGCTGGCCACACCTGCTTTCGTTCTTCGGGTTGCGCGTCGGCGACATCGAGCGCGACCAGGCCCTATACGCACCTCCGAAAACACAACTCGTGCCCGAAACCGAGCACTCCGACGGGCAAACGCTTTACGTGCCCTTGAAATCCCGAGAGGACTTCAAGCTGGATAAAACGAGTTTGCTGTCGCGCCTCGCGGAAATATGGGGAGAGGTGCCGATCCGCTTTCTGCAGCATCTGGATCTCCGCAAAAGCGTATACGGGCTCATTGGCATCTCGGACTTTACGATGTTCCCCATTCTGCGTCCAGGCTCCATCGTCCAGATCGACGACAATCAACGGAAAATCCTGCCGGGAAGCTGGCACAACGAGCATGACCGTCCGATCTATTTCATCGAGCTTCGCGGAGAATATATTTGCAGCTGGTGCGAGGTCCGCGACGGGCAACTGTTTGCCATACCTCATCCCAACTCCAAGCGCGAGATCCGCCGCTTCACCTATCCGCGGGACGCGGAGATTGTGGGGCTGGTGACGGGTGTGGCGATGCGTCTGGCGCCCGTCCAGAACCGTTAGTCGCGAGAGACGAAAAAAGGCCCGACATCAGCGACTTTTGCTACTCTGAATGCGAAAAAAAACAGCTGGGCCATCACCATTTTCGAGCCGCGGGGCAATATCCGAGACAGAATTGGAGAGGGCACTTCGATGATCATAGGGGATCGCCTCCGGGAACTCCGTGAGGCAAAAAAACTATCCCAGGGAGACATTGAAAAGCGCACCGGGTTGCTGCGGTGCTACATCTCCCGCGTCGAAAACGGTCACACCGTTCCATCGATTGAAACGCTCGAAAAACTCGCGCGGGCGCTCGAGGTGCCGCTCTACCAACTTTTCTACGACGGGGAGGGGCCTCCCAAGTTGTCGACTCTGGTCAAGAGGAAATCTTCGGACGACATCGCGTGGGGAAGTAGGGGCAAGGATGCAACCTACCTGCACAAACTGAGGAAGTGCTTGAAGAAGGCGCAAGAGCCTGACCGCAAGCTCATCATGGCTATGGCGCAGAAAATGGTTGGCAGTACCCGCCGGACTGTTGCCGAGACGTAAGACGAGAGGACCGGGCCACGCGCTGGCGCAGCCCGTGTCCAAACGGGACTCCTCTCTCTGTTTTTAGGACTTCTTCTTTGATTTTGCGGAAGAGCCCTTCACGCTTTTCTTTGAGAGTTCTTGCCTGACGTGCGTGCCGAGCTTGGCGATGTCGATCTTGTACCGCGCCGCCGCGCGAGCCAAGTTCGAGTCTTTCGCCAGAGGCTGACGCGGATTGTATCCTGGGCAATAGAGGTCGGACACGAGAGCGCAGGCCACAAGGAATTGCTGCACTTCCGTGGGACTCATTGCGCCCACGGCTTTTCTCGCCAGCGCCGGGTACTCGACGCAGCTTCCGCCCCACGACGATTTTGTTTTTTTCTCTTCCCATCCGTAGACACGGCATATACGGCGGTGATTGTCGTGACCGAGACGCCCGAAGTAGTCGAGCGCCACCAGTTCCAGTTCGAAGAGCGACAGGCTCGCCGGAAGTTTCTTACGGACGGCGTCGAGAGTGCGAACGCGTGTCAGTTTCTCGACGTGCTCCGCCAAGAGTTCTTTGGCCCGTGCAGCGCGTTCCTGCGGCGTAGGTTGATAGCGAGAGTGCCGCGCGTGCACGGAGCACTTTTCGTCGCGGCAAACGTGAAGCAGCGTCCCCGCCTGTGGTCCATCGATGATGATGGCTGCCTTCGTTTGGGGGCACTCTGCCTTCTTGGCGGTCCGGCGATACTGTCCTTCATACAGGACATCAGGATGCGGCTTCTTCGCTTGCCACGAGGGGGCCAGCGACACCCGCAGTGGTTTCTCTCCGGATTCTTCGAGCGGTTTCGTGCGAATCTGCACGAGAGCTTCGACTTTCGCACGATAGCAAGCGCGGTCGGTGCAGATCGATTTCTGCCGAACTTCGGGAAAGAGAAGCGGATTGTTGCCTGTCCGCTTTGGACAAGCCGCGCAGCTTCCCGCCGCTGGCAGCAGTTTCTCGTCTTGCGGGTCAAAAGGCGCATGGGAAAGGTCGAGGTGGATTTCGCGTTCAATCCATTCCCGAAGGGAGCGAACGGTGACGGCTTCGGCCCTCTTGTCCTTGAGGGCCGCCGCCGTGCTTTTGTGGTGCGGAAAGCATTCCGCAATTGCCCGTCGCTGGTCGTTCGGTTGCAGACGCGCCACTTCAAAGGCATGGGCGACCGTCAGTTTTCCGACGTAGAAGGCTTGCTGGGCTTCCTCGATGAGATGCAGCAAGCGCAACCGGGCATAGACGTATTTTTCAGAACGCCCGACTTTCTCGGCGAGCGTCTCGACGGTGTAGGTGTCCGGTTGCAGTTGCATGAGAGCGGCATAGCCTCGCGCTTCATCGAGTTCGTGGACATCGGCGCGTTGCAGGTTCTCGATGAGTTGCAGTTCGAGGCATGCCGAGTCCGTGAGTTCGCGGATGGTGGCCGGAATAGTTTCCCGCCCAGCGAGTTTCGAAGCGCGGTAGCGGCGCGCTCCAGCCACAAGTTCGTAAAACCCAGCCTCGCCGTTCGGCGAGGGGCGGACGAGAACGGGCTGAAGGACGCCATGCTGGCGAATGTTGGCTGCAAGTTCCGCCAGCTTGGCCTCGTCGAGTGTGCGTCCTTGGATTGGTTTTTGATTCCTGAATGCGATTGAGTGGAATGTCCTGAACTAAGGACATCACTGGAGGATTTGTATTGCTGGCGTTCACTGCGATTGCGGTATTCATTTTCCTTTTCTCCTTTTCTCTTTTCTTGAATCAATACTCTTCGGGCAAAAGCACGGTCGTAACGCTGCGGTCGGATTCGGTAATCACCCATACCTTGGTGTCACCCGAAGAAGTGCGGTAGCTACTGAGGAGCCGGAAGCCGCGCTTCAAGCCGAGTTCGTTTTCCTTCTGGTCGTGCGGGTCGAGTTCTCCCCAATCGCCGCACACATGCCGCGTGAGGAAGTCCAGCGGGGTTTGCCCGGCCTTTGCCAGCGCAGCCAATGCGCCGGGTGTGGCGACAATCTGGCCGAGCGGAAACAAAGCTGCTCTTTTGTTTTCTTGCATGGTTTTTCTTCTCCTTCGAAGGTTCGGTTTTTTGCCCTTCACGCAACGCGGAGCGGTGCATGAAAAGCAAATGCCCTTCGTGGCGGGGGAAGGCGCCTGTCCGTCCGCGCCGTCAAGCCCGCGGGGTGAGCGTTCATCGGAGCGAAGCGCAGAGGCTTGACGGAAGGAGCGGACGGATCAGGCGCAGGGTTTAGCCAGGAAGGGCAGTGCGAGAAGAATCTTCAGGGCGACTTTGCGTATACGAGAGAACGGACCAAATCTGCGAGAATGAATGGGTGTGTAACCGATACCGATTGACGCACTCGAAGCAGTATTTGGCCGAACGATTCCAAGCGTCGGATGAAATCGAGGACCGTCCTCGCTACAACATTGCGCCAACGCAGCCTGTGGTGACGGTCCGCAAAGAACACGGCAGGAAAACTCGTAAGTTCACAACCATGCGTTGGGGACTCATTCCTTTCTGGGCGAAAGACCTGAGCATCGGAACTCGAACCCTTAATGCCCGGTCGGAGACAGTCACGACGATACCGGCGTTTCGACAGTCGATCTTGACCAAGCGCTGTCTTATTCCTGCGGATGGATTCTACGAGTGGCAGAAAATGGGATCAGTGAAGCAGCCTTACTGCTTCGAGGTTGCTCAGGGTGACGTCTTTGCATTTGCCGGACTTTGGGATCAGTGGAAGAGTCCCGACGGGCAGATCATCGAGAGCTGTACGATCCTGACAACGGCTCCTAATTCTCTCGTCGCCGACCTGCACGACCGTATGCCCGTTATTGTCCCCCCGGAGAAGTACGACGTGTGGCTCGACCCCGACGTTAATGACTTCGATGCGATTCGCGACATTCTTAAACCTTACGATCCGAACCTGATGCGTCGTTATCCCGTCAGCCGGAAACTCAACAATTCGAAGATTGACGATGCCGAGTCCGCGTCGCCGGTGGTTTTGGAGACTGCTTCGCAGGCGAAACTGTTTTAGCCGGATAGGTCTGGCCGGGTCTCCGTTTCGGATTGGCCGATAATTCAAAATAATCGTAGGCGCGCTACGACCGGAACATAAACGAAATCCTCGGGGAGACCCAAATATTTCAAAATCAAAAGCAGCAGAAGTGCTGTGAGGCGCCTATTCAGGTTGTACATTTCAGTCGTACTTTCGAGAATCGAGGGCTTGTGCTCCCCGTAGTGCGTTAAATAGTTTCTGATGTCGACGAGCGAGCGGACGAATCGCCGAGGGTCGTCGGTGCCAGCGAGATTATCGAGATGATCGCGGCGAATTCCTTCGAGGAGATCGTCCAGGCGGCTCTTCAGCGACAGTTCGTTGGCGTACTGCAGCATCGCCTTCAGTTTGCCAGAGAGTTTTTCGTCGATGCCGGCCGGTATTGCCGCGATTAATGCATTCTTGATGCTGGAATAGCCTTCTTCCGACAGATAGTTTCCGCCGTGAACTCTCCGATGAAAGCTTTCCAGTGCCTGAGCCAGCGATAAGAAAGTGCTCTGTACGTGCTGTCCGGGGCTATAGACGGTGCTCAGAAGCAAGTCGTAAACGGGGCGTAGAACTTCTTCTTTTTGAAACCAATTCTCGAAGAGAGTCTCGGCGGTGTTGGTCTGGCGTAAGTCTTGGAAAGGTAGGAGCATCTCAAATTCAAGCTTTTTCTGTGGCAGGGTGGCTCGGGGAGGGATGGCGTAGTTAGCAAATATATCTGGTCCCGTCGGGTCAAATTGGATGGCGAGCCGGATGTTCGTTGGCTGGACAGGGTCGTCGATCAACAGCGCCAGCAGGTTTCCCAGAGACCGGACGGAATCGGTGACCGTTTCGAGCGTTAACTTCATCCAGCTGTGGTCCCTTGACAACTCATCCCCGCAAGATGAGAATCTAATTGTAGGCGAACAAAAGGCGAATACATGAAACGGCTATGACTGCGCTCCCGCAGAAGCAAAGAAAGCTCGATACAGGTCTCATAGGACGAGGACTGGAAGGGTTTCAGAACCGCGCCGCCGTCGAACTTCAACCAAGCGGAGTTACGGAACTCGATGCGGTGCTCGGTGGTGGTTTTCCCCGGGGGGCCCTCGTGGAATTGTGCGGCCCTGCTTCATCCGGGCGGACGAGTCTCGCTTTCTCCTTACTCGCGCAGTCCACGGAGCGCCAGGAAGCCTGCGCATTCGTCGATGTTTCGGATTCGCTCGACCCGATTTCTCTCGCAGCTGCGGGAGTAGAACTTCCGCGACTCCTTTGGATTCGATGCGGAGATACCGAGGGGCACGGACCGGATTCCAAAGTGTCTTCGTACTTTGCTCCTCCGGAGAAAGAAACAGGAAAAACTGGCGGGTTCGATTCCGGGAGCAAGAAACCGCTGCCCGTACACGGTTGGCGTCACCCGCGTGAATTGATGCGCGGCGTGGATAAGGCCATTCCCTCGCTGATTGGAAAGCAAGCCGCATCTGAGGTGTCGGCACAACTTCATGTCGTCGCACGTTGCACGGGAGAGCAAGTAGAACGAGACAGGGAACTACCGCGGCGAGGTTTCCGAACTCCACGATCTTTGCCGTTGCTTCGTGAATTCAGTTCAGCGACCCACGTGCGAAGCGGTGCGAGAAGTGGAAAACCGTGGAAGCGGCTCGAACAAGCGCTCAAGACAACCGACCTCTTGCTGCACGGCGGCGGATGGGGCGTGGTGGTCGTCGATCTCGGAGGAATCTCCTGGGTAGATGCGCGTCGCATCGAGTTGAACACTTGGTTTCGTTTCCGGCGTGCTATCGAGAACACGCCAACGATTTTGCTTTTGCTCGGGGAAGAGTCCTGCGCGAAAAGCTGCGCTTCGCTGGTTCTCCGGTGCCAACGAAAAGCAGACAACTGGGGCCGCGCTGCGACCAGTATGCAAACGGGGGTTTCAACGTTCGAAGGGTTTGAAGTTCAGGGAGAAGTGACGCGTTCACGAGTGTTATCGCAACCCGCCGATTTCGCTCGGTGGCAGACGTACACGCCATAAGCCGCTAGAAGGTCCTGTTTGTTTCCCTTTCCTCTACCAAGTTCAGGGGATACACGTTGGCTTTCGCATGTCTTTTCGTTCCGGATTTTTCCGTGCAGGCCGTCGTCCGTCTTGAGCCGGAACTGCAGGGCAAACCGGTTGCGATCCTTGCGGGTGCTCCTCCGCTAACGAAAGTATTCGCCGTCAATCGAGAGGCTAGAAGGCTGGGCGTCGAAATCGGAATGACGAAGGTGCAGGCGGAGGCATTTCAGGGGATCGTCTGGCGATGGCGTTCCCCTTCCCAGGAAGCGACGGCGTACGCCGCACTTCTCGATTGTGCGTGGACGATTTCGCCGCGCGTTGAGGATGGAGCAAAGCGTGAGGAGCAGGATTTTTCGGATACAGCGGTACTCGACATTGCCGGCTGCGAGAAGCTTTTCGGTTCTCCGGAAAAAATCGCGCACGACCTAAAGCGTGTGACATCGGAAGTGGGATTTGAAACGAACGTTGCCATCGCCGGAAATCTTTTAGCTGCGGTTGGCGCGGCACAGGGTTTCGCCGGTGTGACGGTGATTCCTGCCGGCGAAGAAGCTCTTCGGATCGGAAGCCTTCCACTCGAAGCTCTCCGAATTCCATTCGAGTTCATCGAGACACTGAAACGCTGGGGCATCCGCACGTGTGGGGAATTTGCGGCCCTTCCCGAAATTGCCATTGTCCAGCGGCTGGGACAGGAAGGATTCCACTGGTGGCGCTTGGCACGCGGCGCGGAGGTTCACCCTCTGATCGCAAAAGAATTTCCGTCGCACTTCGAAGAGTATATGGACCTCGATTCTCCCGTGGAATTACTTGAGCCATTGCTTTTCGTTTTGAATCGGCTTCTTGAACAGTTGTGGGCGCGGTTGCGAATGCACATTCTCGCCATCGGCGAGATCAAAGTCATCCTTACGCTGGAACGCAACGACTCACGCAGCAAGAAACCTGTCTTTCACAGCCGGACGCTCCGGTTTCCAGTGCCGGCGCGAGACAACAAACTTCTTCTGAAACTCCTGCAGCTTGATCTTGAGAAGCACCCTCCTTCTTTGCCTGTTATGGCCGTCCGCATGTTGACGACTCCCGTGAAGGCACGGTCCCAGCAGCTGGGACTCTTCCTGCCACTCTCTCCCGATCCCGAGCGCCTCGAAATCACGCTCGCGCGAATTCAAAACACTGTAGGGGAAAGCCGAGTCGGCGCCCCCGTACTGCTCGACACGCACAGCCCCAACTCGTTCCAGCAGAAGCGTTTTGTTTTGCCGGAAATGAAAGAAAAGCGCCCTATCACGGAAAAACAAACGACCGCAGCGATGCGAATTTTCCGGCCTCCGATTGCTGCGACCGTCGAGTTCCAGGAAGGAAGACCGACGTATCTCGGTTGTGAAGGCGCGCGCAGACGAATCCTGGCGTTCGCCGGACCGTGGAGAACGAAAGGCGAGTGGTGGTCCGAAACCACCTGGGCGCGCGATGAATGGGACCTCGAGGTCCGGACGCTGCGACCGAAAGTTCAACCGGATGGTGACCGGAAAAGCGAAGAAGAGACCGCTCTGTATCGCGTCTATAAGGACCTGCGCGCGAAGCGTTGGTTCGTGGAAGGAATCTACGATTGAAGTACGTGGAACTGCACGCTTCGTCTGCATTCAGCTTTCTTGAAGGGGCTTCGCGCCCTGAAGACCTGGTGTCTCGCGCAAAGGAAGTGGAAATGTCTGCCATTGCTTTGGTTGATCGTGATGGAGTGTACGGTTCTCCGCGATTCCACATGGCGGCAAAGTCGGTGGGTATTCGCGCTCACGTCGGAGCGGAAATTTCCGTCGAAGGTTTTGGAAACAGAGCCGGCTTGTCTCCATGGATGCCGAATCCTCACTCGTCGCGACCCGTGCGATTGCCATTGCTCGTGGAAAGCCGGGCTGGATATCAGAACCTGTGCCGTCTCATGACGCGCTACAAGCTGCGCGAAAAGGAGAAGGGAACGGGAACGGCAACGCTGGAAGAGGTCGCGGAACACGCCGAAGGGCTGGTGTGTCTGACGGGTGGTGAGGAAGGCGCGCTGGCCGCTTCGCTGTCCAATAAGGGTTACGACGAAGCCCGAAAGAATATTGAAAAGCTGACGGGCCTCTTCGGGGAAAAGAGTGTCTATATCGAAGTGCAGCGGCACTGCGATCGTGTCGAGGAGCGCCGCAACCAAGTGGCCGTCCGTCTTGCCGAAACGTTGGGCCTGCCACTTCTCGCCACGAACGGCGTTCGCTACGCGCGCGCCCTTGAGCGCGAAATCTTGGACGTCTTCACCTGCATTCGGAACCACTGCAAGCTCGAAACGGCCGGTCGGCTTCTGGAGCGAAACGACGAACGTCATCTCCGCTCGGCCCAAGAAATGTCGCAGCTTTTCTCAGATTTGCCGCAAGCAATTCACAACACTGGTGAACTGTCAGCGAGACTCGAATACACACTGGACAAGCTCGGCTACGAATTTCCACGCTATCCGGTTCCTGAAGGAGAAACGATGGATTCATTTCTCCGAAAACGCACCGAAGAAGGATTTCAGAATCGCTATGGCGCGAAGAAGAACGAGGACTTGTTCGAACGCGCCAAGCGCCAGGTCGAGCGGGAACTCGCCTTGATTGAGAAACTGCGCCTTGCCGGCTACTTCCTGATCGTTTGGGACATCATTCGCTTTTGCCGCAAAGAGAGAATTCTCGTGCAGGGACGGGGTTCGGCGGCGAACAGCGCGGTCTGTTATTCCCTCGGAATTACCGCAGTTGATCCCGTCGGGATGGAACTGCTCTTTGAACGATTTCTCTCGGAAGAACGCGGCGAGTGGCCGGACATCGATCTCGACTTGCCGAGCGGCGACCAGCGAGAAAAGGCGATTCAATACGTGTATCAGCGTTACGGCCAGCTCGGTGCGGCGATGACGGCGAACGTCATCACCTATCGTGACCGCTCGGCAGCACGAGAGGTGGGGAAAGCGCTGGGTTTCGACCCAAACACCCTCGACCAGCTTTCGAGTGTGGTGAACAGCGGCGAATGGCGCGGGCCGTCCGACAATTTCGAAAATCATTTTCAGCAAGTAGGCTTCGACCTGAACCATCCTCGCGTCCGGAAATACTGGGAGCTGTGCGAGCGCATTCAGGACTTACCCCGGCATCTGGGACAACATTCCGGCGGGATGGTCGTGTGTCAGGGGCAGCTCGATTCGGTTGTTCCGTTAGAACCGGCAACGATGCCGGGTCGTGTCGTCGTGCAGTGGGACAAGGACGATTGCGCCGATATGGGCATCGTGAAGGTGGACCTGTTGGGCCTCGGGATGATGGCCGTGCTCGAAGATTGCCTGGAACTCATTCCGAAACACTACGACGTGCCAATCGATTTGGCGCAGCTTCCTCCCGACGATCCTCCTGTCTATGAAACGTTGCGACGCGCGGACACAGTGGGAATGTTCCAGGTCGAAAGCCGGGCGCAGATGGCTTCGCTGCCGCGCAATGCTCCGGTCAAGTTCTACGATCTCGTCGTGCAAGTCGCCATCATTCGGCCCGGCCCCATTGTCGGGAAAATGATGCATCCCTACATGCGGCGGCGGCAGGGAAAAGAAGCCGTTGCTTATGCTCATCCTTCAC
>Ga0210406_10008413_pt1 | contig 10317 bp, 7 predicted proteins | sample IncBWC30MmetaG_FD_155454 | JGI IMG/M metagenome (GOLD analysis project Ga0210406, IMG submission 155454) | Forest soil microbial communities from Barre Woods Harvard Forest LTER site, Petersham, Massachusetts, United States - Inc-BW-C-30-M | ecosystem: Environmental > Terrestrial > Soil >... | reverse complement strand
TCCGGGCATCGCCTCGTGAACGGTCAGGTGCTGCAGGCCTGATTCGTTGTACTCGCGCAGCTTCGAATCGATGCGCGACTGCGGCCAGGAATCCGGAATCGGCGTCACCCAATAAAAAGCCCCCAACTTCGGCTCCAACGCCGGGGCTTGATTGAAGCCGCCCACGCCGTAGATGCCGCGCATGAACACCGGCGTCTCGATGACCTGCAGATTCGCATGCGGCGGCAGCGTCACCAAATCCTTGAGCTTGACGAAGGCCGTCGCCGTCGCCAGCGACTGCCTGGCCGCGTTCATGTAGGTCGCGGGCGTCGCATGATGAAGCGCCACATCGGCCAGCGCCTGCTCCACGGATTTTGGCGCCGCCAGCTGCACCATCTCCTCGCGCGTTTTGGCCAAGTCCGCCTCCGCCTCAGCAAGCAGCGCCTCCGGGGTCTTGCCGGTCGCCAGCACGAAGCGGAATTTCTTGGCGTAGCGCGTCTTGCCCAAACGCCAGTCGGCGGTCTTCTTCGACAGCGAGGCGTCGAGCCAGATATTGAAGCCGCGCAGCGCATCCAGCGCCGGCGTGGCGGCTTGCGCGTAGTCGTGAGCCAAGCCCGCCGGGCAATTGCTGCGCAGCACGCCATCGATCAGGTCGACGTTGCCGGCGTTCTCCTCGCGCGCCACCTTGTTCCAGATCTCCGGGGAGTCCTGAAGATTCTCCCTGGCTTGGGCCAAGAGCTGCGGTATGAGCTGCAAGCGCTTGACGATGTGCTTGAAGCGCTCATCCACCGGGGCGAAATGCAACACATAGGGTGTGTACAGGGCATTGCCGATGAGTTCGACGTAGGTCGTCGGGTTGTGCCGGTAGCTCTGGATTTCCTCCACGTCCAGCCGCGTCGCCTGGATGGCATCGTGCATGATGTCGATATCGGCGCGCTGCTCGGCGCTCAGGGATTTTGCATCCAGGTTGGCGATGCGGGTCTCGATGTGGCGTAGCAATTCGAGCGTGGCCTTGATCCCGGCCGGACTGAAATCCTCCAACCTGTCATCGAGCAGGGCCCCATGGTGTTTGTGGTAGCCGATGCCGGTCGCCGTGGTGGGCGACAGCGCCAGCGTGCCGAACACGAAATCCTCCACGACTTGGTTGAATTGCAAGTCGGTGGGCGTCGCTTGCGCCGGCGATAAGCCGCTGATCAGCACGGCAAAACTCACGGCCACACTTAGAGGCTTTAGATGTTTCATCCAGCTCCTTTGAACCATCCCGGGGCATTCGTCCTGCGCCCCTTTAGGCTTGTTAAGATACTTGAGACAACCGCGCACGTCCAAAGGGAACGAAGAAATGCAGTGCATCATCCGCATCGCCGCCTTGAGTTTGACCGCTTTTGCTTCGTTGCCTGGCCACGCAGCGGATTTTCGAACCAAAGTGCAGCAATACGCCCTCGCGCACGAGGCCGCCATCGTGGGCGAGCTCGCCGCGCTGACGCGCTTGAAAAGCGTGGCGGCCGATCCCGCGGGCATCGCGGCGACCGCGCATGCACTCGAGGACGCCTTGAAACGGCGCGGTTTCGAGGTGTCGGAACTCTCCACCGGCACCGGCACTCCGGCGGCTGTTTTCGGCTCCCTCAAGACCCCCGGCGCCAAACGCACCGTGGTGTTCTACGCTCACTACGACGGCCAGCCGGTGACACCCTCGCAATGGAGTTCCGATCCCTTCGAACCCGTGATGCGCGAGCATGCGCTGACCGATGCCGCGCGCGATGTCGACTGGAAGAAGGCGAGCCCGCCGTTCGATCCGGAATGGCGCCTCTTCGGCCGCGCCGTGAGCGACGACAAGGCCTCGATCGCCGCATTCCTGGCCGCCTACGATGCACTCAAGGCCACGCACACGCGCCCTTCTGTGAACATCAAGGTCCTGTGGGAGGGAGAGGAAGAAGCCGGCTCGACCCACCTCGCCAAGGCGCTGCGCGACAATCGGGCCCTGCTCGCCGCGGATCTATTTCTCATCGGCGACGGTCCGGTGCACCAAACGCGCAGGCCCATGGTGTACTTCGGCGCGCGCGGCGTCATGAGCCTGGAAGCCACCGTGTACGGACCGCTGCGCGCCTTGCATGACGGCCACTACGGCAATTGGGTACCGAATCCGGCCGCGATGGCGGCGACGCTGATCGCGCAAATGCGCGATGACAACGGCAGGATCACCATTCCCGGTTTCAGCGACCAGGTGCGCGCCATCACGCCCGCGGAACAGGCCGCGCTCAACGATCTGCCGCCGGTCGGCGATGCCTTGAAGCGCGAGTTCGGCATCGGCCGCTCCGAGGGCAGCGAAGAGTTGCCAGCCAGCATCATGCGTCCTGCGCTCAACATCCGCGGCATTCGCTCAGGCCAGGTGGGCGACGCGGCGGCCAATGCCATTCCCATCAGCGCCGTCATTTCCATGGATTTTCGCCTGGTTCCCGATCAAACCCCCGCCGCGGTGCGCGCCTCGGTCGAGCACTTCTTGAGCGCTCACGGCTGGAGCATCGTCAGCGAAGAACCCGATCTCGCCACGCGCCTCAAGAGTCCGCGCATCGTGCGCCTGGTGTGGGATTCAGGCTACCCCGCGCTGCGCTCCGACATGTCCACACCGGCGGCCAAAGCCGTCATCGCCGCCGCCTCCAAGGCGGCCGGCGCGAAAGTGGTGGTGCTGCCCATGGCCGGCGGCAGCGTGCCGCTGTACATGTTCGCCGATGTATTTGCCGCCCCCATCATTTGCCTGCCCATCGTCAATCACGACAACAACCAACATGCCGCCAATGAGAACTTGCGGCTGCAGAACTTGTGGGATGGCATCAATACTTACGCGGCCCTGATGGCCGAGCTCACCTGGTAGGACCATGAAAATACTGCGAAGAACTTGCAGCGCGCTGCTGCTGTTGCTCATTGCCGCGGCACTGCTGCTGTGGCTCAAGCCCCCGGCGCTGTTGCGCGTGGGCGCGAACTACTCCGCCAAGATCGTCTGCTCCAATGTGTTCCTCGCGGCGCGCAACCCGGAAGAAGTCTTGAGCCTCGATGTGCAGGCACCGGGAATTGCAGTGCTCAAGTTCATGCGGGTGTCGGTGGACCGCGGGCGCGGCGTGGTGCGCGCGGGATTTTTAGGATTCATCGGCGACGGCCTGGCGCAGTGGCGGCCGGGAAAGGGCTGCAGCGTCCTGCCGGACGGCGGACTCGACCTCAAACCCCTGCCGGCGCCCCTGTCCGCAGCGGCGCCCGCGCCGAGCGCCGCAGCCGCGGCCGCGGCCGCCGACCTGTCACCCGCGGCATCGTGGCCGGAGGGAACCGCCGTCCACACCGAGACAGCGCTCGATCGAGTGCTGCAGAACGACGCACTCGCCGGACCCGGCGCGCGGGCCATTGTGGTGGTCGACCACGGCCGCATCGTGGCCGAGCGCTACGCCTCAGGGTTCAATGCCGGCACGCCCTTGCTCGGCTGGTCGATGACCAAAACCGTGATGGCCGGCGTCATCGGCCTGCTGGTCAAGGACGGCAAACTCAAGCTGGATCAAGCAGGATTCTGGCCCGGCAACGATGGCCGCGAACGCATTCGCCTGAGCGACCTGCTCGCCATGTCGAGCGGCTTGCAGTGGAACGAGGCCTATGGCGCGGTTTCCGATGTCACCAGCATGCTGTACCTGCAGCCCGACATGGCGGCATTCGCTAAGCAAAAACCCCTGGCGCACCCGGTCGGCGAGACCTGGCTGTATTCCAGCGGCACCGCCGTGATTTTGTCGCGCATCGCCCAGGATGCCGCCGGCGAGGATCTGGCCGAATTCATCAAAGCGCGGCTGTTTGCGCCCTTACGCATCACCAGCGCCACCATCGAGCCGGATGAGCACGGCACGCTGGTGGGCTCTTCTTATATGTATGCCACCGCGCGCGACTGGGCCCGCTATGGACAGTTCCTGTTGCAAGACGGAGTTTGGCAGGGACAGGGGTTGCTCCCTGCAGGCTACGTCGCCATGATGGCCACCCCGGTGGCGGCATCCCAGGGACAGTACGGCCGGGGACAAACCTGGCTGTGGGGTTCGGACGCCGCGACACCGGGCGTGAATCCGGACGCGGCCTTCGGCATCCCCGCCGATACCTTTTGGATGTCAGGTCACGACGGCCAGAACATCGCCGTCATCAAGTCGCGTCAAATGGTCATCGTGCGCTTGGGCCTCACGCCGTACGCGGCCGGCTATTCCCCGCAACCCCTGGTGAAGGCCATTCTCGAAGCGACGCATCTATGAAAAGTATGGTTTTTGCCGCTGTGTTGAGCTTTGCGACCAGCGTTCCGCTGTGGGCTCAACCGGCAAAGCGCTCGCCTGTTGACGACAGCAGTATCGCTTTCCAGGACATTTCCGTCATCCCAATGGACACAGAGCGGATGCTCCCGCACCAAACCGTGCTGGTGCGGGACGGCAAGATCGCCGAGGTGGGCCCAGCGAAGTCCGTGCGGCTGCCGCTTGGCGCCATGCGCATCGACGGTCGTGGCAAGTTTCTGCTGCCCGGATTGGCCGACATGCACACCCACGTGGACAGGGCGGAAATGTTGCCGCTGTTCCTCGCCGCGGGTGTTACCACCGTGCTCAACATGGGATTGGCCTCTCCGCAGTTCATCACCCAGACGCGCGACGACATCGTCAAGGGAAAGATCGCGGGCCCGCGGATCTTCGCTGCATTCATGATTGATGGCCCGGGAGATCCGGGGCCGCAGTACGTTCCGCTCTGCGCGCGTGACGCCCGCGCCGCTGTGGATCGCGCGAAGCTCGAGGGGTACGACTTCATCAAGGCCTACCAGCGGCTCGAGCCGGAGATGTACAGCACGGTGCTCGACCAGGCGAAGAAGCAACATATCGCGGTCGTCGGCCACATTCCGACGGCGGTCGGGCTGGAACAGACATTGGCGCAAGGCCAGGTGATGATCGCCCATGGCGAGGAGTACTACAAAACTTACTTTCACGACGCGCCGGATGACGCGCGGATTGCGCCGGCGGTGGAACTGACCCTGCACGCAGGCGCGTACGTCACGCCCAACCTATCCTTTTTTGCCACGCTCACCAGGACTGTTTCCGATCCTAAGTCCTGGGATCAGCGGCTGGCTGCACCAGATATGGCCGTGCTGCCGCCGGATCTTCGCGGAAAGTGGCTGGGTGCGCGCCCGTCGAAAGCCTCGGACCGCTTCGTGCCCGAACTGGCCACCTTGAAGAAGTTGACGCTCGCGATGCAGAATGCCGGCGTACCACTGCTCGCCGGAACCGACACGCCTGCCAACCTCATTCCCGGCAGCTCTCTCGTCGACGACGTCGAGCAGCTCGTCGGCGCGGGGCTCACGCCCTTCCAGGCGATCTCGACAGCCACGCGCGTTCCTGGGCAATTCATCCATCACTACGTCCCCGGCTCCGAGGATTTCGGCACCATCACTCCGGGCAAGTCGGCCGACCTGATGGTGCTTGCCGCCAATCCCCTGCTGGACGTGCAAAACCTGCGCCGGCCTCTGGGAGTGATGACTGGTGGACACTGGCGGGAGGAGCGTGAATTGCAATCGCTGGCACAGAAGCCTGTTGCCGGCTACGCGCGCATTGTGGTTTTGGAAGCGGCGTTTCAGAGCACTCTCGAGAAAAGCACGGTGACGGATGCGATTCGTGAGTTCCAGAGTCACGCAAATCCGGGCGATCGGCTCCCCGAAGCGTTTGTGAATGCCGTCGGGTATGAAATGGTGAATGCTCGTCGCCTCGAAACGGCGATACAGGTCTTCGCCTTCAACGCGGAGCAATATCCCGGGTCGTGGAATACGTACGACAGCCTCGCGGAGGCATATGCGAACGGCGGTCAATCGGACCTGGCGGTCCTGAACTACCGGCAATCGCTCGCACTCAATCCACAGAACACGGCTGCTGCTGCTTTTCTTGTAAAAGCTCTGGGGATGACGCCGTCGCCGAAGTAAGCAAGGGATTCGTCTGAAGAATATCGCGCACTGCGCGAATTCGTCTGGACTAAAGGACCAATTCGCTAGAATGCTCAAATTATGGATCTCTCGCTCTCGACCTTTTTGCTGGCGTTCACCGCGCTGTTCTCCATCGTCAACCCGCTGTCGGGGGCGTTCATTTTTTTCGGCGCGACCCGCGAGCTGGAGCCCAAGACTCGGAGCCAGACGGCGCGCTGGGTCGCGATCTATGCCTTCACCATCATGGCCGCGTCGCTGTACATCGGCGCGTATGTGTTGGGATTCTTCGGCGTCACCCTGCCCGTATTGCGCGTGGCCGGCGGCATCATCGTCGCCGCCGCCGGCTGGCGCATGCTCAACGCCCCCGATGCCACCGAACAGCGCCGCAGCGAAACACCCGAGCCCAAGTCCATCGATGTCGCGCCGAGCCGCTTGGCGTTCTATCCGCTCACCATGCCCTTGACCACCGGCCCCGGCACCATTTCGGTGGCGATTTCCCTGGGCGCCGGGCGCCCCAGCGGCTTTCACGCCTCCTCGCTCGAATTCTTCGTCGCAACCCTGGCGGCCACCGCGCTGCTGTCGGTGCTGATCTATGGGTTCTATCGAAATTCCGCCCGCCTCGCCCAATTGATCGGCGCCACCGGCACCACCATCGTGGTGCGCCTCTCGGCGTTTCTGTTGTTTTGCATCGGCATTCAAGTCGGCTGGAACGGCGTCTCCGAACTCTTGGGCAGCCTGGCGTTAACTCGGTGACTTGAGGGGCAAAATAGCTAAAACGCCTCCAAATCCCTGAGCGCCTCGCGGCTCACCCGCCCCGCCTTGACCACCACGCCCTCCGCCCGCAAGCGCCGCGCCTGTTCGCGATGATTCAACGAGGTGCGCGGGAAAACGATCTTGCCGCCGGCTCCGACGACGCGGTGCCACGGCAGTTTCATTTCCTTGGGCGACTCGCGCAGCGCGCGGCCCGCCATGCGCGCCCGGCCCGGCAGGCCCGCCGCGCGCGCCACCGCACCATACGTTGACACCGAGCCGCGCGGGATGGCGCCGACCACGGCCCAAATCTCTTGAAACGCCGGATTGTCCTCCGGCAGCGCGGCGCTTCTGGCCCGTTGCTTGCCGCCGCGGGCAGGCAGAAAAAGTTCCTGGAACGCTTTCGAACGCGCCAATGAGTGGCCCCTTGGGTCAAACAGCTGGGACCCCAAGGATAGCGCACCGTGTTTCGCAATATCTGCAACACCGAAGGCCGGCACGGCGCGTAGCGTCGATGAATGCGCCCCGCCCTGCTGCGATTCTTAAGCAAGCCATTGTCCTTGGGCCTGTGCCTCTCGGGCGCCGCCATTGCCGCGGCGCTCGCGGCGCCGGGCGCAGGACCGCCAAGCTTGGATGCGGCCCTGTCCCAATTACAGAACGCCGATGCGGCCGGCGCCGCCCAGTCGCTGCGGCGAATCACGTCCTTCGATCCGCAAAACGCCGCCGCGTGGCGGGCACTCGGCACGGCCGACATGATGCTCAAGCATTTTACGGCCGCCGTCGCCGACTACCGCCAAGCACTGAAGCTGCAAGCCGATTCTCCGCGTGTCCTCTACCAATTGGGCGCGGCGTATGCGGCGAAGCACGATTCGCGCCATGCCTTCGAATTCTTGAACCGCGCGCGGGCGAGCCGTCGCTACGACATGACCGAGATTTCCGAGGATGTGCATCTGGCCGGGCTGCGCCAGGATTCGCGCTTCGATGCCTTGTTGCCGAAGGCGGCGGACTTCGAGCAGCCCTTCGTCGAGCCGGTGAAGATCATTCGCGAGTGGCGCGGCGAGACGGCCGGCGATCAGTTCGGCTGGATCGCCCGCAACATAGGCGACGTGGACGGCGACGGCGTCACCGACATCGTCACCTCCGCGCCGACCCACGGCGATCACGCGGGACGGATTTATGTGTACTCGGTCGGCAGCGGCCGGCTGCTCTGGAGCGCCGACGGCCGGCCGGGCGATGAATTGGGCACCGGCGTCGAGGGAATAGGCGATGCCGATGGCGACGGCATACCCGATGTCGCCGCCGGCGGGCCCTCCGGCTCAGGCGTCGCGTACATTTATTCGGGACGCGACGGACGGATTTTGCAGAGTTTCAAATCGACGCGCAGCGACGAGCTCTTCGGCAATCACATTTCCGCGGCCGGCGATGTCGACGGCGACGGTCATGCGGATCTCATCATCGGCGCACCGGGCAGGGACGGAGAATCCACCAACGCCGGCCATGCCTATGTTTATTCGGGCAGGGACGGCAGGCTGCTGTTCACGCTCTCGGGCGAGCGGCTCGGCGATGCCTTCGGCAGCACGGTCGCCGGCTTTTCGAACGGCAAGGAACACTACCTCGTGGTCGGCGCGCCGCGCGCGGGACCGGACCATCACGGCCGGGTCTATGTGTATGGCGATTACGCCGCGCAGCCGAAGTTCGTCGTGGATGCGGATGCGACGGGGAATGCGCTCGGCGCCATGTTCGTCTCGATCCTGGGAAACGCCGACGGCGATCACAACATCTTTGTCTCGGACTGGACCAACGCCGCGAAGGGGCCTTCCACGGGGCGCATTTACCTGCACGCCGGCCGTAGCGGCGAGCGTCTGTTGACGCTGACCGGCAAGACCGCCGGTGAAGGCTTCGGCACCAGCAAATCAACCGCGGGCGATGTGGACGGCGACGGCATTGAGGATCTCATCATCGGCGCCTGGCAGTACGGTGAGGTCGCGGTTTCGGCCGGTCGCGCCTATTTGTATTCCGGCAGGGACGGCCGTCTCGTTAAAACGTTCACGTGCCGCACGCCCGGCGACACCTTCGGCTTCGATGCCGTCGGCGTGGGCGACGTCGACGGCGACGGCACGGCGGATCTTCTGATCACCTCCGGTTGGAGCGGCGTGAGCGGCCATCACTCCGGCCGCGTCTTCATCATTTCCAGCGGTGTAAAGCCCGGCGGGCCATGAGACTCATCGATCGCATCATTCAATGCCGTACCCCGTTCATCGTCGAGAATCGCCTCAACGGCAGCCACACCCGCTTATCGGGCGCGATGGACGCCGCTGCGGATCTCGAGCGCTGTCCGATTCGCTACGTGCTCGACGATGCACTGATATCCCTGTGCACCGATCTGGCGTATTCCAACGGCACCACGATCATGGAGTGCGCGGACCTGATTCGCGTGCCTGCGGAAAACATCTGGGTCGAATGGTGCAACAACCCGTGGATGCATGCCTTGAGCCGCAACGGCCTCAACGACGACACGGATGATGATTCGCCGGTCGGGCACTATGGCATGCTCATACGCGCCTGCAGCGACGGGCGGCGCGGCGTGATGCGCAGCTTTTGGTCCGCGGGCGATCGCGACTTGGACGTCAACGCCAGCGCCACGCAGGCGCGCTTTTTTCTTGATGAGGAGTGCGCACCGATGCCGCTCGATGAGCCCGGCGTGCTGCGGGTGGCGGCGCGTGAGATGGACCCGGAAGGCGTACTCAGCCGCTGCTTTCAGTTTGAATTCGAAGATTCCTGGGCCCGGTACTACCGCGAAGCCGCGCCCTCAAGCGCGCAGCAGAGAGAAATTCTGCATCAATCGATCGGCATCGTGGCTCTCGCGGTGCCGGTGCTGCTGGCGTTTTTTCTGCTGCTCACGACCCGCGCGGGATTGCCGCAGCGGCAAAGCCGGCTTGAGCGCCTGAATCGGCACCGCCTGCAACGCGGCCACGCGCCGCTCGCCGATCATATCGCGGTGAGCGCGCCGCTCCTGCCGCCCTACCGCGAGGCCCAAGTCGAAGCGGCGGCGGCAGGCGCCCGCCGCCATCCGCGCCTGCATCATGTCCGCGGACACCTGGTGCGGCGCAACGATCGATTGATCTGGCGCGTCCCGCATCTGCGCGGCCGATCTCAGGCGGGCGTGCTGAAGTCGCGCACCGTGGAGTGGCGCTTCGAGGGCCAGGCTCAGCGCGGCGAGCGCAGTTCCCGCGGTTCCACGCCGTAATGCGCCCGCAAGTGCCGGTACATGCTGGTGCGGCTGCCGAATCCCACATGCTCGGCGATCATGTTCATGCTCCAATTCGAGTGCTGCAGCAAGCGCAGCGCCGCGGTGGAGCGCTTGCGGCTCAAATAGTCGCTGGGGCTGACGCGATACACGGTCTTGAACAACCGCAGGAAATGAAACGGCGACAAATGCGCGGCTGCCGCGATGTCCTTGAGCAGGATCGCATCGCGATAGCGGGTCTGTATAAAATCCACCCCCAGGGTCAGGCGGCGCATCAATTCCCGACGCGTCGCCGCTTTGCGCGAGGGCACCACCGCTTCCACGCGCACGGCCTGGTGTTGCAGGCGCAGCATTCGCCCCACCAGAAACAACAACT
>Ga0210406_10008408_pt1 | contig 10321 bp, 8 predicted proteins | sample IncBWC30MmetaG_FD_155454 | JGI IMG/M metagenome (GOLD analysis project Ga0210406, IMG submission 155454) | Forest soil microbial communities from Barre Woods Harvard Forest LTER site, Petersham, Massachusetts, United States - Inc-BW-C-30-M | ecosystem: Environmental > Terrestrial > Soil >... | reverse complement strand
CAAACAGGTCGGCAAGCGCAGTAAGCCCACCGTCGCAGCGCAGGCCGCGGGAGTGACTCGCGGTAAGGTGGCGCTGTTCGCCACCTGCTACGGAAATCGCAATGAACCTGAAATTGGGCTCGACCTCGTCAGAGTGTTCGAGCACAACGGGATCGAAGTGGCACTGGTCGAACAGGAAAGCTGCTGCGGCATGCCCAAGCTGGAACTGGGCGATCTGCAGGCTGTTGCGGATTTGAAGGCCAAGAGCCTTCCCCCCCTTCTCGCCATTATCGACGAGGGCTACGATATCGTCGCGCCCGTTCCCTCGTGCGTGCTGATGTTCAAGCAGGAGTTGCCGTTGATGTTCCCGGACGAACCCGACATCGCCAGGGTCAAACGATACATCTTCGATCCGTTCGAATACTTGGCGCTGCGGCACAAATCCGGACTGATGCGCACTGATTTCGCACGGCCTCTCGGCAAAATCGCGTACCACGTCGCCTGTCACTTGCGGGTGCAGAATATCGGACTCAAGACTCGCGACATATTGCAGCTGATTCCCGGAACCACTGTCGAACCCATCGAACGATGTTCGGGCCACAATGGCACCTACGGCGTCAAGCGGGAGTTTCGCGACACGTCCATGAAGATCGGCAAACCGGTGATCCAACGCGTGCAGGCGAGCGGCGCGGACTTTTACGCAAGCGATTGCCCGATGGCGGGCCATCAAATCGAGAGCGGTTTGCAAAATGCGTCGCCGCCGACGCATCCCTTGACGCTGCTGAGAATGGCCTATGGCCTAGAGACGACATCATGAAAAAATTGTCGCGCCCGGATCTCATGAGCCTGGAGCAGTACGCCGCCGAACGGACTCGGTTGCGCAGCGAAGTCATTGCCCACAAGCAAGTACGCAATGTGCAGGTCGGACCCAACATGACCTGGTGTTTCGAGGATTGCATCACCATACGCTATCAAATCCTCGAGATGCTGCGCGCCGAGCGGATCTTCGAGAGCGACGGCATACAAGGCGAACTCGACGCCTACAATCCGCTCATTCCCGACGGCAGCAATTGGAAGGTCACCTTACTGCTGGAGTTTCCCGACCCCAACGAGCGGCGCGTTGCGCTCGAGAAATTGATGGGCGTAGAGGATCGCTGCTGGATACGGGTGAGCGAAATGGAACGGGTATTCGCGATCGCCGACGAAGACATGGAGCGTACGAACGACGAAAAGACCTCGGCCGTGCATTTTTTACGCTTCGAACTCTCCCCCTCGATGGTTGAAGCGATGAAAAGCGGTGCCTCCCTGAGCATCGGCGTCGATCACGACAATTATCGCCACGTGCAGGGCCCTCTGCCCGCCCCGATTCGCGACTCCTTGGCACGTGATCTTACTTAGCTCCAAAAAATCTTGTAAAAATAACAACTTACCCTATCTCCGGAATCTCCGGTATCGTCTTATGTCAATCAGTCCTAGGGACACCTGACATGAGGACATCAATATGATCGCTCGGACGGAGTCGACCAGCTCAATACAGCCGCGCTCGGGGACTGAAGGCGCAGCTCTCGTATGGCTGGACGCCTTGGCGGGCGGTCTTTGCACTCCCGAAGCATTTTTGAATGCAGTGCACGAACAAGCCCAAGCGGACCCTGAAGAGAGTTGGGAAGTCTTGTCGCTGCTCGACCAGTATTACCGCCGCGGGAAAATAAAGGCCGAACTCTTCCACTCGCTCAAATCCCGACTCGAAGGCTCGGCATTCGACGCCAACCAGGAGGCGGCACCGGCCGCGCGGCCGCACGCCCCAACCCCGGTTCCGCCGCCACCGGACGCGTGGACGCACGCCCCAACCCCGGTTCCGCCGCCACCCTCGACAACGGCGACCACCGAAACGCTGACCGTTGTGCCAACCGTCACGGCGACATCCGTTACCGCACCCGCCGCGAAAACCCCAGGAAAGCCGTCGACCGCTTCGCGCCCGGCGCTGAAAGAAATCCGAAGGGAAGTGGCGATCGGCGACGTGCTGCGTGGCCGCTATAGGATACGGGGAGTATTCGGGCACGGCGGCATGGGCACCGTGTTCGACGCCACCGACGAGTATCGCGTCGATCTGCCCGGCTCCGGGAAACGCATAGCGATCAAAGTTCTCCATACGGCGGTTACCCAGCGAGACGAACTTCTCGCCGAGCTGCAGAGCGAATTCCAGCACCTGCAATTGCTGTCCCATCCGAACATCGTTCGAGTGCATGAATTCGACCGCGACGGCGACAACACCTTCTTCACGATGGAACCGCTGATCGGTGCGCTTCTCAGTCAGGTCATAGGCGCAAGAAACGCGGTCGCCTTGCCGCGGCCGTACGCACTGGCCGTCATGCGCGACATTGGCGCCGCTCTTGCCCACGCCCATTCGCGCGGCATCGTGCACGGCGACGTCAACCCGCAAAATATCTTCATCACCAATGACGGTGAGTTGCGGGTGCTGGACTTCGGCGCCTCGCATAAATTGCTGCGGGATGCCGGTCGGTCGCAACGTGCTCCCGTCGCCACTCCGGGCTATGCCAGCTGCCAGTTGCTCGAAGGTCAGCATCCCGATGCGCGGGATGACCTCTTTGCATTTGCATGCGTTGCCTACCTCCTGTTGTCAGGACAGCACCCTTTCCCCAGGCTCACCGCCATCGAGGCGCGCGTGCAGCGCGTGCGTCCCTCCCGTCCACCGGGGCTCACAGGCCGACAGTGGCAAGTCCTTCGCGAAGGCCTTCGCTGGGAGCGCGATCGGCGTCCTCGGGACGTTCAGAAATGGCTGGATCGGTTCGGGCTGGCTGCCGCTGCGCCTCATCTGCCCCCGTTGAACGCACTGATGAATGCGCCGGCTCCTCGGAAAACCGGCGTTGTACGGGCAGCTGCCGCCATCGCCGTGCTCGCGGCGCTGGCGGCCGGCGGGTATTGGTCCATCACTCACTATGACTCCCTGATGCGCCTCGTCAAACCCGCGGCACCCGTAGCCACTCAACAGGAGTCGCCTGCACCAGACTCTGAATCAGCGCCTGCTCCCCGGGCGGTTCCCACCCCCGCGCCAAGGGACGCCGCAACGACGGCCGCTGCCCGATCAGTTGCTGCCCCATCAGCCGCCGCCCCATCAGCCGCCGCCCCATCGGCCACTGCCCCATCGGCCGCTGCCCCCGCGGGCGCTGCACCGATGGCCACTGGCTCGACGGCCTCCGCGCCAGCGGTGGCTGCACCCACGGCCACTGCTCCCACCGCTACCGCGCCACGGAGTACGACAGCCGGCCCCGGTGCGGCAACTGCACCTGCCCGGCCGTCCACCGGTGGGACATCCGTTCACGCCGGTAATGCGGGGCCGATTCGCGTAGAAATGGTTTCGGATACCGTCGACGTCGAACCCAGCGACCAGGCGGCTCGCATCACGGTTCGACGAAGAGGCAACGTGCACGGCGACGCAAGCTTTACATGGTGGACGGAATCCGGCACGGCAAAACCTGGCCGAGACTTTTATCCTGCGATTCCCAGTGTTGAACACATCCCGGACGGCAGAGATAGCGTCACTTTGAATGTACCGATTCTAAGTACACCTCGCGGCAATTCCAAAAGCTTCTATGTGGTGATCGACCGCGCCGAGTCGGGCGTCGCCACGCTCGGCGCGCGAAACCTCACCATGGTGACGATACAACCGCGGAACTAAGTCACACGCGCATAGAGCGACGCGTAAACGGTGCGCAGCACATTTTTCTGCACCTTGCCCATGGCATTTCGCGGCAACTCATCGACGAGGAGCACGCGTTTGGGCACCTTGTAGCGCGCCAGCCGGGCCTGCAAGGAGTTGATGAGGTCTGCCTCCGACAACTCGGTAGACGGTTGCGGCACGACCACTGCGGTAACGCCCTCACCGAAATCCGGGTGTGGAACGCCGAACACGGCGCTCTCCAATACGCCGGAGAGCGCGTCCAACTCCATCTCGACCTCTTTCGGATAGACGTTGTAGCCTCCGCTGATCACGACGTCCTTGGCGCGGCCCACGATGTGCACGTATCCGTCTCGATCGATGCGGCCGAGATCGCCCGTCTTGAACCAGCCGTCGGCGGTAAATTCGCCGCGCGTCTTCTCGGGATCTCGCCAATAGCCGGCGAATACATTCGGACCCCTAACCTCGAGCGTACCGGTGACATCCGCAGGGGTATCGACGGCTCCGGCCGCACCGGCCACGCGGACCGCGATTCCCGGCAGCGGCGTGCCGACCGATCCCGGCTTGCGCACCCCGTCGTAGGGATTCGATGTGTTGATCAAGGTCTCGGTCATGCCGTATCGTTCTAGAATCGCATGGCCCGTACGCCTCAAGAATTCCTGGTGCGTGTCCATCAGCAGAGGCGCCGATCCTGAGATGAACAGGCGTACATTGGCGGTGACTTCACGATTCAATCGGGTGAGCTGCAGCAGCCGCGTGTAATGCGTGGGAACGCCCATGAACACGGTGGCCTCCGGCAGGCGCTTCAATGCCGATTCGGCGTCGAACTTCGGCAGCAGCACCAGGCTTGATCCTGAGGCGAGGACGGTGTTGATGGCGGCGAACAACCCGTGAACGTGAAACAGCGGCAGGGTGTGCAGCAACACATCGCGACTCGTAAAATGCCACACCTCGGCGAGCGCGGCGCCATTGGACGCGAGATTCGCCCGCGACAGCATGGCACCCTTCGATCGGCCCGTGGTGCCGGATGTGTACACGATCGCGGCCAGCGAGTTCGCACCGGGGTTCCGCGGCAGATCGGAGTGCTCATCGGATTCCCGCACCAGCGCAGGCAGTGATCCCTCGCCCTCCGTCCCGAGCGTCTCCACGTGGTGCACTCCGGCATGAGCCGCGTGCGGCTCGATCAGAGCGCGGTCGGACGGGCGGATGACCGCGACTCGCGGTTGCGAGTCGCGCAGGAAATAATCGACTTCGTTGGGCGTATTCGCCGTGTTGATGGGCACGAATACCGCTCCCATACGCAGGCACGCAACGTAGAGCAGAACGGCCTCCACGGATTTATCCACTTGGACCGCAACGCGGTCTCCGGACGCGACGCCACGCCGCATCAGAGCCGCGGCAAATCGCCCGGACTCGACCCGCAGCGACGCGTAGCTCAAATCCCGGTCCGTGGGCGTCTTGATAAATAGTCGGTGTGGATGGCTGCGGGCGGTGGATTCAATCCACTCGGCAGGATCTGTGTCGGAAACCATGGCGAGAGTATGCCGCCGCGGCCGGCGACATCCAACAGCCCCATCAATCCTCGATGATGCGGCTGTGCACGCGGGTGTCGCGCATGGTCAATGCCACTAAAAAGCTGATCCCCGACAAAGCGGAGGCGTATACATAGAATCCGCTCTCGGTTCCGATCGATTTGAACCACAGCGCGGCATACTCGGCCGTCCCGCCGAACGCCGCATTTGCGAGGGCATAGGGTACCGCTACGCCGAGAGTGCGAATAGCGGTGGGAAAGAGTTCGGCTTTCACTACCGCGCTGATCGACGTGTAGCATGATTGAATCATCATCGCCGAGCAGATCAGGCAAAAGGCAATCCACGATGAGCGAGTGGCCGCCACGGCGGTCATGACCGGCCAGGTGATCAGGGTGCCGCCGCCGAATGCCACCAACATCATGGTTTTGCGCCCCACTTTGTCCGACAGCCAGCCGAACAGAGGCTGGGCGATCATGAACGCGATCAGGGTGACGGCGCTGATCTCGGTCGCCTGGTCCTTGGAGAATCCTGCGGTGTTGGTCAAAAACTTCTGCATGTATGTGGTGTACACGTAGAAGATCATGGAGCCGCCGGCGGTAAATCCCAGTACGGTCAGGGCTTCGCGCGGGTGCTCGACAAAGAGTTGGCGCATGCCTCCGCGCACGCTCCCCTCAGCCTCGGCGCGCACGAATGATTGCGACTCCTGTAGGCGCCGCCGCATCCAGTAGGCGACGATCGCGAGTCCCGCTCCGATCACGAAGGGAATTCGCCACCCCCAGGCAGCCATGTCCTCCTTCCGCAGCAGATGCTGCAGGATGATCAGCACCGCCAGTGCCGTCAGCTGGCCGCCAATCAAAGTCACGTACTGGAAGCTGGACCAGAATCCGCGGTACCGGCGCCCGGCCATTTCGCTTATGTAAGTCGCGCTGGCGCCGTATTCGCCTCCCAGGGACAAGCCCTGAAAAATCCGGGCAAGGAGCAAGATCACGGGCGCCGCAATGCCGATCGTTGCCGCCCCAGGGGTCGCTGCGATTGCAAGCGATCCTCCGCACATCATGGCTACCGACAGAGTGAGCGCGGCCTTGCGGCCCACGCGGTCGGCATAGCGCCCCATCAGCCATGCGCCGATCGGGCGGGCAAAAAAACCGACGGCGAACACAGCCGCGGTCTGCAGAAGTTGCGCGGTCTGATCGCCCTTCGGGAAAAAGATCGGCGCGAAATAGAGCGCGGCGGCCGAGTAGGTATACCAGTCGAACCACTCGACCAAGTTGCCCACGGAGCCGCCGATGACGGCGCCGATGCGCGAAACGCTGGGCACTCCTTCAGACATCGATGTTTGGCGAAGGCGCTTGGTTCAAGGTTTGCCGGCGTAGAACCAATACTCCGCCGAGTAGGTCACTCGCACTTCCGCGCCGGCCGACGCTTGACTGCATCCATCCGATGGCGCATTGCCCCCGACCGTGTGCAGTCGCTGGATGAACCGCACACGCTCGAACACGCCGTTTCCCGACGTCGACTTCGCGCTCAGCAACAGCCAGGCGACGGCGTTCGGATCCGGGCTGTTGGCCCGCGCAACGACATCGCCGATCACCTTGCTTCCGTCCGTGCCTTCCCAGGTCGGACCCGCATAGTGCCTTCCTAACTTGTTGCCTGCCTGACCGAACAGATCCGCTTCGGGTTCCTTCAGCAGCCATTCAAAGCGCGCGGCGTCATCTTTGGCTGCCCGGCACCGGTAAATCTGTACTCCCGTGGCATGTACGCGCAGTGTCAATACCGCGTTCGTCGGAACCCGTAACGGCGGCGGAATGTCGCCCGCGTTCATCCAGGGCGAAGCCGCACAGCCGGCAAGCAGAGCCATGACCGTCGCGTGAACAAAGACCGCCATCAACTGATTTTTCGTGGACACACACCCTCCTGATTGACCCATGAGCTTAAGCGGGGAAGGCCGCAGCTATTCCACGCAATAGGATATCCCACCGTCGACACCCATCCTGACTTTCTGCAAGCGCTGCGGACCGGCCCCCGGCCCTCCCGGGGTGATTCGGCTGCGCATCGAATCCGCCGTCCATAGGATAGAATGCGTCTACCGCCCATGAGCCAATCCATCGCATTTCGAAATGACATCCCGTTCATCAAGGATCTTGGCATTGAATTCGTCAGTGCCGAGAACGGCCGCGCGGTGGTGGCACTCGATCTCGCTCCGCGTCATTTGAACAGCTGGTCCGTCGCTCACGGCGGCGTGCTCATGACGCTGCTCGACGTGGCGATGGCGGTGGCAGGCCGATCCCTGGACCCCGCGGCCGGCGGCGGTGTGACCGTGGAGATGAAAACCAGCTTCTTGCAGCCGGCCAATGCCGGCACCCGACTGATCGTGTCGGCGCATGCATTCCACCGCACGAGCACGATGGCATTCTGTGACGGCGAAGTGCGCGACACCGCCGAGCGTCTCATCGCCAAGGCGATGGGGACCTTCAAGTACCTGAAATTGGACCGTGCCGATTGAAACAGCTCGTTCTGCACCACTATCCGTATTCGCCCTTCGCGGAGAAGGTCCGGCTGATATTGGGATACAAGGCACTGCACTGGACTTCGGTGCACATCCCTGCGGTCATGCCAAAACCCGACGTGGTGGCGCTGACGGGCGGTTATAGAAAGACTCCGATCCTGCAAATCGGCGCGGACATTTACTGTGATACCGCGCTCATCGCCGATGTGCTCGAAGCGATTGCGCCGTCTCCGACACTGTATCCGAATGGTTTGGCGGCGGCATCCCGGACTCTGGCGCAATGGGCCGACTCGACGCTTTTCTGGACCGCGATTCCCTATACCCTGCAGCCCGCCGGACTCGCGCACATGTTCAGCGGTGCGCCGCCCCAAGCCATCAAGGCGTTCGGCGAAGACCGCGACGCCTTTCGCGCGAATATCCCGCGGATGCGCGGCCCTGAGGCACGTGCCGCGTTCAGCCTGTACCTCGGGCGCGTCGAGGAAATGCTCGGCAGTCAGCCATTCATCTTGGGCGCACAGCCCAGCATCGCGGATTTCTCCTTCTATCACTGTCTCTGGTTCGTTTTCCTCGGCGGTCCAACGGCGCAGATCTTCGAGCCCTTCCGTCGAATCGCGGCGTGGCGCGAACGGATGCGCGCGTTCGGTCACGGCTCTCATGATGACCTCGATAGCGGCGCCGCAGTCGCGATCGCCCGTGCGGCGGCTCCACTGCCCTCGCCGGGGATGAACGACGATACCCACGGCATCGCATTGGGCGAGAAGGTGGTGATTGCGGCGACCGACACGGGCGTCGACCCCATCGAAGGCTATCTCTACGCCATGGCTCGCGAGCGTATCTCGATCACGCGCGAAGACCCCCGGGCCGGGCGAGTGGCCGTGCATTTCCCGCGGCTGGGATTTGAGCTGTGCCGCGCGAAATAGCGGCGCGGACAGGGCTGATCCGCCGCAATTCCGCAACCGATACCCGGAGCTACCGGCAACTACAATGGCAGACAATACATTCGAGGCGTACACCATGAGTGCAAAAGCAGCATTCGCCCGATTGAGCGGGCACCAGAGAATCGCCGGACAGCTCGTACGATCGAGCGGCGGCGAGGCGATCGACGTATGGGATCCGGCCACGGAGGAAAGGATCGGACAAATTGCGGACGCGGACGCGGCGGACATCGACCAGGCGGTTGCGGCAGCCAATTCGGCGCAGCGCAGCTGGCGCGGTGTGAACTTTCATCGGCGGGCCGAGCTGCTGCACGAAGTATCGAGGCGGGTGATGGCGGCGCGGCCGCTGGTGGCGGAAATGCTGACCCGCGAAATGGGCAAGCCCTACAAGGAATCTTTCGACGAGGTGGCATGGTCCGCCAGCGCCATCGACTATTACGCCGAAATAGCTCGTCACGAGAATGGCAAAGTGCTGGGCTCAGCCGTGGACGGCCAATTTCATTTCACGACCAAGGATCCCCTCGGCGTGGTCGTGATCATCTTGCCGTTCAATTATCCCCTGTGCCTGCTGTGCTGGCAGGCCGCTGCCGCCCTCGCCAGCGGCAATGCGGTGATCATCAAGCCGTCCGACCTCACGGCGCTGACGACGCTCCAGTTCATTGCGGCATTCGATGCGCTTCCCCCGGGCCTGGTGCAAGTCATTACCGGGGGCGGTGCCGTCGGCAAGCGCTTGGTTGAGCATCCCAACACCCACATGGTGGCCTTCACGGGCGGAATAGAAACGGGACGCGTCGTCGCGGAGACTTGCGGGCGTCTTTACAAGCGGACATTGATTGAAACCTCCGGGAATGATCCCTTCATCGTCATGCCGTCGGCGCCCGTCGATATCGCTGCGCGCGGCGCCGCCTTCGGAGCGTTCCTCAATTGCGGTCAAGTTTGCGCAGCTGCCGAGCGCTTCTACGTCCATGAACGGGTTTACGGTGAGTTCATCGAAAGGCTGGTGCATTACACGAGGCAGATTCGCGTCGGCAACGGCCTCGAGCGGGTCGACATGGGGCCCCTCGCGTCGAAACGCGAGCTGACGCGGTATTTGCGCATACTCGACAATGCGACCGCCCAAGGCGCCAAGGTCCTGGCGGGCGGCGGCCGGCCGGCGCATCTCGTGAAGGGCTGGTTCGTGAATCCCACGGTGCTCGGCGATATCTCACCCGACGCGCCCATCATGAACGACGAGACGTTTGGGCCCGTCGCGCCCGTCAGCGTGGTCAAGAGCTTCGACGAAGCGTTGACGCTGGCCAACCGCTCCCGATATGCCCTGGGCGCGACCGTGTACACGACCAACTTGGACGAGTCGATGCGCGCAGTCAACGAATTGGAGGCTGGAATGGTGTGGGTCAACGCACCGCTCCTCGACAATGACGCGGGACCGTTCGGCGGAAGAAAACAATCCGGGATGGGCAGGCAACTCGGCGCGGAGGGTCTGGACACATTTAGACATACGAAATTGTCGATGATCGATCACGGCGCAAAAGCCCACGACTTCTGGTGGTTCCCCTATTCCGACGCCGAGGCGTTCCCCGGCGGCGCCAATGACTGATCCCGCGCGGGGCGACACCCTTTCGCAGGCGCCGGCATTGCCGCCGCAGCTCGAAGCGCGGATCGCGGCGGTCGA
>Ga0210406_10008407_pt1 | contig 10321 bp, 6 predicted proteins | sample IncBWC30MmetaG_FD_155454 | JGI IMG/M metagenome (GOLD analysis project Ga0210406, IMG submission 155454) | Forest soil microbial communities from Barre Woods Harvard Forest LTER site, Petersham, Massachusetts, United States - Inc-BW-C-30-M | ecosystem: Environmental > Terrestrial > Soil >... | reverse complement strand
GTATCCGTTGCTAGGCTATTCCTGGGAATTGAAATTGCCCACCGGCGTTCAATATGTGGACGGCGTCGAAGGCGCGCGCAAAGCGGTCCGCGAGCAAGTCATGTACGGCGCGGACTGGATTAAGTATTACTCCGACCGTGCCTACTACTTCGGATCAGACGGCGTTCTGCACAGCATGGTGAATTTCACCGATGACGAAGCCAAAGCCATTGTTGACGAATCTCATCGCCTCAACCGAAAAGTCGCCGCGCACGCCATCGGCAGCGACGGAATTGCGGCTGCTCTGCGCGCAGGAGTGGACAGTATCGAGCACGGCGACGGCCTGACGGATGCGCTCATGGACGAAATGGAAAAGAAGGGAACCGTGTGGGTTCCGACGGTAATGGTCGGAGTCTATGTCGCTCCCGGCCGTGGCGGCAACTGGGTAAAAATGGTGGAAGCGGAAAAAATCGCATTTCAAAAAGCGCTTAAGCGCCACGTGAAAATTGCTTTCGGCACCGACGTTGGCGGCTCGGATTGGCGCGAACTCAACGAAGCGCGCGAATTCCAATATTACGCCGACTACGGTATGCCTCCGATGCAAGCCATCCAGACCGCCACCATCCACGCCGCCGAGGTTCTGGGCTGGGCCGATAGAGTCGGCGTCATCGAACCCGGCAGATGGGCCGACATCGTCGCCGTCTCCGGCGACCCACTCAAAGACATCAAGGAATTGCAACACGTAAAGTTCGTAATGAAAGCCGGCGTAGTCTACAAGAACGAAACCGCCGCCCGCTAGGAGTCGACCATTGGGATGGTACTCGTTGCAATTTTGCTGGGCGTAGGGATTGCGAGTCGCGTCGTCCGGCCTTTCGGCTTTGCTACCTAGCCGGTAAGCGCGAGTACCGGCGAGTCAGGACCCACGAGCCGGTTCATTCGAGCGCCGTCTGGGGACCCTGGGATTTGTCGCCAGTCTCGTTTCTGTGTCTGTAGCACTATTTCGAAGCGAAGCCAAGTGGCGAAAATCCGTCGGCTCCGACTACAGGACGCTTCTTGCGAAGTTAAGATCAGAAAAATAGATCCGTCATTTTGAGCGCAGCAGCGAGGAATCCAAGGACTTCGCTTATCGCCCGGTTCTGTTGCGACCGTGCGCGCCGGGATGCGCGGGTAACAAGAATCATGCATCAACAAAAGAACGCGGGCCCGGTGGAAATTGCTCCACCGGGCCCGCAGATGATTTACCAGGCATTTCAGATGACGCCCAGTCCCAACAATGCGGCGCGCGAACTGCCGGCCTTAGTAGGTTGCGCCTTCCGGCACGACGACAAAGTCGACGCGACGGTTAGCTTTTTCCTGTCCTTTTTCCGTTGAAGCTTCGCCGGTACGGGTGGAAATACGCGAAGCATCCACGCCCTTTTCTACGATGTACTTCTTGGCCAGATCGGCGCGAGTTTGCGCCAGCTTGGCGGCCTTGGGCTCCTTCTTGTCCGCGAACCCTACAATGACCAGCTTGGCGTTGGGATCATTATTCAAGCGCAGAGCAACGTCGTCACCCACGCGCTTGCAGGCATTGTCAAAGCGGGAAGCGCCTGCTTTGTTGTACCCGCAATCGCCCGCTTTGGCGGCTTGTGGCGGAGGAGGCGGCTGTTGCACGTCAACATTGGTCGAGGCATCGGCAGTTCCACCCCGGCCGTCGCTTACCGAGCACTTCACGGCGTAGCTGCCGGGAGCAAGTCCGGTCGAGTCAAACTGCGCCTTTGGACCATCGCCGGTCACCTGGCCGCTCGTTGCGGAATAGCTGTAAGTCAATGGATCGCCGTCCGGATCGCTTGCCACTGAAGTGATGCCAGTGCGTTCACCTGGCATAATCGGGCTGCGGTCCGTGGAGCAAGAAATGGTCGGGGGCTGATTCGGTTTCTTGGCAACCGTGATGTCAGCCGCGCAAGTCGCAGTGCCGCCCTTGCCATCGTCTACTTTTGCGGTGACAGTGTAACTGCCTTCGGAGAGACCGGAGGAATTGAAACGCGCGTCGGGACCAGTGCCTTCAACGGCCCCGCCCGAAGCAGTGTAGCTGTAAGTCAACGGATCATTGTCAGGATCACTAGCAGTCACGTGAACCGCGACCGCATCGTTGGATCCAGCGTAGACCGAGGTTGGGTTGGCTGCGCAAGCCGCTACTGGAGGATGGTTCGGCGGCGGCGGAGGTGTAGGGAAACCCCAGCGGACGACAAGACCGCTGCCAAGGCGAAGATTATTCTGGCGTCCGGACCCGCCGAGACTGGGGCCGCTGAAATTGGTCATCAGATAATCGATTTGCGCGAAGCGCCAGGCGATGTTTTTCGTAAAGACGACGTCGACGCCGCCGCCAGCCGCCAATGCGAATGCGCTCTGATCCGGGCCGCCTGTGATTTCGGAGCCGCCATGCGCGGCGCCAATCAAAAATTCGCCGAATGGCACGAAATGATCGAATTTCCGCATATTCAAGCGTGGGCCGAACAAAAAGGTATTCAGGACGCCGCCGGTTATTTGGTTGCCGTTGACATTCCGATCAAACGAGTAACCGCCAAGTTCCCCGGTTAACCCGAGATAACGGTTCGCGTTGTAAGTGAACCCGCCAGTGGCTCCCTGGTTGTTGAAATTACTAAAAGGATCTCCCGGCATGAAGTTTACGTAACTGTAGCTTCCAGCGAGTTCGTATCGGGGAACTAGTCGTCCGGGTGCGTCGTCGTCTCTTTTGTCTGTCTTGGCCGCGGCCTGCGGCCCTGGAAATGGAGTTGCCTTCGGAGCCGCAGGGAGAGCAAAAACGCCGCGTGTGGCGTGCACCGCGGTTTCCGGCACCGGTGCAGGAGCATCCGCGCTGGCAGTGGTTCCGGTCGTGGGCCGGTTCGCGCTATCGTCCTTCTGCTGCCCAAAGAGTGGAAGCGCCAAGAGCGCCGCCACAGCAATTGCTGCACACCACTTACGCATAACTTCCTCCATAAATTTCTTCGTAGGACTTTCCACTCATTACCGCGTTCACCCTGTAGGAACTGCGCAGAGGGAGACGGCGCAATTTCCAGCTTTGTCTTAGAAATCGCGAAGTAGAAGCCTGCGGTTCTCCCGCACGGTTTGCACTGTGCTCGGGGCGGGTCGGCAGTATAAAGACAAAGCGCGGTGCCAATAGCCTAAGCCAAGCCCCCAAGATTCCGCAAGCAAATCCTTGCTCCGCAACCTGAAATTCGGTGCGCCCAACTTGCGAAGATTAATTGGTAAACTGCTGGCGATATGACAACGATTACGACCATTGATCTGAATTGGACCGGAAGGCCGCGCTCGATCGCCGCCGTACTCATCGAATCGGAGGGTGCGAGCGTGCTGATTGACTCCGGGCCGGAGTCCACGCTGGAAACGCTGCGCGCGGGTTTGCGCGGCCGCGGGCAAGACTTCCACACGCTCGATGCGCTGCTGCTCACCCATATTCACCTGGACCACGCGGGAGCGACCGGCGCTCTGGTTCGGGAAAATCCCAACCTGAGAGTATATGTGCACGAATTCGGCTTGATTCATATGATCGACCCGTCGCGACTATTGGCCAGCGCCGGACGACTGTATGGTGAAGGTTTGCAAACCCTGTATGGCGAGTGTATGCCGGTGCCGGAAAACAACCTCAAGCAATTGCAAGGCGGCGAGCGAATTCAAGTCGGAGAGGCGCAACTGGAAGTCACCTACACCCCGGGACATGCGTCGCATCACGTGACCTATTGGGACCGGGCATCGCGGACTGCTTTTGTTGGTGACACCGCGGGAATCCGGGTGCAAGGCGATGCGTTTCTTCTGCCGGCCACGCCGCCGCCGGACATCGACATCGAGACCTGGGATCAATCGCTCGACACGATTGCGTCGTGGGGCCCGGAGCGACTCTTCCTGACTCATTTCGGATTTATCGAAAATCCTGCCGATCATATCCGGCTGTATAAAGAGCGGCTTGCGGAATGGAGCGGGTTGACGCGGAAACTTTTAGCAAGCGGCATGGAAACGACGGAAGCAGAGAGGGTTTTTGTGGACGCGATTGCCGCGGAAATCAAATCCACGCTGCCAACCGAAGCGGCGGACCATTACATTTTCAACGGCGGACTGCGGCTGTCGTGGCTGGGATTGATGCGCTATGTACGGAAAAGGGATCGGCAACACCAGTAAAACGCGTTTGCACAACAGAGTTCAGAATTAGGAATTGGATTCGTCGCCGGCTGACGGGCCTGCCGCAGCAACCTCGGAACCAGGTGGACTTGTGAGCGGCTCCGGCGGGCTGGCAAGCGCTTCGAATCGCGCGCGCAAGCCGTCCACCAAAAGATCGATTAGCTTTTGCGCGCTGGAGCCGTCGGGATCGCGGTCCGGATTGTATTGCGCGACGTCGAGACCGAGCAACGTTTTCTGGCTCAGCACCTCGCGCAGCGATTGCCGTACCTCTTCGAAACTGAGTCCGCCGCTTCCAGGTACATTTACGGCTGGAAACTCTTCCTGTGCAATGACGTCGGTATCAACGTGCAGAATGAAATCGCGGGAATCGGCGTGCAGGTGAGCAAGCGCATCGCGAGCCCCAGAGGCCGCGCCTTTTTTCTGGATGTCCGCCGCATAAACATAGCGCAGCGGCGATTTAGAGAGGAATTCCTGTTCAGGCGGATCGACACGATCCAGGCCGAACAGCAAAACGTCCGGCTCGCGAACCAGCGGTGTCTCGCCCCAGAACCGTACCAGCTCTGGCGCCCCACGACCGATAATGCTGGCGACCACCATGCCGTCGATACGGCCCGACGGGGTCGACGCGGGCGTATTCAGATCGGCGTCGCGATCCATCCAGAAAAGATTCAGATGCCTGTAGTAGCGGCGCGCTCCTGTAAGCAGTCCTATCACTTGTGCGCAATCGCCGCCGAGCACCAGCACCAACGCTCCGCTTTTGATGGCGACTTCTGCATGAACTTTCAGATCGTTCAATCCGGCAACAATCGCGGGAAGATTGCGGGCGCGGCGGTGCTCTTCATCGTCGGCAAACAAACGCGCTGGACAATCGCCCAGATCGTTCACTTCATAGCCGATATTCTGCAGTTTTTCGATCAGCCCAGCAGCTCTGAGAGCCGGCGGCGCCTTTTCCGTGCCCGATAGAAACGCAGCCGCGCTCGAGCAGGCCCCAATCAAGGCAATCTTCTTCGGCTGACGGACAATTTTGACCGCCAAGTGTCTCTCCTGAAATTTCTGAAAAACCCAGCTGCCGCTCAGGTTGCAGGGTTCCTACACCCTGCGCTCAGAACGGTGAGCCGCCCCTTCTACTGGCAAGGACGCCTGAACCCGACTAGGTGCAAAAATAAATTCAGCGACGCGGAGCCGCGGCGATGGTCGCAAGCTCCGGCGGCAGCGTAAACCGCACATCCTCGCGAATCAAGTCCAGATCGCGCTGGTCAGTGTAACCGTGTTCGGCAAGACGCTGGCTGACCTGTTCGACCAACACTTCAGGAGCCGATGCGCCGGCAGTCAAACCGACGCTGCGCACGCCTTCCAGCCAGGCCGGATTGATGTCCGATGCGGAATCAATAAGTTCGGCTTTTACGCCGCGCCGCTGCGCGACTTCCACCAGACGATTGGAATTGGAGCTGTTCTGCGAGCCCACCACCAGAATCAGATCCACATCCTGCGCGACCTGCTCGACCGCTTCCTGGCGATTCTGTGTGGCGTAGCAGATATCGTCGCTCTTGGGCCCCACAATTTTGGGGAACTTCTGCCGCAGCCGCGCCACAATCTCCTGCGTATCGTAAAGGCTAAGCGTCGTTTGTGTAAGAAACGCAAGCTTGTCCGGATTGTTGACCTCAAGCTTATCCACCGCAGCCACAGAATCGACGACAATGGTACGGTCGGGAGCTTCACCGGAAGTGCCGATAATTTCCTGATGGTCTTTGTGGCCGATAAGAATAATAGTGCGATCTTCACGGGCGAACTTCAAGGCCTCAAAGTGGACTTTGGTCACCAGCGGGCATGTGGCGTCAATCACTTTGAGCGAGCGCGATTTCGCTTCGTCGCGAACCGCGGGCGGAACGCCGTGCGCACTGAAGACCAGCACCGCGCCGTGCGGAACCTCGTCAATCGATTCCACAAAAATTGCCCCGCGGCGGCGGAGTTGCTCCACAACATAAGTGTTATGAACAATTTCGTGATGCACATATACCGGCGCGCCGTAAGCTTCGAGCGCCAGTTCAACGATATCCACAGCGCGGACCACGCCCGCGCAGAATCCTCTCGGCCTCACCCGCAATAATACTTTTCCTTTTGATTCCGTGGCCATCTTGCTCCCATGATTGCTAAGGTGCTTATTTCTAAAACTCTATCATAACCCATACTTGGAACGAGCAGAACGGTTTTCAAGACCTCCAGCGTAAGTTATCTAGTGTTAACGGGAAGCTGAACGGTCGGAAATTGGCAATCAATCGCTTAGGGGGAACAAATGCCGCTCAAAAACCAGGTTGCGCTGATTACCGGTTCGGGCCGCGGGATTGGCCGCGCGATGGCGCAGTTGTTCGCCAAAGAAGGGGCGGCAGTATTTTTGACAGCGCGAACGGAAAAAGAATTGTCCGCGACGGCCGCGGAAATTTCCCAAGCCGGCGGACGCTCGGCGTTTTTCGCGGGCAACCTGGCGAACGAGGCCGATTGCCGTACGGCTTTCGCCAAGGCTGTTTCCGCATTTGGCCGCGTAGATATTCTGGTGAACAACGCCGGCCACTACGGCCCGGTGGCTCCGGTGGAAGAATATCCGATGGAGGAATTCGATCGCGTGGTGGCGGTGCATTTACGCGCGGCATTTTTGTTGAGCCAGTTGGTCTTGCCGGGAATGTACGAACGGAAGGGTGGCGTGATTCTGAATATTTCCAGCATTTCCGCGAAGGCAGCCTACAGTTGGGGCTCGGCCTATGCGGCCGCAAAAGCCGGGCTGCTCGGATTAACGCGATACAACGCCGCCGAAGCCGCCCGAAAAGGCGTTCGCGTCAACGCGATTTGTCCGGGGCCGGTGACTGAAACTGAGATGAGCAAAGAATTGGGCGCGAAGCTGGCGCGCAAGCTGAATGTGAAGAAAGAAGAGCAGCTTGCCGGATTCCTGGAAGGTATTCTTCAAGGCCGCGGCCAGACCGCGAAAGAAATCGCGGAAATGGCCTTGTTCTTGTGCTCCGAAAAGGCCAGTGCCATCACCGGCCAGGCGATCAATGTCGATGGCGGGGCGGTCTTTTATTAGAGTGTATCAATGATCTTTTTCGCATGACGGCTGCGAAGAAGCTGCCCGCGATCGGGCTGGGCAGAGTTCGATAGAAAACCTGCCCCACCGGGCGTTGCAAGACGTGCACTTCGTTGACTTGCCTGGTGTGAGCACCTAGAATCGCCTCCCCAGTACGATGATTGGCGAAACCATTTCGCACTACCAGATCACCGAAAAACTCGGAGCCGGTGGTATGGGCATCGTCTATAAAGCGCAGGACCTGCAGCTCGAGCGATTTGTCGCTCTGAAATTCCTTCCGCAGGATCTGGCGTTGAGCGAAACCGACCGCGAGCGATTTTTGCGCGAAGCTCGCTCCGCCTCAGCCCTCGACCATCCCAACATTGGCGTCATTCATGGTATTGATAAAACCGCCGACGGCCGTATGTTCATCGTCATGGCCTATTATCAAGGCCAGACCCTTTCGCAAAAATTAAGCGGCGGGCCATTGTCCTTGCGGCAAGCCATGGATTGGGCCTGCCAGATCGCGTCAGGACTCGCCGCGGCGCACGCGCGCAACATCGTTCACCGCGACATCAAACCCGGAAACGTCATCATCACCAAGGACCATTCCGCGCGCATCGTGGATTTCGGATTGGCCCGGGTGGTGGCAACTCCCAGCGCCACCATGACCGGCGGAATCACCGGCACGCTGCCGTATATGTCGCCCGAGCAGATATTGGGCGAAGCGGTGGATCAGCGCTGCGACGTCTGGGCGCTCTCGATCCTGCTGATGCAGATGGTTACGGGCAGTCACCCCTTCGGTCGCGACAACACGACGGCGATGACCTTCGCGATCTTGAACCAACCGCCAGCCGCAATCGAAGCGCTCCCGGCGCTGCTGCAGCCGATTGCCCTGCACGGACTGGCGAAAGATGTCGCACATCGTTATCCGGACGCAAAAGAGCTGCTCATCGATTTGCAGTCGGCACGCGCGCAAATCACCTCGTCAGGTATTGCATTGGACGAGCCGACGCTCACGCAAACCGCCCCTTCCGCTGCGCTGAAAGATGTCATCTCGCATGCTTCGACACCGCGCTGGCAAGCGTCATCCTCTCCACTCTCCGCGGCCAACAAACGCAAAGAGAGGCGAGCGGCGCCTTATCTGTTCGCAGGGTTGGCGGTGGTGGTTCTCGCGGCCGGATCGCTGCTGTTTCCGAGCATACGGCGACGCACGGCGGCGGTACTTTCCGGAACGGCCGGAGCAAAGCACGTGGCGGTACTGCCGTTCGACAACATCGGGAACGATCCGCAGAACGAAGCGGTGGCGCAGGGATTGATGGATTCGTTGACCAGCAAACTGTCGAATCTGGATTCGGCGCAGCAGTCATTGTGGGTGGTGCCGTCGAGCGTGGTGCGCAGCCGCAAAGTCACGGATCCGTCCTCGGCGGGTAAAGATCTGGGAGCGAATCTGGTGGTGCAAGGCAGCATCCGGCGCGACGGAAAGAATGTGCAGTTGACGGTCAATTTGATTGACGCGAAAGATTTGCGGCAGGTGGGTTCGGCGGCATTCGAGGATGCAACCGGGGATCTGGCGGCATTGCAGGATGAAGCGGTGGCCAAGCTTGCGCGATTGATGAATATCACGGTAACGGCCGAGATGCTGCGCGCGACCGGAGGACGTGCTTCGCCTGCGGCGTTTGAGCTATACCTGAAAGCCCTGGGTTTGATGCAGCGCTATGACAAGCCGGGGAACCTCGATCAAGCCGTGACGGCGCTACAGGATGCAGTGAAAACCGATTCGCAGTTCGCGGTTGCCTATGCGTCGCTTGGCGAAGCGTTTCGGCTAAAGAATCAGGTGGATCCGAATCCGCGATGGATTGAGCAATCGTCGGCGATGCTGGACCGTGCAGTGCAGATTAACGATAAGCTACCGTCGGCGTTCGTCACTCTCGGCCGTCTCCACGACGGAGCGGGAGAGTATGATCTCTCGGCGCAAGAGTTCGAGCGCGCGCTAAAACTCGATCCGCGAAACGCTGAGGCGCTTGGCGGGATGTCCCGTGCCTACGAAAGCGCGGGCAGATTGAAAGAAGCCGAAGACGCTCTGAATAGGGCTGTTGCACTAAGGCCAGACTATTGGGACGTATATAACAACTTGGCCTTGTTCTACGACCGACAAAATCGCTTCGATGAAGCGATCGTGCAGCTTCAAAAGGCCATTGCGCTCACTCCAGACAATGCGCAGTTGTACTTGAATCTCGGCGCGGTGTACTCGGACACAGGAAAAGCAAGTGACTTACCTGCGGCGGAAACTGCCCTGAAAAAATCGATCGAAGTGGCGCCGTCATATCCGGCGTTCGCGAACTTGGGGTTTGTCTATTTTCTACAAAATCGTTACTCGGAAGCGGCCGAGATGACGGAAAAGGCTTTGCAGCTGAATGATCAGAACTATCTCGTTTGGAGAAATCTGGCAGAGGATTATCTCTGGGCGCAAAAGCCCGAAAAAGCTGCTGTGGCCCATGGAAGAGAATTAGAGCTTTTGAAGAAAGTCGTTGACACGCGCCCGAAGGACGCTGAGCCTCTTTCCGAGCTTGCAACCCTCTACGCCCAGCAACACGACGCGGACAGAGCGCAGAAGGCCGCCAGGAAAGCAATCGCATTGTCGCCGAACAGCGCCACGGTACTGATGAACGCCGCGGAGGCGTCCGAGCAGGGAGGAAATCGTAGCGAGGCCATTCGCTACGCCGAACAAGGGATTCGCAAAGGTTTTTCACTTGAAGACTTAAAAAAGAGGTATGCTCTGCAGGCTTTGCTGGCGGACCCCAATTTTAAGGTTCCGCCCGGCAAATAAATCCAGCCCGTGTAAGGAGAAGCAGCCATGGCAACACCGAAAGAAGCGCTCACCGGCGCGGCTCAAACGATCAACATCAACAGCGACGGAAAGGCGTCACCAAAGAACCAGTCAATCGGCAACCAGGACACCGTGACGTTCAAGAACAACGACGCGCAGAATGCAGCGACCGTCACATTTCTCGGTGCCGGAGCGAACGAATTTGGGGGAGCGGTAACGATTCCCGCCGGAGCGTCCAGCGCTCCGTTGACACCTGTCAACAGCAACGTGACTGTGGATTA
>Ga0210406_10008406_pt1 | contig 10322 bp, 7 predicted proteins | sample IncBWC30MmetaG_FD_155454 | JGI IMG/M metagenome (GOLD analysis project Ga0210406, IMG submission 155454) | Forest soil microbial communities from Barre Woods Harvard Forest LTER site, Petersham, Massachusetts, United States - Inc-BW-C-30-M | ecosystem: Environmental > Terrestrial > Soil >... | reverse complement strand
GGCGCAACTCGTCGACTTCGTCCACAACCTCCTGAACGATCAGCCTCCGCGGGTAACCGGGGAAGACGGTCTCCGCGCATTGGAGATCGCCGTGGCGGCAGAAGAATCCCACCGAAGAGGGGTGGCCAGCTCGATCGGCGCGACTTCCACAGCCTGACCGTCGCAGACTTCGCGCGCATGCTGTGACCTGCCGCCCTTTGGACCTGTAGGCGTACACACTTGCAGTCTGGCGAGCGCTTCGGCTTGAGCGCCATCGCCTTGAAAGTGATTCTCACCCGCTGCCCGACACTGTTTCTTTTGGACGGTGAAAAGGAGTCCGAATGAATCTGAATAAAGCGTTATGGGAAAAAGGCGACTTTACCGAGATTGCTGCCTTCATGCGTCCAGCGGGAGAAGCAATTGTTAAGTCGATTGGAATAACGCCCCCGCTGCAGGCCTTGGACCTCGGCTGCGGCGACGGCACGACGGCGGTCCCTCTCGCTCACCTGGGGGCTGACGTGGTTGGGATCGACATTGCCGAGAACCTCGTCGCCGCAGGGAACAGACGAGCTTCGGAGGCGGGTCTCCGGCGACTGAAATTCCAGGTAGGAGATGCTTGCGACTTGCAAGGGATCAGCGATCATTCCTTTGACTTGACCCTCTCCATGTTCGGCGCCATGTTTGCGCCTAAACCTTTCGACGTAGCAGCAGAAATGGTCCGAGTCACAAAGCCAGGCGGCCGCATTGTGATGGGCAACTGGATCCCGAACGACCCCACGTTCGTGTCTCAGCTGCTGAAGATAAGCTCATCCTACCTGCCCCCACCCCCAGAAGGCTTCGTTAGTCCTATGACTTGGGGCGTGGAGGCGAACATCATCGACCGGTTTGGCCAAGCCGGAGTGCTCCGAGAAAAGATCATTATGGTCAAAGATACCTACCGCTTTCTGTCGGTTGACAGAAGCCCGGCATACTTTATTGGGTCGTTTATGCGATTCTATGGCCCGACCATGAACGCCCTCGAATCTGCTCAAAAAGCAGGAAGGGCAGAGGAACTCACCCATCAACTCGTGGAACTGGCGGAGGCACAGAACGAGAGCACGAACGGCGGCACCTTGATACCCGCCACCTTCATGCGAGTCACTATTTGTCTTTGAGGGTGATATCTTCCTGGGTAGCGAGCAAGGAAATGGAGACTAACTCCCGGCGCCAGCGTAAACAAATCCTAACTTGAGCCTTGCCGTTCGCATTTCAGTCAGGGAGCGACAATCACGCTGGTTAGCTTTCGCAAGCGCGCTACGTCCGAAGACTTAATACCCTTGTCAGTGACAACCACGTCGCACTTGCCGACGGCACAGAGCCGGTAGACCGCCTCCATCCCAATCTTGCTGCTGTCAATCACTAGAACACGCTCACGGCCTGCGCTAAGGAAGGCTCTGGGCATCTCGGCATCGTAGTTCATAACCCCTTTCTGGAAGGAGAGGGCGGCCGCGCCAAAGAACACCTTGTCGGCATGGATGCCACCCAGGGAGTCGAGCACTGCATTGCCAGAGAGATCATGGCTGCTGCGCCGGTACACCCCTCCGGTCAATCGAACCTGAACGCCAGCACTGCCTGCCAACTCCTCAAGGACGGCCAGCGAGGTGGTCATCACTGTCAGGTTGCGCCTGGTTGCCAGATATCGTGCGATGTAACGGGTAGTGGTCCCTGAATCAAGCACTACGGTTTCGCCATCCTGGACTAACCGCGCCGCCTCTCGTCCGATCGCCTCTTTCGCGCCGGCCATTCTTGCGGCGCGCTCTACAAAATTCCGCTCCATCGATCCGGAAGGGGCAGCCATGGCACCGCCTGGTGTTCGGATCACAAGTCCCGTATCGGCCAGCTTGTACAGGACGCGGCGAACTGTCATTTCAGAGACAGCAAACTGCACAGCCATCTCCGCGATCGACGCGCTCCCCTTCGCTTTGATGAACAGCAGCATTTCGCCCTGGCGGTCTTCCGAGGAGTGCGAAGATTCGATGGTCGAAGTTCTCATGTCAGTGTGAATCAGTAACAGATCATATGGGTGTGCCTCTCGTCAAGCCACTCCGTGTATGAGCCCCCCAACACCACCGGCAGGCCCGGTAACAAGAGATGCGACCAGCTTCAAATGAGAGGCGCTTTGGGATTGTTCGCCGAAAGCGCCCGTTACGGAGGTGTCTGCAACTGCGGACTCCAATCGCGACGATACGCCAGATTGTCGAACTGCAAACCTTCTCCATTTTTGAAATCGAAGATGACCGAGGAACTCGGATCACGCCATCCGGTGCGAAGCCTCCGAAGCTCGCCGGGCTTGATGGTGAAGGACATTTCACGGATCTCCGGCGAATGCACTGTGACCGTAGCCTCCGAACCTCCGCCGTTGTAGACATCCACCCCGACGAAGATGCGCGGCCAAAAGAATCGGAACGCAGCAGAATCTGCCTTGGAGTCGGCCAGTGATAGGTTGAATGACCCGAAGCCACCCTGCGGGACATGGATACGCCAGGTGGCGGTCCCCCAATCGATCACCCCGGAAGGATACTGGCCTTCAATGATTGTCCCCGCCGGGAGGTGCGGGTCGTCGAAGGTAACATACAGCGGAGGCGGTTGCCCACCCGCTCCCTGCACATCGATGTCCCGGGCCGCGTCGTGGCGAAGACGCAGTACGTGGGTGGCCTTGTCGAAGACATATCCAGCCTCATCAAGATTCTGGCTCACGCTCAAGGGCTTTCCATCTGCCGTGACCGAGCTTGGAACGAAATCCAGTCGCAGCACGTCGGTCGACTGGGGATCGAAGGTCGAGTAAGTAACTGAACTGTTGTCATAATGGATCCGAGTCACCACTGAACTCGAGCCCAGCAAATGCGATTCGTCGGCCGGAGCCCACTCCGGCACGGCCCAGAAGGCGTCCATCAATCGTCGCGGCCCATCGGCAAACTGGTCGGTGAACCACCACTGTGGTCCGAAGGGAGCAGCTGCGCCCTTGGATAGTCCCTGAAAGTGAGTTACCCAGTTATAAGATCGGTACGCGGCTTCTTTATAAGCCACGTCGCCTGTTTTCGCGTAGTAAAGTGCTTCCACTGCCGCCAGTCGCGACGTATGGCTGTCACAGCATTGGTTGGGCAGGTTGCAGCAGAAATTCACACCGTCGCCCTGCTCGGTGGTCACCAATGCGCCGTGAACCATGTATTTTGGCCACTTCGGCGTGGTCTTGACCCACTCAATCATGCGCTGCGCATGTTCGCGCCATTGCGGATCTTTTTCCGGATGCAGCAGAACGTAACGGGCAAACTCGAGCGGGATGACCTGGTTCATGTTCTGCATGCTCGGCACTACGTCTTCGAAGTAGCCGACCCAGACATTGTTGGCTAGAGGATATTTCTGGAACCAGTCCCATGCCCCTTGCCGAACCCGCGCATATCCGGCGACGTCGCCATGCCCCAGCCGCGTGAGCTCATCAAACAACATGATCGGCTCAATCACGTTGGCAGAGTACGGTCCCATGGGCCCGCCATCCGCTTTCCCATCCCGGGCGTAACATCGTACCGGCCAGGGAGAGTGCGTTTCATCGCCTGGCTGAAAGTTCTTCAGGAGAGCATCGGCGCATCGTATAGCCTCCTGGAGATACTTCGTGTTGCCGGTCATTTCGTACAGCCGGAGATACGCGTATCCGTCCTCGCCGACTACGTGGGGTTCAATGTAGTCCTCCCCATGTGCGCTCCAGCCGGTGTAGCGCTTGGCTCCGGGATTCGCAGACGCATATGGCACCTCGGACCAGGCATACCCTTTCGGGGTCAGTCCGTTCTCGAGTTCATAGTCCACAAAGTCTTCCAGAAAGGTCAGCATTCGTGGATCGCCAGTATAGGGATAGAGCCGTTCGATGAACCCCTCGAGCATGGCGCGCAGATATCCGGTTGAATTGGCCCAGTGCTGGTCTGGCGCCATTTCAAAGGTAGTCCGATCAAAGTCAAAGCAACAGTAATAGTAGTGCAGGCGTTGCCGGTTGTACTGATCCCAAAGGATCGTCCACTGAGTGAGGACGTGAGACGAGTAGGAATAACCGATGTTATTCGGCATCGGCCAGGGCAGGAGCTTGCCTTGGCCGTCAAGCTGAGCAGGCCGCCCCGCGATCTCCGGCTGGTCCACTGTCGAGATAACAGGGAAGGGTTTCTGGCTCTGGGCCGCCAGGGTTGTAGCCGCGAACACAACGAGTAAGATATTTCGCCAGGAGTTAGTAACTCGTGTCATATTTCATCACCAGGATAGTCGCAAGCAGCACGATACCGGCACCGGCGATCGCGAGCAGGTTCAGGTGCTCACCAAGAAGCAAGACCGCCAGCAGCACTCCGAAGACGGGCACCAGATAGAGCGAAGCCGACGCCGTGGTGACATCAAGGTGCTGCAGCGCCTTGAAGAAAAGCAGCATCGACGCGCCATACATGAACAGGGCGAGGAAGGCGAAGGCAGCCCAGCTCTGCCAATCGAAGATCAGGAGGCTGCGGAACGAGAAAGGCTCAGCCCAGATCAGAAGCGGCAAGCTGGCCACCGAGGCTGTGATGTAGCTGAAGATTAGGATCTCAATTTCCGTGAAGCGCTTCATCAATCCCTTGCAATATACGTTGTAGAAGGAGGAGCCCAGGCAGCCTCCCAGAATAAGGAGGTTCCCTACCAAAAAGCGCATCTGGCCGAACGAGGCCTGTTTCAAATCGCTTACCGACATCAGCACGACGCCGGCCAGACCGATCAGCAACGAGCCGATCCTCAACAGGGTCAGCCGTTCCCTCAGCAGGACCGAAGCAAGCAGAGCACTCATGACGGGAATGAGAAGATTGAGGATCGCGCCATTCGAAGCGAGGGACTTGCTGATACCCCATGTCATTCCGAGTTGTGCCAGAACCTGCCCGGCAACGCCGGCGATGATGAATTGAACCCAGTCCCTTGCGGAAGGGTGCGAGGCACCCGGATTCTCCCGGCGCATCTTGAGCAGCAAGGGAATGAAGAGCAGCGTGGTGATGTAGAACGGCACGAAGGTGATGGCGATCGGGCCCAAGTGGCGATCGAGAATCTTGATGGCTGTGCCCTGCGCGGACCACATCAGGGAGGCCAGGGCCAGCAGAAGGAAGTACCAGGTGGTCTGGCGTTTCCCCGACAGCACTGCCGCGGTCGATGTCATGATTGGGCCTCGATGGTATAAGTACCAAAACGGTCGGCGCCTCCCGAACTACCCTCGAACACATAGGGCGCGAAACCGCGGGCTTCGGCGTACTGCTGAACCACGCGATGAAAGGCAGCATCGCCATCTGCGGCTCCCAGCACCGCAACCGTGCCCCCACCGCCGCCACCGGTAATCTTGGCTCCGAATAATTTACCCGGCCCGCACTCCTGGCGCACAAGGTCAACCAGAAGATCCGTAGCCTCACATCCGAGGCCACACTCGGTATAGGACCAGTGAGACTGAAACATTAAATCCCCCATCAACCGGTACGAATCTCCGGATGGTTGAGAGCTTGCACCACGGGCCAGTTCGACAAACATCTCGATGCGCTGGTTCTCTTCGATCGCGTAGCGCGTGCAGTCGCGAATCCGATAGTTCACTTCTGGCCTTATAGCAGTGAACGGATCAGGATGGATTGTCTGGGAAGCAAGAATCTTGCTGCCAGAAACGACTTCAGGCAAGAGGTCCTCGTATTCAGATCGGAAGATGGAAGGGGAGATGTTGGAAATATACCCATTCCATCGCGGGTCCTCGAAGCGAGGGATACGCCCGCCAAGATCTTGAGTCAAAGGCAGCTTCTCCTTCGCGCAAATCATCCCGTAGCCCGCAAACGCCGCGGCGCGGGCAGCCTCGTATTCAATGCCGGTTACAGCGTGACGAACACCGGAGTCAATGGCCCAGCACCGCAGGCTTTCGGGCAGCTTGACGAGCGGCCGCGGAAGACACGGCTGGCAAAGCAGCGGAAGCACCGACCCTTCCTCTCCGAGGACCGAAGCTGCCTGGTCCATGATTCCGCAGGCCGATTCGGCAATGACGTTCTCAGTCCACTGGCAAGCTTCGGCTAGCTCGATCCCGGCCAGATCAATTCCATAACACTTGGCGGCAGCCTTCATGACAGCCACCTCTACGGCAGCCGAGGAGCTGACGCCCTTATTCAGCGGAACTTCGGATTCAATGTAGACGGTTGCGCCAGCTTGAACTCGCTCGGGATAGTGGGAGCGCAACCAGTAGAAAGCGCCCAGCACATATGCAGTCCAGCGAACTTGCGGGCTGCGATTCACTACGCTGCGCACCGCTTCATCGTCAGAGAGTTGGTCGAAAGAGAACTCAACCTGGTCGCACCAGCCCTCCTCCTTCATTTGCGGATTCCAGAAAACGATCCCCTCATCTTCGCGGAGTTGCGCCGCCGCCCATGTCGCTTCACGAATCGTCGCCTGAAAGACCAGGCCGCCGGTGTAGTCGACGTTACCGCCCATAAGATCGAGCCGCCCAGGAGCCCTGCTGATCTGGATCGGTTGCCGGGGCGTGAAGAACTGGTCGCGACCGCGCATGGCCGAGATCTTCGAGACAAATGCGGTCACGCCAACTCCCGAATGCTGCGGATGACGTACTGAATCGATTCCTCGTTCATTCTCGGGTGAATCGGCACGCTCACATACTTAGTGAAGAGCTCTTCCGCAACCGGACATTCTCCCGGCTGGTGCCCCCGCTTGCGGTAAGCAGTGGTGAGATGAATGGGCATGTAGTGCGACCATACTTTGATCCGCTTCGAGGTATACAGTTCCCACATGAAGTCTTCCTTGTTCAGCGGAAAATCCGGCTCAATCAACAAAGCATAAACGTGGAAGACGTGCCTGCATTGCGGAGAAACATAGGGCAAGTTCAGGCCCGCGAGTCCGCTGAGACCCTGTGAATATTCCTCGGCGATCTCAATGCGCCGATTATTCAACGAATCCAGCTTGCCCAGCTGAACCAGGCCAACGGCCGCCTGAATATCCGTCATCCGGTAATTGAAGCCGATATCGTCAAAATCGAGATACCAATATCTCTTGCCCATCGGGTGAAGTGTCTCGTCGATAGCCAGGTACTTCCCTTTTGGATCATAAGTGCGGCAGCAAAGCGAGCGGTGCGACAGCATGCTTTCATAAAGCTCGCGGCTGCTGGTGGTCACCATTCCACCTTCCCCGAGTGTCACCATGTTCTTCTGCTGGTGAAAGCTGAAGACGGCAATATCGCCCAAAGAGCCGGCCTTGCGCCCTTTGTATTCAGCCCCAGCCGCATGGGCGGCGTCCTCCACCACAACGATCCCGCGGGGACGTGCGAGATCCATCAGCGCGTCCATATCGCAGCATTGACCATACAAATGCACCGGGAGAATCACCTTGGTGCGGGCCGTGATCTTGGCTTTGACCGAGGCCGGATCGAGATTCAAGGTACACGGGTCGACGTCCGCGAAGACCACCGTGGCCCCCAGTGCGGCCGCCGCGTTGGCCGTCGAGATCCAGCTCACCGGAGTTGTAATCACCTCGTCGCCGGGTCCGACACCGGCCGCGATCATGGCCAGTTGCAAGCCTGTAGTTCCGGAGGTTACCGCAAGCCCATACGTAGTGCCACAGTAGCCGGCGAAGGCTTCCTCGAAGCGCTTGACCCAGGCCCCGCATGACGGCGCGCCGGCACGAAGCACTTCGAGAACCGCTTCCTCTTCTTCTTTTCCGTAAAGAGAACCATGGCTGAATTCCAGTTCGTCAACTGCCTTTGGCAGTCCCATCAAAAGCACTTTTGGATCACCTGTTCGCAAGTTTGAGCCTCTGTTCCGAGAAACTTTTGCAGCTTCTCCGTCAATAGGAAATGGTGTTCGCCCCGGGGAGCACGGCCTGGAATGGGAGTCGTCTGAGGCCGGACTAATTGCTCGGAGACACCGGCGCAGGCCGCAAGTCGCCGGCCCATTTCATAGCGCGAGATGCAGTCGGAGGCGCCTGCGTGGTAGATGCCTCCGGCGCCGTCGCGATCTATCAACAACAAAATCATTGCCTCCGCAGCCGACGACGCGTGAATCGGGTTGCGGATTTCGGAGACCGGGAAGGTTACAGGCGTGCCGGCTTTCCATCGCTCTCGCAAACTGTTCAACATGGAATTCGTTCCTTGTCTTCGCGCCCAGCCGAGCACAAGGGAGACCCGAACCACGATAGCAGCCGGCACCAGTGTTCGGACAATTCTCTCCGCGCGCGCCTTCGTGGTTCCATAGACGCTGAGCGGATTCACCTCGTCGTCTTCGCGATACACCGGCTTGCGCCCGTCAAAGACCGCGGCGGTTGAAACGTAGAGCAGCCGCGCCTTGGCTCTCTCACATGCGTTGGCGACATTTTCCGCCCCCCGCACATTCACGGCGAAGGCCTCCTCCGGCTGAGCCTCGCAGCGGTCGATGTCGGACATGGCCGCCAGCAACATCACCGCGTCGGGTTTCGTCGCGTGGAAGGCGCGGTCGACACTTGCGGCATCGCTGATGTCGATCACCACGCCTCCAGCATCGGCGCTGTGCCGGTCGCCGGAAATGACCTCCGCCCTTGGCCTTGCGGCCTCAACCGCATACGCTCCGAGGAATCCCCTGGCTCCCACGATCAGCACTCTTGGTCTATCCATTTGTGTTGGCGCCGTCTCTCCGCGCGTGCAATCACCATGCTGCCAAATCCAAGTCATGCTGCCCAGAATGGCTCCAGTTGCTGCCTAGAATGAGTATCTGAGAGCAAATTGGAGCCGCCGGTTGTCCACGGAGGTCGAAGAGACCTGGCCCTCGGCCCCGTCGCCGACGATCGAATCAGGTGCCGAGAAATTCGGGTGATTGAAAGTATTAAAGGCATCCACGCGGAACTCGACGTGTTGCCGCTCAGTCACGCTAAAAGTCTTGGAGAGCGAAGAGTCCAGTTGCTGCTCTCCATCGGAGTGCAACGGATTGACGTCGGCGGTCCCGTAAGTCATCGGCGTCGTGTGCACCACGAAGGCGCTGGTGTCAAACCAATTGCTCACCGTGGGGTGGCCTAGTTGCCCGTTGCCCACGCGATCCGCGCGGTTGGTCTGCCCATTGTTCAACGATGTCGTATCAGTCGTGGTAACGTCGAATCGCGCCCCGCTGCGGACGTGTACCAATCCGGAGTATTCCCAGCCTCCAAGAACACTGTCCACTAGGCGGTTCGCGTTGCTGAGGAAGCGCTTCTTCTGGCCAAAGGGGAGTTCCACGCTGAATTGGGCGTTGAATATGTGGGCGATGTCTTGCGCTGAGGGTCCGTAATATTGATTGATGTTATTAGGGTCAAGATTGAAGCCGTTCTGGAAGGTGCGCCCGTGCGCGTAACTGGCGTTGACCGTTACCGCCCTGGTGATGTTTGCCGCAAAGCGCGCCGTCAAAGCATCGTACCAGCTGCTGGCGATCGAAGTCGAGATAGGAATGTCGCCTAACTGCGGATACTGCGAATACAGTGGGCGCTGGGTGTTGTAATCCACCCCCGGCGCGGTCGGTGGAGCCAGGTTAATGTTCTTTGAGAAGTTATTGTTATGGCCGCGGACGCCGAGATACCCGATGTCGACCACCATGCCGGGGCGGATCTCACGTTCGATGTTGAGAGACTGCTGATCGCACCTTTGATTCTTCCAGTGATAGTCGGCTCCACGAATGACCGCGTTATCAGGAATGACAAGGTTTCCCGAGGAGTCGTACTGCGCGCTCGCAACTGGCAAGCCGTTACCCGAGAGAGTGAGCGCAGGTGTCAAGTTGTTAGGAGTCAGTAGGCTTTGCTTGGCGTAGTTGGGGTATGTCAATCCCAGAATCGTTAGCGGACCGGACCAGTAAGCCATCCAATAGGAGATACCATAACCGCCGCGAATGCTGGTCTTGCCGTGATCCGGAGTCCAGGCGAATCCCACCCGCGGTCCCCAGTCGTTGGTATCCAAACCCAGGGCGGGACTGCGGTCGTTTGAGGTGGCCACAACAAGCTTGTTGGTCCGCGTGTCCCAGTTCGATTGCCGATTCGTCCGCTCGATCGGGCGCGTTACCAGTTCGTATCGCAGGCCGAGATTCAGGGTGAGCGAGGGCAGGACTTTGAAGTCGTCCTGCGCATACCAAGCATTCTGCCAATAGGTCTGGTAGGGCGCTCCCTTCACGAAGCGTGCGCGACTACTCGAGACCGGGGTGCCGATTAGGAACGCGGCATAGCCATACGGATCCGTGTTGTTGCCGTCAAAGGAGGTCATGGCCTGGTCGAAGACAAAGGAGCCGCGCGGATCGTCCCCGCCGATAGTGTCCGCCGAGGTGTCTTCTACGTGGTTCAGGTTCGTC
>Ga0210406_10008403_pt1 | contig 10322 bp, 7 predicted proteins | sample IncBWC30MmetaG_FD_155454 | JGI IMG/M metagenome (GOLD analysis project Ga0210406, IMG submission 155454) | Forest soil microbial communities from Barre Woods Harvard Forest LTER site, Petersham, Massachusetts, United States - Inc-BW-C-30-M | ecosystem: Environmental > Terrestrial > Soil >... | reverse complement strand
CCGCCTGCTGGTCGGATGGTGCGGACTGACCGGGATATTTATCGCGGCAAAGATCGCCACCGAGACCTTCTTGGTCGCGCAGGGATATCTGATGCAGTCCCAGTTCCCCGGGCAGCAATTCACCGCGATGGTGACGCGCGCCTGGCACGAGGAGGTCGGACCAGCGCCGCTTTCCTATGTCGTCGGCGAGTTCTGGTCGGCCGGCAATGTGATCTTCTTCTCGTCCGAGCACCCGCGGCTGTTCGAAAAACGCGATCCGACCCACAGCCCGCGGGTCGATCTGATCTGGCCGACATCCGGCGGCGCGGTGATCCTCTTCGACCCGCAGGCCCGGCTCAACAAGCAGCCGACGCCTGAGACCAGCGCGCCGTGGCTCGCCGAATTCCCGGGCGCGCAAGCGCGTCCGCCCTTCATCATCCGGCAGCAAACGCCGCGCGGCGAGATCACCTGGGCGATCGGCTGGGCCTTGCTGAAGCCGCAGGCCGCGGGTGGAAGTGCGGGACGCTAAGCTGGGACTGTACTCAAGAGGGGCCCAGCGCGACAAGACTTGTAATGAGGAAGCAGCTGTAGCGGGTAAAGACCAGGGCGGAGGAAGCGAATGCGTGTTTTCACTGCGCTGCCAATGACCGACTGGCGCGAGGCTGGACCAGCGGCGCGAGCAGCCGAGGACATTGGCTTTGACGTGCTGAGGACGGCCGAGCTGGGGCATGAGGTGTTCATCCCGCTTGCCTTTGCCGCATTAGCGACCGGACGCGTCGAGCTGACGCCTTCTGTTGCGATTGCGTTCCCGCGCAGCCCGACGATCGTGGCGAGCATTGCCTGGGACTTGCAAGCGAACTCGCGCGGGCGTTTCGTGCTGGGGCTGGGCAGCCAGGTGAAGGGACACAATGAGCGCCGCTTCGGCGTCGCATGGACGCCGCCGGCGCCGCGAATGCGCGACTACATCGGCGCCCTGCGCGCGATCTGGCGCTGCTGGGAGACGCGCGGAAAGCTGGACTACCACAGCGACCACTACACCTTGACGTTAATGACACCGGCATTCTCGCCGGAACCGACCGGATTGCCGATGGTGCCGGTCACGATCTCCGCCGTGGGTGAAGCGATGCTGCGCGTTGCCGGCCAGGTCGCAGACGGTGTCCGCCTGCATCCGCTCTGTTCGCGCCGTTACCTGCTAGAGATCTGTCTGCCGCTTATCGCTGAAGGTCTGGCGCGCTCCGGGCGTGCGCGCGAACACCTCGACGTTCACGGCGGAGGGTTCGTCGTTACCGGCCCAGATGCGGCGGCGCTGGCCAGGGCGATGGACCGGGTGCGCGAGCGCATCGCCTTCTACTGCTCGACGCGCACCTATTTTCCGGTTCTGGCGCTGCACGGGCTAGAAGAGCTGGGGCAGAAGCTGCACCGCATGTCGGTCGCGGGGCGCTGGCATGACATGGCGGCCGAGGTCTCGGATGACGTCGTGCGGATCTTCGCCGCCTGCGCCACTTACGACGGACTTGCCCAGGCTATCGCGGAGCGTTTCGGTGATGCTGCGGACTCGATCGATCTGGAATTCCCGGCCGAATCACCATCCGGCCTGCAACGCGAACTGCTCGCAGAAATCCGCCGCATCCCGCATCGCTTCACCGGCTTCGATACGACCAGATAGGTGGAACGCTGGTCGCTCCTATCCTCTAAGAGGACGGGCCCGGGTCAATGCAGTTTACGGGTTGTTTGGGAGCGTAGTTGACCACAACGTCCTGTTCGGCGTCGTCGACTATAAACGCGTGGTGCGGCAGGAATTGTTCCAATTCGTGCATGAGGCGAACATGCACCGTCAAATTTTTTTGGCTCATTTGCATGTCCGCCATGTCGGTGCACACGCCGGGCGCGTAGCGGTTGAGGAACAGGGCCACGGCCTGTTCTCGGGATTTGCCCAGGGCGGTCGCCTCCGCCAGCAGACCTTCAGGCAAGGTTACGTGCAGCCCGGTAGAGTTGAAGGTAATTGAGGGATAGCCACGTTTGGCATTCCAGCGCAGCCACCCTTCGGCGGAAAGCGCTATGCCAGCCCAAGCGATCGTTAGGGTCCCAAGAGCCGCAGCGATCGCGAAACGTTTCGAGTTCATTTTCTACTGTCCTATGAGTGGTCTCGTTGCCATCACCTCCCTGACCGTCCTCCGTCATCGACAATGCCGCGGGAACTGATGCGTGGCGCCCCGCTGAGTCGAAATTATAGCGCGCCTTAAGGGGCCAGCAATCACCAAGAGCGAGGTGTCCACTACGCGCACAACGCAAAAGGCCCCTGCGGCGCGGCTACTCGCGCTTGGTAGCTTGCCATGCAAATGCGGGGCCAGGATGGGAACCGGGGTAAATTCCCCCTCCCTCGCTATTGGTTCTTGTCGCGGAAGCGATCCATCAGCGGCTTGTCCTGGCCGCCATCGATCTCGATCATTGTGCCGTTGACCATCGCCATCAGCGGCGAGGCGAGCATCACCACGAGATTGGCGACCTCCTCGACCTCGGCAATGCGGCCCATCGGGATGGAGGCCGGCGCCAGCGTGTCGGCTTCTTCGTACGAGATCTTCATGTCGCGCGACATTGCCTTGACCAACCCGGCCCAGCGCTCAGTGCGCACCGGCCCGGGATTGACGGCGACGAAGCCGATGCCGTTCTTGCCGTACTGGCCGGCAAGCGAGAGCGTAAGATTTTGGCCGGCCGCATTGGCCGCTCCCGGGCAGATCTCCCAGTATGACGGCTTGACGCCGTCGTTGCCGATCAGGTTGACGACGCGGCCGCCGCCCTGTTTGACCATGATCGGGAGCGCGTAGCGCAGGCAGCGCACATAGCCCATGAATTTGAGCTGCAGGCCCTTTTCCCAATCCTCCTCGGTCAAATGCTCGATCACGCCGCCAGCGGCCGAGCCGGCGTTGTTGACCAAGATATCGACGCGGCCGAGCGCCTTGTGGCCCTGCTCGATGAACGCTTTCGCATCGGCATCCTTGCGCAGGTCGGCGGGGATGGCGACGATCTTGCGGCCGGTCGCCTGCGCGATCTCCTTGGCGGCGGCTTCGAGCGGCTCCTTGCGGCGCGCGCAGATGGCGACCTCAACGCCCTCCTTCGCCAGCGCCCATGCAATACCCTTGCCGATGCCCTCGCTGCCGCCGGTCACCAGCGCCGCTTTGCCGTGAAGCTTCAGGTCCATCGTTGGTTTCTCCCGGGAGTGCCGTCTTTTGATTACCGGGCCCGATCCGGCCGGTCCAGCGGCCGCGGATTCCCGGCAAGACGCTTGCTGCGGCCTGCCTGCCGGATGAGCCGCTTGAGCCGTAGCGGCGTGATCGGAAGCTCGGCGACGGCATTGGGCGCGCCCAGCGCATCGTCGATCGCCGCAGCGAGCACGGCGCCGACCGCATTGGCGCCCCCCTCCCCCGCGCCCTTCAATCCAAGCGGATTCAGCGGACTCGGCGCGTCCTCGCGGATCAGGACTTGCACCGGCGGCACCTCGCGCGCGGTCGGCATGAGGTAGTCGGCAAGCGTCACCGACAACGGCTCACCGCGCTCGTCATAGAGGAACTCCTCGAGCAGCGCGCCGCCGATCCCCTGCGCGCAGCCGCCGACGATCTGTCCCTCGATCAGCATCGGATTGACCGCCTTGCCGACATCGTAGGCGATGAGGAAGCGCTCGATGTCGACAGCGCCGGTTTCCGCGTCGACACGCGCGACGGCGATGTGCACGCCATACGGATAGTTCATGTGGTTTGAGGTGAACGAGCCATCGGCCGATAGTCCGGCCGGATGCTCGCGACCGAGTTTTGAGCCGGGGACAAGCGCACGTGCGATCGCGCCAAGGCCGATTGAGGGACCCGTCGCCGCGTCGGTGCGCACCACCTCGCCGTCGACCACATCGAGCGCGGCGGCCGGCGTCTGCAGCAGTTCGGCGGCGGCCTCGATCGCTTTCGTTCTGAGCGCGGCCGCAGCGATCCGCGTTGCTTCCCCGGTCATGACGGTTACGCGGGAGGCGAATGCGCCCATGCCGCGCTCGATGCGATTGGTTTGGCCGTGGACGACACGGACCCTATGACAGTCGACGCCGAGCGCATCGGCGCAGATCTGCGCGAGCACGGTCTCCATGCCCTGGCCGACCGACGCGGAGCCGGACACCACCTCGACCGTCCCTTGCTCATCGACGCTGATCCGCACCTCGTCGAGCGGGCCGAGCCCGCTTTTCTCCACGAACAGGGCGACGCCGGCGCCGACGAGTTCCCCGGCGGCGCGGCGTTGAGCGAGTTTTTCGCGGAGCCGCGGCCATTCCACTGCCGCCAGCGCCTTGTCGAGCAGCCCGGCATAGTCGCCGGAATCGAGCACGATCTCGGTGCCGAGCGTATCGAGCGGACGCGTGTAGGGCATTTCCTGCGCCGCGATCAGATTGCGCCGGCGCACTTCGACCCGATCCAGACCCAGCCGGCCGGCGATCGCATCGAGCAGACGCTCACGCACAAACGTGCTCTCGAAGCGACCGGGCGCGCGGTAAGTGCCGCATGGCGTCTTGTTGGTCAGCCGAATGTGCACGTTGGCGCGATAGGCCGGAACGCGGTACGGGCCCGGCAGCATCGCCGCCGCGAGATCGGGAACAGTCGCCGCGTGGGTGCGCATATAGGCGCCCTGGTCGTGGTAGACCTCGTCCTCGATCGCGAGAATGCGGCCGTCGCGATCGATGGCGGCGCGAGCGTGGTGACACTGCTGGCGCGAATGGTTCGCGGCAATCAGGTGCTCACGGCGATCCTCGATCCACTTGACCGGCCGGCGCAGGCGCATCGCCGCGGCGCACACCAGCACGTCTTCGGGATAAAGCTCGCCGCGGACACCGAAACCGCCGCCGACATGGCCTTCGTAGAGGTGCACCGAAGAGAGCGCGCGCCCGAACATGCGGGCAATCTGGGCGCGGTTCCAATGCGGCACCTTGGCGGCGCCATGAAGCTCGAGCATGTCGTGGGCCGCGTCGTAGCGCGCAATGGCGCCGCGGGTCTCGATCGGGACGGCCGAATGCCGCCCGACCGAGAGCGTCGCCTCGACCACGGCGTAAGCGGAGCGGAAGGCGGCATCGACATCGCCGTAACCCTTGCGCACGATGGCGGGCTCGGTCGAGCGGCCCGGTTCGAACTCGGCGGGCTCAGCGTCGGCGCGAAGGAGCGGCGGCAGTTCCTCGATGTTGAGCACGACGAGCTCGGCCGCATCCTCGGCGAGATAGGGATCGTCGGCGAACACTGCCGCGACCGGGTCGCCGACGTAGCGCACCGTGGCGGTCGCGAACAGCCGCTGCCGGTAGGGCTCCAGACCTTCGATCCGTGTCAGGCGGAAATCGATGGGCGGAATGTCGGCAACGTCGGCGGCCGTCCACACCGCGTGGACGCCCGCTTTCGCCAGCGCCGCGCTCGGGTCGACCGAGCGGATGCGGCCGTGCGCGAAATTCGAGCGCACGACGCGCATGTGAAGCTGCTGTGGAAACGAAATGTCGGCGGCAAAGCGGCCGCGTCCGGTCAGCAGCGGGCGATCCTCAAGCCGCTGCACCGACCGGCCGACAAATTTTTCCTTCGGCTTTGCGTCGGGCGGAGCCATCGGGCTTCCTGACCTAGCGGGCCTTGCGTCGGCTTCAGCGACGCATCTGCGCGGCGGCCGCGCGCACCGCCTTCACGATGTTCTGATAGCCGGTGCAGCGGCACAGATTGGACGAGAGCACGTCGACGAGGTCGTCATCGCTGATGTCCGGCTCGCGTTCCAGCACGCCGGTGACCAGCATGAGAAAGCCCGGTGTGCAGAAGCCGCACTGCAGGCCGTGATGCTCCATGAAGGCGCGCTGCAACGGGTTGAGTTCGTCGCCGATGGCCAGCCCCTCCACGGTGCGGATCTCTCTGCCGTCGGCCTGCACCGCCAGCATCAGGCATGAGCGCACCGGCTCGCCATCGACCAGCACGGTGCAGGCGCCGCACACGCCATGCTCGCAGCCGATATGGGTGCCGGTCTGCCCGCAATCCTCGCGGATCGCATCGACCAGGGTGCGGCGCGGCTCGACCCGGATCGCGTGCGCGCGCCCGTTGATCGTCAGCGTGATGTCGCTTCGCTCACTCATCGAGGTTTCTTCGTTGCCTGCCGCAGAGCCGCACGGATGCGGCGCGGTGTCGCCGGCATTTCCTCGATGGTCACGCCGAACGGCGCGAGCGCGTCATTGATGGCGTTGAGCACCGCCGCCGGCGCGCCGATGGCGCCCCCCTCGCCCAGCCCCTTGGCCTGCGTGATGGTCGTTCCGTCGAGCGTTTCCAGGTGCAGCAACTCGATCGGTGGCATCTCGCGGCTCGTCGGCGGCAGAAAATCGGCGAGCGTCGCCGTGAGGATATTGCCGCCTTCGTCGTAGACGATCTCTTCCAGCAGTGCATTGCCGATGCCTTGCGCCACCCCGCCGACGATCTGGCCGTCGACAATCATCGGATTGACCAGCCGGCCGGCATCCTCGGCCACGACGAACCGCGCGATCGTGACCCGTCCTGTCTCCGGGTCGACCTCGACGATGCAGGCATGGCAGGCGTTCGAAAATGTGCCGGGAGGATCGTAGGTCGCGGTCTCGCAAATGGCCGGATCGATCTCACCCTTGAACAGATGAACCTGGTGATAGGCGGCGCGCGCGAGCGTCTCGATCGGCAGCGCCCGGTCCGTGCCGGCGACACGCGCGACGCCGTCTGTGAGCACGATGTCGTCCGCAGCGGCCTCCATGAGGTGGCTCGCGATCTTCTTGAGCTTCGCGCGCACCTTGCGTGCGGCCAGCACGCTGGCGCCGCCGGCGATGACGAGCGAACGGCTGGCGAAGGTGCCCCAGCCATAGGGCGTGCGGTCGGTGTCGCCGTGCACGACCTTGATGCGATCGGGAGCAAGACCGAGCTCGTCGGCGACCAGCTGGGCGATGGTCGTGCGCAGCCCTTGGCCGTGCGGGCTAGCGCCGATCCGCACCTCGACCCAGCCGGATGGGTCCATCGCCAGCTCGACCGTCTCCCACCCGAGCGTCACACCCATGCCGCGCGCCGCAAACGCCGGTGTGCCGTAGCCGGTGCGTTCGGAGAACGCCGCGAAACCGATGCCGAGATACCGGCGCTGCGATCTCGCCTGTTGCTGGCGGCGCCGGAACGCCGGCACGTCGATGGCGGCTGACGCAATCTCCAGCGTCTGCTGGTAGCTCCCCGCGTCGAAGATGAGACCGGTCACCGAGGTATAGGGGAATTTTTCGATCAGGTTGCGCCGGCGGATCTCGACCGGCTCCATGCCGAACTCAGCCGCCGCGGCATCCATTAGCCGCTCCAGCGCCGTGGTGATCACCGGACGTGATACGCCGCGGTACGGCGCCATCGGACATGTGTTGGTGAGGACGCCGCGAGCGACGCACGCGTAGGCGCGCACGTCGTAGGGACCGGGCAGTTCGGCCATCGCCATCAGCGGCTCGACCGCGCAGGTGGTTGGATAGCAGGAATAGGCCCCGACATTGGCGACGACTTCGGCGGAGAGCGCGAGAAGCTTGGCGTCGGCGGCGAACGCGCCCTGCAGGCGGACGGACTGGTCGCGGCTGTGAAACGAGGCGATGAGATTCTCGCGCCGATCCTCGGTCCAGGCGACCGAGCTTTTGAGCTTCCGCGCCAGCCAGACCAGGACGACGTATTCGGGGACGAGCGACATCTTCTGCCCGAAGCCGCCGCCGACATCCGGCGCGACGACCCGCAGCTCGCCCTCGGGCATCCCGATCAGATCGGCAATCGCCGTGCGCAGAAGGTGCGGCATCTGCGTGGCGCACGTGAGCGTGACGCGCCCCGATACCGGATCGAACGCGGCGTGGCCGGCGCGCGCCTCGAGCGGCGTCGCGTTCTGGCGCCGCGAGCGCAGCTCGATGGCGATAAGCCGATGCGCCGCGCCTTGCGCGGCGGCAAATCCCGCCGTCTCGACCTTGCCTTCGACCACGAGGTTGCCCGCGGCCTGCGCGTGCACGAGCGGCGCGCCGTCCGCGAGCGCCGCGCCCGCATCGATGACCGCCGCAGAGGCGGCGATGTCGACCGACACAGCGTCGGCGATGTCTTCGGCCTGCGCTTCGCTCGCAGCGACCGCCGCGGCGATCGGCTCGCCGACGAAGCGCACGCAGCCCGATGCCAGGACAGGCTGGGCGATCGGGACATACCCGAATTTGTGCAGCGCCGGCATGATCGGCTTCAAAGCCGCGAGGTCGGCCGCGGTGACGACGTTGGCGCCCTCCGGAATCGCGATCCGTTCGATGCGGCCGGCGGCCACCGGGCTGCGCACGAAACGCACGCGCAGCGCCGCAGGCAAATCGGCAGTGAAGCGGCCGTGGCCGGCAAGCAGCGCGGGGTCCTCAACCCGGCGGATGGCGCGGCCCACCCAGGCGAGCCCCGAGTCCTTGGTCGGTGCGTTCATGCGTGCGCCCGTTCGAGCGCCCGCCGCGTCACGGCACGCACCAGGTCGAACCGGAATTCGGCGTCCGCATGAATATCTTCCATCGGCTCGACCGCGTCGGCGGCGGCCTCGGCCGCGGCGCGGAAGCTCTCGGTGTCGGGTCTGCGGCCGGCGAGAACGGCTTCGGCCGCAGCCATCCTTCGCGGCCGCGCCTCGGCACCGCCGATCCCGATTCGCGGCGCGACGATCACGCCATCCTGCAGTCGGAAGGTCACCAGCGCCATCGCGAGCGCGTAATCGCCGGCGCGTCGGCTGAATTCGTAGAAGCCGAAGTGCGTCTCCGGCGACAGCAACGGGAGGCGCGCTTCCAGCAACAATTCATCCTCGGCCAACGCCGTCGCCATCATCCCTTCAAAGAAATCGTCGGCCGCCATGACGCGGCGGCCGCGCCGGCTCATGGCGATGATCTCGGCGCCGAGTGTCACCGCGGCCAGGCACCATTCGGAGGCCGGGTCGGCGTGGGCGAGGCTGCCGCAAAACGTACCGCGCAGCCGGATCGGGTAGTGCGCAATGTCGCGCACGACACGGGACAGCAGCGTTCCGGTCGGACCTTCGACCACCGGGCGGTGAAACGCGGCATGGCGCACGCACGCCCCGACCGAAAGCATGTCGCCCTCGACCGCGAGGCGATCGAGACCGGCGACCGTATTGATATCGATGAGATGCGCCGGCCGCGCCATGCGGAACGCCATCATCGGGATGAGGCTTTGACCGCCGGCGAGGACGCGGCCGTCCTGCGGACCGAATTCAGCGAGGTTCGCCAGCGCGTCACCGAGCGTCTTCGGCGCGTGGTAGACGAACGGCGCAGGTTTCACCGGGCGAGACCCTTTGGCGGTCGAGAACGCGCGTTTGCCGGTATGCTAAGCAGCCATCACCCGCCCTCGTCAACGCAGGCTTCCCGAGCCCGGAACAAGAGACAACGCAACGAAGTGCATGTTAGACTAAGCGGCTTCACTGGGCGACGGGGGCGACGATATCAACGCCAGCGCCTGCACGCGGGAAAGATCAGTTCTTTCCGCGCCTCGAGGCCTTGCGCGGCCTGGCCGCGCTGGTGGTCGTGGCTTCGCATGCGTGGCGGTCGCCCTGGAATGATCCGTCGGGCGGCACCACGACGTTCCCCTACTCGTGGGCCGAGCACGTCTACGGCGGATGGACGACGGACGTTCTGTCGGTCCTCGCCAACGGAGCCGCGGCGGTCGATCTATTTTTCGTCATCAGCGGCTTCGTTCTGCTGCAATCGCTGACGCGCGGGCCGGATTCGAACTGGGTCAACGCCGCGCGCTTTGTTGTAGCGCGGGTCTTTCGCATCTACCCGGCCGTCCTTGTTACCATCGGCACGTTCACACTGATCTTCTATGCGACGGGCGCTTCCATTTGCTCGCCGGCCGCCTATGAGCCCATCAAGCTTTTACGAAACGCTTTGCTGCTGGATACCGAGATCGTCGGTGTAATGTGGACGTTGCGGGTCGAGATGCTCGCCATTCCCCTGCTTATTCTTGGATTTTTTCTGTTGCGGCGTCTCGGAAACGTCGCGTTGGTGATCCTGCTGGCGATACTCCTGGCGCTGGCGACGTGGCGAGTGTGGATCGGGCTCATCGATCCGACACTCGGTCTGGCGCTGCTGCCGTTTTTCGCCGTCGGCATGCTGGTGTTCGGCGTGGGAAAAAAGCCGTGGTCGTGGATTCCCTCCGGCCCGGCGGCGGCCCTCCTCATCGTCATCGCCGTAATGCTGTCGGTGCCCTTGCTGCCACACTTTGGCGCGCGGCCCTACCATATCGAGATGGTCTGCGACGCCTACATTGTCGGCTTGCTTGCCTTTGCCAATCTGGGAGCTGTCGCAGACCATC
>Ga0210406_10008402_pt1 | contig 10323 bp, 6 predicted proteins | sample IncBWC30MmetaG_FD_155454 | JGI IMG/M metagenome (GOLD analysis project Ga0210406, IMG submission 155454) | Forest soil microbial communities from Barre Woods Harvard Forest LTER site, Petersham, Massachusetts, United States - Inc-BW-C-30-M | ecosystem: Environmental > Terrestrial > Soil >... | reverse complement strand
GCGCGCAAGAGCCGAGCAGAATCAGACGTCTCATTTCATTCCCCTCCTCAGAACGATTCATCTCCTCGGTTCCCGGTTGACCCGCAACGAGAGACCGAGAAACTTGGGTGCAGGCTACTTGATCCTCGCACCTTTTCGATCTACTTGAACTTCCGAAGACTTGCCCCCTTTGCGTATGCTCGCTTCACAGAAGGATTTCCCGCCTTCGGATACCGATTCCACTTCGCGCAGCACGCCGTCTTCGGCGGCCTTCTGAAGGGCAGCACGCACAGGGGCTGGCAAGCTCTCCAGCTTGACCTCCTCTTCTACTGCGATAACGTTGCCGTCCGAATCGAATGAGATGTCTTTTCCGTGGCCGTTCACAGTCAGCTCCGCTTCGTACTCGGTTTTTCCGTTCTCGATTTCTTTCGTGAAACCGCGAACCACGGCGCCCTCGTTTTGTTCCGCGACCGCCTTTTGCACTGCAGTCCGCGCTGTCAATGAAAACACCAACGCCGCCACGAGTAGCGATAGCGACTAAAGTAGGCTTTCATTTCTAAAGCGCATCCGCAAACAATTTTGCTCCCCGATCCTGAAAGAAAGCTGAAAGATCTCCTCGTTCTTTCGTTGCCGACGGGACAACAGATCGCAGAATCCCCAAGACGGTTCACTCCGAGATGTTGATGCGTAGCATTTTCAGCTCCACATGAGTTCTCGGTTTCGCTGCAGTATCTTCGGCGTCCCCTAACACGGCCAGAAGATCTTCCACATCACGGAAGCTCAGACAGAAGCGAATGACAAACCCATCGCCGATGATTTCCGATGGAAAACGATGTCCGCGGTAACGGGATCGGCGCTCGTCATGAGATGAGTCTGTCAGTTGGCTGCCCAAGTCGAGAAAACCGCGCAATCCCAATTCATTCACTGCTACGGCGCGATCCGTTGGCGCGGTCGTTGTCCTCTTTTTTTGCATCTTTTCGTTTGACATTATATCGGTTATCGATTATCATTCATTGAAATCTAGAGCTACAGAGTTGCCAAAATTCGATTGCTGGCGCCTCGCAGCCGCTGGCCAAGGAGAGGTCATGTCAATCCCCACTAAAAAGGTAACTGTTTGCTTTTTTCTAATCGCCCTTGCGGCCATGGCACAAGCGGACCGCGCCACGTTGAACGGTACCGTAACGGATAGTTCCGGCGCGGTGGTCCCGAGCGCGCAGGTTGTGGCAATTCAAACCGGGACCGGTTTCCACAGGGACGTAGCGACCGGCCAAGCAGGTTCATATTCGATGAACGCGCTGCCGATTGGCACTTATACGGTCCGAGTCACGGCTCAGGGGATGAAGACTTCCGAGTTCCAGAACGTGAAGCTGGATGTTGGCGAGGTCCGCACACTGGACGCGCAGCTGCAGGTGGGCGAACTGGCGAGCGTGGTCAGCGTAGAGGCAACAGCATCTCCGATAGACCGCAGTACCGCGGAGGTGGGCGGAACGATCGAGTCGCACCAGGTCAATGAAATCCCTCTGGATGGCCGCGAATGGGCATCGCTCATGGCGTTGACTCCCGGCGCGGTCGATGTGGGAGGTGGCCACGAGCGTAGCATCCATTTCATCGGTCACTCCCGCGACGATGACAACTTCACCTTGGATGGCATTGATGCCAGCGGCATACAGGAAGGGCCGCAGAAGGCCAACGTACGGCTGCAGGTCAACCTCGATTCTATCTCCGAGTTCCGCGTCAATACCGCCAATTATACGGCCGAATACGGCGACATGGGCGGCGCCCAAGTCAATGTGGTCACGAAGTCCGGTACCAACCAGTTACACGGTGACGTGTTCGAGTTCTTTCGCAACAGCGCGCTCGATACGCGCTCTCCCTTTGATCCGTCAAACGTGCCGCCGTTCCGCCTAAACCAGTTTGGCGGCAGCGTCGGCGGCCCTGTCAAAAAGGACAAAAGCTTCTTCTTTGCCAGTTTCGAAGGGCTGGAACAGAGGTTGAGCACCACCGCCACCAGTTTTGTGCCCAGCGCTTTGGTTCGCTCTCAGGTTCTGGCCACCTCTCCGCAACTCAAACCCATTATCGACGCGTACCCGGTAGGCCAGATTCCGGTTGACTCGCAGACCGATAAAATCATTCGCACGGACAACAACCCAGTCCGCGAAGCCAGCGGCTTGATCCGGTACGATCAGCGCTTCACCGACAAAACCACCATGTATGCCCGATATAGCGTCGACGATTCCATTTCTACCGTCCTGAACGGCGCGCTTGGTTCATATACGTCGACCCCTATCCGACCGACCAACGCGGTTGTGGACGTGACTCACATTTTCTCGCCGAAGACGCTGAACGAGTTCAAGTTCGGCGTGAATCGCTCGGCATACACCGATCCGACCCATGGCATCTTCCCGGTAGACATCAGCATCGGCGGCTCCCCTGGCCAGGCAAACAGTTACGATGACCTGCCCAATAGCGCTCTCGATGAAGAGGTCGGTACTACCTTTTCCTGGATCGATACCCTGACGCATACCAGCGGCCGGCACAGCTGGAAAGTGGGAGGCGAGATCCGTCGCATCCGCCTGAACAATTCAGGCAACGCCATCGACACAACAACAGTTGCATTCGCAAGCGTGGACGATTTCATCCATAACCACGTCGATTCCGTCAGCGACAATGCCGCCGAAGGCATCCATGGCTTGCGGCACACGCTTTATGCGGGCTTCGCGCAGGATGAATTCAAGGTGACACCCAACCTGACCCTGAACCTTGGCCTACGCTATGAGTATTACTCCGTAACACACGAAGTCCTGAACCGCGCTGCTGTATTCGATATCCCCGGCTGCCACGGACAGTGCCCGCCCGGCACGCCATTCTATTTTCCGGACTACAACAACTTCGGTCCGCGCCTCGGGCTGGCGTGGTCGCCAGCGCGTTTCCACGGTAAGGCCGTGGTCCGCACCGGTTATGGAATCTTCTACGTCCCCAACCAGAACGACGATTACAGCGACCCGGCGGAGAGCACCGCAGGCCGCTTTGCGCTCTCTTCCGCCGACATCCCCAATCTCTCTTACCCAATCACGCCGTTCCTGTCCGCTCTGCAGGACCAGGGCCTCAGTCCGAAGGCGATTGATCGATACCGCAAAGACGGATACTACGAGACGTGGAATCTCACAGTCCAAAGTGAACTTGGGCACAGCTTCGTGGGTCAAATCGGCTACTTGGGAGGTGAGGGGCATCATTTATTCGATTCGCTGCCCACCAACGTTATCGATCCGGCGACGGGGAAGCGTCCGCTACCGAATTTTGGCAAGTTCAACACCAAAGAAAATAACGCCAACAATAACATTCATTCGCTGCAGGCTCAGATCAAGCGTGTTTTCCATAGCGGTTTTCTTTGGCAAGCCAATTACGCGTGGTCGCACGCGATCACCGACGCGTCGGCAGGTGCTGGCGAATCAGTCGGGTTCGAAAGGGCTTTTTGTCGAGCCTGCGACCGGAGCAACTCACCTTACGATTTTCGCCACAGCTTTAACAGCAGCGTTGTCTACCAGCTGCCGTTCGGTCCGGGACAGCGCTACCTGCCATTCACCGGCGCGGCCGGCAAGATTGTTGGAGGCTGGGAGTTAAGCGCGGTGGGAACTGCCCGTTCCGGCCTCCCTATCAACGTGACGATCAGCCGGTCGTCCAGCGCGCTGCCCGACGGCAACGCCAGCAATCAGCGTCCCGACCTGGTGCCAGGCGTTTCGCTGATCCCGCCGGGCGGACAGACGATTAACGAATGGCTCAATCCAGCGGCTTTCGCGGTGCCTGCTCGCTTCACTTGGGGAAACTTGGGCCGCTACATCACGCAGGGCCCGCACGAATGGGAAGCCGAAATGGCTCTGTCCAAGCGCACTGTCCTAACCGAGCGGTTTACACTGAACTTCCGCGCGGAGGCGTTCAACCTGCTGAATCACCCTAATTACGGCAACCCGGTCGCGAACTTCTCATCAGGCGCTTTTGGCCTAATCACGTCGATTTTGAACACTGGTCCTACCGGGACTGGCGGCACGCGCAAAATCGAGCTCATGCTGCGGCTGGAATTCTGATGGCGGAAGTCCCCGAAGGGCGCAAAGTTGGTTGAGAGCCTTTGATGAAAAAATATCTAACACTAATCTTCTGTTTGTACGCCGCAATACCTCTGATCGCGGAAGAAAAGCTCGTCGGCGGACCCTACGTAGTAAACGTCGGGCAAAGATCCGCGACCGTCGCCTGGGTTGTGGAGACTGGTCAGGCATCCATCGGAACAGCGCCGGGCAAGGCCGAGAAGACGGCGCCAGTGCTGCGCTCCGAGAAGGTTTCGTTCACCGGGCTCGAACCGGGCAAGACCTATTACTACGACGCTTTAGGCCGCGATGAAGGCAAAGGGTCCTTTAAGACAGCCCCCAACGGTCCTGCCGCATTTCAGTTTGTGGTCTACGGGGACACCCGCACGCGGCACGACGTGCACCGCAAGGTGATCGGCGCGATTGTCAAATATGCGTCACCCGAATTCGTTCTGCACACTGGCGACCTGGTGGCCGACGGCGCAGATTCTTCGCAATGGCCAGTCTTCTTTGACATCGAGCGTGAACTGCTGCGCAAATCCGCATTCTTTCCGTCCCTCGGCAATCACGAGCGTAACGACCCGCAGTATTATGAGTTCTTCGGTGTCTCGACACCTTATTATTCGTTCAATTGGGGAACCGCCCACTTCATCGTTTTGAACAGCGATATCGGCAACGTCTCGACCAGCGAGATCGCGCGCGATACGTTCTGGACCGAGCAGACCCGTTGGTTGGAGGAAGACTTGAAGAAGAGCCAGTCCGCCGATTTCCGTTTCGTCATCGCCCACCATCCGCCGCTGACGGCCGTCGCTCGCCGCCAAGGCGAGAATCCGCACATGACCGCCCTGATTCCCATGTTCGAGAAATACAAATTGACCGCCGGCTTTTTCGGCCACGATCACAACTATCAGCACTATTTGAAGAGCGGCGTGCACTACTTCATCACGGGCGGAGGCGGCGCGCCGCTGTACGATGTGGACAAGCCGCCCACCGGCATCACCAAGATGGTGGAAAGTACGGAGCACTTCGTAGTAGTGAAAGTCGAGGGTAAGACCGCGAGAGTCGAAGCCCTCCGGCTAGACGGCCGGCCACTGGAAACGACCGAGCTGATGCGCTAGTTTCCAAGGGCGAAGGCCGCCAGGAGAGTCGGCCCGCTAACATAAATAGAGCGGAAGGAGTATCTTACTTGAGATGCTCGTCTCCTTCCGCCTGGGAGGAAATATTGAAACTATCCAGGAGAAGCATCGTGAAGGCTCTGGCGGCGGGGACTCTGCAGCCCACCGCAGCTCAGGCGGCGACCTCCACCAAGCGTGACCGGAACTCGCCTGCGATCCGTCTCATCGTTCTTGACGTCGGAGGAACCATCATCGAAGACCGCGGGGACGTTCCGGCAACGCTGCAAAGTGCCATGGGGAAACACGGGATCACGGTCACTCCAGCCGAGATCAGCGAATGGAGGGGGGCTTCCAAACGCGAGATCATCCGGCATTTCGTTGAAAGGCAAACCAAGCCGCCCGCCGCCGATCGCGAAAAGCTGGCCGTCGCCATATACCAGGAATTCAACGCGCGTTTGGGCGAAATCTACCAGGCAGTGCCGCCCATCGCCGGCGCCGAAGCCGCCATTCGTAGTCTCCGCCAAAGCGGTTACCTTCTGGCCACAACCACGGGTTTCGATCGTGAGATTACTCTTCCCATTTTCCACCGCCTGGGATGGGAAAAATACTTCGTGGCCATCATCTGCAGCGATGATGTTGCGCAGGGTAGGCCTGCTCCGTTCATGCTCTTTCACGCCATGGAATCGGCGCGCGTGAATAGCGTAGCGGAAGTCATGGCTGTAGGAGATACGCCTCTCGACCTTCAGGCCGGTACCAATGCGGGTCTGCGCGCTGTAGTCGGAGTGCTCTCGGGGGCTTCCCGTGCCGATCTGTTGCAGCGCGAGCCCCACACTCACATCTTGTCGAGCGTCGCCAATCTCCCGGCGCTTCTCTCCTCCAAGGTCTGATCAGAAAGGCCTTGATGGAAGCACTGCTGCCACAATCGGTCGACGCTAGGGAACGCGCGTCGCTTCTTCCACCGAATCGTGGGGGCGGCCCTCAGGGCCAAGCTGCTGCAGCGCCCGGCGGGAGTGGTTGAGCGACGCCTCGATGATTTTGCGCGTCACCCGCTCGGCCGCCTCCGGACCCTCTGCGATCGCCAGGACTATATCCTGGTGATCTTCAGCCATGGAGAGAAAATCCTCAGGCCGCGCTTCGATATGATCACACAAAATGTAGGCGAGAGGCGCCGCAGCAATCGCCTGGCTTGCTTGCATTAAGAATTGGTTTTCGCTCAGGCGATAGATTTCCTGGTGAAAGGTGTAGTCGGCGATGCCCAACTTCCCAAGGTCGTTGGTGCTGGCAGCGCGTCGCAATTGGTCGACCTGCTCCTGCAGGCAGGCTTGTGCTTCGCTGGACCAGGCGGCCGAGACGGCCGCGACAGCAGCCGGTTCAAGGAGCGCTCGCACGGCGAACAGTTTTTCAATATCCTCCAAGGTGTACCTGTTGACCCTGGTTGACCGGTTCAGGAGCTTGGTTACTACGCCTTGATTATGCAGGTCCTGCAATGCAGCGTTCACGGTTGCCTGAGACACGCCCAGTTCTTTGGAGAGCTTGGCTTCGAGCAACCGCTGGCCGGGCCGAAGCACGCCGGTAAGAATCTGATGAAGGATCTCCCGACGCACCTGCTCGGTTCTGGTGAGTGGCGTTATCTGCATTCTGCCGATAATTGATTATCTACCCGAATACGACTTTAGCAAGGGTCAACTATCTGCAGTATCCGAAGATCACGCTTTTAAACGCCGCGGCTTAAGGGCAATTGACGGGCCGATCCCTTTTTCAGGTGCCCGACAAAACGTCGGGCGGGGGATTGCGGTTGAGCGATCCCGAGTGCGCCACCGTCGCCGAGATCGGGAAGCGCCTAGGACGCAAAGCACTCCGAGCGGTCGCCTGCCCCGCCAAACCGACACCATTTCCGCCTGGTACGTTTGCGCCACATCAGAACGTGTACTTCAATGCGACCTGCAACTGGCGCATAGTCGTATTTTGGAGGAGGCCGCTGATGATTCCGAATCCCGCGTGTGGGGTTCCGGGGGACGCGCCCGGGATTGCCGCGCCCGCCAGAATGTTGGCATTCGGTTCACCCCAATTCGGATGGTTCAGCACATTGAAGGCTTCGGCGCGGAATTGAAGGCGGTGATGCTCGCTGTAGGGCATGGTCCAGGACTTGTGCAGTTCGACATCGAACGCGAAAATCGGTGGAGCATTCACATCGTTCCGTCCGGCATTACCGAAAGTGCCCAGAGGCGCTTCGACGAATGCGGCGCGGTTATACCATTGTGCGGTCGTCTGGTTCGAAGGGTAAGGGGACACTCCGGTTGCGTTCGGCCGATCGTAGCCGCTCTGCGTTACCGAGTTATCCACGCCGCCGATATTTATGGCAATCGGCGAGCCGTCCTGGACGGTCATGGTGCCGCCGGTTTGCCAGCCGCCGACGATGGCATTAAGGAAGCCATTGTTAATGTTCAGAGGCTTGCCTTTGCCAACCGGCAGGTCGTACAGGACGGAGGTGATCCAACGTAGCGGCACATTGAAGGCGGAGAGGCCGCGTTCGCAATCGATGCAATAGCTGTTTTGGGGGAACAGCGTGTCATAGCCCTGCACGCGAATACCACTGGAGTCATCCAGCGATTTGGACCAGGTGAAGTTACTGAGGACGCTTACGCCCTGGCTGAAACGCTTGGTGACCTTGAAGGACACGGAGTTGTATTCCGCGTTCACGCCGTCTCTGACCAACTGGATAAAGCCGTAATCGGCCCACGGAAGATGGGTTGAGGCAGATCCCACCGGCGAGGGAACACCCTCGTTGGCGTTCTGGAAGCCGTAAAGGTGATGGCTCTGCGAACCCAGGTAGCCGAGTTCGAACGCCCAGCTCGCACCGAACTGGCGCTGGATGTTGACCAGGTACTGCTCGGTGTACGACGTATGGTGGGCGTACTCAGCGACATAACCGTAAGGCGGTCCAAACGCCGGTCCTGTGCCGCCGCTTGACGGAGTGACGGCATTAGCCCAAGTGTCGGGCAACCCCGATAATACTCCCGATCCTGGGGCCCAGGTATTCCCACCGCTGACGGCACTGAGGGTGAAACGCACACCGATATTACGCGACAGGTCAAAGTAACTCGAGTTGCCGTTGTCCTGCACGAAGAATGTTCCATAGGCTGCGCGGATCACTGTTTTGGAATCGGGCGACCAGGCTATGCCGATGCGCGGTGCGAAGTCGTTGTATCTTACTTTCATGAGCTGGTTGTCTTCGAGACCGTTGCTACAGACGGCAGGCGTGTTACTCCAGGTGAAGGGAAGTGGAGGGTTGGCGGTATATGGATTCGAGCAGTTTCCCTGCCGGATAAAGTAAGGCTGGTTGGCCACCGGCGCGTTGGCGACGGCTACTATTTGCGGAATCACGATGCTGAACAGGTCGCCCCTCGTATCGGTGAAGGGTGGAACCAACTCATACCGCAAGCCTAAGGACACCGTTAGTTTGGGGGTGATCTTCCAGGTATCGTCTACGAACGCAACCTCCATATTGCGCTGGTTAGGCGCGTTGGCAGCTTGTAAGGCTTCTGTGGATTGGTAAATGTCGCCCAGCAGAAAGTCGGCAAAAGCGTCACCGCCGGTCTTGCTCGGGCTCTCTGTGGCGTTGGGGTTGAAGGTATATCCGCCACGCAGGTATTGATTGCCGAACTGGTTGAAATTCTGGCGATTGTATTCGAACCCGAATTTGAAGGTATGCTTGCCTTTGATCCAGGAAATGTTATCGACGAACTGAGTGGTGTTGTTCTGGTTTTGGTAGGGGTAGTCAGTGTTGTCGCCCAGGCCGCTGAAACCGTCTCCGCTGAAACTAGAGCCGGGCACGCCCCACTGGACCGGCGGACCTGGGTTCAAATTGGGAATGTTCAGCGCGGCCACTGTATTGATGCTGAACGCACTGAGAGTGCTAATCGCGTTGTAAAAGCGCGTGTAACCGAAACGCGCTTCGTTCACGATGTTGGGCGAAAGAATGCGCGTGTTCGAACCGAGGTACTGCTCGTATCCGCTAGTGACCTTGGATCCCGTGATAGTCAGGCCGCCGTTTTTTTGAACTTCACTACCCCAGCTATAACGGCCGCTCCACTGCGATTTCGCGGATTCGACGAAATCCATACGGATGATGAAGCTGTCGCGATTGAATGGATTAGAGTTGAACTGGGTGTAATTTTGTGTAAAGCCTGGAAGCGTCGGGACGGCGTAGTACTTCAACATGGCCTGCGAGGTCGGATTGATCTGGCTCGCCGGAATAATGTTGTTCTGGTAGGGGGTCTTCGTGGCCGGATCGTAGATAGTGGTCGGCCAGGCGCTAAAGTTGCCTTGCTGCATGGCGGCTGTCGGCACCGAGTAGACGGCTTGCTGACTCTGCGTCTGCACCAGTGTTTCAAAATTGGACATGAAAAACAATTTGTTCCGGCCATCGAAGAGGTGTGGTATGCGGACCGGGCCGTCGAGCTCGTACCCATAATCGTTCCACCTGAATGGCGACTTGATGGGACGATTGGCGGTGAAGGCATACGAGTTGTTGGCGTCCAAATCGTCATTGCGCAGGAACTCGAACAGCGCACCGTGGTACGCGTTGCCGCCGGATTTGGTGAGCACGTTGATCTGCGTCGCGCCATGACCGAATTCTGCGGGATACACACCGGTCTGCACCTTGAATTCTTGGATGGCGTCGATCGAGGGAAGCACCACGTAGGTGTTGAAGTCCGGGTCCGTGTTAACGACCCCGTCGAGCGTGAAATAGTCGAAAAAGATGCGGTTCCCGCCGGCGGAGATCGACTGGTTGGAACGATCACCACCTTGGCGCGACTGGGCCTGACCAGCCGGCGGTGCGAGCGTATTAGTATTCGAATTCAGCGCCACCAGGCCCACGTAATTGCGCCCGTTGAGCGGCAGCTCGACGATGCTCTCGTTAGTGACCACGCTGCCGAGGGTCGCGTTTTCGGCCTGCAACAGACTGGCAGCGGCCGAGACCTCGACCGTTTGGCTCACGTCACCAACCTGGAGCGTGATGTCCAGGCGGACGGATTGCTGCACCTGGACCTCGACATTGCTGGTCGCCGTCTTGAAGCCAGGATGCTCAACTTTCAGGGTGTAAGTGCCTGGCGGCACCGAGGGGAAGGAGTAGAGTCCCTGTTCAT
>Ga0210406_10008401_pt1 | contig 10323 bp, 6 predicted proteins | sample IncBWC30MmetaG_FD_155454 | JGI IMG/M metagenome (GOLD analysis project Ga0210406, IMG submission 155454) | Forest soil microbial communities from Barre Woods Harvard Forest LTER site, Petersham, Massachusetts, United States - Inc-BW-C-30-M | ecosystem: Environmental > Terrestrial > Soil >... | reverse complement strand
GACTTAATTCGGCTCAGGACGACGAATTCGCTCTTCCGAGGAAATCAGCTACATTTCACCAAGGAAGAACACTAAGAATCGACCAGGGTCATGGATTCAAATTTCTTGCGCAAGGCATTGCAGCGTGAATTGACGCCGATGTACGCGCTGTTTCTATGATTACAGGTGACGCGCAGTGGCTAGCGACCATCGATGCCTTTCATTCGGCGGCATTGGGCGAGCAGAGCTGGGAGGCGGCTCTGGCGGGATTCGCGCAGGCCACAGGATCACGCTCGGCACAATTGGTGGGGCACCACTCGAATGCCTCAGTGGCGTTCAATGTTTGGACAAACATCGACCCGGCCCTATACGCGACGCACGCCGAAACTGTGAGCATAAATCCGCGCGTCAAGTTAGCCGAGGTAGTTCCGGTCCTCAGGAGCGTGAGCGACTTGGACTTCATCACCACCGAACAGATGCGGCGCGACACGTTCTATCAGGAGTACCTCTACCCCTTCGATATCCCGTTCATCTGCCTGACGCCCGTGGAGAAGAGCAACGGCGCCGTCGTTGCGCTGGGTGCGATACGCTCCCGTCGGGAAGGACACATCACTCGCGAGCAGAGGGAGATTTTCGCATCGCTGGCGCCGCACGTTCGCAGCGCCGTGCGCACGCATCTCGCGCTGGAGGGTCAGAGTACAGCGGTCCTGATGGGCGCAATGGAAGCACTGACGATGTCGGTCTTCGTCTGCGACCGCAGTGGCAGGGTCAGGTCGCTGACCCCGGCCGCCGAGGCGCTGGTCAGCAGTGATCGAGGGCTGCAGCTCAAAGCCGGACAGCTCACCCCATACGCGCCCGCCGACGCAAAGGCGCTCGGCGACGCCATTGATGCAGCTGCCATCGGGCTCATCCGAATGGGCCCCCCGGCCACGCGCACCGTGATCATCCGAGGCCGGGATCCTGACCTCGCCCCGTTGGTGCTCGACGTGTTCCCGTTGGCATCACGGTCCTTCGGGTTCAACTTCGACCCGCGGGTTCTGATCGTTGCACGGTGCTCACGGGGCTCGGCGGCGAGACGGGCGGCCGTCCTGCAGGCCGCCTATGCGCTCACCCCTGCGGAAATCCAGATCGCCCAATATCTTGCCGACGGACGCTCGGTCGAGTTCATCGCGGGAAGCCGCGGCGTGGCGGTCGGCACCATCCGCGTTCAGATCAAATCCGTTATGGCCAAGGTCGGGGTCACGCGGCAGGTGGAGCTCGTCGTGCGGCTCGGTGAGATGTGACGCGCTCTATACCAAATGGGTAATGCGCCCCGAATCGATCAGTGACATCTTTGCGCGGGGCCTGTGTGGGACGCGAAACAATGTCTAGGGGGATCGTGTGAGAAACCAAAATTGGACAACGACGGTTCGCCGGCTTGGCGCGGTGTTCGCCTTCGCGGCGCTGTCGGCTTGTGGTGGTGGCGGTGGTTCCGGTGGCAGCTCCGGTGGCGGCGGTTCTTCGGTCGCTGTTCCCAACGTAGTTGGCGATACCCAGGCGGCAGCGACGACCGCGATCACTGCAGCCGGGCTCACAGTCGGCACCGTAACGATGCAGTCGAGCGGCACCGTGACGTCCGGAAATGTCATCAGTGAGAACCCTGCGGCCGCCGCAAGTGTGACCAAAGGTTCCGCGGTAGCCCTGGTTGTTTCCTCCGGCCCCGCGAAGGTTGTCGTACCCAACGTAGTAGGCAACTCTCAAGCGGCCGCTACGACCGCGATCACCGCAGCCGGCCTCACGCTCGGCACGGTGACCATGCAGTCAAGCAGCACGGTGGCCTCAGGAAGCGTCATTAGCGAGAATCCTGCCGCAGGTACCAGTGTGGCGAGCGCTTCGGCGGTGAGCATCGTCGTCTCCACGGGCTCGGCAACCAGCTCTCCCTCGGTCGGCGGTGTCGTCATCGGCCTCACCGGCGGCGTGAGCGTGCATGTGGTCAACGGCGTGGACAATGTACCGCTCTCGGCAAACGGTCCCTTTACATTTCCGACGACCGTGGCCAACGGTGCGACCTACAGCGTCTCCGTCGCCGCGCCGCAGCCCACCGGCCAGACCTGCGCTGTACAGAACGCCGCGGGCACGGCGGGTTCCGCAAACATCACCAACGTTGTGGTGTATTGCACGTTCAACGTGACGGCGGCGACGCTCACGGGCACGTATCAGATTTTCGGCTACAACATCAACAGCGTCAGTGACGCGCTGTTTACGGAGACCTTCGACGGAACGGGCAACCGCAGCGGCACGGGGACGACCAATACCAACACGACCATAGCCGCCGGCGTAGCGGATTCAGGTGCCTATGTGGTGGCGCCGAACGCCGCGCAGATTCCTGTATTGACCGATAGCGGCACCAACATTGGCGGCATCCTCGGAGCTGACGGCGATATCGCCATCACGCTGAACCACACTGCCAATGGGATGCAACCGGCCATGGCGGTGGCCGTGAAGCCGCTGACCACTGCCACCATCGCATCGCTGACGGGCACCTACGTCGGTGCATCAGTGACCAGCGCGTCGCCACTTTACGGCTCGCTCGGTACGACCACTGTAAATTCCGACGGCAGCGCTTCCCAGACCGGAACGAATCTTAGCGCGACCGGTGTGCCTAGCGCGACTTCGAATTCGTACCCGGCCGGCACCTTCGTTGTTGGCAGTGGCGGTGCCATCAGTGTGGGCGGAAGCGGCGGAGCGAGCGGCTACCTGAGTGCTGACGGCAACCTTGTCGTATTAACCTACATCACCGGCACAAACAATTTTCCGGGGCTCAGTGTTGCTATCAAACAGAGCCGCGGACTGACCGCGGCGACGTTGAATGGCGTCTACGCCGCCGTTGCATTGGGCGGCGCTTCTCCAAGTGCTTCGGCCGGACTCGTACAGACCATTTATGCGCACGGCGACGGCACCTACACCGTCGACTACACCGACAATGCGGCTGGAGCCGTTACCACCACCGCCGGCGCCGGTGGCACTTATACGGTCAGTGACAACGGAGCGCTGACATTCACCGCGCAGAGCAGCGTGTCGTCCATCGGCCAAGTCAGCGCCGACGGCAATGTGATCGTCATTGGCGACGTCAACAGCGGAGGGGTGCCGCTGGTGGCGGTCGGCGTCCGCCAATGATCGTGGCCGTCCGGCACGCTCTCCTCAGCCGTCGAGCTTGCAGGGAATCTTGAGGAAACCTCGAAAGCGAACCCGCCCGCCTCGCGCCGGCGCGGCCGACAGCGAATAGGAGGGAAATCGTCTGATCAGCGCTGAAATCGCCGTCACCGCTTCGAGCCGTGCGACGCTCATGCCGACGCATTGGTGAATGCCGCTTGCAAACGCCAAATGCCGATTGGGCGAGCGGCCTATGTCGAGATCATCAGGCGCGGCGAATTGCTCGGGGTCGCGATTGGCGGCGCCGATGCAGACAGTGATTTGAGTTTCTGCCGGCAAATCCACACCGCCTAGCTGCACGGGTTGAGTCGTAATGCGATTGCCGAGCTGGTTGGGACTTTCGTAGCGCAGGAACTCCTCGACGGCGCTTTTGATGAGGTTTGTATCGGCAATCAATCGATCTCGTTGATCGGGATGCTCGGCAAGCGCGACCAAGCCGTTGCCGATCAAGTTCGTCGTCGTTTCATGACCTGCATTCAGCAAGAATATGCAGTTGTGGACCAACTCCACTCCGCTTAAGGTATGGCCGTCGAACCCCCCGTGCAGCAGGCACGAAATCAGGTCGGAATCGGGGCCCAGGGGCGTCTTGCGGCGGTGCCCGATCAGTTCGTCCAGATACGCCGCGAATTCCCGAACCGCATCATTGCCCCGGCTAGCTGCATCGGACGTCAAGCGCGGTTCCAGCGCCCCCAATATCGCAAGAGACCAGTTACGCAGCGGCGCGCGTTCTGCGCGCGGTACACCCAGCAAATTGCCGATGACTTCGATCGGTATGGCAGCGGCAAAGTCCTCGATGAGATCGACCGAAGTCTTGGCCGCCATGGTGTCGATCAATCGATCCACCAGCGCGACAAGGTCCGGCTGGATCTGCGCAACGGCACGCGGCGTGAGGGCTCCGTTGATGAGCCGGCGAACTCGGGTATGAAAGGGCGGGTCGTTGAACACCAGGCTCGTCGTGTGGTGTTCAAACAGCGGCGCCGCGCCATATTTCGCGCCGAATTCCTGCTTCTTGTCCGAGCTGAAGATTTTGGGGTTCTTATAGACGAACTCCGCGTCGTCGTAGCGCGTCACGAAGAACGTGCCGTCCGGCAGCCGCTTGACCGGCACCTGGGCCCGCAGCAGCGCGTAATAGGGAAACGGGTTCTCGTAGAAATCCGGCGGCAGATTGCGCAGGTCGAAACTGTCCGCGACACGCTGCACCGCGTCCCCGTCCGCCCCCTTCATGAAAGAGTTTGCATGGTCATGGGCGTCGCCATGATAGACCCATCGTGACGCCCGTCACACGCTGCGCACGGTTGGTTTCACTCCGGGCACACCGGAAATCCCCAACCGCACCAAGCTTTCGGCGCAGGCCACGATGCACGCCTCGTTCGAACGCGGTGTCCAGCCGAGCACGCGCCTGGCCTTTTCGTTGCTGGAGTGTTTTATTTTGCCAAGCTCGGGCAGGATTTGCTTCACCGCCGAATTGCGGATCGCGGCAATCCGCACCAGCCAGTCGGGCAGCTGAAATCTCGGCACCTTTGCGGCCGACGCGCCCATGCGCTGCCTCAGCACCTTGGCCATGTCGAGTATGGACATGCAATCGCCCGCGACGGCGAGAAAGCGCTCGCCCTTGGCTGCGGGATGAGTCATGGCGCGGATGTGCAGATCGGCGACGTCGCGCACGTCGACCACGCCGAAATAGAGCCGTGGGCACGCGGGCACGCTGCCGTCCATTAGGCGCCGCAGCAAGAGGACCGAGGGCGAGAAGTCGGGGCCCAGGACCGGACCGAAGACGGCTACTGGGTTGACGACCGAGAGTTCCAGGCCCCCGCCCTCATTGGCGATGAAATCCCAAGCCGCGCGTTCAGCCAAAGCCTTCGATTTGACGTAGGCCGCGGTATCGACTTGGATATTCGTCCAGTTCGTCTCGTTGAAAGGCGTTGTCTGCGGCTCGTGGCCATAGCCGATCGCCGCGAACGAGGAGGTCAGGACCACGCGCTTGACACCCGCATCGCGCGAGGCGCGCAGCACCCGGAGCGCGCCCTCGCGGGCGGGTACGATCAGCTCGTCCTCGTGCTTGGGTACGCCCGGGGGAAAGGGCGACGCCACGTGCAGTACGTAATCACAGCCGGCGGCGGCTTCTGCCCAGCCCGCGTCGTTCTCGAGATCCGCCGCGGCAAAGGACACCCGATCGCCGGGCTCGGCGCCGCCTTCTTTCAGCATGGCGCGCACCTCGCCCTCACGCTGCAGCCTCCGCACCGTGGTCCGTACCCGGTGGCCCGCGGCCAGCAGTTGCAGAATGGAATGGCTGCCGATGAAGCCCGATCCGCCGGTGACCAGAACAGTGCTCATCGGCGCTCAAACATTCCGCGAAAACGCGCGTTCACCCGGCTCGACCGAGATCGACTTGCCGGGACCAACTCACCACACCTTGGCGCTGCGTGCCGAGTTTGGAGATACCGAGTTCGACCACGTCACCCGCCTTCAAATACTCAGGGAAAGGCTTTCTGCCCATGCCCACACCAGGCGGAGTACCGGTAGTGATGAGATCGCCCGGATTGAGCGTCATGAATTGGCTGATATAGCTTACCAAGGTGCGAACGGGGAAAATCATGGTTCGGGTATTCCCGGTCTGCATGCGCTTGCCGTTGACGTCCAACCACATGTCGAGCAGTTGGGGGTCGCCCACTTCATCCGGCGTCACGAGATACGGTCCGAACGGACCGAACGTGTCGCAGCCCTTGCCTTTGTCCCAGGTACCCGCGCGCTCCAACTGATAGGCCCGCTCGGACACGTCGTTGACGACGCAATAGCCGGCGACGTGGTCGAGCGCTTCTTGTTCCGACACATACCGGGCGGTGCGACCGATGACGACGCCCAACTCAACTTCCCAATCGGTCTTCACAGAGTCTTTGGGCAGCATGATGTCGTCGTTCGGACCGACGATGCAACTGGTTGCCTTGAAAAAGATGACTGGTTCCGCCGGTACCGCGAGGCCCGATTCGGCAGCGTGATCGCTGTAGTTGAGTCCGACAGCGACAAACTTGCCTACGCCGCGATACGGGGTGCCCAATCGCGGTGTGCCCGGCACGATGGGCAATTTATCTGCGGAGAGCTTGCCGATCTCGCGCAGCTTCGTTGGAGAAAGGGAATCGGCGGCAAGATCGTCGATTACCGGCGAGAGTGCGCGAATCCGGCCTTTATCGTCGAGCAGCCCGGGCTGTTCCATGCCCACAGCGCCATAGCGAAGCAATTTCATGTCGGTCGGTACCTGTCTTGTAGCTCATGGATGCATCATGCGGCGTCCGCCCTGCGTAACGCGGTACGGTCAGGGCCGATCGTCCTCGACGCGCAACGCGCCATCTTACATCGCTGAGGGCAGCTTACAACGAGGGGCCCTTACAAGGAGCTGACTGCGGCTTACAACGACAGCCGAACCCCAAGGTAGTACTGGCGTCCGTTCGAATAGAACGCCTGCGGTTGCTGCGGGTTGGAGTAGTACTTGAGCACCGGATTGTTCAAGTTGAGGCCGTCGAAGGTAAGCGCCAGGTGATCGTTGATCTTGTAGTTGAGCGAAGCGGCCAAATTTCCCATCCCCGCTTCGTATTGCGACGTCACGTTGGCAAGGCCCACCAGAAAGGACGACCGGTACGTGTACGCCAGGCGGGCGCTGAAGCCGTGCGCTTCATAGTAGGCTTCGACGTTTCCGGTGTTCTTCGATGAACCGACCAGCGCCTGGCCATCGGCTGAATGGCCGTCGGCATAGGTGTAGTTGGCCAATGCGCCGAAACCGCCCCACAGCGGTTGTTGCCAGGAGAGTTCCAAACCGCGATTCTTGGCGGCAATGTTGAAGGGCGACGTGACGATGAAGTCGGCTATCTGGGCGGTCGTCGTGTTGAGGAGGGCCCGGGTGTTGTATCCGTAGGTCACATACGATGGCAAGTCCATATAGAACAGGCCGACGGATAGGATGGATTGCGGCGCGAAATACCATTCGAGCGCGGCGTCGTAGTTGGTGGACCGGATCGGTTTCAAATCCGCATTGCCGCCCGTGCCGGTCAGGTCGAGGTTGTTCAAGGTCACTGCCGGCGACAGCGAGGAGTAGTCGGCGCGCGACATGGTTTTTGACACGGCTAGGCGCAAGACCAGGTCTCGTGACAAATCGTACTTGAAGTTCGCGCTGGGCAGCACATCGGTGAAATTGTGCGAGGCCGACGTGGGGACGTAGGTAGGGTTCCCGTTGGCATCCGTGGCCCCGGTTGGGTCGTAGGCGTCGCTGACCTCCTGGGTTCTCACCAGCCGCAGCCCTACGTTGCCGCGCCAGTGATTGCCGGCCAGATTCGCCATCGCGTAGGCCGCGGAGTCCTTCTCGTCGATGACGAAACTACCCTGGTAATTCGGGCCCTGATCGACGTTGTTGTACTGGGTTTCCCAGGCAACGATGGAGTTCGGATTCAACACCCAGAAATGCTGCAGGTAGCCCGGACCCATGCCGATGCCGGAACCGAAATTCCTAGGCGACACCGTGCCATTCCAGGCAACCAGCGGAATGTTCGGGTCCGGCATGGTATGGCAGGGGTCGGCACTATTGATGTTGCACGTATAGTTTTCGCCGCGATCGGTACGCTTGTGCTCGGCATAGCGCACACCGAACTTCGCACTCTGCAAGATTCCCCAGTCCAGGCTCAGCTGGCCGTCGACCTGCCCGTAGGTTTCCTTGTCGGTGACCTTCACCGAATCCGACCAGCTGCCGCCATTGGTCACGTTGGTGGGATTGTTGAAGTTGGTGGTGTCGACACCGGGAAATGAGACCGTCGCCGGCCCCGACGTCCCATGCATCTGATACACCAGAGGCGAATTGATCAGATACGCCTCGTAACCATAGTCGTGCGGCGTTTCGCCGAGACCCTGGGTGTATCCCACCTTGGCGGTGATCAGGAACGATTCGCTGGCCTTGAATTTGACATCGAAGTCGACGTACCCAGAACTCGACGCAGCCTTAGGGCGATAGATGGAGTCGCGAACGCCGGGAAATGCGGGGTTGTTGGGATCAAAAACGGTATTGGGGAAAGTGGCGGCAACCAACGTTCCGTTGATCACCGTGTACGTGGTTGGAGAGATTCCGGCGCCCAACTCATTGAGCGGGCTGGCCATGAAGTTCGTATCGAAATTCGTCGCATCGAAATGCGAGTAGAAACCATTGAGATCGAGCGTGAGCTCATCGGATGGCTTCAATTCAAAATCCACCAAGCCGCCCACGCGCTTGCTATGTTGGGTAAATGCGGCGGAGCCGATCTGCGTCGGATAGACGACGTTGGCCAGATCGGGATGCGCAATGGCGACGGGATCGCCTCCGGCCGCGGTGCCGATCTGGCCCTCGCCCAAGAGGAACAACTCCTGGCCGTCGCGGCGCTCGTGGCGCTCTTCGGAAAATCCCTGCAGCAAAAGCCCGAAGCTATTGTCGGCATTCTTCCAATTGAACAGTGCATTCACCTGAGGATCGGTGGTCTGGGGTAAATCGGAGTACAGGCCCTGTGCGGTCGCCTCCAAGGTCAGCGACTTCTTGAAGTCCAGCGGCGCGCGCGTCACTATGTTGACGTTGCCCACCGTACCGCCCTCGATGTAGTCGGCTTGAGAGCCTTTTTGCACTTCCACCGAACCGACGATCTCGGCAGGCAGCAAAGTGAAACTGACGCTGCGACCGACTGTGTTGGTTTGGTCGCCGATGTACCAGTCGCCGGTGGCAATCGAGTGACCGTTGACAGTTGTCTGGGTCAAGCTCGGGTTGGTGCCGCGTATGCTGACCCGGTCATTCTCCGAAAAACCACCCTGGCCGCCCGAGCCCGAGCTGATGTTGACGCCAGGCACCCGCTGCACGGCATCGGCCACATTCTTATCCGGGAGTTTGCCGATATCTTCAGCGCTGACGACGTCCATGACGGAGTCCGCTTCGCGCTTCTTAGCCAGAGACAGCTCGAGAGATGCGCGAATTCCGGTCACGACAATCTCTTGCAACTGAGCCAGCTGGTCTGCTCGGGCGGCGGCCGTCGCAGGGGGTGAATTGGCCGTTCCTTGTGCGTCTGTTTCCCGTTTGTCATTCGATTGCTGTGCGTACACCGGCAGCAGGAAGCCGCCCAAGCCGGTCGCAATCACCCCTGCGATCCCCATCCGTTTTTTGTTCATGCACATCTCCCGTTTCTGCGTTACTCGCTTGGATCGGAACCCGTTTTCCGTCCTAAAGGAAATCCAGCATTGTTTTGTTTGTCGTTCGCATCCCGGCGCGTCCGTAGGCCAATGAGTTCGGCGACACTCACCGTGTCGTTGCGAACCAGTGGGTTGGACCACCAGGCGATGCTCAGGATGAAGGCCAGGGTCGCGAACACGGTCGTCATCGCCATCCGCAAGCCGACATGGTCACCGAGCATGCCGACCAGAAGCGGGACAATTGCCCCGCCGAGGATTCCGGTGCACAAGATTCCGGACAGTGCGCCGTGGTGTTGCCGCACTGAGTTGAGCGCCAGCGAAAAAATGATCGAGAACATGACGGACAGGAAAAAGCCGGACGCAGGAAAGGCCAGCAATGCGACGTGCGCGGGCCCGAACAGCGCCAGTGAGACGCATACGAACGCAAGCACCGTGAACGCAGCCAGCACGATCTTCGCGTCCAGAAGCTTCAGTAGCACCAATCCGAGCAAGCAGCCGATTGACATCAACCCCCAGAACCGCCCGACCGCACTGGCGCCTTCCCGTGTCGGCGCGAAATGATGATAGGTACCGAGAAACTGCGACATCCAGTTGGCAAGGCTCTGCTCGGTGCCGACGTAGGCAACGATGCCGAGAAAGAACAGCTTTACGTACCGGTCGGCGATGAGCGTTCGGTATGTTCCGAGGCCGCCCGCTCGCTCACTCTCGGCCAGATCGACGCGCGGTATCGTCAACCACTGGGTGCCGGCGATCAGCGCGACGAACACGAGGGCGAATGCCCAGTAAAACACCACCCAGACCAGCCGCTGTCCCGCCGCTCCGGGCCGCTCCATCAATGCGGAGAACACCAGCGGACTGATGAACGAGGCGATCCCGAATATCAGCTGCCCCATGACCGAGAAAAACGCGAAATGCCCATCGCCTCCGGCGGTGCGCATGAGCGGGTTGATCACGACCTGCAGCATT
>Ga0210406_10008400_pt1 | contig 10324 bp, 11 predicted proteins | sample IncBWC30MmetaG_FD_155454 | JGI IMG/M metagenome (GOLD analysis project Ga0210406, IMG submission 155454) | Forest soil microbial communities from Barre Woods Harvard Forest LTER site, Petersham, Massachusetts, United States - Inc-BW-C-30-M | ecosystem: Environmental > Terrestrial > Soil >... | reverse complement strand
ATTTGCGGTAATCCCTTTTGTGGCAGTCGTCACGTCCTCCACGCCGACGAACTTGCTCGTGATGGCGGCAGCAGGTGCGGGCGGCGGCATGTACTTGTTCTACCGCGGCTTTCGGCTGCTGCAGCGTAAGCGGCTTATCCTGAATACGCCGGCGTCGAAAATTCGCAGCGCTTCCATGGGATTGGTGGAAATAAACGGGCTGGCGACAGGACCTTACGTGATCAACTCGCCGCTCAAGCAAACGAATTGTTACTACTATCGCAGCATTGCCTGGCAATATAAGCAGCGGGGAAAAGACAGTGAATGGGTGAAAGTGGCGGAGGAGAGCCTTCACGTCCCTTTTTATATGGATGACGGCTCTGGCAGGTTGCTAGTTGACCCGAGCGGCGCGGAGATGGATTTGCACTGCGACTTTCATGAAGAGTACAACCGCTCGCTCCTGCTGGGCGGTCCAGACATGCCGAGTTCGGTGTACAGTTTTCTCTCCCGCCACGCCGTGGATTCAGGCGGACGGATTAAGGTCGAAGAGTCCTGCATCAGCCCAAAAGATTCTCTGTTTGTCCTGGGAACGCTTTCCCAGAATCCCGGTTTAGATGCCAGTGTGATGCCAGCAGGGGCCGGGCACAGTTCTCAATCAGCCGCAGCCGCTGCGGATTCGAGGGCAATGAGAGGGCCAGCTCTGCCTTCGTCGAATGTCGGCCTTGGGTCTGCATTCAATGAAGGTGATCGACCGGCGCAAGTCTTACACCTCTCAGGCGAACCTTCAGCGGTTCCGGCAACGGAAATGACGCAGCAGCAAAAAATTGCGGCAGCTCTATTGAAAGCCGGGATAACGAATGCGTCGGCATGGGCCGCCGCAGGAGTCAGCCCACAGGCAGCGGCACAGGCCGGATCGTTTTCGACGGTTGCGACAGCGCCCGAAGAAACACGGGTGCAAGACAATCATACGGAAATGAACGAGACCTATGACCTTCATCCTCCCGTGGTTCTGATGAAAGGGACTCACGAGGCGACATTTTTCATCTCGTGGAGAAGTCAGCGCGACTTGATCATGGCGCTGGGTTGGAAATCGACGCTGATGATTTGGGGAGGGCCCGCCCTGACACTTGTTAGCGTTTATATTTTGCTTGCACACTTCGATTGGTTGTAAATTTTGCGCACGTTGGAGACGACTATGACTACCATCATCCTGCTTGGTTTTCTGTTTGCGATCGCCGGAGTCGCGATTTATTTGACCACGATTTACAACGGGCTGGTCGCGATCAAGAACGATATTGACAAGGCCTGGGCAAACATCGACGTTATGCTCAAACAGCGGCACGACGAACTGAGCAAACTACTCGATGTCACCAAGGGCTATGCTAATTTCGAGCGCGAAACGATGACGAAGGTCACGCAAGCCCGCAGCCAATATCAGCAGGCGGTCACGTTTGACCAGAAAGCGCAGGCCGACCAGAGCATGACTTCGGCGTTGCGGGGCTTCTTTGCGGTGGCAGAGAATTATCCCGATCTGAAAGCGAACACCAATTTCCAAATGCTGGAGACGCGCATCACATCGCTCGAAAACCAGATCGCAGACCGCCGCGAGTTCTACAACGACTCAGTCAATACCTTCAATATTCGCATCCAGCAGGTCCCCGACACGTTTGTGGCTGCGTTTATGCGGCTCACCCCTCGCACCATGCTGAAGGTGGACGAAGCAGACAAGGCAGATGTAGCCATGTCGTTCGCGCAGGGAAAATAAGACTATGGTTTCGTTCGGCTGAGCTGTTCTAGCTGAGCTGCGTTAATCATTGCGATTCTATTTCATCCGCAGCTCTCATCGAAGCCAGGCAACCCGCATCCCATGATCGTGGAGTTTCTGCGCGCATCTGGAAAACGGAAAAAGCCGAGGACGGAGTGCTGGAGTGAGAATTGCTCCTCTGTGTCTTTCCTCTGTGAAACTCAGAGAACGCCACAAAGTAAGTCCGTACTCTCATTTTGTGGCGTTTATTTCTGCTCTGGCCCAATCGCATGATAAGCAGACTGAAAATAAAGAAGAGGTCTGCCCTCGCGGACCACGACTTCTTCCACTTCGGCAATGAAGATAGTGTGGTCTCCGGCGTCCTGCGCGCTTTGCAGTCGGCATTCGAGGTAAGCCAGCGCACCATGCAATACGGGAGTGCCGTGCTTAGTGCGGTCAAATTTTGCTCCGACTTCCTCTTCGGCACTAGCGAGATCGCGGTCGACCAATGCGTAATACTCTGAAATCCTTCGCTGATGCTCAGAAAGCACGTTAATGCCGAATCGCTTGCGAGCATGAATGTGAGCGTGGGTGCGGGCCTTGTGGCTGACGCAAACCAGCACCAGAAGCGGATCGAGTGAGACTGAGGTGAACGCATTCGCAGTCATGCCTTCCACTTTATCTTCGTCGTCAACGGTGATGATCGTCACGCCGGTGGCGAAGCAACCCATGGCGCGGCGGAATTCGTCCTGAGTAGTGCTCATGGCTTGAATCAGATTTGTACCACGAACACTGGATTTCCGGCGTGACAGCGGTTCCGCTATGATTCTCGGTATTAGACACCTTTGGCCTTGCTCGGCGAATTGTGCGGCGAGCGCCAGACCACGGAAAGAACCTCGAATGCTTCGGCAAACGCAAAGCGACGAATCATCGGCTTCTTCTGGACAAATTGCGGTAGCAGCTGAATCGTCTTGCGAACCGGTTTCAAGGGAAGATGCCTGCCGCTGGATTCGCGCAGCCGAGGATGAATTGCCAGAACTCATGGCCTGTGCCCGCGCCGCGCGTGATCGATTTAAGCCGGGCGTGATTACCTACTCGCGCAAGGTTTTTATTCCACTGACAAATCTTTGTCGTGACTATTGCGGGTACTGCACCTTTCGCCGTGATCCCGGCCAGCCGGGCGCCCATACGATGACGCCCGACGAAGTTCTGCACGTGGCGCAGGAAGGCGAAAAACTTGGCTGCACGGAAGCTCTTTTTTCTTTGGGCGACAAGCCGGAGCTTGTTTTTCCGGAAATGCGGGACACGTTGCGCAAACTCGGCTACCGGTCAACGCTGCAATATTTAGAAGCCATGTGCGAGCTGGTGCTTCGCGAGACCAGTTTGTTGCCGCATCCGAATCCCGGCTTGATGAGTTCCGAGTGGATCGCGCGCCTTTCGGCGGTATCTCCGAGCATGGGCCTAATGCTCGAAACCATGAACGACGCGCTCCTGACCCCAGGCGCAGCGCACGACAACGCGCCCGATAAACTTCCAGCCAAACGCTTGCGCACGATTGAAGAAGCTGGGAAACAAAATGTGCCGTTCACTACCGGTATTTTGATCGGCATCGGCGAATCGCCCGAAGACCGCGTGGGTGCGCTCATCGCAATCCGCGATCTCCATCGGCGCTATGGTCACATCCAGGAAGTGATCATCCAGAATTTTCGCGTGAAAGCTGAGATTCCAATGGCGAATTGGCCTCAGCCAAGTCGAGGCGAGATGCTGAGAACGATTGCAGTGGCGCGTTTGCTTATGCCTGAGGTGAATCTGCAGGCCCCGCCCACTCTTTCCGCTCCGGATTACGAGCAACTTCTGGACGCCGGAATCAACGACTGGGGCGGAGTGTCCCCCCTTACCCCTGATTTCATTAATCCTGAACGGCCCTGGCCTCATCTCGATGATCTCGAGCGCAGAACGCGGGCGAAAGGTTTTCAATTGCGGCAGCGCTTGCCGGTTTATCCCGAGTTCATGGAGCGAGTGGCATCGAAGCCCGGCCTTCTGTCGCAAAAGCTAATGCTGGTTGCTGACTCTGACGGTTACGCACGAAGGGCCGCATGATCGTCGTACTTACTGGCGGCACCGGCGGCGCTAAGTTTGTGGACGGTCTTCGCAGGTTGATTCCGCCCGAAGAACTCACGGTTATCGTGAACACTGGCGATGATCATGAATGGTGGGGCTTGTATGTTTCGCCCGACATTGACTCCATTACTTATGTCCTCGCCGACATTTTGAGCAGCGAGCGCGGATGGGGAGTGCGCGGCGACACTTTTCATTGCTTACAAGCAATGAAAGATCTGGGCGAACCTGCGTGGTTCAGCGTTGGCGACCGCGATCTGGCAACGCATCTGCTGCGGACGAAATTGCTGTCGAAAGGGCAAACGCTCTCAGAGGCGACCTCTTATATTGCAGAGAAACTGCGCGTGCGGTCGCGCATTCTGCCCATGAGCGACATGCGGGTCGAGACCAGGATCGATACGCCGGCCGGCGATCTCAGCTTTGAGGAGTATTTCGTGAAACGCTGGTATCAGGACCCGGTCAATTCCGTGCGCTTCGCAGGTGGATCCGAAGCCGAGCCGGCGCCGGGAGTATTGGAGGCTATCGGTTCCGCGCAGGCGGTGCTGATCGCGCCTAGTAATCCTGTTACCAGCATCGGGCCGATTCTCGCAGTTCCGGGAATTCACGAAGCTCTGCAAACCACTCAGGCAAAGGTGGTCGCAGTCAGCCCGGTCATCGGCAACGCTGCTGTGTCCGGGCCGGCGGCGAATCTAATGACAGCGCAGGGATTGCCGGTTTCGATTGCAGGTGTCGCACAGGCATATGGGGATTTTCTGGACATCTTGATTGCCGACGGTTCCGATTCTGCAAGCGCGAAGTCATTGAGCGGTGATCGCCTTCAGGTACAGTGCACAAACATTCTGATGCGCAGCTCCGACGACAAGACGCGAATCGCGCGCGCGGCGCTGACACTTGCCTGCCCCGAACTTCTGTCCCTGTCAGCGGCGGGGAACATGTGATCATTCTTCCGGTAAAAAATCTGGCGAATGCTAAACAGCGCCTGGCCTCAGTACTGGAGCAGCCGGCGCGAACCGAACTCGCACAGACGATGCTCGCGGACGTTGTGGAGGCGCTTGCGGCGGATGCCGGGGACGAGGTTGCGATTGCGACAAGCGATCCTTTTGCGATAGAACTTGCCGGCCAATACCGATTTGACATCATCCGCGATGAATCCAATGTGAGCGAAACGGACGCAGTCGAAATGGCCACGCAGATATGCGAAGCTCGAGGAGTTGAGAGCACGTTGGTGGTTCCGGGGGACATTCCGCTGATCGAAGCTTCCGAGATCCGCGCAATTTACGATGCCAGTCCTGATGCTGGTTCGGTCATCGTGCCGTCGAAAGACAAGCGGGGCACGAACGCCGTGTTGCGTCGGCCAGCGTCGCTGTTCCCGCTGCGCTTCGGCAATGATAGTTTCATGCCTCATCTTGCCGCTGCAATCGCTACAAACCAATCCTGTGTCGTACTCTCGCTGCCAGGAATTGCTCTAGACATTGATACTCCGCAAGATCTACGCGAATTGGCCGAAGCGTCAGGCGAGAAACGATCACAAGTGCTGGCGCGGAAGCTGGGATTCGGGACCGCGCGAAAAGCCGTGGGCAATCCCAGGGACAAGAGCAGTCTCGCCGCGAAATCCTGATGGCGTCGAGCAGCCAGATTCGCGTGATCCCGGTCCCGTTTGTAGGTGAGATTCTGCCCGGCGACGATCTTGCGGAGAAACTTGCGGCTGCGTTGAAGCATCAGAAACTCAAATTGCAATCGGGTGACATTCTGGTTGTCAAGCACAAGATTGTCTCTAAAGCTGAAGGTCAGGTGGTACGGCTTAAAGGTGTGACACCATCGCAGTCGGCGAAGACTTGGTCGCGACGGACCGGGGCCGATGCCCGATTAGTCGAGCTGGCGCTTTCGCAAGGCAAGCGGATTGTGCGCAAGCAGAAAGGCGTGCTGATCACGCAAACGCGGCACGGATTTGTTTGCGCCAACAGTGGTGTGGATGTTTCGAATGTGGATGGCGGGAAAAGCGCGGTGCTGCTGCCGAAAGACCCGGATCGTTCTGCGGCAAATTTGCGGACGAGGCTCAGGTCACTTTTCCGGTCGGACATTGCCGTCATCATCTCTGATTCGTTCGGCCGGCCGTGGCGCGAGGGACTGACTGAAGTTGCCATTGGAATTGCCGGGATGAAGCCCCTGATCGACTATCGCGGGCGACATGACCCGCATGGATATGCGCTTCATGCCAGCTACGAAGCGGTGGCAGATGAGGTCGCTTGCGCGGCGGGCCTGGTCTGCGGCAAGCTTAATCGGACGCCAGTTTGCATCGTGCGCGGCTTCACATTTACGAGTGGCCGAGGCAGCGCGCGCGAGTTGATCCGTCCAGCCAAGAACGATTTGTTCCGTTAAGGCTAACGAGAAAGTGAGTGCCCGATGCGGACCTGCACCAATGCCGAATTAAAAAGTTTTCCCCAACTGGACTGGTTCGACATCGCGCCGCAGATGCAGCCGGAATTCCGCGGCGCTGTTGAGCGAGTTCTAGAATCGCAAGATGGTTCCAAGTTGTCGCGCGAAGAATGTTTGCTCCTCGCCCACGCCGATGGAGACGACCTGCTCGGCTTGCTGGTGGCTGCTGATTTGCTGCGGAGTGAGCTTGCGGGAAACATCGTCACCTACGTAGTCAATCGCAATATCAATTTCACCAATATCTGTTTTGTGGGTTGCAAGTTCTGCGCCTTCAGCCGAGGACCGCGCGAATCAGACACGTACTTTCTCGATCCTCAGCAAGTTGCCGAGAAAGCCATTCAAGCATGGGAAGTCGGCGCGACGGAAGTCTGCATCCAGGGCGGGCTACCGCGTGGGCTGCAGGCTTTCTATTATCGCGATATTCTTCGCGCGGTGAAGTCGGCGGTGCCGGGAATGCACATCCACGCGTTTTCGCCGATGGAAATTGTGTACGGAGTTGAGCTCACCCGCATGGGCCTGCGCGATTATTTGACGATGCTGCGTGACAACGGCCTGGGCACACTGCCGGGAACGGCCGCCGAGATTTTGGACGACGAAGTGCGGCACGTCCTATCGCGCAACAAGCTCTCGACGGCACAGTGGAAAGAAGTTATCAGCACCGCGCACAGTTGCGGCATTCGCAGCACATCGACATTGATGTACGGACACGTGGAGACGCCAGAGCACTGGGTGAATCAGCTTTTACTCTTGCGCGAAATCCAGAACCAGACCGGCGGCTTTACCGAGTTTGTGCCGCTCGGCTTCATTCACAACAACACTTTGCTCTTCCATCAAGGACTTTCGCGGAGTGGGCCAACTCTTGCCGAGCACCTCAAAATTCACGCATTGGCCCGTTTTATGTTGGCGGGCTCTATCAACAATATTCAAGTTTCATGGGTCAAGCTAAACAGCAGCCTCTCGCAACTTTGCCTGCAGGCGGGAGCAAACGACTACGGCGGGACCTTGATGGAAGAAAACATTTCGCGCGAAGCCGGCGCCACCGCGGGCCAGTACACCAGCCCGGAAGAGTTTCAATCGCTGATTCGGCAGATCGGGCGAATACCGGCCGAACGAAATACCACCTATTCGCGAATTCAAATCAAAGAAATATTCGAAAGTTTTCCCGCCGAGCCACTGCTCGAGCCGGAGTTCGCGTGACCATTGCGATTGTCGGGGGGACCGGGCCGGAAGGTTCGGGGTTGGCGCTGCGATGGGCGCAGGCTGGCGAAACGATCATCATCGGCTCACGCGATGCGCAACGAGCGTCGGAAACCGCAAACAAAGTATGTGAAAAGATCGGCGTCGCCAAGCGGGCTTCTGGAACGGAAAACAAATTCGCGTGCGCTGACGCCGAGATCGTGGTCCTCACGGTTCCCTTTGAGGCGCATGCTGAAACCTTAAAGCAGATCAAGCCGTCGCTGCGTCCCGGACAAATTCTTGTGGATACGACCGTGCCTCTGGCGGCGAGCGTCGGCGGGAAGCCCACGCGTACTCTTGGTGTTTGGCAGGGCTCGGCGGCACAACAAGCGGCTGAACTTGTGCCCGAAGGTGTGGCCGTAGTTGCCGCGTTCCACAATCTGGCGGCGGATTTGTTGAAGCAGGATGGTCCAGTCGATTGCGACGTGATCGTGTGCAGCGATGATAAGCAGGCTGGAAAACGCGTCCGCGAACTGGCGCGAAAAATTCCGGGGGTCCGGGCGCTGGATGGGGGAAAGCTGGAGAATGCCCGCATTGTCGAGCAGATTACCGCGGTGCTAATTGGTCTTAATATCCGGCACAAGGGACATTCGGGTTTACGGATTACCGGTTTGCCGGCAGAGGCGTATGAGAACTAAGTTGTGGCGGAAGGGCCGCGAGCGCTCGCAACCAGAAATTATTTGAGTTCCTGCAACTTTGCCGAGGCCATTTGCCCGGCTTCACTCTGTGGGGCTTCCTTCTGAATCTGTTCGTACTGCTTCCTTGCGTCAACAGTCATTCCAGCGGCTTGGTAGGTTTCCGCCAACTGGATCTCAGCAGCGGACTTGCTGACCGTCCGCGAAGGCTTTTCCATGATCTGCTTGTAGAGTTCCACAGCATCTTTAGTGCGGTTGGTGTCGCGATAGACTCCAGCCAAAGCCAGTTTTGCTAAGGCCGAGAGATCTTGATTGTGGTAGCCGGCGACGGTTTTGAGCTCACGTTCTGCCGCCGCATTATCGCCTCGTTCGGCCGAAGTCACGCCCAGGAAATAGTGCGAGAAGTCGGCGACATGGGTGTGGGGATACTTATCCACCAAGGCTTGAAATTGTTTGTGGGCTTCGGTCCCGCGTTCCTTTGCCGAAGCAAAGCTCGGGTAATCCGGTTGGGCCGGCATTCCCGCCGGGCGCACTGGCGTATCCAACGTCTGCAGGGCTTTGCCGAAATCGGCACTGGCCTTTTCGTCCTGCCGCTCGTTGTAATACCAGCCGCCGACCGCCGCAGCAATCAAGACAGCCAGGACAACGCCGGCGACGATCATCTTGTTTTTGTGCTCGACAGTCCAATGGACGGTCTGTTCCGCGGCGTGAATGGTGGCCCGGCTGAACCGGTCCTGTTTTAGCTGGTGACGTTCTTCTGCGCGCACTAATTCCCTCTAGGCTGATGAGATTCGGAAAGTTAAGTCTATCAGCGGGAAATCCAGAGCGTCAAAGAACGAGCCGGTGCGTCCTGCGGCAAAATTGAGATCCATCAAATTGCCGATCAATGCGAAAAGCACGCATAATTTGGTCAGTGTCGCGACATGACTCTACTCGTCATCACGGGAACAATGGGTTCCGGCAAGACAACAATCTTGGCGGAGGCATCAGACATTCTCAAATCGCTCAAAATTCCGCGCGCTGCAATTGACTTGGATGCCCTGGCAGTTGCCTATATCCCCGAGCGACAGCTTGAGAATGCAATGTCTGAAAACCTAAGTTCGATATCCCGCAACTGTGTCCGGCTCGGGGTGACGCGGCTACTGGTTGCACGGGCAATCGAAAGCCGTGCCGAACTCAATCGTTGTTGTCGGGCCGCAGGAGCAACCGAAACTATGGTGTGCCGACTAGTCGCGAGCGACCAAACGTCTGAAAAGCGGGTTGCTGAACGGGAACGCGGGATGCTTCGACAACAATTGATCGAGCGCGTGACGAAGTTGAAGACGATCCTCGACGCAGCTGGAATCGAAGATTTCAGCATCTCGAACGAAGGTCCCGCGGTAACTGACGTTGCTCACAAGATGCTTATTCGGGCCGGCTGGATTGCAGAATAACCTCAGTTATCAGCGGGAAATCCGGAGCGTCAAAGATAGGAGAGTTATCCTCGCCCTGCATGGACGGCATTGGCACGAGGCACTCGTCGAAATATCGCAAAAATTGGCACTACCAGAGGGACAAACAAAAGCAGAGACTGACGTCGGTATTTAGACATGGCAGCGCGCTTTTCCCTCAGTTCGTCACCCAACTCCAGCCGCGCATTCTCTCTGTTGCCGATCGCAAGCGCATACGCCAACATCGGGCCGTAATTGATCCCGAGGCACACCAAATATGTGCCGACAGCTGTTCCCCAAAGTGAATGGGCACGCAGCAACGCGAAAATGCCCAGCGCGATGGAAAACAGCACTCCAAAGGCAAATTCTGCAATGATGAGCTTAGGGCCGAGAAAGGCAACATCGATGGCCGCGAGCTTCTTGAAATTGACGCTCACCGGATCGAGACTCCTCTCGATGCACTCCGGAGCAAACTAGAGCCAACCTGCGATCAGCGTGACGCTTCTTCCAGGATGCCCTTCTCTAGCTTCTCCTGGCATTCAATACAGTGCCGGGTCCAGGGCACGGCTTCCAACCGCTTGGGATTGATCTCTGTGCCGCAGGATATGCATTCGCCGAAACTGCCTTCGCGAATACGGGACAGCGCGTTCTCTACCATCATCAGCAGCTGGCGATCATTATTGCTCTGGTGAAATAAGAACTCTTTGTTATAAGAGCTGGCAGCCTTGTCGGCGATGTCCTGGGCC
>Ga0210406_10008398_pt1 | contig 10324 bp, 14 predicted proteins | sample IncBWC30MmetaG_FD_155454 | JGI IMG/M metagenome (GOLD analysis project Ga0210406, IMG submission 155454) | Forest soil microbial communities from Barre Woods Harvard Forest LTER site, Petersham, Massachusetts, United States - Inc-BW-C-30-M | ecosystem: Environmental > Terrestrial > Soil >... | reverse complement strand
AGGGGTCATACCCGAGTTCGTCGGCGCGGCATTTGCCGCCGGTAGGAATGACGGCCACAATGGCTCTTGCAGTGAGATCGACGACCTTCACCGTGCTGTCGCCGTCACCCACATAAAGCTGGTTCAATTGGGGGATTGCGACGACTCCGTTCGGTCCGCTGATAGAACAGCCCGGTGTCACGGCCGGGACGGTACCCGCAAATCCGATCTCCGACGTGTAGGTGGGGATGGTGTACAGAAGTTTGTTGGCTTGGGTATCGACCACATCAATGCGGCCGCCCCCTTTCTTAGAGGTGCGATCTGCGAGGTAGAACCTCTGGTTAGCAGGATCGGCCCAACTTATGTCGAAGCTTGTAAGGCCTCCCGGGAGGGTAATCGTGGCTATTTGTTGATAGGTTGTGCCAGGCGCCTGGGCGGACGCAACAGCAAAAAGAACGAGCACCGCCGCAACGATGACGAAAAGCGTGAACAGCAGCTTGTGTTTCATTCAAATGCTCCTTGTCTGGATTCCACTTTGGGCTCGCTGGCCCAGGGACAACTATACTCGAAAAGACTTCCTTGTTGGAGGGGATCGCCTTTGGAGGGGATCGCAAAAGGTCGAACTGGCTCGGTGTTGCTGAACAGATTTAGGGAACCGCGAATAGCTGCCGTAATGTGCGTTAACAGATAAAATACAAGCTGAGAACGCCGGTGGATAGCCTGCTTGCGACAGCATAGTTGGGAAAGAGCTAGCTGTGCCTGAAGCGGGAATTACGTCATTGAACGGAATCCCTGAGGAACGTAATGGACCTTAAGACTATGCTCGACACACCTCCATGGGACTGGCCAAGAGACGCCCGGAGGATGTTTCGGAAGATTCTGATTGATCAGCGGGCTACTGAATCCGACCGACTGGCCGCCGCCGAGCTAGCCGGCGATTTTACTGTAATCAACGACGATTTGGCCGATGCCCTATTGGCGGTCGTATGTAGTGCCGACGAGCCCGCGCAACTGCGCGCCAAGGCCGCAATTTCCCTTGGGCCGGTCCTGGAACAGGTGGAGACAGATGGATTCGAGGATCCGGATGAAGTATCTATTACCGAGTGCACGTTTCGTAACATCCAGGACACGTTCCAGAAGCTTTACCTTGATAACAACACTCCCAAGGAAGTACGGCGGCGAGTTTTGGAAGCATCAGTGCGCGCCCCAGAGACCTGGCACCAGGATGCGATCAGGCACGCGTATTCTAGCGGAGACAAAGAGTGGATGCTGACGGCCGTGTTTTCGATGTGCTGGGTTCGCGGTTTTGACGATCAGATATTGGTAGCCCTGAAAAGCGCCGACCATGAGATTCACATCGAGGCAGTCAAGGCTGCTGGCAACTGGGAACTGGACGCAGCCTGGTCTCACATCGTCGAACTCATCGATGACACTCACACGCCAAAGCACTTACTGCTTGCCGCCATCGGCTCGGCCGGCAGTATCCGTCCTGCGGAGGCACGGGAAATCCTAGCAGACCTGGCCGACTCTGACGATGAAGAAATCGCTGAGGCCGCCGAAGAAGCCATGGTGATGGTTGAAGTAGCCTTAGACGAGGAAGATGACGACGAAGGTGAGTGGATTAATTAAGCAGCGCTACCTCACTTCTTCGGTTTACGGTAACCCACTTTTCAGACTCTCGGCCCAAGGCGGGCTTGCCCGCCTTCGAGCCGGCAACTCAGCATCGGGTTTTTCACACCTGCTATCCGGCCCTGTTCGCCACCGTCAAACGAGAAGCCGACAGAAACATTAGCGCGACCGGCACGGCCTCCCCGCGCTTTAGTCCAGGGCTAAAGCGCCACTTTACCTGCGCATTCGATTGCCTTCTCGTCAAGCGCGTAATCGCTCACTCGGAAACGATTGGGGACTGGGCGTGCGTTCAATGATCGCCAGCAGTCGTTTCCGGCCCGTGCTTCATGGCGCTCACACAAATAGCAGCCGATAATGGCTCAATATCAGTTCTGATCTCGCGCAGTTCCTTGAAGGATTTCTGGGCGTCGACTAGAGCACATCCACGAGTCGCGGTTGTGATACGGGCCATATGGCCGATCTATCCAACAGCGTGACTTCCGCATCAAATGCCAGCTGGCGTCTTGATGCCACATTCGCTATTGCGAACCGAACGGCGAGAATAGCTTGCTCCAGCCGAATGGCTAACAAGAAGTATGATGGACTGCCACCCGTCCAACAACGAGGGCAATGAGATGACTATCGCTTCCGACCTATTGCAGCAACACATCCAGACGCTCGTCGACGACAATGCGCGATGGCAGATCCTGATCGCTGACGACATTTTATGGGAACTCGCCTATGCGCCTTCGCTTGGCCATCCGGCGCAACTGTCGGGGCGGGAGGAAGCGGTCCGTCACGCAACATGGTTCGTCGGTGCTGTGGAGAACTTCCGCTTCTTCGACCTCAAGGTGTATGTCTTAGCCGATCCGCAGGGCGCAGTCGCCGAAGTTAAGGGGGATGGGCTCATTAAGTCCACGGGCCGTTTGTATCGCCAGGATTATGTGGTCTTCCTGCGTGCTGCGGCCGGCAAGATTGCGTACCTGAGAGAATATTTTGATCCTGTGCGCGCTGCCAAGGCGCTGGACACACCGATTCTCGGCCTCGAACCCTGAGGACAAGCGAAGGAGCCCTCGCCGGCCGAGGCGTCTCAGATTACTCTCCATTTGGACGTGCGGTCGCTATCCCGTACCTGTGTCTCGCGGGCCAGAAATGCTGTTCTGGGATACCTACCGATAAGGCCGGTAATGTTCCGGGTTAAGCGTCGTCAGCCTTTCAAACAACCCCACAACGCGCGCCGGGACGACGATTCTCCGCCCATCGTTTGAGGAGCGGCCAAGCGTGGCCGGGCTGGGAACAAATGCCGCGCGGCGAGCTACTCAGGCGGCCCGCTGCGCCGGCGGGCTCCTCGAAGTACTGAACTGGTGGATCGACAAAAGGATGGGAGCTGGCCCGGCCGGAGATGTACGACGTGTTCCATGCCCCGGCGTGGAGCGGAGCCACACGATTCACTACTCTTCCCCGCGATAATAGTCGGAGGGGGATGAGATCATGAAGCGAATCTTTACAGCATGCGTAATCGTCGCGGCGCTAGCGTTCAGTGCCGCTGCCCAGGACTGGTATCACGATCGCGAGGAACGCTTTCGTGGCGAGGCGTGGCGGCCGCACATTTTCGTGCATGTGAGGACCGATCTGGAACATATCTGGAGCGCCGTCCGGGCAAGCGATACAGAGCGCAGACGTCTGGAAAGGACGAAAGAAGAGCTGGCGCAAATGCAAGCTGATCTCGATCAGGGCCGGTGGGATAACGGCATCCTCAATGATGTGATCGATTCCATCCGGAAGTCCTCGAACGACGAACGCCTTGCGGAGCGTGATCGAGCAGTGCTGGCCGATGATCTGGTCCGTCTCAAGGAATTTCAGGATCAGCACAATCGCCGGCATTAGTCGCCTGCCGACGCACGTTTCAGTTCGCGGTGACCATGGAATACTCGCGCGTCGCGGAACCGGCCCGGGCCGCCGTAGACATTTACGGGCGGCAGGCTGATCCAGGCTCGATAGCCTAAGTCGTGAGCAGCGACTGCACGCGGTTTACCAAGTCCTTCCCAGCTTGGCCTGCCTCCGTCGTAGAAAAATCGGACGGCATATGCAGAACCTGAAGATTGGGTCCGCTCTGGCGGAACTTCTCAAGTGCCGCTGCAGCTGTCGGCAGTCCCAGCATTCCCGCACCACAAATCACCATTTGGGGCTTTATGGCACTCACAAGGGTCTTGGCATCCGCTAGGTTCGATGCCGTGTGGACTTCATAACCCGAGCTTGTCAACAGGGCTCTCACAAAGGCTAATAGATCTCTGGAAGTGTCGATGCAGACGATTCTCGTTTGGCACAATTCTAGTGCATCGTGGGTTGATCGCCCGTAAAATGCTTCGATCGCTTCTCTCTCCGAGTCATGTGTGGGAAGTATGCTCAGCAATTTTGTTACTTCAAGAACCTGAAGAACAAGAGGGGATACCTGGCAAAGCTTTAAACTACCGCCAGCCGCCCGCAGCACGCCGAACGCACGAACCAACGCTCCCAATCCCGAACTATCAATGTAATCCACTTCCGCCAAATGCAGAACGACCTTCTTCCTAATCTCTGTTTGTTTGTCCAACTCGGCCTGGAGAGCGTCAACCTCGGCACCGGCGACAATGCGTCCCTGGCACCGAACCACCACTACATGTTCCATCAGTTGGCTTTGCAGCGTTAGTCGCATGGCGGCCTCAATGAGTCATCCTTTATAGATTCGACCAGAGTAAGCACAGTTCCCCAGCGAGAGGCTGATATTCATGACGGAACCCGGATTTGGTTGCTGCGACCGTTTATAACCGTCATTCTCGTTCTGACCTTTCGAACTCCGTCAAGTATACACCCGCTTACTCACGCGATTCGCCAAAAGTAGATCACGGATGGCCGACGATCCAACCGGCACGCGTGGCGTTAGCCCACTCATGATATTTGTGGCGCCATTTCGCTGGATTTTAGGAGCTGCGTTGGACGGCCTTTCTGGCGATAGGGCGGCGATAATGCTGCATAACGGCCTGTTCCCAACCAGGAACGACACGCCGAGACGCGATGAACGGGAAAGTGGGGGATTCGATCATTGATGGGAGCGGGACATGTACTAAGCCGCTGCGCGGCAGCACTTCCCCGACATCGGTTCGTAGTTTGAAAGCATGGAACGACCGAAAGGAGGTCGTTCATGACCGAACTACGCAAACGAATGACGGAGGATCTCCGGCTGCGGAATTACTCCGACAATACGATTCTGATTTACACCAACACGGTTGCCGATTTCTCCCGCTACTTTCACAAGTCACCTGACAAGCTGGGCGCAGAGGAGATCCGGCAGTATCAACTCTACCTGCTGAACGTGAGAAAGCTCGCCTGGTCAACGTTCGTTCAGCGGACTGGAGCATTGAAGTTTTTTTACACGCACGCTCAAACTGCCGTGGTTTACACAGGAGGTCGCCAAGCCCAAGGTACGGCGGCCGCTGCCGACCGTTCTGAGTCGAGAGGAAGTCACAGCGCTCCTGGATGCGACGGCGAACCTGAAGCATCGGGCATTGCTGGCGACGCTCTACGCCACAGGATTGCGGTGTGAAGAAGCTCAGCGACTGAAAGTCAGCGATATTGACAGCCAGCGGATGCTGGTTCTGGTGCGCGAAGGCAAGGGAAAACTTCCCAGACAGGTGATGCTGTCGCCTAAGCTTTTGGAGTTGCTGCGAATCTATTGGCGCTGGCGTAAGCCGAAAGACTGGCTGTTTCCAGGCCAGAAAGCGGACCGACCGATGGACCCTTCCGGCATGCGCCAGATCTGTCGCAAGCTCGGCAAGAAGGCCGGTATCAAAAAGCGCGTGCACCCGCATGTGCTGAGGCATTCGTTCGCAACTCACCTTTTGGATGCAGGCACGGACCTGCGTGTGATTCATCTGTTGCTGGGCCACGCCGACCTCGATACCACGCTCGATACCTGCATGTATCCGAAGCCCGGTTTCGAGCTACGGTAAGTCCGCTCGACAACCTGCCGATTCGGGAGATCCGGACCACGGATGGTGACGGCCGACGGCGGTGACGGAACATCGGCTGGAAGTCGCCGATGTCTTCCGCCAACACGGTCAGGAGTTCCTCCATCGCTGGGGAGATGTACTGTCCCCCCAGCAACGCAAGGCATTCCGAGACATCGGCGCGTGCCGCACCGCCGCACTCGGCACGCAAGTGCAGCAGTGTGATCACTGCGGGCATCAAGAGATGGCATACCGGTCGTGCCGTAACCGTCATTGCCTCAAGTGCCACACCCGGACGCGAGATGAGTGGCTGCGTGATCGGGCCGCGGAAGTCCTGCCGGTACCTTATTGCCACGTTGTTTTCACGCTGCCTCATGAACTGGCTCCACTCGCGCTTCAGAACCCGCGGGTCGTGTACGGAATTTTGTTTCGAGCCGTGGCCGAATCCCTTCTCGAAATGGCTGCCGATCCGAAAAGACTGGGCGCCCGGATTGGCTTTCTCGCCGTCCTACGCACCTGGACGCAACGGCTCGAACACCACCCGCATGTCCATTGTGTAGTGCCTGCCGGGGGAGTATCTCCGGACGGACAAAGGTGGATCGCACCCCGCAAGAAGAGGTTCTTCTTGCCAGCGAAGCCTCTCGGCCATCTGTTTCGTGGCAAGTTTCTCGCTTTTCTCCAAGAAGCATTCGCGGCGCACAGCTTTGCGTTCTTTGGACGCATTCGAGAACTCGCACACCCGGCCCGTTTCGCGGAGCTCGTATCCGCGCTCCGCGACAAAGACTGGGTCGTTTTCGCCAAGCCTCCTTTTGGCGGCCCACAGCACGTCCTGCAGTACCTAGCGCGATACACGCACCGGGTAGCGATTTCCAACGGTCGCCTGCTGAACCTGGAAAATGGCCAGGTCCATTTCCGTTGGCGAGACTCGCAAGACCGCAATCAGATCAAAGAGATGTCCCTGGAGGCGACGGAGTTCATCCGCCGGTTCCTCCTTCATGTGCTCCCCAGCGGCTTCGTCAAGATCCGGCATTTCGGATTCCTCTCCAACCGCAACCGCAAGAAGATGGTCCAGCACTGCCGCGAACTTCTGCCCCCATCCTCGGCCGAGGTCTTCGCGATGGAGCCTCGTCTTCCACTCTGCCCGGTTTGCAAAGTTGGCCATCTCCTCACGATCGAATGGCAACGCGAAGCAGCCACTGCGGCAGCCGCGACACCGCACAGCCGAGTCCCTACCTGGGACTCTTCATAGCCCGATGTTGTATATCGTCAAAATCGGTGATGCTCGCGGATCGCTCTATTCTGGGCACAGCCGACGTGTGCCGTCTCACCTGATCCCGGTCCACGAAAAGAGCCCGGTCTCCCCTTCCGTCCCTTCACCAGTCCCAGCAGCGCTTGATTCAACAGTCAACGACGAATCCCTAAAGACCAAAACTGCTTGTGCCCCAGTAAGCAAATTGGAAACCAATCCCCATAGGCTTTCTCGAGCGGCTTAGTACAAGTCGTCGTATCGGGAATGCGCCGGCGATCAGCATTACCTTCTTCCCCAGCCACGCGCTAGCCCGTCACCCCGATAGACGGGAAGGGGACTCCTAAGGAACAATTCCGTCAGGTGTGTTCTGGTGTCACGGGTATGACCTGAAATCCGAGTTGGGTGGCTTGGCGGCGAAGCCGGCGTTCGGCCCTCTTTTGGGCCTCTGCCTCGTGTTTCTGAAAGACTGTTTCGTCGTAGGGTTCATGGGTCTTTAGGAGATGAAAGATGATTCTCGCGAGTTTGTGGGCGGTCGCTGTGATTGCCTGCGCCGGGCCGAGTTTGCGCTTCATCCGCCGGGTAAATTCGCCCAAATAGTTGTCGGCATGGTGTAGGGAATGCGCTGCAAGCCGCAAGGCGAGGGCCACTCGGTTCTTGACAGCTCGGGTCCTCACATAGAGAACTTTTCCGCCGCTAATTTGTTTTTCCGGGCAAAGACCCAGCCAGGAAGCAAATGCCGAAGCGTTGCGGAACTGGGAGAGATTGGTGCCCATCTCGCTGAGGATCGCGTGGGCAGTCACAGCGCTAATGCCAGGAACGTTGGTCAGATCGACGCCAAAGATACGGTATAGTTCTTTCCTGAGATTGAACGCGAGTTCGTAATGTTGGCGCTGATATGGATGTTTCTTAGTGCGTTCAGGTAGCTCAGGCTTCGCCTGATCTGCGGTTGGTAGCCCTTTGAGGTTGGCCTCAACTTCCTTATCGACATCAGCGATCATCTTTTGGTAACTGCGATATCCGAAGAGCGATTGCTTGAGTGCGAACAGGTGCTCCGGCCGATAGTCTCCCTCCAACGCCTTCGCGATCTTCTCCTGGCTACTCTTCACACCTCCGTGGCACAATTGGGCGAGCTTCACTGGATCGCGATCCCCTTCCAAGATCGCGTCCAGGATGCGTTGACCACTGACGCCGGTGATATCGCTCAGCACGTGATGGATCTGTAGATTCATTTGGTCCAGAGCTTTCTGCATGTGCCGTACGTGTTGGGCGCCCATCTGGATGAGGTTTTCTCGGTGTCGCCAATGGGAGCGGATGGCACAGATTGCGGCGGGCGGGCGGAAACTCGCTCGCAACAGCCCTACGGAGTGTAGGTATTGGATCCATTGACAGTCCGACACGTCCGTCTTCCGTCCTGGCACGTTCTTCACGTACTGGGCATTGACTAGGCAAACCTCAAGCCCGCGTTCTTCGAGAATCTGATGCAATGGGATCCAGTACACGCTGGTGGATTCCATTGCAATCGTCCGTATGCCGCACTGCTGGAGCCAGTCCGCGAGGCGGTGAAGATCACAGGTGAAAGTGGGGAATCGCCGAACCGGTTCGTCGTCCCGGTCCGGAGGAACCGCAACGAAGATTTCTTCAGCGCCGATCTCCGCGCCAGCGGCATCAGGTTGCAAGATATGCAACGCCGCCGCTTTCTTTTGACGTTTGTTGGCCATGGCACCTCCTGTAAAGGCCAGGCCAGAAGGCCCAGGGCGCGGAAAACGCAAACTCCTAATCGAGATCGTCGCCATGCGGCGAACGTCATCACAAAGCTGTACGCAGCCCCAGACCCACGCTTCACGACGGGCTTCAGATGAGCACCAATATCCCGGCGGGCTGTAGCTGCCCCCTGGCCTGGTCGGATTTCATCATCTCCCAATCGTTGTTCCTTCCGTTGTTGTCCGGGTTATACCCGGTCGCCAGCTTCACGCGATTCAAACTTCTTGACTGGCTTCACGCCGGGCAGCCCGTTTTAGTAGGTCGCGATTTCCGCCATGGTTTGATCATTCGCCCACTCGGCAAGGCCTTCGTTTGCCTGTTTCAACTCACACTTAGCGCACTGCCGGATTTCCGTGAGCTGGCTGTTCATGAGGGACATTGGAGGCGCGGTGTCTATTGACGCCGAAACCGTACGCGGGACGGTTCCAGGACTTGAACTTCAGGATGAGTGTTCGGCTGAGTCATCCATTTGGAAAGCGCTTTAGCCGCGCACGATTCCGAGCAGATGTGCTCGTACCCCGGCGCGTCCGCTTGCGCATCGTCCCAGCATTGCAGCGTGAACTCATCGCGGTCCAGTGCCCGCAGCCACCAGTGATTGCTCTCGCCCTTTAGGTTCGAACAATGATCGCATCCGTACGAGTGGATTTTCATCCTTGTTCTCTTCTGAGTCTAGGCTCTTGTGTTCTCGATCGACTGTGCGCCAGTCTTTCCCTTGGCGATCGAGGAGTCTATCGTGGAATGGTCGTTTGTGAAGGCCACGTACCGTGATCCACGGTTCGCTTTGCTGGCATCGAGGGAGCTGTGCAGGGCACTGCCACATTGAGCCAAGATGCAATCAGGCTTCGCAAACCTTGGTGAGACATCCTTCTTCGCGAGCATTTGCTATAACACGCTACTGCCTTTCGGAGCTGTCCTCACGCCAGGGTTGAAAACGACCGACTGAATTTCACGGACGCTAGGATGCTTGCTGAGCAGACTTGGGGGCAAAAAAAAAGAATCACAGTGTAGGTCTTCAGAATCCTAGCCACCAAACTAAGGTTTAACTCGACAAGCAGTGTGTCGGGCTAGAGCGATGATGGGTCTGAGGTGGTGCATCTCCTGACCACTCTCCGGGGGGATCGATCAGAGGAGAAAGCGCCAGGCTGCTCGAATCTTTGACATGCCCCAATTTTTAGATAGGCCGAATGTTTCAAGAGCGAAAAACCTCGCGGATAAATGACGTGTGCATGTAGTCACGAGGGAAACATACAGTGCGGTGGTCTATTCGATGGCTACTCGGCGTACCAATTCGAAGTCGGTCAACATCTTGCCGGTTCCCAACACGACGCTCTCCAGAGATCTTCTGCGATAGAAACCGGCAACCCTGTCTCCTCACGGATGCACTTATCTAAATTCTTCAACAACGAGCCGCCCCCCGTCAGAACGATGCCGCGATCGCAGATATCGGCACTGAGTTCTGGTGGAGTGCGTTCTAGGGCGACACGGATAGCTTTCAGGATGGTATTGACGCACTCCGACAGGGCTTTCCTGATCTCGCTGTCGTTGAGAATTCGGGTCCGCGGCACTCCTTCGATCAAGTTCCGTCCTTTTACTTCCATGGTCAGAGGCTCGTCCAGGGGGTAGGCCGACCCGATCTGGACCTTGATCGCCTCTGCGGTGCGTTCTCCGACTAGCAGGTTATACTCGCTCTTGAGGTACTGCATGATGGCTTTGTCCATCTGGTTTCCTGCCACGCGCCGGA
>Ga0210406_10008396_pt1 | contig 10326 bp, 11 predicted proteins | sample IncBWC30MmetaG_FD_155454 | JGI IMG/M metagenome (GOLD analysis project Ga0210406, IMG submission 155454) | Forest soil microbial communities from Barre Woods Harvard Forest LTER site, Petersham, Massachusetts, United States - Inc-BW-C-30-M | ecosystem: Environmental > Terrestrial > Soil >... | reverse complement strand
GAGAACTACCCCCGCAAGCACTAACAGTGCGCAAAGCAAGAATAGCGAGCGCAAAATCGAATTGAACTGATGTGATCGCATGACGAACTTGGACACCAAACGGGAGCGATTCGTTCCCGCTAGAGACGAACTTTTTCCTTCATCGGACTGCGCGTCGCAGAAGGACGGTTCCTCAGCTTTATATGAAACTTCGGTGTTCAAGTAATATTCCCGGATTCAGAGAATATTTCTGCTCACAACCGGGAATAGAAATCTTGGTGTTCAGTTGTAAGGACTAGAGGGACCAGCCAAAGGTCAGGTAACTAAGGGATGCAGATTACTTGCGATCCAGGGCCTATCAGCGAGTCATGAGTATTTGTGCGGGGTCGCAGCCTCCTGTTCAGAGTCCATCCTCGCAGGAGGAGTTGCAATGACACGCAATGGAACGGTAGTCGTCATTTGGCTCGAAACGATGAGCCACGATCTGCGGCAGGTTTGCCGGCAGATACGAAAGTGCCCGAGCTTTGCAGTGGCTGTGATTCTGGTGTTGGCTGCGGGATTTGGCATCAGCACGGCCATTTTCAGTACCGTCCGCACCGTACTTCTCAGCCCTCTGCCCTATGAGAATCCAGACCGTCTGGTCCAGATTGTCAGCACGTGGCCCAAATCAGGCGACCAAAACGACTGGAGTGCACCCCTGCGGGATGCGGTCGATTGGAAGGCTACCGTACCGGCTTTCCAGGATGTGGCAATGTACCGCTATAACTTGGTCAATCTGACGGACGGCGACGAGGCAGAGTCCCTCTACGGGCTACGCGTTACTGCCAATCTCTTGCCGATGTTGGGAGTGCGCCCGCAGTTGGGGCAATGGTTTTCCGCCGACTACGACCAGCCAGCGAGCACGCACGTTATCGTCCTCAGCGATAATTTGTGGCGCCACAGTTTCCATGCCGATCCTCACATTGTCGGGAAGACCATCCACCTGGATACCGAAGGCTATCAGGTTCTTGGGGTCATGCCGAAGAGCTTCAATTTCCCGTTGAAGCTTGGCACGAGCGCGCAGCTTCCGACCGATCAGATGCAATACTGGATGCCGCTGGGCGCTGATCTCGCCAAGGAGCAACATGGCGCTCCGAATGCCGGCGTAATCGCCCGGTTGAACAACGGAGACCCGCTCAGGGAAGCTCAGTCACAACTGGAAACTGCGTGCCGTCGGCTGCAGGGGGAATATCCTGCAACCAATAAGGACCTGAGTGCACGGCTGTCGTCTCTACGCCAGCAAACGGTCAAGCAAATCAATGGGCCCTTGCTTGCCTTGTTTGCCGCTACCGGCCTGATTCTTCTGCTGACGTGTGCGAACATCACCAGTCTGTTGCTTGCCAGAGGCGAGGCCCGCGCCCACGAATTAGCAGTTAGAATGGCGCTCGGCGGCGATGCCTGGCGGGTGGCACGACTTCCTATGATGCAGGGAATCTTACTTTGCTGCTGTGGCTGTCTGCTGGGTGTGCCGCTGGCAATCGCCAGCCTGAAATTCCTGATTCACCTTGCCCCAGTTGATGTCCCGCGCATCGCAGATGCCAGGATCGATTTGCAGGCCGTGCTCTTTGCAGCCGCTCTTGCCATTCTCAGTGGAGTTCTTGTAGGCGGTTTGAATGCGCTGCAGGTCTTGAAGCGCTCGCCCCGTGAGGTGCTCTCCGACGCTTCGAGAAATAGTGCGGGACGGCCGCGCGCAAAACTACGCAGTTCCCTCGTTGTGGGACAGGTTGCGCTTGCAGTCATTCTAGTCAGTGGCGCCGGCTTGATGCTTCGGACTTTCCTCAATCTTCTATCTACCAATATTGGGTATCGGCCAAACCATGTTTTGTACGGAGTCACCGTGCTCCCACCTTCTCGGTACCCTCGCAGCGAACAAAGAGAATTGTTCTTCAAGAAGGTCCTGGATCGTCTGCGGTCTGTGCCGGGAATCGAATTTGCCGCCGTCGCAACCGGTTTTCCGTTGGTAGGACAGTACGACAGCGTGAAGGTCGAACCAACAGAAGTTGCTCCGGGAGATCGAAGTTCTGGGATCAGTGCCGATTTCAATCAAATCTCCTCCGGTTACCTGGAAGCAATGGGTGCGCAACTTATTCGCGGAAGATTCGTGAGCGAGACGGACACTGCGAATTCACCAAAAGTGGCCGTCATCGACGAGAACCTGGCCAAGGAGTTGTGGCCCGGCCAGAATCCACTTGGCAAGCTCATCAGTAGCGACGACCCTGCAAAACCGGTATGGCGTCAGGTGGTGGGCGTCCTCGCGCCAATGCGCAATAAATCCCTTGATGTTACCGCGCGTCCCGGTGTTTTCGTCCCGCTTTCTCAAGAAACTGGCTGGGTGAACTTTGTGGTTGTCAAGGGCCCAGCCGCGCGTGGAGAGGCAGCGCGTTTGCTCAGGAACGCCGTCGCCAGCGTCGATTCGAACCAAGGCGTATTCTTCGCCCAATCGATGCCTGCGCTGATTCAAGACTCGATTGCAATCCGGCACTTTATTTTCATCGTGTTGATGTTCTTTGGCGGGGCGGCTCTGTCGCTCTCTGCTCTCGCCATCTATGGGTTGGTTTCGTTTATTGCGGCGAGCAGAGTCCGGGAAGTTGGTATTCGTATGGCGCTGGGAGCTACGCGCGAAAGCGTTGCCAAATTGGTCGTCTTCCAAGGCATTCGGCTGACGCTGGTTGGTGCAGGCGCAGGACTAATTGGATCAACAATGATTAGCCGTCTGCTTTCAGGTTTGCTTTTTGGGGTGAGGCCAGTCGATTTTGAGACGTTGGCGTTCACGATTGGGGTTCTCGGAGTGACGACCACCATCGCTGCTCTCATTCCGGCGCAGCGGAGTGCCAAGGTTCAACCAATGCAGGCACTGAGAACCGAATGAGGGATGTCGCGGGAGCCATCCTGGCGGATACCTTCGCGCTTTACCTGAAGACCAAGAACTTTCACTGGCACATGACCGAGCCGCACTTCCGCGATTGCCACTTGCTACTTGACGAACAGGCCGAACAACTCTTTGCCACGACCGATCCGGCTGCGGAGCGCATCCGCAAGTTAGGTGGGACCACGAACAGGTCCATCGGCCATATCGCCGGCTTGCAGCGCCTGTGGGAAAACGATGCCTAGGACATGCTGGCTGAGTTCCGCGAAGACAGCAAGACATTCGCCGCACGCCTCCGCGAGGCCCACAGCGTCTGCCGAAGAATACGCGGACATTGCGACTGCTAGCCTCATCGAAGTTTGGATTGACTCGTTGTTCAGTGCGATTGTGAACGCGTCCGCTGGAGGAGTTCCAAAGCGCGAAGCTACTTCGGTTGTAACCACCGGTAGTTGATGAAGCACAAGACTAATGTCTGTGTCGCCCGAAGGACTGCTTGACAAGTACGCCTCTGCCTCGACGGCGTTGCTGTCGGCCGGCCGATCCGGCATCTTGCCTTTGTACTTGAATACGACGCCGGAGACGAGCACATGGTCCTGCAGATTCTCGCCAACGCCGGGCAGGTTCTCGACGACGTCGATCCCAAGGCTGTGAAGCGCTTTCGCCTCCCCCCACCCGTCTTTAGTTCCGTTTATCGGCTATGCCCTTGCATGGCTTCAAGGTCATGGCGACAGATTTCGCTGAATTCTCTCAATGGATCCTCTGTTCCATCTATGCCTTTCGCGCGTATTTCTTCGGGTGACAGGTTGGGCTCCGCGTAGGTCCTGACGATGTTCTTAAGCACCTGGTCGGCACTCGCCAGCACCTCCTCCGACGAACTTAGGCGGATCCGACTCAGTAATGCATATGCTGGTATTAAAGAGGTGGCGTCATTCAAGTTGTGTTGCATGGCGTCTGCAAGCGCGCGCGTACTCTCGGTAATCAAGTCTGAGTACAACTGCTCGCGCAACATGATTCTTCTGACTAATAAGTCGTGCCGGCTTTGATACCGGTGAGCTATCCAGGTGCTAACAGCCGAAGCTAGCCCACCTGAAAGCGATCCCAAAATAGCCGCCAGCGCGGTAATTGTGGTTGGGCTCATGATCAACGCGGCAACCTCGAATTCATCGGCAGATTTCCGTCGATGGAAAAAACAAACCAGCCACCAGGATCAGGCTGTTGAGGGATGAAGTGACAACCATGGCTCTGATGTCACGGTTTTCGAAATCCGGCCCCGCTTGTTCCGCTGTTCCACGGATCGTGACATCCAAGGTGAGCCTGGAAGCAGAAAGTCGAAATAGATTTGGTAATTGTCGCGAAACGCCAATCATTTCCTCAACTCATTGGCAATCGGCAGTTCTACGCCCTTATTTGGTTTGGAAACAGGAACATGATTCACGATTGTCCGAACTCCTGTCTGACCCGTCGCAAAGCTCCAGATCCACTGCAGAAGAACAGTGAGGCGCAGGCTGGTAGTTGTAAGAAACTGGAGATGGATCGCTGCCCACGCCAGCCAGGCTACTAGCCCGCTCAGGCGGACCCTACCAGCCTGAAGGATCGTGAACTCCGCCCCGATAACAGCCATATTCCCTTTGTCGAAATATTGAAACGGCTTGGAGGAGGGCTTGCCAAGCAAGCTCTGAGCGATGCGCCGACCAGCATACTGGCCTTGTTGAATGGCCACTTGGGCGACACCCGGCAGTGGTTTTCCTTCCTGTTCGAGAGAAGCTGTATCTCCAATCACGTGAATGTCTGGATGCCCCGGAACGGTGAGATCGCCCTGAATACGAGCGCGACCGGCGTGGTCCGTCGCCACATTCAGCCATTTGCCAGCTGGAGAGGGAGCGGTCCAGACGACGACCTTGCTTGCAATACGCTCTCCACCGACGACCACTCCATCTCCGTCAATTTGGTCAACGCTGTGGCCCAAGCGCACCTCCCCGCCAAGCTTTTCCAGCCGGCGTTTGGCTGCCTTGGACAGTTCCGCAGCAAAACTCCCTAAAACGCGAGGCGCCATGTCGACCAGCACGATGCGTGTCGCCGCGAGGTTGATACGGCGGAACTCGGCTTTCAGCTTGGTACGAACAAGCACTGCCAGCGATGCGGCAAGTTCTACGCCAGTTGGACCCGCTCCGACCAAGACGAAGGTCAGAAGCTCCCGGCGCAAACTCAGGTCGTCCTCCGCTTCCGCTTGTTCGAACGCTCTTAGAACCTTATTGCGAATGCGGACCGCGTCCGCCAGTCCCTTTAGACCGGGCGCAGACTCTGCGAATTCATCGTGCCCGAAATAACTATGCGTCACTCCCGTTGCGATAACCAGGATGTCGAAGCGGAGCGGAGCGGAACACCCTGATGATCCTCATTGCTGACATAGACAAACTTCGCGTCTTTATTGATTCCGGTAACTTCGCCAAGAAATACAGTCGCATCTCGCTGATTCTTGAGAAGTGCTCGGATCGGAGATGCGATTTGAGCTGGCGAAAGGACTGTTGTGGCCACCTGGTAGAGCAGAGGCTGAAAGAGGTTGTGATTTGCTCGGTCAATCACCATGACTTCTGCGTTTGCATGCCGAAGCGCCTTGGCGGCCGCGAGCCCTGCAAACCCAGCGCCGACAATCACGATCCTTTTCATTGGTTACCCCAGCTTGTGATTCAATCGCCGATCTTTGTCGAGAGAACCTCTTGTAGCTTAGGATGCGACAGGCCGATCTTGCTGCGCCCAATAGCCGTCACATATCCGACGCCGGGGTTCTCGAGAGCGTAGCGAAGGGCGTATCCGCCGACCATTCCAGTGGCGCCTACGATTACAAGGCGTGTCTCGCTCATTGATGGAACGTTCATCGATGACCCGAAGCCCTACTATGGCGCTTAGCCGAATCGCCTGGTTTCTGTCATGACAATGGGCGCTCATCCACCCAGTCGACGTACAGCTGCCGCTCCGCGAAGAGCCACGCTCCGTCTATTTTCACGAAGGTGTCGAGGTAACGGAGCGATGCGACCATTAAGCGTCGCTTTTCGCCTTCCACCGTGACATGATGTGCTAGGCAGTAGGTTCCCCCGCTTCCTCGATCGCCTGTCAACATGAAAATCGTGCTCTGGCCGACGAAGTGCGTAGTAGCGTCGTACTTGTTCAGGTCTACGAAGACTGGAGCGAGCGCCTCGCGTGAGTGCAGATCTTGTGACGGCCTTGAATCCTTGGCGTTCATGTACACCACGAAGTGCGTGTCCACCGTAAAAAGAGACATCTGACCTTTCGCATCACGACGATCGGCACAGTGTGCATAGGCCTCGACGAGCTCCCGAATAGCGAGGCGATCCGCCGCTTCCTCTGGGGAGATGGTGACGTGCTTGCTCATAAGTTGGTCTCCTTGTTCGATTGTTCCCTCGCGGCAAGACTGTCACTCTTGTAGCCGGCCAAAAATCTTGGGTGAATATGATTCTGCCTCTCGGTTCGCTGTAAGATTTAAAAAGCGCTTTCGGCATTCTCCAACGGCGATCCGAGGAATTCCTGAAAACATTAAAGGCTAGATAACACCTTCCACGATCAGGCCTTGGTAAATTGCTCCTTTTTGACGGTGTTTGGCGACACTTTGGTATGCTTCGCCATGGTACCAATCCTTCGCTGCCTTTACGGTCGGGAATTTTGCTATCACGATTCCCTCAATGGGATCGCCCTCTAAGACTTCATGCTTCCCATAAGCCACCGAGGCTTCAATTGGGTGTCCTTTCATTGTCGCTTTAATTCCAGCCCAATAAGTCTCAAGCTCTTTTTGATCTAGTGTTTTTGTTCTAATGAAAACGATGTAAGCAGACATGATTGTTTTTCCTTTCCCTTTTGGACGCCTAATCGCGAATTACGAGTGCGGAAAGCGAATTCGAATTGAATGCCACGGCGACCTTCGCTTGCGACGCAAGAATCTGTAGTTTCTCGCCAGCACTTGGGCTAGAGCTCTCCGGGTAAATGCCGTTGTCATAGGGCACTCAGGATGGCCCTCGGTTCGAGAAACGCCTCGATCCCATACGTGCCGAATTCGCGGCCAACGCCTGAGTGCTTGAACCCGCCGAACGGCGCCTGCTGGTCATCAAGCATGCCGTTGATTGCTACGCGGCCCGCGAGGATTTGAGACGCCACGCGCCGCGCGCGCTTTACGTCGGTACCGCTTACGTAGGCGTGAAGGCCAAAGTCCGTGTCATTGGCAATCCGGATCGCATCTTCATCGTCGGTGTAGTCGATAACGCACAAAACTGGGCCGAATATCTCCTCTCGGGCGACGGTCATGTCGTTCTTCACATTGACAAATACCGTGGGCTTTACGAAGTAACCCTCCTCAAACCCTTTTGGATGTCCCTCGCCGCCGACAAGTACTTCCGCGCCTTCCTCAATGCCTTTGCGGATGTAGGATTGCACGCGCTCGTACTGCTTCCGCGTCACCATAGGTCCGATTGCGGTTTTGGGATCGGCCGGATCACCGGCTGGAAAGGCCAGGATGGCGTTCAGGATTGCTTGCTTCACTTCGTCGAGCCGGCTCTTCGGCACAAGCAGCCGCGTCCCGGCGACGCAAGCCTGACCGCTGTTCATGAACGCGATAGCGAGGGCCGTTGGGATCGCTTTGCTCAGGTCAACATCGTCGAGCAGGATGTTAGGTGACTTGCCGCCCAGTTCGAGCGTGATGCGCTTCATTGTCGCGGCGCCGTCGCGCATGATCGACTTGCCAACGGCAACCGAACCGGTAAACGAGATCTTGGCCACATCAGGATTGCGCACGAGCTCGGCCCCGACTACATCGCCGCGGCCAGTTACAACGTTGCAAAGCCCCTTCGGGAGTTTTGCCCCGTGCACGCATTCCAGCCACGCTTGCGTTTGCAGTCGGCTTAGCTCACTGGGCTTAATGACCGCCGTACAACCAGCGGCGAGGGCGGATGCAAGCTTGGCGGAAAGGAAAAACGAGTTTGCGTTCCAAGGGGTAATCAGGCCTGCAACGCCGACCGGCTCTAAGGTCACTGTCGTTTTGCCCGAGCTCCGGGTCAGTTGTAGCTCCTGGAGCGCGTTTGCGGCCGCCAAGAATACGTTGGAGGCCGCCTCAATAATCAGTCGAGAGAACCCGGCTGTGCCGCCGTACTCCTCGACCATTACGCCCGCCAGATGGTCGACGCGCGCCGAGACAGAGTCATGCAGACGGTGCAGGATCTCCGCGCGCTCTTCCTTCGTCGACTGGCCGAAAGTAGCGAACGCGCGCTTGGCGGCGGCGATGGCGCAGCGGGTATCTTCTTCGTCTCCCAGCGTGACGCGGGCCATCACTGTGCCCCTTGTCGGGTTGATGATATCCATGACCTCGTGGCCGTGGGATTCAACGAATGCACCATCAATGTAGTGCGTCGTGATTGTTTTGATCGTATCCCTCTCGGTGATTGTTTCCATTGCGCCTCTCCTTTTGTGAGTATTTACCGCCAGATGCATACCCGTCATTTACTTAACCGATCTAGCGTTCCAACGCGGCCGGGATAGCCATGGGCTGCCGCTTTGACGTTTTCGAGGCCGGCCGTTTTTCCCTAATCGGTTTGAGCTTTGGTTTCTTTTTAGCGCCCTTCACGTTGTGAAGCTAAATTGCCAAAGGATCACTAATATGTCCAAGACATCTTTACTATCAGGCCAATCGCGATAAAGTATCAGAATGGAGTTGCGGCATCTGAGATATTTTGTAGCGGTCGGCGAGGAGCAGCATTACGGGCGTGCGTCGTACAGGCTGCGAGTAGCTCAACCGGCGCTTTCTCGCCAGATTCAGGATTTGGAGGAAGAAGTCGGCTTCAAACTTTTTGAACGCCTCCCGCGCGGCGTGAAGTTGAGTGCAGCCGGCAAGCTGTTTTTGGAAGATGCTAGGCGCATCCTTCAAGAGGTAAGCGAGGCGGCTGCTCGCGCGGCTCGCGTGGCTCGTGGTAATTCAGGCACACTGCGCGTTGGGTTCACCGAGAATGCGTCCTGGCACGGCGTTGTTCCGGATTCCTTCCGGCGATTCCGCGAACTGCAAACCGACGCGGAATTGCAACTTCAACCGGCAGCGAGTTTGGAACAGTTAGAAGCCGTAAGATCCGGCCGATTGGATGCAGGGTTCGTCAATTTCATGCCCAAAGCCAATCCGGAATTGAAACAACTTCTTGTCGCTATGCAGCACGTCGAGCTGGCTGCGCCAAAAAAACATCCTCTCACAAAGCTAAAGAAGCTTCGTTTGCGGGACCTAACAGATACGCCATTCGTCTGGTTTCCAAGGTGGGCAAGCCCGGCATTCTACGACCGCCTGATGCATGAATGTTATCGTGGCGGTTTGAAGTCTCCCCGCATCGTTCAGGAGGGACTAAACGAGGCGACGATCCTAAGTCTCGTGTCGACCGGCTTGGGGGTGGGATGGGTTCTTGGAACAGCACGCTGGCGATGCCCTGAAACCGTTGCCATTCTGCCTGTGGTTGATTTGAACGTGCCTGTGCCGCTCACCCTCGCCTGGAGAAGGGACAATACCTCTCCCTTGCTCGCAAATTTCATCGCTGAGGTACAGCGCTTGCCAGACGTGCGAGCGGTCAATAGAGATTGAAGGGCTGGATTTGCCATGCATACCGGTTCAGGCTTTTTCATACGTCGCCCATGACAACGCGACCCATAGGTGTCAACGCTGTGTACCATGCAGCGCGCGTAAGCATCCCTGTCGGTATTCAAGGCGATAATTGTTTGTGGGACCGAGGAGCAAATCAAAATGGAAATAACGCGCAGACAGTTCGCCCTCTCGCTTGCTGCTGCCAGCATGGTGCGGCCTTCCCTGTTCGAAACCCTTAGTCCATTGGGAGTCGCACGGGGCGCCGTTCCCGGCCGAGTCACTTGGGCGCACGATCCAGCCGCTGTGACCTGGGATGGCACAGGGTCCTGGTGGACCGACGCCAATAACGATCAGGCTGTAATCGACCGGAGGGTTTCCCGGTCCATTTGCGGTCTGACCAATCAAACAAGCGACGCCCAGGCATGGAACTCTATCTTTCAATACTTCAACCGCACTCATAATCGCGGCAACACCGGATACAAGGCGGGCGAGAAGATCGCAATCAAGGCAAACCTGAACAACACAACGGATCATGGCACGATCGAGCGCCTGAACTCTTCGCCTCATCTAATCCTTTCGCTAGTCCGACAGTTGACCGGTCCTGGACGAGTGCCACAATCGTCGATCACGGTTTTCGATTCCAGTCGGTTCATCCCGGGCAATCTCTACGACAAGATTCACCATGAGTTTCCGGGTGTCGTCTTTGTGGACCATATCCGAGGCGATGGACGACTAAAAGCCGAGTTCAAACCCAACGCGATCCCTTTTTCGATTACAAGCCGCAATGCTACGGGACTCGACACGACAGTGGTTGAAGCTGCGT
>Ga0210406_10008395_pt1 | contig 10326 bp, 8 predicted proteins | sample IncBWC30MmetaG_FD_155454 | JGI IMG/M metagenome (GOLD analysis project Ga0210406, IMG submission 155454) | Forest soil microbial communities from Barre Woods Harvard Forest LTER site, Petersham, Massachusetts, United States - Inc-BW-C-30-M | ecosystem: Environmental > Terrestrial > Soil >... | reverse complement strand
GGGATAGCCAGTTCTCCGGCCCAACCGGCGCTCGAAGTTCCTGCACCCAGCTCGATGCAGATGCCCACCATGGAACAAATGAAGGCCATGGCCGACCGCAAGGTCGAACCCCTGCTGACTCAACTGGAAAGCGACCCCAAGAACAAGGACCTGCTCCTGCGCGTCGCGTACTTCTACAAATCCGCCCACCAGTTCAAAGACGCAGCGACCTATTTCGACCGCGCACTTCGGGTCGATCCGAAGAACGTCTCCGTTCGCACCGAAATGGCTTCCTGCCTTTACTACGACGGCAACGTTGACGGAGCCCTGGCGATTTTGCAGGAATCCCTGAAGCAGGATCCTGCGGACGCGAACTCCCTGTTCAACCTGGGCGTGATTCGCTGGAAGGGAAAGAAAGATGCGTCGGGCGCAATCGACGCGTGGAAACAGTTGCTCAAGACCAATCCCAACCTCGACAAGAAACCGATCGTGGAACGCATGATCGCCGAGGCTCAGGGCAAATCGAGCCAGCCACTCGTGGCAACGCCAGACTGAAGGAGTGATAAGAAATGTCGAACGTCGAGAAAACCTCCAGCACGTGGACGAGTTTCCAAGCCTACGCCCTCTCCATGTTGTGCCTGGTCATCGGTCTCGCCAGCGGATGGTTCATTCGCGGATCGCAGTCTCCCAGCGGATTGCCTGTGGAGATAGCGGCGGCGGCCTCATCGCAGGAGAATACCGGCATAGGTCAGCCAACGCCCGAGCAACTACGCCATATGGCTGACAAGCAAGCCGCCCCGCTGCTCGATGCGCTGCAGAAAGATCAATCCAATCCCGACCTCCTGGCGAAGGCCGGCAATGTCTACTACGACGCGCAGCAGTACCCCGTGGCCATCGACTATTACCAACGCGCACTGAAGGCAAAGCCTGCGGACGCATCTGTGCGCACCGACATGGCGACGGCGTACTGGTACACCGGTAATGCTGACACGGCGATCTCTGAATTTAACCGCGCGCTCGCCGATGAACCGAACAAACCGAATGCGCTGTTCAATCTGGGTGTCGTGCAGTGGCAGGGGAAGATGAATATCTCGAGCGCGCTTTCCACCTGGCAAAGACTGCTGGATACGAATCCGAATTACGAAGGCAAATCGAAGGTCCTCGAACTGATGGCGCAGGTGAAGAAGCACTCCGGCATCAAGCCCGGTTCGCAAGCGAAGGATCTGTCGAACTGAAAAGCGGGAAACGCCCGCGAATCCCACGAGTTGAGGCGGAATCGATGTTCGCGAAGCGGGCTCTCGGGCTGGTGGGGCTTTATTGCTGTGCGGCGTTCGCTCAGCCCGGCCCTCAGGCGCAGTTCATGTCGCTCGAACAGGCTCGCCCTGTTTTGACCGCGTTGCACAAGTCTCTTCCCGACAAGCTAAAGACACCCGCCGAACTGCAGCCTGCGGCCTGGCAGAACTGGATGCAGGAAAGCGATCGCGACATTCACGCCCGCCTGGAGCGGGGCGAAGAAGATACGCTGGTGAATTTGTTGCGCTTCGGCGTCACCTTCACGCGCGAATATCGTATCGAGGACGAATACCTGGTGCGCTACGGGCAGAGCAGCCTGGCTAACAGCTTGCAGAGAAGCGCGCGAGCGATCTGGTGCGGGAACTCGCGGCCCCTCATCCCTCGGAAGGCTTGCTACGCATGCGCGTCTTCCTCGAGAAGAAAGGCTATCCGCTCAAAACCGCGGCCCAACAGGCGCAGGCGCGCAAATATCTGCTCTTAAGTCTCGGACGCATGCGTGATGAGTTCGTGAAGTACCGCAGTTAGAAGAAGGACGAGACCCGCTTCCAGCTCTTCAAAGATCGCGGAATCTCGCTCGACACGAATCTTTGGCCGACTTTCTGCTCGACGAGCATTTCCGGCACATCCAGACCCGACTCAAACCGCACAGCATCCGGCGAGTCGCCGTCATCGGTCCCGGCCTGGACTTTGCCAACAAAGAGAAGGGCAATGACTTTTATCCACCGCAAACGATCCAGCCTTTTTCGGTGATCGATTCCCTGATGCGATGGGGACTCGCGGACCCGGCAGGTATTGACCTGTTTACCCTCGACATCAGCCAGGACGTGAACTTTCACGTCGCGCGCGCTCGAGATCACGCCAATGCCGGGAAGGCATACGTCGCGCAGTTGCCGTGGAATAGTGCCGCTCGCCACGATCCCGCCTACCGGTCGGGCTTCACCCAGTATTGGAATCCCACCGGTCGCCGTCCCGTCTGCGGCCGCAGAGACCCAAACCCGCGCCATCCGCATTCGCCCGGAGATTGTTCGCCGCATCACGCCGGTCGACGTGAACATCGTCTTCCAGCGACTGGCGCCCGATCAGGCCTTCGACCTGATCATCGGCACGAACATCTTCATTTATTACGGAGAATTCGAGCAGTCCCTGGCACGGGCAAACGTGTCGGCCATGCTCAAGCCGGGCGGCTTTCTTCTCACCAACGACAAACTGCCTGACGTCGTTGCGTCCGGCTTGCAGGCTGGTGAACCTACTGTACTCGTGGTCGCGCGCGATCCGGACGTCACAGAGTATCTGTTCTCGTACCAGAAAACGAAGTAAGTTCTGCTGCCGAAGATCTCGCCGCAAGCTCGCCCTTCAGACGCCACAAGACCCAGCCTGTCGCACCCAGCGATGTCATCCATACAAGGAACGCAAGGCGCACAACCCACCTGGGCGCCTCGCCCACCCGGCGCAACACGAATGGCAGAAAATTCCAGGTGGTGATGTGAACGTAGTCCCACGGATCGGTCAGCATGTCTCCATTCGTGAGCCCCCACGCCTCTCGCTTGTTGAGGAGGAAGGCGACGATATTCTTGAATCGCAGCCACACGACGAACGTTGGATGCCCGAGCGACGTGATCTGATAAAGCTCCAGCGAGAGCCAGAACATCACGGAGGCGACCTGGACTGCGGCCGCGATCGCGATCAAGGCCATCCCGACTTGCCACACAACCCTGCCCAGCTCGCCCCGATACCGCAGTAGCAGTGGCACCGACAGAAACGCCACCAACTGTGCCGCGCTCGCTACGTAGCGATCGCCCCACGCTGAGTCGCCACTCCACACGGTGTAGCGCGCATAGAAGCTGATATAGATGAACAAGAGCAAGACCGTGCTGATGAGGAACGCCTTGATCGCCGGCCCGAACTTGTTCCAACCGAGTGCGACCACCAAGGCGGTCAGAATTAGAAGCGGATCAAAAAGAAAGATAGATTTCTCCGGTCCAAACAACGCGCCCAAAAAGCCGACGTGAAACGGAACCTCGAACGGGTAGTTCGCCGGCAGCGACGGGTTTATCTCCCGCGCCTGCTGTGCAAAGACCGAAACGTAAGTATTGAAGAAAGATCCGAATCGATAGTACTGATACAGTCGGTCGATCAGCAGGAACACTGCATAGATCGGGAGCGCCGTAACCGCATACACCCGAAAACGTTCCCATAACTCAACAGGTGACTTTCCTTCCAGCCAGAGCACTAGCAGGAGAAACAATCCGCCAACGATCAGGTCCATCCCGGTGGTCAGGCGCGTCAGCAGATTGAGGCCGAAGGCCGCCGATCCGATCGCCAGTGCGCGGCGTTCTCCAGTAATCAGCCATTCGTACTGAAAGGCAAATCCCGCCAGGGTGAGCAACAGGATGTAGTTGTTCTCCATCATGTTCTGCGTGTAGTGCAGATGCGTCGTGCACACCAGCAGGGCGAGCACGCCGGCCAGAGCCTGCTCTTTGGTAAACCTCAGCAACGTGAGCAATCGGAAGCACACCAGTGCTGTCAGAACATTGATCAGCATGTTTGTGGAGTACGCGACGATCATGCTGCGCACCGCGGGATCATTCCCGTTGTACTCGCGGAACACCGGCAATCTTTCCGCGTAGGTGCCCACGATGTCGGCGGGCAGCATGAGTAACGACTGTCCCATGCCATACCACGCATAGATCTGCCCGTTGCGCCCGCGCAAACCGAAGTCAGGGTAGTCTCCCGGAATCACCGGCGGCGCAGAGGTCCAGAAGGAGTGCGTGGTCTGCAAGCGCCGCGCGGTATCGACGGAATCGAGATCGCCCGACTGCACGCAAAACGCAATCAGCCCCGCCGCCACACATAACAGGAACAGCGGATCTCGCCATCGTGCGCGAAGTTTCTGCAGCATGGTTTCGTGATAGTAAACGAGCAAGAGGGAGGCCTCAAATCAGCACCTCGCCGAACAATCACGACTAACGGGAGAGTCCCGGCCTCAGCCAGGCCATCGAGTCTGCTAATTAAGGTGGAACTTCAACCGCTGGGGTTTGCTCTCAGGACGCTCGATCTTCAGTGCGAATGTCCGTGACAAGTCAACGTGCAGCTCCCGGTCGCGTGATTGTGGATCGCATCACCTACAAGACCATCTGCATAGCTTTTCCATTGCTCACCCTGATGATCGCAGCCGGCGCGTACTGGGCCAATCGCACCTGGGGCTCTTACTGGAGTTGGGATCCGAAAGAGACCTGGGCGGCGATCACCTGGCTGGTATACGCCGGCTACCTTCATATGCGGATCACTCGGGGATGGCGAGGACGCCGTGCAGCCTACTTCGCGATCCTCGGATTTGCGGTCGTGATGTTTACATTCTTCGGAGTGACGTACTTGTTGCCGGGAATGCACGCGTACGCGTGACGATGTGAGCAGGACTTGAATCGTAGTCGGGGAGTGAAAGGAAACGCAAAATGCAATCGCCAGTCAACATTCATCGCCACGAGTCGGGAGCGCCGGGCGTACGTGTGAACTGGCAGGTCAAGACCGTGCTTCCCGTTGCCTTCATCCTGCTGAATGGCCTGCTCCTTTTTCTGATGGCAACTGTTTCGCTGCGGGATCCGGAGCGCCACCAGGTTTTGATCGTCGCGGGCACGGGCGCGGTCGCGATCTGCGCGGCCGTCATGATTGCCCTGAGTATTTTATTCAAGGCCCGATGGTCGAACTGCAGGAGAAGATCGCTCGTGTCGGCGAGGGCGAGCTTGAACGTCTCTGTCAATTTCGCCAAGCGCAACGACGAAATCGGTGACCTGGGCCGCAACTTCAATCGCATGGTGCAGCAGCTGCGCGAGAGCCGCGACGAAATCGACCGCCTGCACCGCAACCAGATGTCACGGGCCGAACATCTGGCGACTCTCGGTGAACTTGCCACTGGACTGGCGCACGAAATACGTAATCCGCTCGCTGGAATCGCGGGCGTGGTCGAGATCGTGGGCCGTGATCTACCGGCCAGCAGCCCGGCGCGCGCGGTCGTGAAAGACGTGCGCCTGGAAATTGCGCAGATCAATCGCATTCTCACCGACCTGCTGCAGACCGCGCGGCCGCATCCGCCGGAAGTGCGCCCCAGCGATCTGAACACAACCATCGAGCACGCAGTAATGCTGGCTCGTCAACAAGTGCTGTCGAAGCCCGTTCAAATTGAACTCGAAAAGGATCCGGAACTCCCGTTAGTGGAGCACGACAGCGATCAGATGCACCAGGTGCTGCTCAACCTGCTACTGAACGCCGTGCAGGCGATTGAAGGGACGGGCACAGTTCGCGTCGTCATCCACGGGCGAAAGGACAGGGTCTTGATCTCGGTAGCCGACAACGGCCGCGGCATCTCTCCCGAACATCTGCCCTTCATTTTCCGTCCGTTCTATACGGCGAAGGGAAACGGCACGGGGCTTGGCCTGTCGTTGGCGCGACGCATTGTCGAAGATCATCGCGGCCGCATTGAGGTGGAAAGCGAAGTAGGCCATGGCACGGAGTTCCTGGTCACGCTACCAATTCACCAGCCGCAGCAACTCACCGAGGAAGCAGCAGCCGCGGCCTCTTGACCGTTTTGGTCGACCTCCCGAAGTTACAAAATTGACCCCGGGCGGTACAATCCTCGGGCGATGGGTGGGTTGAATTCAACACACGACGACTCGGGCGAAGAACCTTTCACTCGAGGGCGGCTAAAGGTTTTTCTCGGATACGCGCCGGGAGTCGGCAAGTCTCTGCGCATGTTCGACGAGGCGCGCCGCCGCAAAGAGCGCGGTCAGGACGTGGTCGTTGCCGCCCACCAACCCCAGGTGACTCCCGAGATTGAGCCGCTGCTCAGTTCGCTGGAGGTCGTCCCCACGCTCGATATCCAAGGCGTGCCTGTCATCGATGTTCCAGCGATTCTGCGCCGCCATCCGCAGGTCTGCATCGTTGACGGCCTGGCCTATGACACTCCCTGGGGCCGCCACGCCCATCGCTGGCAAGATGTCGATGAACTGCTCTCGTCCCGGATCAACGTGGTCGCTTCCGTGAACCTGCAGCACATTGAAGATCAGCGGGAGGCCGCCGAAAAGCTTACCGGCCAAAAGGTCACGGAAACAATCCCGCGCGAGTTCTTGAATACCGCCGACGAGATTGTGGTGGTGGACGCGCCCACGGAAGGCGCGTCCCTGGAACTCTCCGAACTACGCCAAATGGCTCTGGTCCTTTCGGCCGATGTCATCGACGCGGGACTGCAGCGCTATCTGCGGGCGCACGAAATCGAGCCCGCTTGGCGGACGCACGAGCGCTTTCTTGTCTGCCTCACGCCTCGTGCCAATGCTGACAACATGATTGCCAGCGCACGGCAGAGCGCCGCACGCTTTCACTGTGATGTCACGGCCGTGTACGTGAAACAGCCCGATCTTTCGGAGTCCCAGGAACGAGAGATGGAAGCGACGCTGGCCCAGGCTCGCGCGTCTGGAGCGCGAATTGAAGTGCTGGAAGGTGACGATCCAATAGAAACGATCGTGGACTATGCGCGCTCGCACGGAGTCACGCAGATCTTCGTCGGCCACAGCATGAAGGAAAACTGGAAAACGAGATTGTGGGGGAGTGCGGTCAGCCGCTTGATCCGCGCGGCCGAAGGTATGGACGTCCGCGTTTTCCCGCACTGAACAGAATCGCTATGACTCACCTGACCAGTGGTGGCCATCTCAAAATTTATCTGGGCTACGCGCCAGGCGTGGGCAAAACCTACCAGATGCTCGAGGACGCATGCGCCTTGAAGGCGCGCGGGGTGGATGTCGTCGTCGGCTTCGTCGACCCGCATGGGCGGAACGACATTCGCGACAAGCTCTCCGGCCTGCGAACCATCCCGCTTTTGCGGGTCAGCCATCGCGGCGGCGTAGCGGACGAACTCGATGTGGAGGTCATTCTGAAATGGAGTCCGCGAGTCTGTGTGGTCGACGAACTTGCTCACTCCAACGCGCCCGGCGCAGCGCGGCAAAAACGCTGGCAGGACGTGCAGGCCTTTCTGCACTCCGGCATTGACGTGCTCACCACCATGGACGTGAAGGACCTTGCCAGCCTGAGCGACCAGATCTGGCAACTCACCGGCCAACGTGTGCGCGAGACGGTGCCTGATTGGTTCTTCCAGCAGGCCGAGGAAGTTGTTCTTGTGGATGTGACCCCGCGCGCGTTGCTGCATCGACTCGAACGAGGCGTGATTTATCCCCCCGACAAGCCGAAGAGCGAAGTGGAGGCGATCTTTCAGGAGCCCGTGCTGGTTGCGCTGCGCGAACTCGCGATCCGGCAGACGGCGCAGGCGCTGGAAGCCCGACAGACGGGTAAGACCACGCCTGACACGCAGCCGCCAAAAATTCTGGTGAACATTACGGTCGATCCCTCCACAGCCATGCTGCTCCGGCGTGCGCGGCGGGTGGCGGACCATCTGCAGGCCATTTGCCTGGCCGTCTACGTATATTCCAAGGAAGAATCGCAGGCCGGTCCCGCCGAAGATCGGCCCACCATCGACCGCCATCTGCGCTTTGCCGAGAACCTCCACATCGCGACCGAAACCATTCATGGCCGCGATCGCGCCAAGGCGCTGGTCGAGTACGCGCGCAGCCATGGTGTCACCCAGATATTTCTGAATCGCAGCACCGACAAGAAGCGGCGCTGGTTCCCGGGTCTGGACTTCACCGATCAGGTTCTGCAGCAAGCGAACGAGATGGAAGTCACCGTGGTTGCCGAGCGCAGCCGTTATGGGCGTACGTCGTCGCCTTACCCGGAGGACGAAGCCGGCGCCCTGATGCACGCGGGTTACGTTCGCATCTCGCCCACGATTACGGTGGATGAAGCGATCGCCGAGATCCGGCAGCAGGCCGGTAACGTGGAGATGATTTATTACGCATATGTGCTTGACGAGGTGCAACACCTGCTGGGCGTCGTTTCCTTCCGCGAACTGATTTCGGCGGAGCGATCGAAGAAGGTTCGTGACCTGATGCACACCAGCTATGTCTTCGTCGAAGAAGACACGGATCAGGAAAGCGTGGCGCAGTTGCTCGCCAAGAAGCGCCTGCTGGCGGTACCGGTGCTGAACCAGGAAGGCGCCATGCTGGGCATCGTGACCAGCGCCGACGTGGCCGGACTGGTGCAGGAGGAAGCCGGCGAAGACATCCTGAAGATCGGCGGCATGGAAGCCCTGGAGGGCCCGTACCTCGAAGTCACCTTCGGCCAGATGGTGCGCAAACGCGCGGGATGGTTGGCGATTCTGTTCGTCGGAGAAATGCTGACGGCGACCGCCATGGGCTACTTCTCCGCCGAGATCGAGCGCGCCGTGGTGCTCGCGCTGTTTATTCCCCTCATTATCAGCAGCGGCGGAAATTCGGGATCACAGGCAACCACGCTGGTCATCCGCGCGATGGCGTTGGGCGAAATTCGCTTGCGGGATTGGTGGCGGGTGATTCGGCGCGAACTGGCCGCCGGTGTTGCTCTGGGAACGATCCTCGGCATCATCGGCGTCACGCGCATCATCCTCTGGCATACCCTGCGCGGGACGTACGGCGAGCACTACCTGGTAGTGGCGCTGACCATCGGATGCAGCCTGATCGGCGTGGTGCTGTTCGGGACCACGGCCGGGTCCATGCTGCCTTTTATTCTGCGCCGCTGCGGGCTCGACCCTGCCAGCGCTTCCGCTCCTTTCGTCGCAACGCTGGTGGACGTGACTGGACTGATCATCTACTTCTCGGTGGCTAGCGTGATCCTTCGCGGGATTCTGCTCTGACATCTAACCCCCTTCCCGGTGCGCTTTTGGGCGTTTCCTCGTACAATCGCGCGCGCTCCCGCCCAAAATAAACGTAGTAAGCTATTAGTAATGCCTTCCGAGAAAATCCTCATAGTCGACGACGAGCGCCTGGTGCGCTGGTCGCTGCGCCAGAAGTGTGAGGAATGGGGCTATCACGTGCTGGAAGCGGAGGCGGGCGAGCCCGGCCTCAAGGTCGCGCAACATGAATCCCCTGACCTCGTATTGCTCGATGTGCGCATGCCCGACCTGAGCGGGCTTGAGGTTCTGGACCAGCTCAAGAAGAACGGCGACGCCCGGGCGGTCATCATGATCACTGCAGATCCTCAACTGGACGACGTCAAGGCTGCGCTCAAGCTGGGCGCATACGATTTCGTTGGCAAGCCGTTGGATTTCGAAGAACTGCACGTCACCATCAAGAACGCGCTTGAGACCACCCGCCTGCGAACCGAAGTGCAATCCCTGCGCGGCGAAGTGCACCGGCGCACCGGTTATCACAACGTAGTCGGCGTGTCGGCCAAGATGACGGAACTGCTGAGCTTCGTGCGCAAGGTCGCCGCCAGCGAAGCCACGACCATCCTTATTCAGGGCGAAAGCGGAACCGGCAAAGACCTGATCGCCAAGGCCATTCACTACGAGAGCGCGCGCGCGGAAAAGGCCTTCGTCGCCATCAACTGCTCGGCGATTCCCGAAACCCTGATGGAGGCCGAACTCTTCGGCCACGAGAAGGGCGCGTTCACCGACGCCAAGCAGATGAAAAAGGGCCTGTTCGAGATGGCGGACGGAGGCACGCTGTTTCTCGACGAGATCGGCGAATTGTCACCCCTGCTGCAAGCCAAGCTGCTGCGCGTGCTGGAAGACCAGGTCATCCGGCGCGTTGGGGGCGTGCGCGACATGCAGGTGGACGTCCGGGTGATCGCCGCCTCGAATCGCGATCTGGAAAAAGCTGTTCGCGAAGACCAGTTCCGCCAGGATCTTTATTACCGGCTGGCAATCATCGCCATCTTCATCCCGCCCCTGCGCGATCGTAAGGAAGACATCCTGCCGCTGGTGGATTCCTTCATCGAACGCTACAACGTCCGGTTCAAGAAGTCGGTGCGCGGGCTTTCCGACGAAACGCGCAAGCTGCTGCTGAACCACAACTGGCCGGGCAACGTACGCGAACTCAAGAACACTATTGAGCGAGCGATGATCCTGGAAGAAGAGAAGTTTCTTCGCCCCATGTACTTGCCCTTCTCGGTGGCCGAAACGGGCGGGCGAACATT
>Ga0210406_10008393_pt1 | contig 10329 bp, 12 predicted proteins | sample IncBWC30MmetaG_FD_155454 | JGI IMG/M metagenome (GOLD analysis project Ga0210406, IMG submission 155454) | Forest soil microbial communities from Barre Woods Harvard Forest LTER site, Petersham, Massachusetts, United States - Inc-BW-C-30-M | ecosystem: Environmental > Terrestrial > Soil >... | reverse complement strand
GCGCGATCGTCAACGGCATCGAAGTCCTCGATGAAGGAAAAGACGAGGAGACGAAGACATTTGCGCTCGACCTGATCCGCAAGAGCGCGGCGCAAGCGTCCGCCAAGCTGCAATTTTGCCGGATGGCGTTCGGCGCCGCCGGTTCCGCCGGCGCCCAGATCGAACTCGGTGACGCGGAAAAGACCGCCCGCGGGCTCCTCGAGGACGGCAAGATCACCCTGGTCTGGAATCTGCCGTGCGAGTTGATGCCGAAGAATCGGGTGAAACTCCTCATGAACATGCTCATGCTCGCGGCGGCCGCCATCCCGCGCGGCGGCGTACTGACGGCCGATCCGATCGCCGGCGCGGAGGGGGGAGCGGGGTTCGCGGTGAGAGCGTCCGGCCTTAATGCCCGTTTGCCCGCCGCCACCGCGGAACTGGTCAGCGGCAGCCCGGCACAGGCCGTCGATGCCCATGTCATCCAGCCGTTTTACGCCGGCATCCTGGCCCGGGACTGCGGGCTCGTCCTTTCCGCCGGCAGCGAGGGCGAGGCCGTCGTGCTAACGGCGCGCTGACGGTTTTCCGCGGTCGCAGAGCGGGCGGTAGCGTACTCCTTCTCCGCAACCGAAATTAAACCCTTTGGCAACACACTGGCCATGGATGGCCGGGCGCCGCTTCGCGCCCGGCGGCGAAAGCGCGCGCAATGCGGGCGCCGACGGGTAGCGTGAGTCGTGCGAGGCGCCAGTAGATGGACGACCTGCTCCGGGAATTCCTCACCGAGACCAATGAGAGTCTCGATCGGGTCGATGCCGAGCTGGTGCTCGATCTGCAGTCCGCGGCCGGCGTCGGCACCGCCTTTACGATCAAGATTCCTCTCACCCTGGCGATCGTCTCCTCGCTCCTCGTCGAGGCCGGCGGCGAGCGCTTCGCCATGCCGCAGCTCTCGGTGCTCGAGCTCGTGCAGGCGGGCAATGGCGAACATCGGATCGAGCGGATCAAGGACACGCCGGTGTTGCGTCTGCGCAAGAAGCTGTTGCCGCTCATCTACCTCAAGGAAATGCTGCGGCTCGGCGATCGCGCCAGCGGCGATTGTTTCGTCGTGGTCCGAGCACCTCAAGGGCGCCGCCGGCCGCGACGCGCACGAGGGCGAGGACGGCGAACCGGTCCTCGCCGGCGGCATCTACGTGGCGCCCGGCGGCCGTCACATGCGCGTCGTGCGCGGCCCCGGCGGTGTGCGGATCGCGCTCGGCGACGACCCTCCCATCAATTTCTGCAAGCCGGCGGTGGACGCTCTGTTCTCATCGGCGGCGGCAGCATGGGGCGCCGGCAACCTCGCGCTCGTGCTCACCGGCATGGGCACCGACGGTACCCGCGGCGCCGCGGATCTTGTCGCGGCGGGCGGCAGCGTGATCGCTCAGGACGAGGCGACGAGCGTGGTGTGGGGCATGCCGCGCTCGGTTGCGCAAGCCGGACTGTGTTCGGCCGTACTGCCGCTCGATCAGATTGCCGCGAACGTGACGCGCTTGTTTTTTGGAGACCGCCAGTGACGCCGCTCGACTACGACTTCTTGCGCAAGTCCCTCAAGGAACGCTCGGGGCTCGTGCTGTCCGCCGACAAGCAGTACCTGGCCGAGAGCCGACTGCTGCCGGTGGCGCGCAAGGCCGGCCTCGGCACCCTCAGCGAACTGGTGGCCGTGCTCAAACGCGGCAACGCCGAAGCGCTGATGACGGCGGTGGTCGAGGCGATGATGACCAACGAATCGCTGTTCTTTCGGGACAAAGTGCCATTCGAGCATTTCCGCTCGACCATCCTGCCGGCGCTCAAAGCGGCGCGCCGTACCTCGCGCACCATCCGCATCTGGTGCGCAGCCGCCGCGACCGGCCAGGAGCCGTATTCGCTCGCCATCTGCCTCAAGGAGATGGAGCGCGACATCGCCGACTGGCGCATCGATATCTTGGCGACCGACCTCTCCAACGAAGTCCTGGGGAAGGCGCGGGCGGGGATCTACAGCCAGTTCGAGGTGCAACGGGGGCTGCCGATCCACCTCCTGATCAAGTATTTCACGCAGTCGAACGATATGTGGCAGCTCACGCCGAACATTCGCGGCATGGTCAAATACCGGCAGGTCAATCTGATGTCGGACTTCTCCCACCTGGGCATGTTCGATCTGATCTTCTGCCGCAACGTCCTCATCTATTTCGACCAGCAGACGAAGGTCGATCTCCTCGACCGGCTTGCGCAGGTCACCGCGGCCGACGGCTATCTCGTGCTCGGCGCGGCCGAGACAGTGGTGGGGCTGACCGACAGCTTCACGACCGTTCCTGACAAGCGCGGCCTCTATGCGCCCAATCCGCGCCTGCCGCTGCGATGGGCCGCCGCCGGCAAACCCGGCCCGCGCCTCGTCGCCGCAAGCGGCGGGCGCTGAGTCACGACGAAGTCGCCGCCGGATCGGCCGGGCAGAGACGCTGATGCCCTCGGCGCGAATGCGCTCGAAACCCTCAGCGTGCGCGTGGCACGGAGCGGCCGCGTCAAGCCGGGGTTGCGAGGAGCGCTTGCGGGTAAGCAAAAACCCCGGCCGCCTGGCCGGGGTCTTGAAAACTTGGCGCTGAAGATGCGGCGCCGGCGGTCACGCCGGGATCCTGGCCTCGGCCTCGATCGGCTCGCGCAGCACGTAGCCGCGGCCCCAAACGGTCTCGATGTAGTTCTTGCCGTTCGACGCGTTGGCGAGCTTCTTGCGCAGCTTGCAGATGAAGACGTCGATGATCTTGAGTTCCGGCTCGTCCATGCCGCCATAGAGATGGTTGAGGAACATCTCCTTGGTCAGGGTCGTGCCCTTGCGCAGCGAAAGCAGCTCCAGCATCTGATATTCCTTACCGGTCAGATGCACGCGCGCACCGTTGACCTCGACCGTCTTGGTGTCGAGGTTGACGACGAGATCGCCGGTCTGGATGACGGATTGAGCGTGGCCCTTGGAGCGCCGCACAATCGCGTGGATGCGCGCGACCAGCTCGTCCTTGTGGAACGGCTTGGTCATATAGTCGTCGGCGCCGAAACCGAGCCCCCTGACTTTGTCCTCGATGCCGACGAGGCCGGAGAGGATCAGGATCGGCGTCTTCACCTTGGAGACGCGCAGGCTGCGCAGCACCTCGAAGCCTGACATGTCCGGAAGGTTGAGATCGAGGAGGATGATGTCGTAGTCGTAGATCTTGCCGAGATCGATCCCTTCCTCGCCGAGGTCGGTCGTGTAGACGTTGAAGCTCTCGGATTTGAGCATCAACTCGATCGATTGCGCGGTGGCGCTATCGTCTTCGATCAGCAAAACGCGCATGCCAAGTTCCCTTCCTCGCCGCGCGGCTTAAGGTCGGCGCGCCATGGCGGCGCCCAGAAAACGCCTTGGGACAAACTGATTCGGAACTGTAAACGCCTATGGTTAACAAAACCTATTTCCGGCACGCAAGCATTCCCTGGGCAAATTTCGACCGAATCGCCTTAAGATATTGCGAGCGAGTGGTTTTTTAGCCACGATGACGTTCATGTTTCACGTTAAGTCCCGGCGATAACCGACTCTGCCGACTCGCCCCTCCGTTCTGGCCGGGCGAGGCCGCCTTGCTCCCAAGGACGACGCAATGATTAACGGCCCGGGTAAATACAGCGTTAACATCGCGACTCCCGGGGTAACCATTCGTGGCACGGACGGTGCGCCGCTGCATGAAGACCCTCGCCGAGCAGATCAGCGAACTCGACAGCATCGTGATCTACGGCCGCGTCGTCGGCGTACGCGGGCTCGTCATGGAGCGTGCGCTGCCGAGCGCGGGCGCTATCCGGCCATCAATGTGCTGCAACCGGTGTCGCGCACCATGCTGCGTGCGGCCGATCAGGCCTATCTCCCAGTGCTCACGCGAGCGCGCCAGGTCATGGCGATCTATGCGGACATGGAGGAGCATTCGGCTCGGAGCCTATCGTGCCGGGACCGGCCCCCGAGGTCGACGAGGCTATCCGGCTGCACAAGCCGCTCGAAGCTTTTCTTGCCCAAGGTCAGCAGAATCAGCAGAGGGTATATAAGCAATAACAGTCAGTTATATGTGTTTAGTCGAAACGTCCAAAGCCTTGGCTAACAGTAGGCTGTTGCCGCATGCTTAGGCCCGTTTCGTCTGGAGGCAGTGGTCTGCAGGCACCGCCAAGCGGCCGATCGCCTCCACACTACCCAGAGCCCAGACCGCCTTCATGCCCATCTGCCGGGCAGCCAAGCAGGTCTCAATCCCCTCGCCGACCATTAACTTCCCTGTCGAGTCTACAGGGTCGACCATCACGGCCGCGCCGTTCGTGACCCAGCCCTGCAATTCATCATCGACCTTGGAGCCCACCGCCAAGCGGCTGATCGCCTCCACACTACCCAGAGCCCAGACCGGCTTCATGCATCTGCCGGGCAGCCAAGCAGGTCTCAATTCCCTCGCCGACCATTAACTTCCCTGTCGAGTCTACAGGGTCGACCATCATGACCGCGCCGTTCGTCGAGCACCTTCGGCCCATGCTGTATCTTCCCGTACTGCTGTCCGTGCTGATCGAATCAGGCGCGCGGCAGATCGTCCTCATGGGTCGAAAGCATCCGCACTAAGGCCATATCCTGCGGACTGAGCGTCACGGTAACCGCATCCTCGCGATCGTAGATGGACTGGATCTCATTGCGAAGTTTGTCTTTGTTTACCGACAGCAGAAGCGATGGATCTTTTTCGACCAGTGTTTTCGCAATCTCGGCTTTGCACATCCCGATCGTTCCTGGCCTGATGTCGTTGGGCTCCCCTCGCAAATATTTCAAAAGCTTAATGTGAAACTCCTCCTCGGCCTTCTGCGACATTTTTTCCATCCACGCATCCCACTCCTCTTGTGTGTCAAAACCCCAAAATTGCGGCTCGTACTCGGATACAATGTCACTATCAAATACCTTGGCCAAAGCGTTTAGAATTTTTCCAGGGGCACCATTGGGAGCGTAACTTGTGAGGCAGCCGACAAAGCCGTCATCATCAATGTAAACCCACAAGTAATTGTTACCGTCCGTTAGCAGTCTGCTCTTTTCAGTCGTTGCGTCTGGCTTAACATGCTCACGGACACCAAATTCTTCGAGGCGGCCGTCAAACAGGTCACAAGCAGGTACTTTTCTAAGCAGGCGGTAATCAGTCGACATTGCACACTCCTTTTCAGTTCTGGCAGCGATCACACGACTTTAGGTCTTCGGATGCACGATTGATCGCGAGGTGCTCAGCCATGAGATGAACTCATCGGTTTTTGTGGCCGATGCTCGCGGCAATACCAGCGGCCGAGGAGTCCCGCTCTCAGCCGAACGCCATATCCGAATGGAGCGAAGCGACCGCACCGGACGCAGAAATGCAGGAAGAAACCGTCTATCTCTTGCACCCGGCCGCGGCGAGCGGCGCATGGTTCTTCAAGGCCGGGCTCCGGTGAGGGCGGAACACCAATTGTTGGTGTAAGCACCTTCTTCTCGGCCGTGGTGGCACGTAGCAGGGCCAACACCTCCGCCTTGTTACGCGACAATAAGTCGAGGATCGCCGCGGGCGGCGGCTCCGATGCCTCCAGCACAAGGTCGTCGCCGTCGATACCGAGTACGATGCCGGCGTCGCGAGCGGCTTTAAGGGCTTGGGTCGCACTCACAGGCGCGTCCTCCAGCTGGGCTTCTCCAGTGGGGATGGCGCCCGCAGATTTGCGTCCGCATCGTCTGCAGCGCCCCCGGCCTCAAGTTCCATGGGGTTAGCGCGGACGGTCAGAACAGGCGTTGCGCTGCCATCGTCCGCGTCGTTGCCTACCGTCTGCAGGGGCAGCGCCGCGAAGCTGTTGACGGGATTGGATTTAGGTATGTCCGCGGACGATGCGGACGGTGGACACCCGGCGTTTTCTGTTGCGGTAGAAAGCGCCGTCGTCGTGATGTGGATAATTCGGGTGCGCGTCCGGCCTTCCTCGCCGCAGCCGCGGTCATCATGGTGCTCATGCGGCAGCATCCGTGCCGCTGACAATTTGGCTGATTTTGCCTTGCGCGCAACCTGTCCGAGATTGTGGTGTTTGGTGGATTGATCGTCAGGAATTGACATACGGTCCTCATGCTTTGCGACACGAGGAAACCCGTTACCACCGAGGTCCGGGACAGCATCAAGGGGGGTGTTTGATGTCCTAGGACATCTTCAAGGGGGTTTCTTGGCCCAGTCCAGCTGGGCTTCCCTCTTGGCATGCTGTACGGCCCGTCGGATCCGCTGGACGGCCTGATAAGCCTCTTTCATGGTGCAGGCCATGCAGCCTGTAAACGCCTCGGCCTTCGTCAGATCTTCCCCAGGCCATACACTCCGAAGACCAACGGAAAAGCTGAGCGCTTCATCTAAACTGCACTTCGCGAATGGGCCTACGCCCGCGCCTATCAGAACTCGGACCAACGGACAGCCAAATTGTTCGACTGGCTGCATCGCTACAATTGGCATCGGCCACATGGTAGCCTGAAGGCCAACACGCCCGTCAGTCGCCTCGGTCTATCCCGGGACAACCTGTTGAGGATATTGACCGGGTCGAGGGCCCCCCCGCGGAAAGTGGTCAGGCCAAGTTTGGACGAAAGCGATCACGCGCTGTGTCTCGCTCGGCGTTTAACCACGACCTCGCCGACCTTTCTGTTCCTGGAAATAAGGCAGACAGCTGCCGCGATCGTTTCGGACACGCCCTGCTGTGCGGCCCAATCGGTCCAGACGCGATCGAGAGTGATTCCGTAAAGTGGGGCCCAGGCTTCATGCGCACGGTCCGCATCGTACTCGTAGCAAGGCGGTCGGCGCTGCCACAGGCGGCGGTGTCGTCCTGTCGTTGGTTGATCGCGCCTCTATTCACTCACAGTGTCGCGAGCGCGTCACCAGGACGCGCTGGCGAGCCGGCCGACGGGAGGCGAGTTGACAGTCGATCCACTGATGCGCTCGCCGAGATGCTTCCGATTGGTGATCCACCCACACTCCCGTCCAGCGCCTCTGGCCCGCCGGTCTGATACTGATCGTACCAACGATAGAACGTCGATCTCGGGATCCCGATTTGCCCTAGCGTGGCGGTCCTTGGCACGTGAGTCCGATTTGACATGAAACTCGAGCATATTCCCATCCGACAGCTTGAGCCTGGATGCGATCCAATATGCCGCAAGTGTCTTTCCGCTGCCTGGCTCTCCTGTCAGTAAGATCGGCCTGGAGATAGATTGAATTACGAGGAATGACCTGAAAGGCACAGCGTCAGCCGGCTTCACCTGAGCAGCGTACGCGGGACGCCGGCTGAGTGCTAAGCGACAGCACTGGCCTTGAATGAGGGAAAAACAACATTCAATCCTACGCCGCTACGGACGTTTCCGGCCAATTCGAGCACTCGAAGCATGGGTACATCCTCCTCTCGCAGTCGGACTGAGCCAAGGCGACTAAATTTCTCGATCATGTGGCGCGCAAATGCTCGATTTGCCGTAGTAATCACTAAATTCATTGTCGCGTGACTTTGAACGGCTATCACGCGTAACACGTCTAGTAATCCAACCCGGTTCAAATCATCGAAATGCGACATCGGCTCGTCTAGAAAAAATGTACCACCTAAACCGCGCGCGCGGGCTAAAAATATAGCTAGTGCAAGGTCCTGCCGCTGACCTTGACTGAATTCCTTCTGTGGATCGAATCGTTCCGTTCCAGCCCGTGCAAACCATCTTAGAAATTCTGAATCGTCTCCAAGATCGACATAGTCAACCACTCGGTTGGCATGCATTCTCGAAAACAAGATGTTTACTGCTCTTCCCAAACATTTTTATCCGAAGGACAGGAGAGTACCGATGTCGCACGCGAAGGCAAGCTTCGACGAAGCGAAAGCGCAGCTCAATGCAGTACCGGTCTTGAGCGCCGCCGGATTGTCACTGTCGCTGGCAAGCGGAGCGTCTGCCGCAATTGGCAGGCCTGCAGCGGATATGCCGACGCCGAAAACCGGAATAAGCCACGAAATCACTCTTTGTGAGGAGGAAATCTCGGACGTCAGCTTGGCGACATTTTATGTTTTCGACAATGAAAATGCTGGAACGTTCCGGCGTCGCATGAAGCTCGCGCTGCGGCTGTGGGGGCGGGGGCTGTGGCGGCGGTGAAGGCTGCGCCAGCTGCGCTGTGAGCACCTATTCTGGAGCCGCGCCATTTGGCAGCTATGTTACCCCGCCGCGCTACTCGAAGCCCACGCGCAAAAGACGCGCAGGCGCGTAAACGTATCGCTCTCCCGCGATGACGCCCGGCGCATCGCCGCCAACATCGCCAAGTTGCCGGAGCTGCTGCGCGGTTCGCCGCCGTTAAGCGAGGCGTGACGAGGTTGCGGCGGCACCCTCACGATGTCCGCGCTATGTCGGCTTGTGCTCCAACTGCGGACGTATCGCTGCAACGCGGCGAACGGCGCCGCACCCTCGCAGCGGCGCTCCGCGGCATACTCCTCGCCCAGAGCCCGTTCCCACTTCTCGCGCGGCGAACGCTTCTTCCACTAGTATCGACGTCCGATGCACGGCCCAGACGGGCCCGAGCCCCAGCGCGCGGGCAGCCAATGTAGTATCTACGCCTTAGCCAATGACGAGCCTACACCGTGAACGCGCTTCCATTGGCAGCAGTAAGCGATGCGCGAGGTCGGTGACCAAATGCCGTCTTTGCAAATTGGGTCGTCCGGTCCCGGGTAACGACGCAGGCGCTACTTATGCGCCTGCGGCAAGAAACTAGCGCCTGCCAACCGCACATGGTTCACAACTGTCAGGAGCATTGCTCGATGGCGAAAGACAAGCAGAAGAAGCACGAGTCAGCCGAGGAGAAGGCCGCGTCAGGCAAGATGAAGCGCAAGGAATTTGAGAAGGAACTTGCAAAGCTCCAGGTGGAGCTTGTCCGCCTGCAGACTTGGGTCCGAGCCAAGCATGCTCGTGTCATCGTGGTCTTTGAGGGCCGCGACACGGCGGGCAAGGGCGGCGTGATCAGCAGAATTACTGCCCGTACAAGCCCACGCGTCTACCGCCACATTGCACTGCCCACTCCCTCCGATCGTGAGAAGACGCAAGTTTACATCCAGCGCTACATCGCGCACTTCCCGGCGGCGGGTGAGATCATCCTCTTCGATCGCTCTTGGTACAACCGGGCCGGAGTCGAGCGGGTGATGGGCTTCTGCACCGAAGAGCAGTGTGAGCGGTTCCTGACGCTAGTCCCCACGGTCGAGCAGGAGATGATCAGCCGTAACGGCATCATCCTGCGCAAGTATTTTCTCGATGTCAGCCAGGATGAACAACGGCGCCGATTTGAGGCCAGGATCAAGGATCCCGTTAAGCATTGGAAGCTGAGCCCGATGGATACAGAATCAGTGCGGCGCTGGTGGGATTATACGGCTGCATACCAGCGCATGATCAAAGCCACGCACACGCCAGAGGCGCCTTGGTACATTGTGCCCGCTGACGACAAACGCCGTGCGCGGCTGAATCTGATCCGGCATCTGCTCGACAGCATACCCTACAAGAAGGTCAGCACAGACCTGCCGAAGATCCCGAAGGCGCAAACGCGGCCCAAAGGTGCCACCGAAGGCCTGAGCGCCGGCCACCCAATCCCCAGTCACTACTGAGCAACGCCGCGTTGGAAGCGGCCGTTACTATCTGTTGTAGTCTCGTGAGGTGACCTCAACCCCGCAGTTTGCAGTCATGTCGCAATTCTCTCGGCGCATCATCTCCTGTTCCTCATAGTTAGAAAAGGTGTCACATGAGCCGATTGTATGGACCTGTTCATCGTTCATTGCAGGATCGCTTCGACACGCGGCGGCTTGCTGACAATGTTGAACCGCGCGTGGTGCTGACGGAAATTCCGCAAGAACACAAGGCTTTCATCGAAAGCCGCGACATGTTCTTTCTGTCAACCATAGATCACCAGGGACGACCTACTGTCTCATACAAGGGCGGCGATCCAGGATTCGTTCGCGTCCTCGGCAGCAAGACCCTCGCGTTTCCCTGCTATGACGGCAACGGCATGTTCTATTCGATGGGTAACTTGCTCGGGAACCCCCAAGTGGGCATGCTGTTCGTCAATTTCGAAAAGCCACACCGACTGCGCGTTCAGGGCACCGCGAGCGTCGATGACAACGATCCGCTGCTGCGAGAATACGCCGAGGCGCAGTTGGTAGTTAGGGTGGCTGTCAGCGAAGTTTTTCGTAATTGCCCGCGCTACGTACACCGCTACGAGAAGGTTCGAACGTCCGCGTTCGTACCGCGTTCGACATGCGAAACACGGCTTGCGCCGTGGAAGCGCGTTGATGACGTACAGATCTTCTTGTCGGCGAAGGATCGCG
>Ga0210406_10008392_pt1 | contig 10331 bp, 11 predicted proteins | sample IncBWC30MmetaG_FD_155454 | JGI IMG/M metagenome (GOLD analysis project Ga0210406, IMG submission 155454) | Forest soil microbial communities from Barre Woods Harvard Forest LTER site, Petersham, Massachusetts, United States - Inc-BW-C-30-M | ecosystem: Environmental > Terrestrial > Soil >... | reverse complement strand
ATGAATCCCAGCGCGGTCGAGCATATGGCGGCGATCACGGGAGGATACGGGCGCTTTGTGTGGATGGCGACGTTTGACTCGGAGAATCAGGTTCGCTATTCGAAGCAGGATGGTCCGTTTGTGCGGATTGCGCGGGATGGGCAGCTGGTGCCGGAGGCCAAGGCCGTGATTGCTGTGATCGCAAAGCGCAACCTGGTGATGGCGACGGGACACTCAAGCGCGGAGGAAGACCTGATGCTGGTGCGCGAAGCCAAGGCGGAGGGCGTTCAGCACATGGTGGTGACGCATGCGATGCTGCAGCCGACCCATATGTCTGAAACGCAGATGCTGGAGGCCGCGAAGATGGGAGCTTACATCGAATTCGTTTACAACGGGTTGATTGGTACGGGGAAGCAGTACGACTTTGCGGACTATGCGAAGGCGATTCGTTATGTCGGGGTGAACCACTGCATTCTTTCGAGCGATATGGGGCAGCCGGGAAATCCATTGCATACGGATGGGTTGATTGCGTTTTATGCGGGATTGCGGGGACAGGGATTTACGCAGGGGGAGATTAACCGGATGGCGAAGGAGAATCCGGCGAGGTTGATTGGGTTGCAGTGATCCGGGGAGTACCCTCTGAGTGATGAAGAAGTCTCGCCATCGTTCACGTCGACATTTTCCTGGCCGATGTCCAGTGGAGTTTGAAGTGGCAGCCCGCATTTGAAGAACTCGCGACCAAGTTTAGGCTTCCCGGGGTGAGCGACTCTATTTTTGCGCAGGCAAGGCTACGAGTATCTTGGATTAATTCTGCCAAGATACGGCCTGGTGGACGGAGCGCCAGATAATGAAGCGTCGAGTCTGCTCTTACTACATGTTCGTCGTCCCTGACCCCCTGACCCTTACTTCATTCTGAAGGCGCGTTCTGGGCTCTTGGTCAGGAAACTCGGAAGTTAGGGGAGATATTGCTGTGGTCAGCTAATGGCAAATCGCCAATGCTTCATTGAGCCTTCTGAAGAACACCAATTTGGCGGGTTTGCGGTCGGATGACGGACAACCCGCACCTTACCCGTCGTTGGCCGTTCGGGCGCGTAACGGAAGCGTTGCCGACCAACCGACCGGAACCCGCGATTTACCCTTCAGCCAGTCTGGATAAGTGCATCGGCCTGTTGGCGTCAACGGAAAACTTGCCCCGTCGGCGCTGCAGGCAGACCGAAATACCCGCCAACGCGATGAAGCCGGGAGCGCAGAGATGAGTAATCCAACGGGTGGCGAAAAGCGCCGGCCACGACGTCAACGGATCCCCTGGATCGCCCGTCGGCACGCTGAAAAAGTCCCGCGTATGGTCAAGAGCCATCAGGAGCATCAGTAAGCCGCGAAGAAGATCGATCGATCGATCGAGGCGATAGCTTGCAGGCTTGGAGGCAAGAACGGAAGATGCGGTTACAACTTGAGTCGACATTCAATGTACTTTCGGGAGAGGCTTTCTCTGAACTTGACGTTTGCTGCTGCTTCAGACTCCCCTTGCAGTGGATGGTTGCGCAAACGAAGGATGCCGTTGAAAAACTCGTTGCGGCAAGAGTTGCTTCATTAAGTACTCGAAGAGTAGAACGCTTTGAAAACTCTTGTATCGGGAGTGTGCGTGTGATTCCGTTGTAACAGCAGCGGAGGGGACCGGCATGATGGGACGTCAGAGCGCGCAGGAGCAGCTTTTCCATTCGTTTCGGCTTGAAAATCACATCCCAGGCGATCACCTGTTGCGGCAGCTCGACCTGGTGCTGACCTTCGAACGGGTGAGATCGGTTCTTTCTGGTCATTACAGTTCTACAGGTAGACCTTCTATTGATCCTGAACTGATGCTGAGGATCCTGTTGGTTGGCTATGTCTATGGCATTCGATCAGAGCGGCAGCTATGCAGCGAGGTTCATCTTAATCTGGCCTATCGCTGGTTCTGCCGCTTGGGTCTTGACGGAGTTGTGCCGGATCATTCCACCTTCTCTAAGAACCGTTATGCCGCCCGTGAGAGCGATATTTACCGAGTGCTGTTTGAGGATGTTGTTGGACAGTGCTGCAGTGCAGGATTGGTGAGCGGTGAAGGCTTCGCCGTGGACGGCAGTCTGATCGGCAGCGATGCTGGGCGTACCCGGCGGGTTGAGAGTGTGGACGCGATCCGCGATCGAGAGACTAAGACCAGAGCGGTGCGCGAGTATCTGAAGGCGCTCGACGCCGGTAATCCGGTGCACCGGAGCGATGCTCGATATCTTTCGCCGACCGATCCCGCCGCCGCGTGGAATGTGAAGGAAGGACGGGGTAAGTTCGGATACTTCAATAACTATCTGATTGACACCGATCATGCCGTCATCGTTGACGTCGAAGCCACTCCGGCTCGGCTGGCGCAAGAGATCATCGCCACCAAAGCCATGCTGGAGCGGGTGGAAGAAACACACCACCTAAGACCCGAAAAGTTGGCGGCTGACAAGGCGTACGGCACAGGCCCGTTCCTGGGCTGGCTGTCGAAACGCAAGATCATCCCGCATATTCCGGTACTGGATCGACAGCACCAGACCGACGGCCTGCTGCCACGCGAGGCCTTTACCTTCGATCCTGACATGAACCACTACACCTGTCCGCAGAGCAAGATTCTCAAGCACTGCACAACTCGCACTGACTCTCCAATCAACATCTATCGCGCGGCGGCCGGCGATTGCAGGCCATGTCCTATTCGCCAACAATGTACGCGAGGCACGCAACGAAGTTTATCGGTACCCTTCGACGAGAGCACTCGGCAGGAAGTCATGGCACTTCAGAATAGGGAAGCCTTTCAACACTCGCGCCGCTTACGAAAGAAAGTAGAGATGCTGTTCGCTCACATGAAGCAACACTTTCGTTTCACGCGGCTTAAACTCCGAGGGCTGGCTGGACCCGCCGAGGAGTTTTTATTGGTGGCGACTGTTCAAAATCTGCGTCGCCTTGTACGGCTCCGTCCGCCTGCGATCGCTGAATTACCTTGCCTCTCGACCACATGACAAAAGCAGGGAGCAAAACCTCTCATAAAGAGGCCTAAACCGCGGACAAGGCCCTCGATAACAGAAGCAGCAGCCACAGATACTCCCCATCTTGGTTAGAAAACACCAAAATCAAAGCTGAAAACGCTTCAGGCAGAGAGTTTTTCAACGGCATCGTTGGTTTGCGCAACCACCTGCAGGGTTACGCAAGAAGAGGTCGATCTGCAGCCGCTAGGAATAACACCTTAGCGAGGTGAATATTATTAGAGTGTTTTTTCTCAACCGCTCCTACATACCCGCCCGGAATCGTGGCGGCACAACCGAGGTGATCCATGGATGAGATAAAACAACCTCCCCAGGGACGACATCGGTTTCTATTCAAGCCCGTTCTTGTGCTTTGAACGGTTGTGATCTACCCTTCGCGCAACAGAATCGCCGGATCAACGCCCGCCGCCCGTCGGGCCGGCAACCAACCTGCAATCGCTCCGAGCAGCACCATCGTAACCACCACACCGCACACCACAAGCGGATCGCGCGGCGTCGCCTCATACACCACCGACGCCAGCACGCTGCTGGCTATCATCCCCAGCAGCAATCCCGCCACCGAACCCGCACACAGCAGCTTCACCGAGCGACCCAAAGCAGCCTGCAGAACTTCCTGGCGCCGCGCTCCCAGAGCCACACGGATTCCCAACTCCCGCATGCGTTTGCTCACCGCATAGGAGGCCATGCCGAAGACGCCCGTCACCGCCAGCATCCCGCCCAGGAACCCCATCACGCCCAGAGCAATCGTCGCCGCCCGCGCGGGAAACAGCGCTGTCGCCAATTCATCCGGCCACGTACGCAGCGTCACAGGCAATCCGATGTCCAGTCCTCTCAGGATTCTCTCCATCTCTGTCGCCACCTGTTGCGCATCCCGGTTCGAGCGCACCAGCAACGCCGTGGAGCTGTTCGTCTCCTGCCTGATAGGAAAGAACATGGCGGGCTGAGGTTCTTCGGTTAGCGTCCGGTACTTCCCGTCCTGCACCACTCCCACAACCTGAATACGCCTGTCTGGTCCGCGCATAAAGTATCCGCCCATGGCATTGTGGACAGAGCCGAAGACCTTACGGGCGAACGTGTCGTTCACAATCGCCACATTGGGAGAACCAGCGTCGTCATGCCACGTAAAATCGCGTCCCGTAATCAACACGGTTTGCGCTGCTCCCAAATATCCTGGGGAAATGTCGTAGCGCATTGCATCGGCCACCGCGTTGTCCGGCCGAAAATCACTCGTCCCTTTCGCATATACCAGGGCATCGGAGGTCGCCAAGTCCAGCGGCAATAGGTTCGCATATCCGGCCGCTGAAACCCCCGGCATCTGCTGAATTGTATCCAGCGCTCGCCGCTGAAAATCCGCAGCCTGCCTGTCGCTGTATCCCGACATCTTCAAGTCAAAGCTCGCCACCATCGCGCCCTGCGGATAAAACCCGAAATTGCTGTGTAGGGAGCGAACCAGCCCACGCACCGCAACCAACGAAGCCGTCACGAGCACCGCGCAAACCGCTATCTGCACCACCAGCAATACATCCCGCAGCGTCAGCCGCCGCCACATCCGCGCCCTCGCGTCGACCCCAGCGCCAGCCGTATCGCCATTTCGCGCGATCGGTCGGCTGCCCGCGCCGCAAACAGGCTGCCCAGGTTCGCGCAGGTCGCCAGCAGAATCAGTGCCGCAAGCATCATCACCCCACCCAGAAAAGCTCTTACTGGACGCCCCAGCGTATCTCCAACCAATCCCGGACGCGTCAGCCGGATCGACATGCCTTGGTCCTCAGTTGGATACATCTCTCCCAGGTGTTTCGCAATCACATTCAGATTTGCCCCTGCCTCTGCCGCACTCACCCCCGGTCTCAGCCGCCCGAGAATAAACATCATGTGGTCGCCGCGCGAGTCCAGATAATTCCACCCATCAATCTGTTGCTCGTTCATCATCGCAACCCATAGATCCGGTGCCAAAAACAACTCCGTTCCGCGAAACGCCGGTGGCGCGATCCCAATCACATTCAACGGCTGCTTATTGATCTCGACCGTTTTACCCACAATTCCTGGATCGCCGCCAAAATGGCTCTGCCAGTATCCATAGCTCAACACCGTATAAGGAGCAGTGCCCGCGCCATGTTCATCCGAGTTGTGGAAGAACCGCCCCAGAAAAGGCTGGACCTCCGCGACATCGAAGTAATTCCCGGATGCCTCATACAGCCATATCGGAGAAGCGATTTTGTCCCTGAACAATCCTGCAGTCGCGATGCGGTACGCGGCCACGCCTGAGAACGTCGTATTCTCGTCGCGAAAATCGCGATAATCCGGGTAAGAGTTGCTGGGCGAATCGGTTGGTTCGCGCTGGAAGAACAGCAGCTGCTCGGCATGGGGCAGCGCCAGTGGACGAAGTACCAGCGCATTCACGACGCTGAAGACGACCGCATTGGCACCGATCCCTATCGCCAGAGTCAGCGCCGCCGTCAACGCAAATCCGGGCGATCTCTTCAACTGCCGCAACGTGTAGCGGATATCAGCAAACATATAGGTATCTCCCGAGATACGGGCGAATAAGAGCACGTGGCCTTCCATTGCTCGCGAGTCGTAATCCATTGTGCCGATGCGACCTGTTCCATCCCGCCCTGGCTAAAGTGTCCACAAGCAGAATGTCCTGTTCGAAATTGAACACCACCCTTGTCAAATCTCGAACGGCGTTGGCAAGGTATGGCATGGAAACAGTAATCATGAAGGCTGGATTCGGATACTACGTGGCCAATCTGCGTGCAACTCTCACCCTGGGACAATCGCGACTCCAGCCACGCAATGAATTGAGCTGCTTTTTCTAGTGGCGGCCTCAGCTGCAAGAGTGTTCGCCGAGGACATGAGATCCTAACAGGTCACGTGGGGAATGGCGTTTGATGCAGACTCTTTTTCTATTAGCCGGATGGCCTCACTGGTCGGTACGATGACCAATTCGACGTGGCGGCGTTCCGCGTCACGTGTCACTTCTTTCATAACTGGCAAACGGCCGTACGCTCCGGTGCCGATCACAAGCCGGTGGCATTTCCACGGTATCTTTTCTTCGATGGACAAGGGTGTATGTCCAAACTCGTCACGGAATCTCCTGGAAGGTGCCTTCTTGCGTTTGCGGATTTCCCCGCGGTCGATTACCACGTCCTGCTCGTACGTGCTGCCTCGATTCGGAGAGTACCGAAGGAAAACCTTGTCGAAGTGCATACGCGCCTCCGAACCGCTGCGCTCAGGCGCTCTTCTTCGAGGTGATGGCAGAGAAGGCGGACCATCGTTGCTCAATCTCGTGACTGCCGCAGTGCGGGCAGGCCGTCTTTTCCGTGTCGTGCTCTGCGATGGTCTGGGTCGTCAGGAATGTTTTCTGGCAGGCGTTGCAGATGAACTCATAATGGGGCATACAGGACCTCCCCAGCCTCGGAATGGCTATGCATGCATTCTAGGCCCGCGGAGAAGCAGGTTCAATCCTCACCCTCCGCCCTTCGGAAAGGTAAATTCGACGTACACTGCTGGCGTATGGCGCCGGCGATTGAAAGAATTTCTGCGATCACTTTTCGCGTTTTAAATATGAAGGCTGCGGTGCAGTTTTACCGAAACGTGCTCGGCATGGAGCTGCTTTACGGCGGAGAACAGGCGAGTTTCTCTTCGCTGCGAGCAAACGCTTCAGAATCTGCGATTCTAAACCTCGAACAAGGTGACACGGTGTCGCGGTGGGGCCGGCTGATCTTCCACGTTACGGATGTGGATGCGTTCTGGACACATTTGAAAGAGAGAGGATTCAATCCCGAAATCCCACACGACTCGTCCTGGGGTGAACGCTATTTCCATATGCTCGATCCGGATGGCCACGAACTGTCGTTTGCAAAGCCGCTGCAATGAGTTGGCCAGAGAATGTGTCCAGCCGGGGTTTCGAATAGCAGTTCTGGACCGCACCTAAACTTATTCTTAAATGGCAACCAAGCCGCGCAGGATGCCGATTGTTACGGCTTCTGTCCGGCTTCGAGCGCCGAGCTTGGCGAGAACGGAGCTGACATGGAACTTCACGGTGTGTTCCGACACGTTGAGCTGCGCAGCTATCTCCCTATTTCCCTGCCCAAGAGCCACCCGACGTAAGACTTCCACTTCTCTTGCGGTTAGATGTTCTGCGGGAGACAGTTGTGCGGAATTGCTCGGCTCGGAGCGAATACCCCGAATCTTGTCTCCAACTGGGAAAAAGGGCTGTGGCAGGGTGACAGCGAAGCCAGCTACCGTCGCTGCAATCGCGGCAACAAGCTGATGGGTCGTTATAACCAACGGAAGCACGGAGCGTATCTTCAAACGCGAAGCGCTTCTCGCGATGGCAGCACTTAGTGTTCCGGCTAGTAGGACCGTAGGAGTATCAGAGAAAACTTCTTCCAGGGAGCTGTTATTTCCCCACACTGCAGGAAATGACTCTTCGGCGACAATCACAATAGCATCGGGATTGTCGCTTTGCGCACGAAAGAGGAGAGTTGACGGAAGTGTGATGCGCAGCAAATCGACGCCTCGCGTCCCTCGAAGACCTTCAAAGTAGCTCGAGTGCAACGTCGAATCGACACATGGCAGTACAAGCAACGGGTTGAGCGGACGTACAGCCTCGGGGTCCGCTCGGCCTTGTGTTTCGTGTTTGCGATGGTCAACCACGATCTGCCACAGTTAAAGTCAGCTCCATTCTCGCGCCTCCCCGGATTACGACAAGAGATACAGAGTCTCCGACACTCAACCTGGCGATCCGATGAAGAGCATTACGAACATCATGAACGGGATCGCCATTCAGTGACACAATCAGATCTCCCACCAACGCTCCCGCTGAAGCTGCAGGAGAATTCGGTTCGACGTGCAGAACCAGGAGAACCTGCTCGGCTTCCTCCGCGAACTGAGCGCGCAGGGTCTCGGGAACGGGAACGGGCTGCATTGCGACACCGAGAAAAGGCCGAGGTACGTGCCCGCGTTCAAGGATTGCGTCGACAACCCGATCTATGGTCTGTGTCGGCACAGTGATGATGGCATTACGAGCTAAAGCCGGGCTATTGATACCCAGGACACGATGCTGTTCGTTCACCAGTGCGCTGCCGGCCTGGCCAACGTAAAGTCGAACATCAGGTCGAAGGAGGCGATCAATCTGTCCCCCGCGCCAGGTTCGCCAGGGGCTGCCAAGACGCGCGATGATTCCTGAGCTGGCCGAGATGTCGCCCAGCACAGAACGGCCGACGGAGAGCACAAGCTCCCCGACGCGCGCACTCTCGAGATTGCTGGTCTCGGCAGGTTTCAGGCTGTTGGACTCTACGCGGAGCACCGCGAGGTCGGTTCCCGCATCAGTTCCTGCAACACTAGCGTTGAACGGCTCGCCGCCGCGGGCCACCTTGATTACCTCACTGCGACGGAGACCGTTGCGCACAGTTACGACGACGCCAGGTCGCCACACAACTCCGCTTGAGGTCGAACGGCCTCCTCCATGAATGGTGACGATGCTGTCCTGAACTGCTTCGATTGCTTCTGATATGGATTTGGACAACGAGTTCCAAACCGCTGAGCTCTGAATTCCGCTTATCATCATGTCCTCCGCTTGACGAGCCTATGATGGCACTTCCATAGGTTGTGCACATCCGCCAGATGACCAGGTCACGCCGTCAAATGAGATCCGTTTCCGGTAAACCTGCCCCTGGCGGTCCCGCTATACTGTCGAGGTGCTCGCTCCGCGTGAATGAGAGCTGGTTGTTATTCCCTGATTCAGGATCGCGAGGAGTGCCGTAAGGTTCAGCAAGAAACGTCTAGAGATAGGTCCCATTGTGATCAACGCGCTCCTCCTGGCAGTCTCTGAAGAGCAGTTGCGGTCCAACCTACGCGGGGATCTTCTGCTGGTGATCCTTGGCTCCATCATTGCGGCGATTGGGGTGGCTGCAGTTGTTGTACATCTGTCCCGGTGGCAATCGGGCGAGCGAGTCTTGCTCTGGTTCGGGTTATTCGCCGGCTCATATGGCCTACGATTGCTTACGAACACAACCCCATTCCAGATGGCCTTCGGTGAACCGCAGGGGGTTTGGCCTTTCGTCAGTAAGTTGGTCGAGTTTGCGACTCTCGTTCCAGCCCTGCTTCTTTTCGAGGATTTTTACGGCAAAGGCTGGCGTTCGTCCGTCCGCTGGTTGATATGGGGCTATGTGGTATTCGCCACGATTGCGTTTACGAGCATCGTGATTCAGAGGCGCCCGGACCTGTTTCCAGCAGCTGGCATCGGAACTGTCTTCCTCTTGCCCGCGATTCTCCTGCTGGGGCGCCTGATGGGATATAGGCGTCCGCAGGTGCAAGACCAAGGCGTTTTGTCTTTGGGATTGGTTGTTCTCTTTCTGACATTCGCACACGATCGCATTGCCAGCACACGGTTGTTCGACTAGCACGCGGATACTGAGCCATATGGGTTGTTCGTGCTGATTTGCTGTCTCCGTTACGCGGCAACGCGACGGGTTCTCGCGAATGAAAGACTGCTCTTTTCTCTGGGCGAAGAGATGCGAGCGGCGACACGAATTCAGAGCTCGATCCTGCCGCGCACGAAACCGGAGATGAGGAGTTTCCACCTCGCTGTCCGGTATGCGCCTATGACGGCAGTCGCGGGAGATTTCTACGATTTTCTGGTGATTCGGCCAGGCTGCTTAGGAATCGTGGTGGCCGATGTTACTGGGCATGGTGTACCTGCAGCGCTGGTGGCCTCGATGGTGAAAGTGGCGGTGTCTGCACACACGGATGTTGGAGCAGAGCCTGGCAAGGTCATCGCGGGGTTGAACTCCACGCTGTGTCGCCACGCGCAGGGGCAATACGCGTCGGCGGTGTATGTGGCTCTTGATCAAGCCAGGCGAGTGGGGTGCTACTCCGCGGCAGGGCATCCGCCGTTGCTGCTCTGGCACCGCACGGCGCGAACCTTGCTCGAGTTCAATGAGGGTGGATTGTTGCTTCGCGTGCGGCCAAGTGAGGAATATGCGCAAACAGAATTCACGTTAGAAGCAGGTGACCGCCTATTGGTCTACACGGACGGGCTGGTGGAGGCAGTGAACGGTCGGGTTGGCGTGCCCGGCTTGCTTTGTACCAGTGACTAAGAGACACACTGGAACGAGGAGAGCATATGGCACGAGGCAAGAGGTATCAGGCAGAGCAGGTGGTGAACCTGCTGCGTCAGATCGAAGTAGCAGTGGCGAACGGGAAGACGACAGCGCAGGCGTGCAAGGAAGCGGAGATTGTGGAGCAGACGTACTTCCGTTGGCGCAAGGAGTATGGCGGTCTGCAGGTGGATCCGGC
>Ga0210406_10008391_pt1 | contig 10332 bp, 8 predicted proteins | sample IncBWC30MmetaG_FD_155454 | JGI IMG/M metagenome (GOLD analysis project Ga0210406, IMG submission 155454) | Forest soil microbial communities from Barre Woods Harvard Forest LTER site, Petersham, Massachusetts, United States - Inc-BW-C-30-M | ecosystem: Environmental > Terrestrial > Soil >... | reverse complement strand
CGGTGTCACATATTCCACGCGGAGAGGCCGCGGCTCGCCCAGCCCGGAAACACTCGCCGTGTCATTGAAACTGATCAGCGCAATGTCTTCAAAGACGTGATTTTGCTTCTGCCAATCCACCAATTCTGCGATGGGGGGCGGGATGGTTCGATCCGGGCGCGCTGCCTCGGTTTCCCAGATGACTACTAGCTTTTCCGGATGGGGATAGGGCAAGGGGCGGTACAGGAGTGCGTCCAGAACGCTGAAGATGGTGCTGTTGGCCGCGATTCCCAAGGCCAACGACAATATCACTACGACCAGGAAACCGGGATTCTTCAGGAGACTACGAATCGCGATGCGCACATCCAACCAGACCGTCTCGAACAGAGCCAGGATTCTCATGTCCGCGTCACCTCCCCGGTCAGACTAGCCATTCGCTCAGGACCCTGCGTAACGTTTCCGTACCGTAGCGCAAAGCGGATTACAAGTCACGTCTGCTATGCCGTAAGACGGATTGGCAAGCAAGATAGTTCAGTCGGGACCAACGAAATTAGCAAATTTATTCATAACGCAGTGCGACGATGGGGTCGACCCGCATCGCGCGCCGCGCCGGGATGTAGCAGGCCGCGAGTGCGACGAACGCGAGCAGAAATGCCACCCCGAAAAAGGTAAGTGGATCGGCCGAGCTGACACCGTAAATCATGCTGGTCATGAGTCGCGTCAGCGGGAAGGCTGCCAGCAACCCGAGCAAAACGCCGAACAGCGCCAGACGCGCTGCTTGTCCGACGACCAGGCGCAGAACGTCATTGCGCCCCGCGCCGAGCGCGACGCGAACTCCGATTTCGCGAGTGCGCTGCGCGACGCTGTAAGCGGTCACTCCGTAAATCCCGACACTCGCGAGCACGAGAGCGAGCGCGGCGAAGAGTCCGAAAAGCAGAAGATTCAGCCGCGGAGACAATACGGACAAGGAGCGAACTTCTTCCATGGTCCGGATTCTGGTGATTGGCAGGTCTTTGTCGACGTCCCAGACAGCGGCGCGAACGTTGGAGGCGATCGTTCGAGGGTCGTCATCGGCGCGCACGGCCCAGTCCCGCAGAATTCCTGCGGGATCAGCAAACTGGGTGATGGGAAAATACATGGTTGGTCGCGGCGCCGTAACGGGGTCGAACTCGCGAACGTCCGCGACGATGCCGATGATCGTCAGCCAGGGAAATTCGTGGTCACCCGGGCCACCCTGCCGGAGGTGCTTTCCAAGAGGATCCTGGTTCGGCCAATACGTCTTGGCCATCGCTTCGTTAATCATCACGACGGGCTGACTTTGCGGCGCGTCGCTCCACGAGAAGTCTCGCCCTTGGAGCAAATGGATGCGCATGGTGGTGAAATATCCTGGCGTGACGATGTCGTAGCCAGCCATGGGGATTTGCCCGGGAGCCGTGGGGGCACGACCCTCGATGGTAAATCCTTTGCTTCCGCGGGCTAGAGTCAACGGGATAAAGCTAACGGCTGCGGCGGACTGTACGCCTGGCTGAGATTCGATGCGCTGAAGCACTTGCTGATAGAGAGCGAGGCGCTGCGGCAACTGCGCATATCGCTCGCCGCGAGGAATCACGCGGAAGGTGAGAACGCCCTGCGGCTCAAACCCCAGCGGCGTTTGCTCGATGCGCAGGAAACTGCGGAGGAGCAGACCGGCGCCAATCACGACGACGGCGCCTAAGGCGGTCTCCAGAATTACCAGCAGACTGCGCATGCGCAAGCGCGAACCCGCAGGCGATTCGCGAGCGCCTGACTTCAACGTTTCATGGACGCTCCCGCGGGGCGCCTGCAGCGCCGGGCCCACGCCGAACGCAATTCCGGCAAGAATCGAAAGGGCCACGCTGAAGATCAGCACAGGACCGTTCAAAGCGAATTCTTCGGCGCGCGGAAGATTGGAAGCGGCAATTACCCTGAGCGCGGCCACGGACCAGCGTGCCAGCAGCAGTCCGAGGCTGCAGCCGAGCAGGGCGAGCAGAACGCTCTCCGTCAGCAATTGCCGAGCAATCCTTGATTGGCTGGCACCCAGCGCCAGGCGCATGCCAATTTCACGCTGCCGCACCGACGCGCGTGCCAGGAGCAGGTTCGCCACGTTGGCGCAGACAATCAGCAGGATGAGTCCGGCGGCAAACATGAGCACCAGGAGCGCCGGGCGTACGGGTCCGGCAATGTCGTCGTGCAGGCTGACCACATTTACGGTCTGCCCGGTATTCGTCGCGGGATACAGCTCGGTGAGATGTTTGGCGAGCAAATTCAGCTGCGCTTGTGCCCGCGTCGGCGTGATCCCTGAGTGCAAGCGTGCGAGCACGAGGAGAAAATGACTCCCGCGGTTGTTTAGCTCCGCCGAGCTCATCCCCATGGGAACCCAGAGCTGGTCGTCAGGATCGGGAAAATGAAAGCCGGGAGGCATCACGCCGACCACTGTGTGACTCTCACCATCGAGCCGAATCTTCTGACCGAGTACTTGGAGATCGGATCCGAAACGGCTCTGCCAGAAGCTGTCGCTTATCACCACAACGTGGGAGTTGCCCGGGCGATCCTCTTCCGTGGCAAAGTCGCGGCCCAAGCTTGGATGGATCCGCAACGTAGCGAAGAATTCTGAGGTGACCAGCTCTCCTTCCACCCGTATCGGTTCGCCTTCACTGGTGAGATTCCAACTCCGGTTGCGGTACGCCGCCGTATTTTCGAAGATTGCGTTCTGCTTGGCCCAGTCGGAGAAATTCCCCGGCGAGGGCTCATTTCTTTCGTTCTGATAGTTGGGTAGGCGAACGTCTTCATAAACCATAACGAGGCGATCGCTTTGTGGATAAGGCAGGTTTTTCATGAGGACGGTGTAGACCACGGAAAAGATAGCAGTGTTGGCGCCAATGCCAAGGGCGAGCGTCAGGATAGCAGTGAACGTGAAGCCGGGATTCTTGCGCAGCATGCGCGCGCCGTAGCGCAGGTCTTGCAGCAATCCTTCGAGCCAGCGCCAGCCCCACTGGTCGCGAGTGACTTGCTGGATCAGGGAGATGTTGCCGAATTCGCGGCGGGCCGCCTGCTGCGCGCGTTGGGCGGATTCGCCGCGCTCCATGCGATCGCTTGTGGCCAATTGCAGGTGGCTCTGAATTTCCTGCTCGAGCTGAGCTTGCTGTTGCGTTCTTCGCCGGAAAGGGAGTTTCATGATGCGGCTCCTACTCGTAACGCAGGGCGACAATGGGATCGACGCGCATGGCGCGGCGCGCGGGGAGGTAGCTGGCGGCCAGCGCCACGAAAGTCAGGACAATGGCCACGGCCAGAAACGTGAAGGGATCCGTCGCGCTGACACCGTACAACATCTTGTCCATGAGGCGCGTGAGAGCGAGAGAAGCGGCGACGCCGATGAGCACGCCAAGGACGGCCATCTTCACGCTGTGGGTGAGCACGAGGCGCAAAACGTCCCAGCGGCGCGCGCCGAGAGCCACGCGAATGCCGATTTCCTGGGTGCGCTGGCCGACGAGATAAGAAATGACGCCGTAGATGCCGACGCTGGAAAGAAGCAGCGCGAGCGCGGCGAAGATGCCGAGGAGAATCATGGAGAAGCGGCGAGCAGCGAGAGAATCGGAGATGATCTGGTCCATGGTCAGCGCGCCGAAGAGGACTTGCTGGCTGCTCATCTGCCGGCTAGTGCTGCGGATGGAATCGAGGAGGCCGGCCGTGTTGTTGGCGGCACGCACGACGACGCCGATGCCGCTGGGCACCATGGCCATGTAAGCGTCCGGCATCTGCATGCAGGGAATATAGACCTGTGCGCGAAGCGGCTGGGTGTCGTCGGAGTCGAGCCCCCACTGGTGGACATGGCCGACCACGCCGACGATTTCGGCGCGCTTCCCGGTGTCATTAAAGACGATGCCCTTGCCAAGAGGATTCTGGCTTCCAAAATATTTTCGCGCAAAGACATCGTCGATCGCGATGACCAGCGGGGCGTGTTCATTGTCCTGCGCAGTGAAAAATCGGCCCCTCTGCAGCGGGATGCCCATAGTCTGGAGGTAGCCGGGTCCGACGACGTAATCGATCGTCCAATTCATGTCGTTCTGGCTGGCGGGTTTGGGCTGACCGTCAAACCAAAACACTCTTTCATCGTCGTAGCCGAACGGAAGCGCTTCCCAGGTTTGCGCCATCGCCGCGACGCCGGGCGTAGCGGCAAGACGCGCGTCAAGTTCGCGAAGCGCGGCGCGAATCGCGTCCGGGCTTGCGTTCATCATCGAGGGAGGGAGCGAAATTCCGAAAGTCATCACGTTTTGGGGACGAAAGCCGGGATCGACGTTCCACAAATGCGTCATGGTGCGAATCATCAGGCCAGCGCCGATGAGCAACACCAGAGCCATGGCCATTTCCACGACCACGAAAACGGACTGAGCACGATGGCGCGTGGTGTCTGCGCCGCGGCCGCCTTCCTTCAAAGTGTTTTGTAACTTGGGCGTGCGCGTTTTCAGCGCGGGCGCCAGGCCAAACAGAATCCCGGCCAATAGCGAGACGACAGCCGTAAAAATCAGGACCCGTGCGTCGAGGCCGATGCCCGCGGCGCGCGGCAAATCGGCTGGAAGATGCTTGAGCGCGCTTTGCGTTCCCCACTGGGCCAGCACTAAGCCGAGCGCGCCTCCTGCGAGCGCGAGCAAGATGCTCTCGGTGAGAAGTTGGCGGAGAATTCGTCCCTGGCCTGCGCCAAGCGCGGTGCGAATGGCGAATTCGCGCGCGCGGCCAGCGGAGCGCGCAAGCAGAAGATTGGCGACATTTACGCAAGCGATCAGCAGGACGAAAGCAACCGCCGCGAGAAGCACCAGCAAGATTGGTTGGACGTCGCCGAGCATGTCTTGCCTGAGCGGAATCAAGCTCGCAGCGACTCCTTTGTTGTCGTCGGGAAAAGCCGCCGCCAGATTGCGCGAGACTTCGCCCATGTCCGCGCGAGCTTGTTCGATACTGACGCCGGGCTTGAGCCTGGCGATGCCGTGGACGCCGAGCCCCGCCCCGCGCTTGGGCAGCATAGGATTGTTCCACTGTCCGATCGGCACATAGATTTCGGCCAACTGGAAGCTTTTGAGAAACAGATCGAAGTTCGCAGGAACGACGCCGACGATCGTGTAATTTCTGCCGTCCAACGTGAGGCTCTTGCCGAGAACGTCCGGCGAAGAACCGAACTTGCGTTTCCAGAAACCCGCGCTGATCAAAGCTATCGGAGCGGCACCGATCTCGTCTTCACCCGGAGCAAAGTCGCGCCCGAGAACGGGGTTCACACCCACGGTCGAGAAAAAATCCGAGGAGATGTAACGGGCGCGCACTTGCTCGGCCTCGCCAACTCCAGTAAGGCTGAAGTTGATGCGGCGAGCAATGGCCATCGAAGAAAAACTGCGATTGTCCCTTTGCCAGTCGCGAAAATTGGGATAAGAGATAGAGCCGAATTCGAAGTTGGGCTTGCTTTCATGCAGCGTGACGAGCTGCTCCGCATGCGGGTAGGGCAGCGGATTGAGCAGCACTCCATTGACGACGGAGAAGATTGCGGTGTTGGCGCCGATGCCGAGGGCCAACGTCAGGACGGCGACGAGCGTGAAGCCGGGATTTTTGCGTAGCATGCGCGCGCCGTAGCGCAGGTCTTGCAGCAATTCTTCGAGCCAGCGCCAGCCCCACTGGTCGCGCGTCACTTGCCGCACCAGGTCAACGTTGCCGAATTCGCGGCGGACGGCTTGCTGCGCGCGTGCGGCGGATTCGCCGCGCTCCAAAAGGTCGCTGGCGGCCATTTTCAAATGAGTTTGCAGCTCCTGCTCCAGCTCTTGTTGTTTGCGATCGCGCCGCCAAGGAAATTTCATGCCTGCCCCCCGCGCCTGGCTGGGCTGAGGACGCCGGCGATAGCGTCGGAAAGCTGTTCCCAACGCGAGCGTTCGGAGAGGAGCTGTTTCTTGCCCGTGGCGGTGAGGCGATAGACGCGGACGCGCTGCTTGTTTTCAGAAAGTTTCCAGTCGGCGGCGATCCACTTTTGGCGCTCGAGGCGGTGCAGCGCGGGATAGAGCGAGCCGGTGTCGACCTGCAGGATCTCGCCAGAGTTTGCGCGGATGGCCTGGCTGATGCCGTAGCCGTGGCGGGGACCCCACTGCAGGGTTTGCAGGATGAGCAGGTCGAGGGTCCCCTGCAGCAGCTCGATGCGGTTCTGGTAGCGCGAGGCCATTGGCATCTCCGGGGGTAGGATCCCTACACCCTAGCATGTAGGACGTCTACAGGCGCGAATGGTTTGCATCTGGGCTGCCGATTTCTTGTCGGGGGAGAACATTGATAGAAAAGGATTTGGCTCGGGAGGGGTCCGGCTTGCACGGGGCATTTGACCGATATTGGGATTGCTCGTCGCGGAAACGGACGGGCGGCGGTTCCTTGCCAAATCCTGGGTGCAGAAACGCGGCTACTTGCCGGGCTTTAGCCAGACGATGTCGTACGCGCGATCAAAGGTTACGAACATCAGGCATTCTTCCTTGGCGGTACAGGTGAACCAGTGCGGCGCCTTGCTGGGCATCATTGCGAAACCGCCGGGGCCGAGAACGGTGTCCTTCATCCCTTGCATTCCGGTGGAAACGTATCCTTTCACGATGATCAACTGCTCTTCGGCGGTGTGGTAGTGCGGAGGAACTACGCATTTGGGCGCTGCCTTCATGATAGCCGTGCTCGGGCCGGTTTTCATGTCGCCATTTTGCAGGAAAAATTGCAGGCAGTCTGGACCGTCACCCGGCGGGAATTTCACGTCGGAAAGCTGGCGCACGATGCCGGCCTTGGCGCTGCTTTCCGGCGCTTGCGCGGAGAGCGTGACTGCCAGGAGCAGGCACAAACACGCCAGAAACAAATAGGTCGCGCGCGCCCAATGATTCGAACGAATCCTCATTTGCAGTTTCTTCATGGTGGCCTCTCCCATTGCAAGGGCAATGTCCGGCGGGGACATTCTACCTACGCGCGTAAGGCGGACAAGCAACATCTTATATGGGCGATGCGAACGATGTCGGCTTGGGAAAATCGGCCGCGCAGGTATAATGCCCAGCGATGATTGCATCCGCCGCCCTCTCCAAGCGCGCGCTGAGCATGTTCGGGAGAGTGTTTCCCCGCTGCAGCATGATTGCGCAAGCCATCGCGTTCAATCTATTCCTCGCGTTCTCCCCAACTTTGCTGATTGCCGTCGGTTTAGCCACGAGTCCGATTGGCCTGCGCACCAACCTATTCGATTTGATCTCCGATCTGACAAGTTTCCTGCCACCAGGCAGCCAGCAAATTGTTTCGGAGTTTCTGGTGAAGCGCGGACCAGACGCGTGGAAGTGGGCGTTGCTTGGTCTGGGAGGAACGCTGCTCGCCGGTACGCAGGTGATGAGGCTGCTGATGGAAGGAATCCATACAATTTATGGAGATCGCGAGCGGCCGGGATTTTTCGCGCGACAGTTGCGCGCGCTCGCGCTGCTGATTTTGACGATTGCGCCGCTGCTCGTTGCCGCGATCCTTGGCGTGTTCGGGAAACCATTGCGGCGCTTGGTTGGTGCAGAGCTCGGGAAAGGTACTTCGGTGCAAACGTGGTGGGGTGTATTTTTTCACGGAACTGCGATTTTGCTGGCGCTGATCGCGGTCACCGTGATTTTTAGATGGGCGCGCCCGCGGCAGCAAAGTCTCACCAGCGTTCTCCCGGGCGCGCTGATTGCAACGTTGCTGTGGTGGGTCGCGGATTTGGGATTCGGTTTTTATGTTCGAAAAATGCCCTATGGAATCATTTACGGCGGATTGGCGGCGGTCATCGGGTTGCTGATCTGGATGGAGCTCTCCACGGTGATTATTTTCCTGGGCGCGGCGTGGAATGCGGAGCTAGCCGAGAGCCGCAAAGGCGCGTGAGCCATTGGGTGAGCGAGCTGTGCGCGTGGAATGCTATGCTGGATATAAAGGCGACGAGCGCCCGGTACGGCTGCAGATTGACGAGCAGATGGTCGAAATCGCCGAGGTGGAAGACCGCTGGTACTCGCCCGGCGCCACCTATTTCCGCGTGCAGCTGCCCAACGGCGAGCGCTACGTCTTGCGCCGCGAAGATGCCCAGGACGTATGGACCCTGCAAGCCTTTCGGGCACCTGTGTAGCAGTCAATTTCCGAGTGCGCCGTCATCCGCGGTTAGGGCTTTTGCTCCGGCGGACGGTCGCCCTATTGAGGCTTGGGCTGGTTCTGCCGTTCCTGCTTCTGTTTCTCCGCCAACAGTTTCTGCTCATCCGCGTGTTTTTGCTGCAATTGCTGCGTCTGCTGCTGATGCTGCTGCTCGACTAGCTGTTTTTTAGCAGCATCCGCCTGTGGCTGCGCGAGTTTCGCGTGTTCCTGTTCCTGCTGCTGTTGGACTCTCTGCCGGTCCTGCAGCTGCTGCGCGTGGAGCTGATCCAGCTCTTGCTGGTGCTTCTTGTCCAACTCGGCATTTGCGGAGGGTTGAACAACGGGCCGTGGCGCAGCTGGAATCTCGTTCGGATGGACTGCCGGAGTTGGAGCCGGGCGATTGGGTTGTGGTGGTGGCTGTGGTGGTTGAGCCGCTTGTTGCCGGGCAGCTCCCTGTCTGGCCTTCTCCGCTGCTGCTTGCTGAGCCGCCTGTTGCTGGGCGGCCTCCTGCTTGGCCTTTTCGGTGGCTAGCTGTTGCTGAGCGGCTTCCTGCTTGCTTTTTTCGGCGACTGCCTGTAACTGCGCCGTTTGTTGCCTGGCCTTTTCGGCTGCCGCTTGCTGAGCCGCTTGTCGCTGGGCGGCCTCCTGCTTGGCTTTTTCTGCGGCTACTTGCTGCTGCGCCGTTTGCTGTTTGGCCTTCTCCGCCGCCGCTTGCTGAGCTGCTTGTTGCTGCGCGGCCTCCTGCTTAGCCTTTTCGGCCGCTACTTGCTGCTGCGCCGTTTGCTGTTTGGCCTTCTCCGCCGCCGCTTGTTGAGCTGCTTGTTGCTGCGCGGCCTCCTGCTTAACCTTTTCGGCGGCTGCTTGTTGCTGGGCGGCTTCCTGCTTAACCTTTTCGGCCGCTACTTGCTGCTGCGCCGTTTGCTGTTTGGCCTTCTCCGCCGCCGCTTGCTGAGCTGCTTGTTGCTGCGCGGCCTCCTGCTTAACCTTTTCGGCGGCTACTTGCTGCTGCGCCGTTTGTTGTTTGGCCTTCTCCGCCGCCGTTTGCTGAGCTGCTTGTTGCTGCGCGGCCTCCTGCTTAACCTTTTCGGCGGCTACTTGCTGCTGCGCCGTTTGTTGTTTGGCCTTCTCCGCCGCCGCTTGCTGAGCTGCTTGTTGCTGTGCGGTTTCCTGCTTGGCTTTTTCTGCAGCTATTTGTTGCTGCGCCGTTTGCTGTTTGGCCTTCTCCGTCGCCGCTTGCTGAGCTGCTTGTTGCTGCGCGGCCTCCTGCTTGGCTTTTTCGGCGGCTACTTGCTGCTGCGCCGTTTGCTGTTTGGCCTTCTCCGTCGCCGCTTGCTGAGCTGCTTGTTGCTGCGCGGCCTCCTGCTTAACCTTTTCGGCGGCTACTTGCTGCTGCGCCGTTTGCTGTTTGGCCTTCTCCGCCGCCGCTTGCTGAGCTGCTTGTTGCTGCGCGGCCTCCTGCTTAGCCTTTTCGGCGGCTTGTTGCTGTTGAGCGGACTGCTGTGACCCAGCTGCCGCGGCCGGAGCTCCCGGCGCCGGAGGATGGGCCTGTTGTGCGGTGTTTAGCGACGTTGCCGGCTGGGGTTTTTTCGCTGCCGTTTCGACTGGTTTGACCGCCTGCGCCGGCGGAGCCGTCTTTACAACTCGCGCAGCGGGTGGAGGCGTTGCCGCGCGAAGTGTCTGCTCGGCCTTTGTGTCAAGCGGCTTGCCAGGATTTGCCTGTAAGGCCTGCTGCTTTTGGGCAAATGCCACCGGCGGTGGCGGCGGCGTAACCTTGGCCACTACCGCCCGGGTGACTACCGCCTCCGGGGGCTTCGGGGGAGCGCTCACAGCTGCGGCCCTCGCCGTATTCGCGGTATTCGCGGTATTCGCCGTATTCTCCCTATTTGCTCCCATCACGCTTGCTCTTACCGGAGCCACCGCCGCGGCATGAATCGCCGGAGCCACGGTGATCGCGCTCGGAGCGACTCTCACCGCTGCCTGGGCCACCGGCTGCGCGTTCACGAAAGTTGCCCGGGGCACGGCCGTAACGGCACCCACCACTCTTTGATTCGCATAAGTCGTTGTCTGAACGTTGTTGTTCACCACATTTGTGATGGTCGTCTGCTGCACAACAGTGTTTGAGACGTTCACGTTCGTGATGTAGGTCGCGCTTGTCTGGTGCGCCGGCACGTACACTTCGCCCGGTGCCAGCGGAAACCACGCCACTCCTCCGCCGTT
>Ga0210406_10008389_pt1 | contig 10333 bp, 6 predicted proteins | sample IncBWC30MmetaG_FD_155454 | JGI IMG/M metagenome (GOLD analysis project Ga0210406, IMG submission 155454) | Forest soil microbial communities from Barre Woods Harvard Forest LTER site, Petersham, Massachusetts, United States - Inc-BW-C-30-M | ecosystem: Environmental > Terrestrial > Soil >... | reverse complement strand
TGAGCAAGCCTGCCGGAACCCCCTGAGCCAATGCAGGCGCCACCACCGGCGTCGCCCACGCCAGCGCGATGAGAGCCACCGGTCCGCAAAGTTGGCCTAACGCTCGCCCTTTTCCCGCTCGCGTAAAGTACATCGCTGACGTCGCTTCGGAGGGAAAAGCTGACGCGCCAGAAGTAGGGGGCGGTCAAAAGTCTGGAGGGCCAATTCCCGTGTACCGGTGGCCCTAGTTCGTGTGCAAAAAACTGGAATTAAATATAAAAAGCCCACCTGTAACGATTTCAAAGGTCCGGTCTCCAGTGTGAAGCGGAAATTGATGATCGAGAGCAGGACTACTGCCTTGACCGACCCCAAGCGGACATTATCGGGCCAGCGGGTTGAGTCATCGTTGTTGTCGCCTGGTTTTCACTTAGGAGCGAGCTGTTTCTTGCCGATTGCTGCCTGGGTTTGAAACCGATCAGGTTCAGCAGCGTTGCGCTCACGATCATCGCTATGATGCCGCCAACACTCAACGCGATCTGCATCGCAAGCCCGTTCGAGATGTCGAGCAGCGCCATGTGGCTAACGAAAGCCAGCAAAACGCCAAGGCAATAAATAGGTAGTGAGTTCTGGCCGCAGCGGATCGCGCCGCGCATCACGGGCGTCTTCAGCGCTCGCCAGTTGCGAGGAACCAACCATGCCGCCAAAACGGCTATGGCCAGAAAATGCAGCAGTCGCAAGGGGTCGAGATTCGATTTGTCCAATGGGTAGAGCAGATGTGCGGGCATTTGCGGGATCAGTGCCTCCAGCGGCTTGATGCGCCAGCTCAGTGCGGTGATCAGGCTAAAGAGCAGATAGAGGACTGCAAGGACAAGCGCCGCGCGTGACCTCACCCACGGCTGGACCTTGTTGCCCTCGATGGTCCACCACGCGCCAAGCACAACCAGCAACTGCCAGGCCATCGGATTGAAGGCCCAGTGGCTGTTCGGCCACGCCGGGACGGTCCAGCTGAAGACATGCACCAGCACATAGAGCGCCAGCGAGGCGCCAAGTGTCAGGTTCGGCACCCGCAGCAGCAGCCACAGCAGCGGCGCGAACAACAGGTGAAGAAGCACGAAGATGGGTAAGACGTCGGTGTTGACTGGACGGTATTGCAAGATCGCCGCGCGCGCGAGCGTCGCGCCCGGCTGGTCCAGCAGGATGCGCGTATTGCTTGCGTCAGCGGAAGGGCCGTCGCCTATGAGGTGAATCAAGATGGCGCTAGCGAGCGTCAGCAGCAGAAATGCGACATAAATATCCCAGCCTCGCCGCAGCGTCCGGCCAATCACTCCGGTCCAGCCCTCGCAGCGCCATGTTTTGCCGTAGGCCAGTGCACAGGTTACGCCCGAGATGAACATGAATACTTCCGCGGCATCGCTGAAGCCGTAGTTCCGCGGCGTCAGCCAACTTCCGATGTTGTTGGGAATATGATCAAGAAAGATCCACCACAATGCGATGCCTCGGCAGGCATCTATTCGCAGGTCGCGGCCCCAGTCTTTCAGCTCCAGCAGCTCGTCGACCAATGGCTTGGGGGTAGCGCTTTGATCGTGCATCCGGTTGCCCCAACCAGCTAAATGAACCTGGTGTGTGCGTCACCACCGATCACTTGAAAATTTTAGTCGAAGCAAAGACTCACGAACGTGAAGTGGTTCACCTTCCATGTGCGTCACAGCGCCGCTTAGCGAATTCTGCCGTGGTGACCTGATCTTCTATGATCCGTCTCAGATCGGGTGATCGAGACCATTGCGCACCGTGAAGACCGCCCAACTAGCTAAACGGAGGTATCATTGTCCAATCCGGTGCTTCCGCTTTTGCTTCCGCTCGCTGTGAAATCTACATTCCCATACCCCGCAAAATAGGGGGAACATTCTACTTCTGCGTCAGGCAAAACCTGACACGCGCCGCATTTTGTTAGGGTGGTTCAACTGGCAATAATTTTTGCGGTCATGCTAATCACTGGTGCCGCTATTTCAGTATGTCCGGATGTCCCGTCGGGCAGGATCTTGATGTGCCTCAATCTCGAAGGGGGAGATTTGGGATTGTGTTCTGTGCCACGGGCGCCGGTTTTTGAGCGCGGGAAAACTCAGATTGCAACGTAGTTTGTCACAAAGAGAGCTGTCCGCGCTCGCGAGGTACCTGACGGCACCTGGGCTGCAGAGATTCGCGCTTCGAACCCGCCTGTGCCTGCTCGTTGCGATCATCTTGGCACCGGCCCTGGTCCTGGCCGGCATGCTGTCGTTGCGATCGGTTTCGGCCGAACGAATTCACACAGAGGAAGGACTAGGACATACGCTGAGGCAGCTCAGCGTCGAAATCGAAAGGGAAATTCAGAGCACAACAGCCTTGCTAGTCGTCCTGGCGGAATCGCATTTCCTGCAAGTCGGCGATCTCGAAGGTTTTCATCGAAGCGCATCGGAAATGTCACGCCAGCTTGGCATCCAGATCATGGTGCGCCGTCCTGAGTCGGACCAAAAGATCATCGTCACCGGCGTGCCGTGGGACGAGAACCCCGAATGGACAGTACCTGAGATCCGCCGCGAAGCTGAGCAGCGAGCGATACGGACCGGCAGAGCCGCTATTTCAGATGTCTTCTTTGGCAGAATCAGCAAACGGCTTCTGGTCGCCGTAATCGAGCCTGTGATGCGGAACGGCACCGCTGAATATCTTCTGTCAATCGGGATACCGATCCACACATTTTCCGAGATGCTGAAAAATGCGGCGCTCGGAGAAGACCGCGTGGCGGTGATCATCGACCGCAGCTACAGAGTCGTCGCGCGCTCGGAAATGAGCGAAATGTCTGAGGGAGCGAGAGTTCTTTCCAGTCTGGTGGATCTTACTTCCTCAAGAACTGATGGCATTATTGATTACACCACCCGCGAAGGAATTCTGTTTCATGGGATTTTCCGCCGATTACCAACTACCGGCTGGCTCGTCATTGTCGGTGTGAAAACGGCGGTTCTAGATGCATCCGCCAGAAATACAATTGTGCATACGGCGACCGCCGGAGCGATGGTGTTCGCGTTCGCAATCGGGCTGACCTATCTACTTGGCGGCCGCCTTGAGAACAAGTTTGGCACACTGGGTATCGATCGCAGGCCGACGCTCGAGGAATTCGCACTGTTCTTCGACTCGGCTCCGAACGGCGTAATTCTGGTGGACGACAAGGGCATGGTACTTCTGACGAATGCCACGCTTCAGCGAATGTTCGGTTACCGGCAGAGGGAGCTGATCGGCCAACCTGTCGAGATGCTCATCCCCGGCCATCTGCGCGAGCACCATGTGAGGCACCGGGAAGACTTCGCCCGCAACCCGGTACCGCGCTCGATAGGCACCGAACGAAAAGTTCTAGGCCGGCGGAAGAAGGGCAGCGAATTCCCGATCGAAATCGGACTCCGTCCGATCACCATCCAGGCGGCGCAGTATACCATGGCGACGGTAATCGACATCACCGAGCGCAGCCTCGCCGAAAAAGCTCTTTCCAGTGCGTTAACCGAGCGTGACCGCCTTCGGCGCCACCTGATGCGATCATCCGAGGATGAGCGCCTCAGGCTGTCACATGAGCTGCACGATCAGACCGGGCAGACGCTGACTGCCGCCACGCTGGCCGCGAAGGGCATTGAGAGATTTCTCGACCCCACCGGCCGGCAACAGCTTACGAAGCTCAATGCGTTGCTCGACCAGATGGGCAGCACGCTGCACCAGGTCGCCTGGGAATTGCGCCCGGCATCGATCGACGAACTTGGACTGGCGGCAATGCTGGAAAATTACGTTGCTGATTGGAGTGATCAGACCGGAATCGCCGCGGAATTTTACGGCAAGAAGGGGGATATCGACAACCTTCCCGACGACGTGCGAACGACGATCTACCGTATCATCCAGGAAGCTCTCACCAACATTGCAAAACACGCGAGCGAAGCAAGTCAGGTCAGCGTTGTCATCAATCTCGCTGGCGCGGTGATTCAACTGACGATCGACGATAACGGAGACGGCTTCGAACTCGAAGGGAAGCTGGGCGCGCCGAGCAGGTACGGGTCACTCGGCATACCGAGCATGCGAGAGCGGCTTTCGATGATTGGAGGCACGCTGGAGATCGAATCAAGCGAGGGCGTTGGAACCGCGCTCTTCGCGCGCATTCCCATTGAACCACGGGACGCCTTGCTGTGACGGAAAAGACGCGCATTGTGCTCGCCGATGATCATCCGATCGTGTTGACGGGATTGCGCAACCTGATTGAGTCGGAACCAGACTTTGCGGTGGTTGGCGAAGCCACCTCCGGAGCTGAGTCCCTAAGAGTAATCCGCGACACCAGGCCGGATATCGCTATCGTCGACATCTCGATGCCGGGCATGAGCGGTATCGTGCTCACGCGCCGGCTATCCGAGGAAGCAAAAGACGTAAAAGTCCTGTTGCTTACCCTGCACGAGGACAGAGCCTATCTAAGGCAGGCTCTCGATGCCGGCGCGCGCGGCTACGTCGTCAAGCGATCCGCGGCCGCGAACCTGGTTTCCGCTATTCGCTCGGCAATCGCCGGCGGCGTTTATATCGATCCGGCCGTTGTGAACCGTGTTCTCAGCCGTTCGCTGGCCAACAATCAAGTCGCGATTCCGGAGGGCAGGGATTTGACGGATCGCGAAACCGAAGTGCTCAAGCTTTCGTCGCTCGGGCTCACGAACAAGGAAATATCGCACCGGATCGGCGTCGGCGTGAAATCTATCGAAACTTTCAAGTCGCGCGGCTTGGCCAAGTTGGAAATTCGCTCTCGCGCCGACCTGCTGCGCTATGCCTCACAGGTTGGCTGGCTCGCAGACATTTAATGTCGCTGCCGCCTGATCCAAAGTCTCCGCCGCACGGCTCAACAAGGCGTTCTGACTCTTCCAAAAGTTCTAACTTTCTGAACGGTGTTACCTCACAAGCGCTGGTTCCAAGATTTGACCACGCGTACGCGGCGAAAAGTCTGGTGATCTGCCTGTGCAGCATATCTCGAGTGAAGAGGACATGGCGACCTTGGACCGCTGCTTCCAGCAAATGCCCCCAGGCTGTATGAAAACTCTAACGTTCAACATTTTGCGGTGAAGGCTGATATCCGAAAGCGGAAGCCATCCGAAAAAATCCGTCAATTATTTAAAGCCGACAGTTGAGCAACCTATGCGTTATTGATCCGTGCCGTTTTGCCGCAGCTTTCTATGCCGTTCACCTAACATTTGTGCGGACTGATGCTTCGACCTGCATCAAAGCGCAGATCTCTCTATGGGAGTCGCGCTGCGCGTCAGGTTTATCCTGATATCCAGATACTTGGGACTGGGGTAGAAGCTATTAAGACCATTGGTGCTGTGGCGTTGAAGGAGATGAGCATGGTTGCACCCGGAGCGGTATTTCAGCCCGACGAAATCAAGCTGATGAGATCCACACTAGATGAGGCGGCTACCATGCTGCCTCAGGCCAAGCGGACGTCAGCCATGAAGGTACAGTTGGCCTCGCGTATCCTCGCAGCGGCGGCGAAGGGTGAACGCGACCCGGTTCAGTTGAGAATTGCAGCCCTTCTGGAAGTCGTGGACATTTAAAGGACCCGACACACTTGCCCTCAGTCTCGCTATTCTTGGAGCGACCGGCCATGACCAGATCAGTTACAGCGGCCTCAACCCGCGCAACATCAATCGACATTGACCGAGCCTATCGGCAGTTACAGCGCCTGCGGAAGCTGGTGGCGCAAGCCGAGAGCGCAGACAAGGCGCGGCGGATTGTAAACCGTACGAGAGACAATAGACATTCGTCATGGATCAGCGGGATGACCAGCAGCGCAAGAACTGAATAATCTTAAGCTTGCGGTGGCGACCTTCGCATTTGGACGGCAGGACAGTTCGATGTCTTGGAAAGCTGATCGAGGTTGGCAGCGAACAAATCGGGTTCGTCAACACGGCGCTCCAACGGAGACTAAAATGCGAAAGGAAGTTTTGAGCATATTCGGTGTGCTAGTCATTGCCGCTTTGACGATTCAAATGGCTACAGCAGCCCCGCGTAGCGCCCGGAAGGCAGTGCGAGCTCCTGCACCCGTAACTCATCAGCCTCGGGACGCCTTTGGCTCCGCGCTTGAGGCCGGCGGCAGCATATCCAAATCCTGTGATAGATTCTGGTGGTACGAAAACTGACCTCGGAGGTACGCGACGGCAGCCAGCGCCTGCAACTCGCCGGCCGCTTGGCGAATTACAAGGATCGCACCTTGAATAGCCAGCCCTGCCATGATCGTTGCTACGATGACATCCGGCCATCCAGTCCCGGTACCAAATACACCAAGCGCAGCCAATAGAACCGCCAGATTTCCTAACACGTCATTGCGGGTGCAAATCCATGCCGAGCGCATGTTGGCGTCGCCCTGAAATTCCTGGTGTGTCGAAAGAACCTGACCGGTCTGTTGGTAGGCCGTGGCGCGATCATTCCATTTGGCCAGCTATCGGACTGCTGGCACGCCCCGCAACACGCCAAGAGTCCCCTTCGAGTTGCGTTAGCGGCCGGATAGCGCGAACACAGTGATCTGGCCACCGAGCGCCGTGTAATCGTGGAGGCCGGCATAACCTCCGACGGCGCCCAATCCAGCCGTCGGGTCCGTCAAGCCCGCAGCCAGGCCGATGCCTGCCCAACCGCCCACGCCGGACAGGACCGCAACGTACTGCTTCCCGCTGCGCTCGTAAGTCGTCACGTTTCCGATGATGCCGGAAGGTGTTTTGAACTTGAAGAGCTCCTTGCCGGTCTTGGCATCGGCAGCCTTGAAGTAACCCTCGAGCGTTCCGTAGAACACAACGTTGCCGGCGGTTGCCAGCGCTCCCGACCAAACCGAGAATTTCTCTTTCGTTGACCAGACGATCTTGCCGGTGCGGGCGTCCCAGGCAATGAAGTTGCCCATGTGATCCTCGCCCGGAGGCGGGTACATCGACAAGGTTGCCCCAACATAGGGCTGCCCCGCCGTGTAGTTCACCTTGAACGGCTCGTAATCCATGCAGACGTGGTTTGTCGGCACGTAGAATAAGCCGGTATCAGGCGAGAATGCCGCTGGTTGCTGGTCCTTGGTTCCGAGTGCAGCCGGGCAGATTCCCTTCACATTGACGTCCGCTTTCTGCGTCGAGTACTTCGAGTCGAGAAGGGGACGGCCATAAGTCTTGGAGTTCTTGTCCATATCGACCTTTGCGGCCCAGTTGACCGCCGGATCGTACTTTTCAGCGACGAGGAGCTCACCGTTGGTCCGGTCAAGCGTGTAAGCAAAGCCATTTCGATCGAAGTGAACAAGGAGCTTCCGCGGCGTCCCGCCGATGGTCTGGTCGACCAGGATCATTTCATTGACGCCGTCGTAGTCCCATTCGTCGTGTGGCGTCATCTGGTAAACCCATCTGGCGTTTCCGGTGTCGACATCGCGCGCGAAGATGGTCATCGACCATTTGTTGTCGCCCGGCCGCTGGCTCGGATTCCAGGTCCCTGGATTGGCGGAGCCGTAGTAGATCAGGTTGAGCTCGGGATCGTAGGAGTACCATCCCCAGGTCGTAGATCCGCCGAGCTTCCACTGGTCGCCTTCCCAGGTCTTTAGGCTCGAATCTTTGCCGACCGGCTTGCCGAGTTCTGTCGTCTTCTGCGGATCAATCAGTATTTCGTTGTCCGGGCCGATCGAATAGGCGCGCCATGCCTGCTTGCCGGTTTTCATATCGTACGCCGTCATCGAACCGCGAACCGCAAACTCGCCGCCGGAGATGCCGACGAACACCTTATCCTTGATCACCATTGGTGCCGAGGTCCCGGTCTCGCCCTTTGACGGATCACCGTTCTTGGCTGACCAGATCACCTTGCCGGTCTGGGCGTCGAGAGCCACCAGTGTCGTGTCGGCCTGATGCAGGAAAATCTTGCCGTCACCGTAAGCCAAGCCACGATTGACCGTGTCGCAGCACATGATCGGGATCACATCGGGATTCTGCTTGGGCTCGTATTTCCAAAGAATCTTGCCGCCGTTATCGAGGTCGAGCGCAAAGACGGGATTCGGAAACGGACCGTGGACATACATGACATTGCCGATGACCAATGGGCCGCCCTCGTGTCCGCGCAGGACGCCAGTGGAGAACGTCCAGGCGGCTTGCAACTTCGCGGCATTCTCCGAGGTGATCTGTTTGAGTTGCGAGTAGCGATGGTTCGCGTAGTTCCCTGTCGGCATCACCCACTCTTTCGGGTTCTGCGACATCTTGATCAGTTCCTCGTTCGCGCTGGCTGCACCAGCAGCAAGGCCGGTTGCAACGCTCAAACAGAGTTTAAACAGGAGATTGCGCATCAAAGGTTCTCCTATCGTTAGACGCGCGACATCCGTTGCAGCGTCGCCGCTGCTGTCGCGCGCGGTGCCGATGATGTTATTTGCGTTGTGTGTACTGCAGCCTCCGGTGCTCTGACAGAGGCAGGTTTGTCGCGCGGCGATTTCACGCAATTTTGCGCGGGTGGCCGTTGTGAAGCCCACCGGTGCGCGTTTGCCGTCTCGGGCGGGTAGGATCAATTTTCTATCGGACGCGTTTATCGCCGCCTATCCGCCAGCACAATAACGCCAGCAGCAACCAGGACAAAGACAATGACAACCGCAAGCGCCTCCACCGAGGCCAGAGTCTCGTACCAGCTGTTCCAAAGCTCCCGCATGCGGCCTCGATCGAAAGCACGCCTGGCACTGCGAAAAATTCCACTGTCGAAAGGACGTGCCTCTGCGACCAAAAATGCAATGCTACGTTTGGTCGCGCGCGTTTTGATCGCGCGGCACCATGGCTTATGTCGAGGGCCATTACCAATCGGAACCATTCGGACGCCAGTGTTCGCAAAGGTGGATTGTCGCCGCGGAGTGACGGTGGCGCCTGACATATTCGCGCGGCAATCAGCCGAAACCACGAAAGCCTTCTCTCAAATCAATAGTCCAGAGCACGCGCGCATTCCAATCATCTAAACTTTGTAATTTTCGTTTCCTTGACCGAGATATCTGAGTCGCTCAGAATCCTGCTCGATAGGAATTTCACCTACAACAGCCCGCGAAGGACCAATCAATGGCCAGCGCCACCTACAACGAGGTCATTTCCGCAAATAGACATTACACGTCGGATTTCGGCGACAAAGGGAAACTGGCTCTCCCGCCGGCCCGGCACTTCGCGATCCTGACTTGCATGGATGCCAGGCTGGATCCCGCAAAGTATGCCGGCCTTGCCGAAGGCGACGCTCACGTAATCCGCAACGCGGGCGGACGGGCATCCGACGATGCCATTCGATCGCTTGTCATTTCGCACAAGCTGCTGGGAACCCGCGAGTGGTTCGTAATTCATCACACTGACTGCGGGATGCAGCTCTTCACGGGCGAAGTCATCGGCAAATTGCTTGAGGACAATCTGGAAACAGCTAATTTTGACGGCAAGACGTGGTCAAACCCGAAACATGGTGGCGGATCCGTCGCCGGGCATTACATTCATTGGCACACCTTCGGAGACAATGCCAAAAGCGTGACCGAAGACGTGCTGCGGATCCGCAATCATCCGCTCGTTCCCGGTCATATCCCGATCTATGGCTTCATCTACGACGTCAAGACGGGAAAGCTGAACGAGGTGACCGAAGCGACTTCAGCCGGCAAGCCAAGGTGACTGTTGTGAGTGGACGTGGAGGCGGACGGATCGACAAGGCCGGCACGTGCTAGAGGTGGGGGCCTACCCTAACCTTACTGCGTATGTTCAGAGCAGAAAGGCGCATCTACATCGATCGACGACTTGTTGCGACGCCTAAGTTCGTCATTGCGAGCCTACGACGCCTGTTCGGATGGGCGGTCTAGGTGAGCGGTGGGTTTTCTATTTTAAAAAAACCGAACATCTTACGTGTGAAGCAGGGCCACCGGTCGACGGGAATTGGCCCCAGACTTTTGACCGCCCCCTGCTTCTGGCGCGTCAGCTTTGCTGTCCGAAGCGGACATCAGAGATGTACATGTGCAGGTCGGTTATGTGCCACAAAACGCCTGTCTACTTCATGCCAGTTTGAGGTTGCCCGGGATTCGCTCACCGTCAAATTTGATGACGCTCCGCGCCCTCTCCGTCGATCACATTGTGGGGACCACCGATGTCGCAATTGGGTCTTGGCCGTGTCAAAACGCTTCGCTGGGCAGGTCGGAAGCTCGGGAGATTGGTGACGTGCGAGGGATGTTCCGCCCTGGCTATGCCCTGATCGCGGCCATCAGCGGCTGAGGACCCATGATGTTCATCACGCGGGTGAGGTTGTAAGCGAGTACGTGCAGTGCCATCTCGGTGGCAACCTTCGGCAGGCGCTTCATCAAGAA
>Ga0210406_10008388_pt1 | contig 10334 bp, 9 predicted proteins | sample IncBWC30MmetaG_FD_155454 | JGI IMG/M metagenome (GOLD analysis project Ga0210406, IMG submission 155454) | Forest soil microbial communities from Barre Woods Harvard Forest LTER site, Petersham, Massachusetts, United States - Inc-BW-C-30-M | ecosystem: Environmental > Terrestrial > Soil >... | reverse complement strand
CAATGCTGAGCCTGCGCATCCGGATGAAAACGAGAGCGCCGCCAGTTGGGAGAACGCTCGCGACCAGGTCCCCGATCTTCCGCCCTCGCCGAAGATTTCGCCGTTCGCTCCGGTCTCGCCCGATCAACCTTACTTTCAGTATGTGAACTGCCCGGGTGAGGCTTTTCTGACTGCGGTGAAAACGCTCGAAGACCGCAAAGTGAAGTTTGGATTGAAGAACGCTTCTTTGCGCGAGTGGGTTACGGCGCAGGACCAGGTCTTTGTGAATTGCAGTGGTGATACGCATTTTGTACCGGCGGAACTGGTAACGGGGGATGCCCTGGTGCGCGCGGATCGCGCCTACCAGATTGCTTCGGCAAACTTCTATGCCCGCTCGCTGGACGACGCGGCGCGTGAGTTCGATGCGATAGCGAAGGATCCGGCGTCGGCGTGGGCAGGGATCAGTCCGTATCTGGCGGCGCGGGCTTTGATTCGCAAGGCTACGCTTCTCCATAAAGAGAACGAGGGCTTTGATCCGGTCCCGATGGCGGCGGCACAGCAACGCTTGCAGCAGATCGTCAAGGATCCAAAGGCCGGGAAGATTCATGATGCCGCCGAGAAGCTGCTGAATTTTGTGAAGTTTCGGACTGAGCCCGCAAAACGAGTGGCGGATCTGGAGCAAGTGATGCTGCGCCCTGACCCAGGAGCAAACTTCAAACAGGATCTGTGGGACTACGTGCTGCTGTTGTCGCATGGGGAGCAGGCGAGAGACCTGAGTGACTGGGTCAAGACATTCTCTTTGCTCGCTGAGAATGCTGCGACCGGGGATCAGCGTCAGGAAGCAACCAAGCACGCGCTGGGCATGTGGAAGACGACGAAGGCTGTGCCTTGGCTGATCGCTACGTTGAAAGGCACCGAGCCGGGGAGTCCGGAGCTCACATCGTTGGTCGCAGACGCGCGGCGAGTGCCGACGTCTTCGTCCGGCTACCTGAGCGCGCAGTATTACGCGCTGGGTTCGATGTCAGCCTCTGGCCAACAGGACGCGGCGCGAAAGGAATTGGATGGGTTGCTAGCGAAAATTGGTTCGGAAACTGCTGCTGACTCTCTGACTCCGCTTGGGTCTTATAACTTACTGAACGATCTTCGGCTGAAACTTACGACGAGTCTGGACGACTTCTTGAAGCACGCGGCCGAGCATCCGGTTGGGGCTGACGAGGGCGAGGGTACCGATGAAGAAACGCAGGCGAGCGGCATCAAGATGGACGAGAAGTATTTCACGCCATATTCGGCGAAGATATTTCAGAAAAGGCTGCCGCTGGCGTTGCTGGCGGACTCAGGACAATCGGCTGAGCTTTCGAAACTGTTACGTCGCGATCTGGTGCACAGCACGTGGACGCGGGCGATTTTGCTGGACGATCTGAAGACAGCGACTGAACTGCAAAGTGGCCTGCAGGAACTGGATCCGCCGCTCTGGAAGAGTATGGAGGCGTTTCGCTCGGCTTCCGGCGATGCGGCGAAGAAGTTCGCTGGGATCTTCATAATCCTGCAGAACCCGGGGCTGAAACCGGTGGCGCGGGAAGGTTCTCCGCGCTCTGCGACACTCGGCGAAATCGATAACTACCGCGACAACTGGTGGTGCAGCGGCCTGTACGGCGGCGCCAACTGGGGAGACCGCAGCGCGGATCCGAATATCACCTCTCAGGAGGTCAATCGGGACGACGCGCTGTTTCCGTTTCCGCAGTGGGTAAATGACGCGCCGAAGGCTGCGGCACAATCGGAGTGGAACAAACTCAGCGCGACCGGCTTCGCACCGAACTATCTCACGAAACAGGTGCTCGATCGCGCGAAAGCTGAGCCGCTAGATCCGCACGTTTCCCAGGCGCTCTACCTCGCAGTGCGTGCGACGCACTACGGGTGCAGTAACACGGAGACCAGCTCGTTTTCGAGAGCTGCGTTTGAAGTCCTGCACAAGCAATATCCCGAGAGTGAGTGGGCTGCTAAGGCGAAGTATTACTACTGAACGGAACGTCACCTTTGAAGCACAATTCGAGGGGCTCACGTCGGCAAGCTGTGCTAACATCCCTGTCGTTTTCGTTTGGGAGGATCGTCCCATGCGCCTCTGGCTAAGTTTTTGCACACTGCTTGCGCTTTTCACACCTGGCTGCTTTCGCTCAAGATACTGGCTTTGTGGTTCAGCACGTTGGGGGAGTAACTCCGGTACTGGCGCCGCGCCGCGTACTTTCGGCGTCGCGTCCTCTTGTACCTGCAACCGCGATCGGCCAGCCTTCCGAGACGGATTCTGGAACAGCCAGTCATACGTGGCAGTTACTCGCCACTTTGCCGCAAACGCTTATTCACGATATCTCGTTTGTGTCGGGGATGCTCGGATACGCTGTCGGCGAACACGGACAGGTGTGGAAAACCACCGATGGGGGCAAGGTTTGGATACAGGTCCTGAATGCGAGCACGAATGATTATTTTACGGAGTGGACGCTGTCACGGCGAAAGATATCGTCATCTCGGGATTCTATGACATGACCTTTACGAGGGGCGTGATGCGCTGGAGCCATGACGGCGGAGTCACGTGGACTGGCGATCTGAGCTTCGGCAGCACTCCCCTGCAACGCGTGCGCATGGTCAAGGGGCAGGACGGCGTGATCATGAAACAAGGCGGAGGAAATTCGCCGACCAACGCTGAGTACACAACCACGGGCGGCTCAACCTTGAGCGCTTGGAAAAAGGTAGTAGACAACTCGGATGGCGGGTGGTTCGATCCGCAATTTTCACTGTTGCCCAATCTGCACGCACGATCCTCGGGAATTAACTTCTGCACTAGTCTGACCGGTGGGGCCCTGTGGAGTTGTGGTGCTTCGGTTGACTCCGTGTTCGATGGGCCGGTCTTCTTTCTCAGCGACAGCCGAGGCTGGGTGGGTGGCGGAGAGATCTCGCCGAACGTAGAAGGCTGGCTTCACGTCACTACGAACGGCGGCAAGACCTGGACGGCGCGCACACTCGATGGACCGTGGCCGATTCGCTCGATTCTCTTCCTGAATGACACGGCGGGTTGGGCGGCGGGCGGCAATTTCTGGACGGGTGTGGGCGGAATCTACTTCTCAACCGATGGCGGAGTGTCGTGGTCGGTGGACGCAACGACTGATGCCGAGATGGGAACATGCGCGCAACATCCTGTTGCAGCGGGCAAGCATCGGGTTTGGTGCGCGGGCTTCTGGGGAATCCCAGCGTTTACTCGACCGTCATCTATAGCACTGAATACTGAGAGACCTTGCGTTCCGTATTGGGCAATTAACGCTGTTTGATCCGGCTTTTCTAATCCGCGGCTACTTCCGCTTCCAGCGTCTCGGTCGCATGCTCCTGCTTCGTACCTGAGTTCACCAGCGCCACCCCAATCAGAATGATGACCATCGCGACGATGGTGAACGCAGTAACCGGCTCGCGGGCGATCGCCCAGCCCACTAGCACAGCCACTACTGGATTGACGTACGCATAAGTCGCCACGCGCGACGGATTCTCCACAGTGTGCAGCCAGGTGTAGGCGGTGAAGGCGATGATCGATCCGAAGACTATGAGATAGGCCAACGACAGCCATGACTGCAGGCTTACTGCGGTGAAGTGCAGGCGGCTGGTTTCGCCCGCAAATGTTCCGGCGATCGCGAGCGACGCGCCGCCGGCGATCATCTGCATGGCGGCGGACATCACCGACGAGGCGGGCATAGTCACCTTGCGCATGTAAATCGTACCTGCAGCCCACAGGAAGTTTCCGAACAAGATCGCGAGCGCGCTGACCAGATTCAGTTCTCCGTTGTGATGCCATGCGTCTGGGCCAAAGAGCACCAGCACACCGATAAATCCAAGCACAACGCCGCCGATGGCGCGGGCAGAAAACTTCTCCTCTGTGCGCGACACGCGCGCGAGCAGAAGTATCCACATCGGTAGCGTCGCGACCAGCAGAGCGGCAATGCCCGACGGTACGCGCTGCTCGGCCCAGGCCAGGCTGCCATGTCCGCCTAAGAAGAGGATGGTGCCGACGATGGCGGGAAACTTCCAATCGCGCAGGTTGGGCGCGGGCACGCCGCGCAGGCGAGTTACAGAATAGAGAATACTTCCAGCAAGCAAGTGGCGCATGGCCATCATCAGAAGCGGGGGGATCGATTCGATGGCATACCGTATGGCGAGATAAGTGGTGCCCCAGATCACGTAGATCGACGCGAGAGCCAGCAGCACGTAGGTGGCAGAGGGACCGACTGAAGACGACAGTTTCGTATGCGAGTGCTTGTCCGCGCGTTGGGGTCTCGCGGTGAGGGGCGTGACGGGTCCGCGTCGCGACATTGAGCCCTCCTGGAAACTGCTGATTTCGAGCCGTTGGTCTTCGCTTTACGTTCGCCAGCTACGCCACTCTCGGCTCAACAACTTGTCGGGCGAGGCCGGGATGTTATCCTAACCAGTGAATGTTATGTTGCCGGTTATAAGCAACCTGCTGCGAGGGTACCGATTGAGGTATAACCTGTCAAGACGATTTTGATGGTTAGCATGAACGATTTCGCGGATACTTGGATTTTGGTTATTTCTTCAGCACTTTCTCCGAGCGTATGACCGGGCAAAATTCAAAACGTTTCGATCTGAGCGGCGGAGATCTGGCGCTGGATTTCGTGAACACGCTGGGTGGCCGGACCAACGATCCGAAGGAACGGTTGGCGAACTATGATGCCCTTCTCTTCTTTGCGGAAGAAACGAAGACGTTGCCGCGTGGACGGATTGGTGCGCTGCTGGAGCAGTCGGTGCGCACGCCGGGGCTGGCGGTCACGGTACTGCAGGAGGCGATCGCGCTGCGGGGCGCGCTGTTTGAAATCTTCTCGGCGGTGGCGGAGCGCCGCGTGGTGCCGGACAAAGCGTTGAGCAAGTTGAATTGGAACCTTATGGAGGGCGCATCGTTTGTACGGCTGACGCAGCAGGGGCGGCGGTTCGAATGGGACTGGAGCGTTTCGAATCAGCGGCTGAACGCGATGCTGTGGCCGGTGGCGCGGGCGGCGGCGGATTTGTTGACGTCGGAAGATCTCAGCAAGTTGCGCATGTGCGCGGCGGACGATTGCGCTTGGTTGTTTCTGGACACGACGCGCAATCGCAAGCGTCGATGGTGCGACATGAAGACGTGCGGCAACCGGGACAAGGCACGACGGTATTACGAGCGCGTGCGGGAGGGGGATTGATCGAGAGGGCCGCGATCGTCGTTGGTCGTCGGCGAGAGATTTAGCTGCCTGCGCCGGCGGCTTTGGCTTTCAGGATCAGCTGCTCTTTCAATTCGGGCGAGGCCTTCAGGGTCAGGCCGCAGAGGTTGCACTTCACCAGGTGGCTGCCGCCTAGCGGAATGACCGGAATAAAGAAGAAGGTGAACCAGCGCTTGGTCTCGATGGCAGTGAAGACGGTGGGGCGGGCGCATTTGGTGCAGGGACGTTCCATTTGTCCGATGGCTTTGGCCTTGGTGCGCGCGCCGAAGAGGAAGAACATGCTTGCTCCAGTGTTGCCGGTCTTGAGTTTCCGCTGGAGAGTAGCATTCGTTTGGTAAGTTGCGCAGCGGTACGAAGGTCGTTGGACGGTCGTCGGTTGATAGTCGTTGGTCCTCGGTCGCCGGCTGGGTTGGGCGGCAGCGATGAAGGCAGGGTCGTGTACCGCAGGGACTAAAGCCACCCCTCTAAAGACGGCGATTTTCGGCTCGGCTAAAGCCGAGCCCTTTCAAAGCGCGATGGGTTCAAGTGACAATGACTTCTCGAAAGAATCTCGGACGCAGGACACAGCTTTAAGGACACGTAAAAAGTCTCGTGTATAGGAATCCCTTTGGGGGTCGGTGATCCTAGTGGTGAAGAATCGGCGGCGCGCGGCGCGGGGCGGCGGGATTCCGGAGATCAATTTAGAAGAGGGAATGCCGCGCGTGCACGAGGCGCTGGGCGCGATGGAACGCGGGCTGGCGCGGGCTCGGGCGGAGAAAGTTGCGGTGGTGAAGTTCATCCATGGCTATGGGTCGTCCGGAGTTGGGGGCGAGATTCGGATTGCGGTGCAGAAGCGGCTGCGGGAGATGGAGAGTGCGGGAGCGATCCGGGCATGCATCTTTGGAGAGGACTGGGGTGCCTCGGATCCAAAGACGTGGGCGCTATTGAAGGCGCGCCCAGAACTGAAGATGGACGGGCACCTGGCGCGGAAGAATTTGGGGATCACTGTGGTTGTGGTTTAGAGCTCTTAGCTCTTAGCTCTTAGCTCTTAGCTTCTGGCCACGGCTTGAGTTCATCGCGAGGGCACTATGAGTGCAGTGGCGGATGACGCGACGAAATCGGCTGCAGTTGAAGACGACGTCGTCGAGAAGGATCTTGAACACGAGAAAGGTCGGGAGCCATCCGGGCCTCGGATTCGCTGTCCGCTGTGCGGATGGGTACCGCGCAAGCATGACGTTTGGATGTGCTCATGCAAACATCTCTGGAACACATTCGACACGGGCGGAGTGTGTCCGGCGTGCTTGCATCAGTGGGCGGTGACGCAGTGCCGGGCGTGCCACAAGTTCTCGCCGCACTCGGATTGGTATGAGGAGTGAGGTTCAGACCCAGGTTAGCACCAAAGAGCGGGGCGAACCCAGGGGCATTCCGCTTCTAACTCCTTCACTTCTCGGGCGTGAATAGAAGGTGACTAAATGGCAAGTCCTGCACCTTCAGGTATTCGACGGGAAATTCCGCAAAGGAGAACGAAGTCTCTTCCGACTTAAGAGGTCTCAAGTCGGAGACACCAGAGTTGGCGGGTGTCGTGTCCGAGTCTGCCAAACCGACCAATGAGGATTGAATCGCGTCACTCGGTCCCTTTACCGCCCGGCCGTTGGGCAAATAGAGTCCTTCTTTAGCAAATGTGAAGGAGCAGCGGAGATGCGACGGATCACACTGTTTCCACACTTCGGGAATGGATCGAATCCTCGCAAGGGTCCCATCCGGGCGATAGCAATACTCGGCAACTCGCCGCCCATTGTTTCCGTCCTCTGAAGCAATCAGCACCCGCGCCACATGGTCATCCCGATACCAGACCAGTGCCAAGGGCTTCGGTTCTCGTGCAGCCTTCCATTCCGGCTCGCCAGAGTATTCCGCCCAGCGAGGCGACTCGGCTGAAGGCCCATCGACCGCGGCGAAAAGTCGCGGCTGGTATTGGCTGGAAAAGCTTTCGACAGACTGGCAATACCGGGTGACGGTGCTCAACATGTAGCGGCCCTCGATGCGAGGGTAGGGCGCCGGAAGAGTTTGTCCAAGGAGAGCAGGCGTCAGTGCGATCAAGATCGCAAATGCCGGCAGCTTCTTCATACTCCTTACTCCCTGCGGCCTCAGTCTCGACATTCCTAAAACCGAAATTATACGCCCAGCGTCGACAGTAAAGGTCGGCTTACTTGACCAGATAGAACTGCTCCTGCCGGGGGATGAAGAATTTGTAGCCTTCGTCGGTCAGGTGGGCGTCGTCTTCCATCATGATGTAGACGACCTGGTTGTCCCACTCGGGGACTGGGGTTTGGGTGTTGAGTTCGACCGAGAGGTAGGAGCCATTGCGCAGCGTTTTCGCCTGGGCGGCAGGGATGTCGGGACGCTGCGGAGTGTTGGGGTCGGGCTTTTGGGACGAGCGGAAGTCGATGCTTGGACCTAAGCCGTGTCCCTGATTGCCGATCGGGTGACTGTAGATCTGCGCGGCAATTCCCTTCTGCTTCATTTCGTCCATGGTGAGGTTATAGACTTCGCCGCCGGTGCGACCGGGGCGAGCGGCGCGCTGAGTTAGCGCGTCCTGTAAGTCGTTTGTATTTTTCATGGCGTGCTTGAGGCCGGCTGGGGCATCTTTCTCACCGGGGCGCAGGACATAGGCCATCTTTTGCCAGTCAGTGTTGAGTCCCATGTAGGTAATGCCAAAGTCGAGATGGAGGACGTCGCCGCGCTGGATGACGATTTCTTCTGGGGCTACGGCTAAGAAGCCGCGGGAGGTGTCGTTGGGCTTGGCTTTGCGCTGCAGGCGCAGATCGGGCTGGAACCAGGTGCCGACGCGGTTTTGCCAGAGCTGGTCGTAGAGCCAGCGGCGGACGTCACCGATGGTGGTGGTGCCTGGGCGAATGACTTCGTTCGAGAGGGCGCGGCGCGTCAGGTTGTCGGTGAGTTGGACTATCGCGGTGTAGGTCGCGAACTCTTCGGGGATGCGGGTATCGAGATAGTCTTCGATGAGGTCGGCGGCGGGGACGAAGTGCTGGGAGGCGTCGGGGCCCATTTTTTCGGCGAGGAAGTCGTAGGTGTCCTTCGTGAGGCTGCGCTCAACGCCGCGGCGGGCGCCGTAGCTGAGGGCGATCTTCGCGGGGTGGTATTGCTGGTAGAGCTCGGCGAGAGCTTTGTCGAGTGGGCGGGGATCGTCGGCGGTTTCGAAGAAGCGCTTGAGACTTTCTTCGGCGTATCCGGTTAAGGCGATTTTGCGGAAGCCTTTCTCGCCCGTGTCGATGAAGACGAAGATGTCGCGATTGCCAGCGTAAGGGCGCGGCGGGGCGATGTATTGAGTGAGGGGGTCGTCGTGGAATTCTTCGTTGACGATGATCCACATGTCGATCGAGCGGGCGCGCATGAGGGGGAGGATCATTTGGTGGCGCTTCTCGAGCCATTGTTCCCGTTGGGCGATCTGCTGCGACCACGGGAGGAGCGGGGCCGGGGTGCGGCTTGGGGTTTGGGCAGGGGCTAGAGTGCAGAGGAGGAGGATCAGTGAGAGTTTGCGCATGGTGGTTGCTTGGTGAAGTGATTAACATACACTGCACGGCGTGGAGTTTCTATCGCGGAGGCGCGGAGAAAGGCAAAACATCTTGGCCACAGATTTCGCAGATGAACGCAGATGAAGGGCTTTACCACTAAGGGCACTAAGGTTCACTAAGGATCGGAGGCGGCGATGAAGATTGGTTCGTGGTGGCGGTGGGTTGAGGTTGGTGGGCTGGGTTTGATGGTTGGACTGACGTCGATGGCGGTAGGACAGACGGCTGCTACCGGAAACGTCGTGAAGTATTCGGCGTCTTTGAAGAATGTGAAGTATTTGTATGCGACTGCCGAGCCGGTTGCGCATTTGAAGCCTGGCGATGTGCTCGACACGAATACTTTGGATTGCTTTGGCGATGCCATCAAGAAGCTTGGGGATACGTTGAGTATGGCGCCCGGGGATAATCCGCTGACTGGGCCGTTTTTTGTTGAAGGGGCGGAGCCTGGGGATACGCTGGCGGTCAAGATTCTGGATTTGCAGGTGAATGGGGATCAGGGCGTGGGCGCGCTGGCGCCGGGGTTTGGGGCGATCAATCCGACCAACTACACGCCCATGTTGAATACGCCTCTTCCCGAGAAGATATGGTTTTATCCCATCGATCATGCGACCAACACGGCGACGTTCAACGCGCTGGATTCGAAGTTCGAGGTGAAGATTCCGCTGCATCCGTTTTTTGGGTGCATTGGCGTGGCCCCGGCGGAGGGGGAGGCGCGGAGCTCGATCGTGCCGGCAGAATTCGGCGGGAATATGGACGCGCCCGAGGCTAGCGTTGGGAATACGGTGTACTTTCCGGTGAATGTGAAGGGTGGGCTGCTTTATCTCGGGGATGGGCATGCGGCGATGGGGGATGGAGAAGTTGCTGGCGCGGCGATCGAGGTGCCGTTGAAGGCGCGGGTGCAGGTAGATGTGATCAAGCATCACAAGATCAACTGGCCACGGTTTGAGAATGATAACGAGATTATGACGGTCGGGGCTTACCGGCCTGTCGACGACGCGCTGCGGATTGCATTTACCGAGTTGGTTGGGTGGATTCATGAAGAGTACGGGCTGTCGGAACTGGACGCTTATGAGTTGCTGGGGAAGGTGGCGAAGATAAGGCTGGCGGAGATGGTGGATCCGAATTATGTGGTTTTGGCGAAGGTGGAGAAGAAGTACTTGCCGAGGAAGGCTGCTAGCCACTAGCTGCTTGCTTCTGGCTTTGCCGCTCTCAGCAGTCAGCTCTCAGTTTCAAAACCCTTTTAACGCTGAGATGCTGAGGACTGCCCGCGGAGATCGCAGAGTGCTGCCAGCCTGCATTGCCGAGTTTTGTGGTCAATCAGCCGGGATTCTTTGGGTTTTGTATGGTTTTGTGGCCTGGTGGGTGACTTTTGGCTTAGAACCTTGGGCGATGGTGGTTTCTTGACACTGGACTGGGGGCGGGCGAAGCTGTCAATACGACTCTTAGCACGATAGGCGTTTAGCAGGTAGACGTGTCTTCCTGGCCGGAGACTGTGAAATTTATTCACGGGTTTCGGCCCTGGTTGAGCCGTAGGCCTCTACGAGGG